>Ga0181521_10003664_pt1 | contig 17930 bp, 19 predicted proteins | sample PEATcosm2014_Bin_32_FD_119764 | JGI IMG/M metagenome (GOLD analysis project Ga0181521, IMG submission 119764) | Peatland microbial communities from MTU Mesocosm Facility, Houghton, MI, USA - PEATcosm2014_Bin02_60_metaG | ecosystem: Environmental > Terrestrial > Soil > Wetlands > Peat | place... | reverse complement strand
CGATGTCGAGGCCGGTGAGACGCTTCGTTTCGCTGAACGGAAAATCGACGACGCGCGTCTCGGTGGGCTCCGCGCCCGCGACAGTGATCGTCGACGCCTCGCCGCCGCAAAGCTCCTGTACGAGTTTTGTGGCCAGCTCCAGACCCGGCAGCGCGAAGGCCGGATCGACCCCGCGCTCGAAACGGTAGCGCGCGTCGGAAACAATGCCGAGATTACGGCCGGTCCGCGCGATGTTGTGTGGATCCCACAGCGCCGATTCGATCAGCACGTCGGTTGTCGAATCATCGCATCCGGAGGCCTCGCCGCCCATGACGCCAGCGAGCGATTCGACTCCCGAATCGTCGGCGATCACGACGACGTCCTCGTCCAGACTATATGTCTTGCCGTCGAGCGCCAGCAGTTCCTCGCCGGCGCGCGCCCGGCGCACGATTAGATCGCCCTTGACCTTGCCAGCGTCGAACACATGCAGCGGCCGCGCGCGGTCGAGCGTCAGAAAATTGGTGATGTCGACCAGCGCGTTGATCGGGCGCAGGCCCACCGAGCGCAGCCGCTCCTGCATCCACGCGGGGCTCGGTCCATTCTTGACGCCGCGCACGAGCCGTAGCGCGAACAACGGCGCGAGATGCGCGTCGCCGGGCGCGAAATCGAGCTTCACCCCCACGGGGCACGGGAAGCCGCCGGGAACGGGCGCCGTCGCCGATGTCGTCAACACGCCGAGTCCGGCGGCGGCTAGATCGCGCGCGGCGCCGGCGACGCCAGCGGCGTCGGGGCGGTTCGGCGTCAGATTAATGTCGATGATGGGATCGCCCAGCCGCGCCCATTGCGCGTAAACGGCGCCGACCGGCGCGTCCTCGGGCAGTTCCATGATGCCCTCGGAATCGCCGGGGAGCTCCAATTCGCTCGCCGAGCACAGCATGCCCAGCGATTCGACGCCGCGAATGACGCCCTTGCCGAGCGTGAATTTCTTGGCGGGGATGTAGGTTCCCGGCGCCGCGAACACGGTCTTGAGACCCTTGCGCGCATTGGGCGCGCCGCAGACGACCTGCAAAGGCGCGCCGGCGCCCGTATCGACCGAGCACACCTGCAAACGGTCGGCGTTGGGATGCGGCGCCGCCTCGATCACTTGCGCGACGACAAAGTCCTCAAGCACCGCGGCGGGATCGTGCACATCCTCGACCTCGAGGCCGATGCGCGTGAGTGTGTCGACGATCTCGGTCAACGAGGCCGTGGTGTCGAGATGGGTCTTGAGCCAGGAGAGGGTGAGTTTCATTGGGGCTTTGCTTTTTCCCGTGCGAATAAGCGACGCTTCAAGGCGCCATCAACCAAAAATCCGAAGCGCAGCCCGCTCAACCCGAGACGCATCCGATCTTGTCCGCGGTCGCCCCTGGCGCCTTCTGCCCGCGCAACATGCTGGCGACACTAACGTCCTCGTCGATTTGCGGCCAATGCACGCCCAGCGGCGAGAGTTCGACGACGCCGCGCGCCGCATCGGAAGCCTTCGCCAAGCGCGGATACCACCACAGAGGCGTGCGCAGCACGCGGCCATCGGCGAGCGCGACGTTCAGGAAACTGTCGTCGCAATGGGCCTCCACCGGGCGGCTGTCCTCGATCTCAATTTGCAAAATAGTCATGCCACGCCTCCAGGAAGACCTCTCGTTCGTCGCGCGTCTTTTTGATGATAAAGCTCAACTCTCTGGCCGAATACCCCATATTGATCGCAAGATTGAGGTCATTCAGCCAGATCTTGGCTTCCTTGCCGTCTTTCGTCACATGGAGATGCGGCGGCTCCCAGCCGTCGGCGGAATAAAAGAAAAAGCGGTATCCTTGCCATCTCAATACGGTTGGCATCGCCTCACCCGCTCAATCCCCCCGCCAGCGTGGGGAAGTCCAGCGCCCTAAATCCATAGTGCCGCAGCCAGCGCAGATCGCCCTCGAACAGATCGCGCAAATCCGGCATGCCGTATTTCAGCATGGCGAGGCGGTCGATGCCGACGCCGAAAGCGAAGCCCTGGTATGTGTCGGGATCGAGCCCGCAATTCTTCAGCACATTGGCGTGCACCATGCCGCAGCCGAGAATCTCCATGAAGTCCTCGCCCTCGCCGAAGCGGATTTCGCCGCCCTGGCGCTTGCATTGGACATCGACCTCCATCGACGGCTCGGTGAAGGGGAAGAACGACGGGCGAAAGCGCAAATTCACCGACTTCACCTCGAAGAACGCCTTCAAAAACTCTTCCAGCACCCATTTCAAATGGCCGATATGGGTGGAGTCGTCGATGACGAGGCCCTCGACTTGATGGAACATCGGCGTATGCGTCTGGTCGCTGTCGCAGCGATAGGTGCGGCCAGGGCAAATCACCCGGATCGGCGGCTTTTGCGTCAGCATCGTGCGCACCTGCACGGGGCTGGTGTGCGTGCGCAGCAGCTTGCGCTTGCCGTCGGCGCCGGGCGAGAAGAAAAACGTGTCGTGCATCTCCCGCGCCGGATGGCCTTCCGGGAAATTCAGCTTGGTGAAGTTGTAGTCGTCGCTCTCGATGTCCGGCCCCTCGGCGACCGAAAAACCCATGTCGGCGAAGATCGCCGCGAGTTCGTCCATCACCTGCGAGAGCGGATGCAATCGGCCCCGCTCCAGCGCGCTCGGCGGGGCCGGCAGCGTCACGTCGAGGGTCTCCGACTTCAGTCGCGCTTCCAGCGCCGCCTGCTCCAGCGCGGCGCGGCGGCCGGCGAGCCGCTCGGTCACCACGTCCTTCAGCGCGTTGATCCTCGCGCCTTGCGTCTTGCGCTCGTCGGGCGACATGCGCCCCAGCGTCGCCAACAGCGCGGAGATCGCTCCCTTCTTGCCGAGCGCGCCGACGCGCACGGCCTCCAGCGCGGCCTCGCTGTCGGCGGCGGCGATCTGGTTAAGCGTTTCGGATTCGAGTTTTTCTAGGTCGGTCATGGAGCTTCAGCCTGGCGCGCGAAATCTTGGCCGGGTTCTGCCATGCGCGCGGGGCGATGTCGAGTTGCGGCGCCCGGAGCGCTTTCCGCGCGGCACGTTTCCGCGGTCGCGACGGGCTCCGATGGTCTCATCGCGCGATCAAGGGATCGCTCGAAACCATAAGGCTACGACTTGTGCTCCTCGAAAAACTCCGTCCACTTTTCCAGGAGCCTGCTCTCGCCGACGCCGTCGCCGGGCACGCCGCGCCAATGCGCGAAAATCTGCGCCAGCGCGGTCGAGGCGACCCGCGCCCTCACGTCGTCGGCGCGGCTGGTCAGCACGATCGGCACGCGCGCCCCGAGCGCCAGGCCGGCGGTCTCCGCCCCCGCCAGAAACACCAATTGCTTGGCCAGGATGTTGCCGGCGTCGAGGTTCGCCGCCACCAGAATATCGGCGTCGCCGGCGACCGGGGAAACAATGCCCTTGGCGGCGGCGGCTTGCGGCGAAATGGCGTTGTCGAAGGCCAAGGGGCCATCGAGAACGGCGCCTGTAATCTGGCCGCGATCCGCCATTTTGCACAGCGCCGCCGCGTCGACGGTCGAAGGAATCTTGGCTTCGACGTTTTCGACGGCGGACAGAATCGCCACCTTCGGCCGCGCGATGCCCAGCGCATGCGCCAGATCGATGGCGTTGCGCACGATGTCACGCTTTTCGTCCAGCGTCGGCGCGATATTGATCGCGGCGTCGGTGACCAGCAGCGGCTTGTCATGGCCCTTCACGTCAAGCACGAAGACGTGGCTCATGCGCCGGTCCGTGCGTAGCCCGTGGTCCTTATTCACCACCGCCGCCATTAGTTCGTCGGTGTGCAGCGAGCCTTTCTTCAGCGCGTCGAGCTTGCAATGTCTCGCCAAGGCGACGGCTTTTTCGGCGGCTGCGTGGCTGTGCGGCGCGTCGACGATCTCGACGCCGGCCAGCGAGAGCCCCGCGTCCCGCGCCGCCGCCTCGATTTTCGCGCGCGGGCCGATGAGGATAGGGATAATCAGTCCCCTTGCGCGGGCCGCCAGCGCGGCTTCCACCGCCACGCCATCGCATGGATGGACGATGCCCATCTTGACGGGCGGCAGAAGCGCCGCGCGTTCGATCATCGCCTCGAAAAACCGCCCATAGGCGGCGGGCTCGGCTTGGACGCGCAACGGCATATGGCTCTCCAGGCGTTTGGCGCGCGAGACCATTACACGCTACCGACCAACGTCCTCGTCCCGCTTTTGCTCCTTAATACAAACATCCGAGACTTTTTCCGAGTCCGGCTTGAGCCCGATCCAGGCGTCGACAAGTTCCGCGTCGAAGCCGCATTCGCGCCGCCCCGAGACGAGCATGAGCGGACGCCGGATCAGCAGCGGATCTTCGAGCATCAAGGCGAGAGCCTCTTGCTCCCCCATCCGGTCGATGGCGATTTCGCCGGATTTTACCCGCGGCGACGCGAGATTGAACCAGTCGCGCACCGGTCTGTCGCCAAAATAGGGGCGCAGGCTCGCGCTCGTCCAAGGCTCCGACAACAGGCTTTTGGCCTCGATCTCATGCCCGGAGTCGCGCAGCAGCGCCTTCTGCTTGGCGTTGCCGCCGCAGCCGGGTTTCTCGTAAAATACCACAAACGCCATGAATCGACTCGCCCCTCGCCTATTTGGCGACCTCGACGCGCGGCTCGGCGCCCAAGGGCGCGGCGGCGACCGCGGGCGGCGCGACCGGCCGCGACGCCGGCGCCGGCGCGAGGCCGATCCAACCATGCACGCGTTCGGGATCGAAACCCGCCTCGCAATTTTCGCCGATCCGCATCAAGGGCCCGCGAATGAGACTGGGGTCCAAAATCATCGCGACCAGAGCGGCTTGCGGCGTGATGGTCTCGGGATCGATTTCGCCTGCGACGATGCGCGGCGCGCTCGGGTCGAACCAGTCGTTGATTTTCTTTTCCGCGAAGAATGGGCGCAGGCTCGATACGCTCCAGGGCTCGGCGAGCAGATCGCGTGCGTCGATCACATGACCGGCGGCGCGCAGCAAAGCCTTCTGACGCGCATGTTCGGCGCAAGCAGGATTTTCATAGAAGATCACTTGGGCCATTGTGTGCTCGCTTTGGTTCGTGACGACGACCAAGGTCGACATCCTCACAGCCTAGCTCACTTTGGTGCGGCGCGATACGCCCGGAAACTATTTTGTTCAAAAGAAGGCCGCGCCGCCTAATATCCGAGCTTCATTACAATTTTGCGACAAGCGCGGCGCCGGTGAAATTGGCGCCAAGCATTTTTTCGCGCCATGGTCTTCGCGGACGCAACACCGGTTACGGCCGCGCTCCATATTTATGCAGCTGCGACCCCTGCGTTGTGAGCCAGCTTTCGGCGCGGTCGACATCGCCGCATAGTTCGCGCGCGAGCGCCCAGAAGCGCGGCGAATGATCGAGATGAACGAGATGCGCCACCTCATGCGCGGCGAGATAGTTCAGCACGAAGGGCGGCGCCATGACGAGCCGCCAGGAAAAATTCAGGGAGCCCGAGGCCGAGCACGAACCCCAGCGGCTGATCGGATCGCGCAAGCCGACGCCGCGCGCCGGCAGGCCGAGCAATCGCGTATGGCTAGCCACGGCCGCTTCGAGATCGCGCCGCGCCTCGCGCTTTAAAAAATCGCACACGCGGCGCTGCACGTGTTCGGCGGCGCCCGCGACATAGAGCGCGTGGGCCGGGCCGTCGTCGAGCCCGGATTGATCGAGCGGCGCGCTCCAGACGACGCCGCGCGCGCCCGGCAGATGCACGAGCAGATGATCGACGCCGCGCAACGGCGCCACGGCGCCGTCCTCGAAAGGAATCACCGCCGGCAGCCGGCCGAGTCGTCCGGCGATCCAGGCGGAGTGGCGTTCGGCGAAGATCCGCGCCTCGCGCAGCGACGCGCCCCGCGGCATCGTGAGCACCGCGTCGCGCGCCGCGAAACGCACGCGCAAGGTGAAGCGCCGGGCGCTCGGCAGGCGTCTCAATGCGACGACGATTGACTCGCCGGCGTGAGTTAAAATGAGCTGGGAGGAGCCGGCGTCGGGCGCGGTCTCTTTACGCAAGAGGCGAAGCATGGCGCCATGCTAACGCAAAACATGGCTCTATCGCGACATACTTATCAGCCGCGCCGAAAAAAATCGGCGCGGCGACGTTCGTCACATATAGCGCTGCAGCTCGCGCGCCGCGTCGGCGGGCTTGCGCGCGACGTTGAAGGCGTTCACGAAGTGGCCGTTCTTATCCATCAGATAGACGACCGTCGTGTGATCCACGCCGTAATTGGCGTCTTCGCCGGGCGCGCGCTTGGCGAAGATGCGAAACTCCTTGAGCATCGGATCAAGCGCGTCGTGGGCGCCGGTGAGGCCGATGATGCGCGGATCGAAACTCGACAGATAGTCCTTCAATATTCGCGGCGTGTCGCGCTCGGGATCGACGGTCACGAACAATCCGCCGACATTGGCGTCGGGTCCGAGCGCGCGCATGATCTCCGACAGTTCGAACAGCGTCGTATGGCAAATGTCCGGACAATTGGTGTAGCCGAAGAACACGAGATAGGGGCGCCCCAACATATCCTTGTCGGTGAACGGCTTCTCGAATTGCGTCGTCAGTTGGAACGGGCCGCCGATCGCGGGCGGCTTCGCCTGCTGGTTGGTGAAGACGACGAAGGCCGCGAACAGCAGCACGCAGGCCACGCCAACTCCGATCAAGGTCCTCGCGCCGATGGGGGACGCCTTCGCGGCGCCCTTCGCGCTTTGTTTTTGGGGCCGGACGACGGCGCCCTGTTTGACTGGACCCTGTTTGACGGCGCCCTTGACGCTTTGCTTCGCGGCGCGCCCGCTTGCGCCTTTCGCCTTGCTCGTGCCATTCGACATGCTGCGTTTCCCGATCGTTTTTTTGTGTTTTTACGTCGCGCGTTCGCGCGATCGTCTTGCGAAATAGGTCGTCGTCACGCCGTCAATCCACCAACACAATATGTGCTTCGTTGCATAAATCCACCGCGCCGCCATCGTCGGCGTCCTCGAATTTCCAACGCGCCTCGAACAGGCACCCCTTCGGCTTGTCGAGCGGCAGGCTCACGGTCTCGCCGCCGGGAAGCGGCTTGTCGAGCTTGCCCACGATTATTTCCGCCAAGGAGGCGTCACCCGAGTAGGCTTTACCCGCCATCACGATCTCGAAGCTTTGCAAAGCGACGCGCCTCTTGTTCTCCAAGGTGACGGCGGTCGGCGTCTCCGGCCGCGGCGCCCGCCGTTTCGGCGCGGCGTCGGCTCCGCACGCTGGTAGGGCGAGGCCGAATAGAACAAATCCGGCTAGCGCCCGACGCGGACTCATGGTTCCCAATCCTTGCTGGTCGGGGAACTTAGCGCGCCCGCGACTTTTCGCCAAGGGCGCCCCTCCACGAAGGCCCCTCCGCGCGCATGCCGACGGCTTGCCTGCCCTGGCCCAAGGGAGTATTCGGGGCGGGATGCGCCCGCGTTCCCAGGCGGGAGCGCGAAAGCGCGGTCGCCACGCGGCGCGGGGGCGGAAGCGCCGGAACGCCGCCGCCGATCCCGACGGCCGACGGATGATAGCAAGACCAAGGGCTTTGCGTCGACGCGTCTTCTTGGGGCGCGGACCGGCGACCACCTCGCCCGAAAACGCTCCAGCAAGAAGCGCAGGCTCGTAATGTCCAATCTGACCGAGATTTTTAACGCGGGCGCCGCCAACGCCTATCTGTTCGTTCCGACCGCCGTTCTGCTCGGCGCCCTGCACGGGCTGGAGCCCGGCCACTCCAAGACCATGATGGCGGCCTTTATCGTCGCCATTCGCGGAACGGTGGCGCAGGCCGTGATGCTCGGGGTCGCGGCGACGGTTTCGCATACGGCGGTCGTCTGGCTGGTCGCGCTCACCGGGCTCTATTTCGGATCGCGCTGGAACGCGGAGGCCAGCGAGCCCTATCTGCAAGTCGCGTCGGGAGCGCTCATTCTCGGCGTCGCGCTGTGGATGATCTGGCGCAATTGGCGCGAACATCACGCGGCAGCGAGCCACGTCCATGCGCACGGCGATCACGGCCACGACCATGATCACCCCCACCCGCATCAAAGCCATCATCACCGCAACTTCGGCCATCACTATCACGAGCATCCCCATCCGCACGCGCATCGCGGCGTGAATAAGGACGCGGAGTTCAAGCAGGAATTGCTGCTGGTCGATCCGCAAGTCTTCGCCAGCGAGCACGAGCGCGGGCACGCCATCGACATCAACCGGCGCTTCGCCAGCGGCCGCGCCACCGCTGGCCAGATCATCCTGTTCGGCCTCACCGGAGGGCTGATCCCCTGCCCCGCGTCGATCACCGTGCTGCTGCTATGTCTCCAGGTCGGGAAGATCGGCCTTGGCGCGCTGCTGGTGCTGTGTTTCAGCCTCGGCCTCGCCATCACCATGGTCCTCGTCGGCGTCGCCGCCGCGCTCAGCCTGCGCCATGTCCAGGCGCGCTGGAAGGGTTTTGACGCCTTCGCGGCGCGCGCGCCCTATTTCTCGGGGGCGCTGGTCGCGTTGGTGGGAATTTATATGCTGTATCTCGGCGCCGCGTCGCTGGCGTGAGGCGTCACCCGGCGGGATGAAACCCCGTCTTGCTCACGCCTTCGCTGAGCGGCGCGTCGAGAAAAAAGTCGAGCAAGGCGTCGACACTGGGATCGACGGCATAGGACTTGAAATCCTTGACGCCCTCCTCGCGCAGCACGGCCGCGTCGATGAAGAAATTGCCGGTGCAGCTCCGCGCCGCGCGCGAAAGAATCGCGTGGGCGGCGTCGGCGACGATCTCGGGCCTGCGCGCGTGGCGCAGCGCCGCCTCGCCGCCCAGCAGATTGCCGACCGCCGCCGTGGCGATGGCCGTCTCCGGCCAGAGCGAATTGACCGCGACGCCGGCTCCGGCCAGATCGCGCGAAAGACCCAGCGTCACCAGGCTCATCCCATATTTGGCGATGGTGTAGGCGAGATTGGGCGAGAACCATTTGGGGTTCATGTCGAGCGGCGGCGACAGCGTGAGAATATGCGGATTGGCGGCTTTCTTGAGATGCGGTAGCGCCAGCTTCGCGCACAGATAGGCGCCGCGGCCATTGATCTGCTGCATAAGATCGTAGCGCTTCATCCCCAGCGACTCGATCCCGCGCAGGTCGATCGCGCTGGCGTTGTTGACGAGAATGTCGATCCCGCCAAATTGCCTGACCGTCGCCTCCACCGCGAGCGCGACCTGTTCCTCGAAGCGAATGTCGCAAGCGATCGGTAGGGCGCTTCCGCCCGCCGCCTCGACCTCCTTCGCCGCCGTGAAAATGGTGCCGGGGAGCTTTGCTTGCGGCTCCACGCTTTTCGCGGCGATCGCGACATTGGCGCCGTCCCGCGCGGCTCGAAGGCCGATGGCGAGCCCGATGCCCCGGCTGGCGCCTGTGATGAACAGCGTCTTGCCGGCGAGAGATCCTGTCATGAAACGGTCCATTGTCAGCGCCGGCGCCGCGCCAAGCGCAGCTTACATTTACCGCTTCCAACCGCCGCCGCAAGCGCGAACTCCGCCGCCTCGCCCGCGCCAGGACGACTCGATCGACCGGCTCGGTGCACAATTTGACGAGACGCGCACCGCTCTGATAAAGAAGCTCGCATGAGCGGCGGCGGGGATGGCTGCGGCCTGATGGGCGACGCGTCCTTAACCGTCGCGAAGGCCAGTGACTCCTGTATTCGCATCGAGATGGCCTTCGCGGCGAACGCGTCGAGACGAACCGGGATTTTGCAGAGTTTTCTTACGCCTTACGCGCTGGTGGTCGGCGCGGGGTTGCTGCTCGGGGGGACCGGCCATATCTCCAGGAATATCGACTTCCTCGCCAACGCCCGCCAGCACGGGCGCGCCTGAATGTTGGCGTGGCGCGGGGGAAGCCGTGATCACGGCGGCTCGGCGCGTGTTGCGAAACGCGGCGGAGAACCGTGATTTCGCGAAAAGCGGCGGCCGCCCTCATAGCCGAGGCGGTTAATAAATGGATTTGCGAACAGGCGGCGTAGCAATACGGCCGCCGCCGTAAATCCGTTACGTTATCTTGCTAACGGTTCATTTGATCGGACCCTCGCGTCCATTCGGATGGATTTAGACTGAGTCTATAGGTGGGTGCGTAAATATCCCGCGCAAAATTGCTCGGGACAACAACTATCGGAGGAAACCATGCATAAGCTTACTCTCGCGACGGTCGCCGCTCTACTCTCGCTCGGCGCTTCGGCGATGGCCGAAACTCAAAACTGGAACATCACCGAGGAAAACACCGTCGGCATCAAGAACGCTCAGGGCAAGTGGACCGTGAATGTCGAGGGTGGTAAAATCTCCGGCAAGGCCGAGTTGGACGCCACCAATGGCGGCGCGGTCACTTATAAGGTCGAAGGCACGGTCAAGGACGGCATTTACACCGTCACGATGTCGGACCGCTCCGACGGCAAGAAGGGCTGCGTTTGGACTGGCCACGCGCCAGCGGCCGGTGGACAGCAGAGCCACGGCCTGATCGGCGAGGCGCCCTGCGAAGGCTCCAAGCTCGTCATCCGCGCCGGCTTCTGATCGGAAGCAAGACCATAACGGCGCGCGGCCTTCGGGCCGCGCGCCGTTTTTTTGCGCGCTCGGCGCTCGTACGCGCTCATGCTCGGGTCCGACGCGATCCAATCCGATTGTTTCTGCCCGATTTCTTATTGCTCGAATGATTCCATCCGAATGGAATGCGCGCCGACCGGCGTCGGCGCGGCGCCGGCGTGATCAATTTTCGCTGGCTTCACGAGGGCTAGCCGTTTCGCGAGGGATCGCCCGAAGGCGACCATTGGGCGCTCGATTGTTAACTGCAAGATGTAAGACGCAGCCACGGAAACGATCAAAGCGATGAGAAATCTTAAAGACCAAGGTAAAGTCCAGGAGAATCTGTCAAGAACCGCGGAGATAAAGTGTATTGCGAGGACATGTATCAAATAGATCCCATAAGACAGTTTTCCTAGAAAAACCAACGGTTTGAATGACAGCAAATACGCAAGGCGCTGCTTCGAAGATATATGAAGACTTATAATCGTAAAAGTCGCGATGATAGACACCAATATATTCAAAAATTCTCCAACTCGAAATATGTAATACAACACCGCGCCGCAAAAAACGAAAAAGGCGCTATTGCCCGCGAACACCCGCGTCGACGCGGCTTTATAGCGCCAAATGACGATTGTCATTAAGCTCGCGAAAATCAGTTCAAAATATGCCCGCGAATAGCCGCGTTCCGTCAAGCCCTTCGGCGCGATATAAATGATATATGCGATTATCACACCGACGATTACATAGTATATTTCCTTCCTTTTCAAACTGAAAAACAGAAATAGTTGCGGCTAAAGAAGACAAAATTTTTCTCCAATTCCCACCGACCATGCCTGCCCAAATAATGTGTTATTTTCATTAAACATAAACTCTTCATTGACGGTAATAAGATAAGGAAATGCTTCGTACAAATCAGCAAGCTTACTGCTGTCATGCGTTAACTTGTAAAGCACGAAAGCCGCTATTACATATATAGCTACGGTTGTAAAATAAATAGGAAATATACGAAAGATCCGCTTCACAAAATACGCCTTTAATGAAATGTCCCCAAATTCATCGAATTCAATAAGCAATATATTTGTTATCAAAAATCCGCTAATTGCGAAAAAAATATCGACACCAATGCTTCCATTTAAAAACGGCGGCCCTCCTGCCATATGATTACACATGACGAGCAAAATGCTGATCGCCCGCAGCCCGTCGAGATGATTCTCATACTTCAAGGACGTTCCCACCCCATGCAGACAAATTACCCCCATCTCGCCAGCCGCTGGAACAGCTATTCTGTTCAAGCGTTTAAATTAGCTCTGCTCGGGTTCCGGCTTCTTTCCCTGAAGGCGTGGAGGGCAAAAAATGGAAGCATCGCAAAGTCTTAACTCATTCACATCAATCCGCCTGTTCCTCGCTTGGTGTTGAAACTCGTTCAATCGTCCAACCGCTTAGTCTCGTGTATCGACTAAGCCTAACTATTGCTACCACGCGAAAGAGGATAAGTCATCCGTGGTTCAATTCCAACAGGCCGGCTGATCTTCGGACTCAGGGAAGGATTGACGGTGAATATTTCTTTTCAAGATCAATCGGCGTTCGCGGGATAGTCGCTCTCAGCGGTCCAATGCCGCGGCGATTCGGCGAGAAAGAAGCGACGCTGACCTGGCGTCGCGTTTCCCGTCACCCGCCGCCGAGCCGAGCCGAGAGACGTGTCCATAGCTCATTGTCCGCCCGGAAAACATAATCGAGTCGTCCGCTGGTCACCGCCCGCGCGCCATGCGCGATCAGCCAGTCCGCGAAAGGCGCGACCCTATTCGCCGGCGCGTCGAACACCAGCAGACTGCCCGCGCCGCGCTCGCGCAGGATCGCGCCGAATTTCGTCTCGGCCTTACGCAACAGCTTGTCGCTGACGTCGCCCAGCTTGACGCGCAATTCGCGCGTCGTCCGGGCCTCCTCCTCGGCGGCGATGCGCGACAGAATGATTCGCGCGGCCTCGCGCGCCGCCTCGCTCCACGGCGCCGCGAGCGACGCCACGAGATTGGCCTGCGAGCGCAGGATCACGCCGTCGTCGAGGGTTTTCAGCGCATTGGCCTTCAGCGTCGCGCCAGTCGTGGTGATGTCGACGATGAGATCGGCCGAGCCCGCCGCCGGCGCGCCCTCGGTGGCGCCGGAGCTTTCCACGATGCGATAATCGGCGATTCCATGCTCTTTAAAATAGCGACGCGTGGTGTTCACATACTTCGTCGCGACGCGCATTCCGCGCCCGTGCCGCGCGCGAAAACCGCCGCAGACATCGGCGAGATCGGCCATGCAACGGACGTCGATCCAGGCCGCCGGAACCGCGACAACGACATTGGCGGCGCCAAAGCCGAGCGGCGCCAGCAGCTCCACGCGCCGCTCCGGGTCGGCGATCTCCTCGCGCACCAAATCCTCGCCGGTGACGCCGAAATGCGCCTCGCCACGCGCCAGCCGCGCGGTGATTTCCGACGCCGACAGAAACGCCGCCTCGACATGATCGAGCCCGCTGATCGTGCCGCGATAGTCGCGCGCGCCGCGTCCCTGCTGCAATTCGAGTCCGGCCCGCGCGAAAAAGGCGAAGGCGTTCTCCTGCAGCCGGCCCTTGGAGGGCACGGCGACGATCAGGCGGTCGGCGCTCTCCGCCCTGCGCGGGCGCAATGTCTCGACATCGCTCATGCGGCCTCTCCCGTAAGGCGGTCGATCGAAATGGCGGCGCCGACGGCGGGAATATCCGCCGATGCGCCCAGCGTTTTCAGCAGACTGTCGTAGCGCCCGCCGCCAATCGCGGGGGCTTTGTCCGGCGCGCCGGCGACGCGCGCCTCGAACATGAAGCCGGAGTAATAGTCGATGGAATGCGGAAATCGCGTCGAAAACACCATGTCCTCGAGGTTGAGGCCGCGCGCGGCGATGAAGCTCGACCGCGTGTCGAACGAATCGAGCGCGAAGGCGAGGTCCGCGCCAGCGTATTTCGCGAGCTTGCGCAGCGCGGCGGAGGCGGCGTCGGGCGCGGCCTCTATGTCGAAGAACGCCTCGATCAACGCGCGCTTCTCCAGGCCGACGCCGGCGCCGTCGGCGAGCGAGGCCTGCTCCAGAAAGCGCTCGGCGATTTCGCCAGCGCTGCGGCCGCCGACCGTCGAGATGCCGGCGATGGACAGCATGTCCTCGACCAGCTTCTTCGCGCCGGCGGCGTCGACATTGGACAGCGCCGCCAGCATTCCGGCGCCCGTCTCGCCGTTCCCCCGCGGGCGCGACGCGAAAACTTTGGCGAGCGGCGTCCCCCGCGCGAATCCGATTTCGAATCGCCGGCGCCAGGCCGGCGGCAGGCCGAGACGCTCGAGAAAAGTCTTCACCAGCCCGGCGTCGCCGAGCCGCACTTTCAGCCGCGCGGCGCCCGCGGCCCTGGCGGCGTCAAGCGCGACGCCCAGAATTTCCGCGTCGGCGGCCTCGCGGTCCTCGCGGCCGAAGCTCTCGAGCCCCGCCTGCGCGAGTTGCCCGTCGCCGACGCGAAAAATCGCGCCGCCATAGGCCAGCGCGGCGGGTTTCCCAGCCTCGGGCGACGCCAGATAATCGAGCGAGACGGGGATGGTGTATTCCGGCCGCAGGCAAAGCTCCGCGTCGCCGCCATCGTTGACGAGATAAAGCCGCCCGCGAAAATCCTCGCCGAGCCGGTCGAGAAACACCCCCGCCGGCTGCAACAGCGCGGGCTCGCGCCGGGCGAACCCCGCGTCGACGAAATGCGCCAGCACCGTCTCGAGCCGTTCTTGTTCTGTTGGGCGGTCCGTCCGCGTCACGAGAATCCCCTTGCGTTTACGCGTTCTCTTTAGCAACCGAGAAACCATCGCGCACCCGCTTTCGGTGGAAAGGGTGAATGAGAGGGGGGTTTTTTCGCCCTTCATTTATACGCCGAACCAATCGGCGGCCGTCCTTCTCCCGTGGAACGCGACAAAGTGGCCTCGCGGAAAATATCGGCCACGCCAAGGCTCCGCCCGATGCGCTGCTATGCGCGTTCATGCGCGCGGGACGCAAGTTCATGCGCGAAAATGCGCGCGAGCTTAGTAGGCGTTTTTGGTGGCGAGCAGCGACAGCGGCGTCAACGCGCAGTTCAAGCACCATCGACCAGTTTTCAATATAAAACAAGTCGTGCGCGACGCGCCGCTCGATTTTTTCCGCCGTGTCGGTCTCGCCGCGCCAGCCGTTGCTCCGCGCCCAACCTCTGATGCCCGGATTTTACTTTGTGGCGCGCGAAATAACCGTCGACCACCTCGTCGCTGTTCGCGCCGAAACGCCCGACGCCGAAGGTCGCCGCGCCAACCGCGAAGATCGCCACCGCGTCGTACAAAAGCGCCGCCGCGATGATCGTCGGCTGCGATACGAGCAACTCGGGCGGAACGACCGGCGCGCGCATCCGCGCCGCGGACGTTCGACGGTCGGTCTGGAAAAGAGTCGAAGGGACGGCGCTACTCATTCCAACACGGCCTCGAAACGCTGACGTCATGGAGCGCGGCGCGGGACGCCGCTCCGACGGCAGGAGCGCCGATGTTTGTAAAGGAAGTTTTTATGGGTGAGGCCGCGGGCGGTCTCGCGTCGCGAGGAGCTCCGTGAAGAAACGGGCGGATAGAAATTATTGATCGAATTTCCGTGGTGAATCGCGCCATTTTTCGAGTTTGTCCCCTACGGGACGCGCGGGCGCGTCGTTGTCGACGGCGGGCCGACCCAACCCGTTGTCCCGCTTTGCTCCGTGGCTGCTTTTGACTTATGTGTTCCCCAGGCGAAATTCACGGGAGTTCGCGATGTTGAGATTGATTGTTGAAAGATTGATGAGGAATCGGCGCATCAAGCGGCGCCTTCCTAATGGCGTGCCAATCTACCTGTCGCCGGACAGCCAGCTTAAGTATCTCAAGAGCAACTTCGATATAGATCTGTCGGAAATGGCGGATAAATTTGTCACGAATTCGTCGGTCGTGTGGGATGTCGGGGCGAACTGCGGCGTCATGGCGTTCAACGCCGCGAAGGCCAGGCAAATCCTGGCGATCGAGGCCGACCCTTTCCTCGCCCACCTCATCCAGGAATCCGTCGCGCTCAATGGCGTGCCCGTCACCGTCGTGGCCGCCGCCGCCTTCTCGCACCCGTCGCTCGCCGAATTCTCAATCGCCCGCCGCGGCCGAGCGTCCAATTATCTCACGGCCGTTGGCGGCCATACGCAAGCCGCCGGCGAGCGTTCGCGCATCGTCGTGCCCACGATAACGCTGGACAGTCTGCTTGAACGATTCGATCCGCCGACCTTCATCAAAATGGATGTCGAGGGCGCGGAGGTCGAGGTGCTGGAAGGAGCCAAGCGCATTTTATCGAAAGCGCGCCCAATATTCTATTACGAGGCCTGGGCGGCGACGACCGATCGCTGCAATCAAATTTTCGCCGCGGCGGGTTACAAGGTGACGCGGGGCACGGAGATGAATTGGCTCGCCGAGCCTCAATGACGCTGGCGCCGGCTTTTTCGCGCGGCGGATTTCCGCTCCGCGCTGGACGCGGAGCCGCGATTTCGAACCCCGGCCGCGCGCGTTCCTTTCGCGGCGAGGATCGGTTAATATCGAGATAGCGGCGCACGGCGCCGGGAGACGGTCAAACCCGCCCGTCATTCGGACGACGGGAAATCGCGGCAAGGGTCGGATCGACGCCTTCACTTAAGATCGACGCCTTCACTCAAAATCAAAAGCGACAAGGAAACGACATGCGAGGTTCGATGCTCAAGACGCTGACTTTGGCCGCGGCTCTGGCGCTCGCGCCCGTCGGCGTTCAGCGCGCGGCGGCTTTTTGTCTGTTCGGCGGCTGCGACGTGACCGAGGCGCAGGCCAAGACCGTGTTCGAGAACATGGTCAAGAAACGCTTCGACAAGCCGGCCCAGGTCGTCGAGTTCAAGACGCGCATGACCGAAAAGCTGGAAATGCACGCCACGGGCGAAAAGGGCTTCGAATATTTCTTCGACGCGACGGTGAAATTTCCCGAGGGCGCCAATCTCGAATGCAAGCCCGAGGGCGACAAGTTCCCGGAAGGCTGCTCGACCAGCAAGCATTACGTGACCTCGCCGCTCGGCTCCGACCCCAAGGGCAAGCAATATGTCGAGCCGGGCCAGACGGTGGTCTTCGACGAGGAATATCGCTTCTACGAGGCCGGCAAGGGCTGGAAGGGCCCGGACGGCAATATCTACAACCCGGACTGAGCGCGCGGGTTTTCGCCTCTAGCGCGGGGTTGAGGCGCGGACAGGCCGAAGCCAATCGAGAGAGGCGCGGGAGCGTCGCCGCGTCTCTTTTTAGGAAGCCTTGCTTGGCCTCGTTCGACCATTTCACCGCCGCCTTCGTCACGCTGATCGTCGTCGTTGAGCCCTTCGGCCTCGCGCCGATTTTCCTCGCCGCGACCCGCGCCATGGCGCGCGGCGCGCGCGCGGGAATAGCGGCGCGGGCGTCCCTCTTCGCTTTTCTGATCCTCGTCGGCGCGGCGCTGATCGGCGAGTGGCTGCTGGCCGCGCTCGGCATTTCAATGGCGGCGTTTCGCATCGCCGGCGGGCTCTTGCTGTTTTCGATCGCCTCGGAAATGGTGCTGGGGCTGCGCATCGCGCGCGACGTGAGAGCCGCCAAGCAGGCGCTGGATGAAAATATCCACGACCCCGCCGCCTTTCCGCTCGCCATTCCGCTAATGGCGGGGCCGGGCGCCATTGCCGCGACCCTGCTGCTGGCGGGGCGCGCGCAGGGCGATTTTTTCTCGCTCGCGCTGCTGATCGCCGCCATCGGGCTGGTGGCGCTGATCTGTTTTGGCGTCTGTCTCGCGGCGACGCGGATCGAGAAAACGCTCGGCGCCTCCGGCGCGCTGGTGCTGGCCAAGCTGCTCGGCGTGCTGCTGTCGGCGCTCGCCGTGCAATATGTGATCGACGGCGCGAGAGCGGTGCTGACGGGATGACGACCGACGCCCACGTTGACACCGCGCGGCGCGCAACCCAAAACCGCGCCGCGAAGGACGCCCAAATGCTCTCGAGCCTGCCGCTTCGTTGGCGCCTGTCACTGTTGCTGGGCGCCGTGCTGGCGCTCGGGTTTTCGCTCGGCGTCGCGCTGTTGACGCTGCACGCGGGCGCGCGCATTCGCGCCGAGGCGGAGGCCGCGACACGGCTCGCGCGCGATTTCGTCGAAACGGCTCTCGCGCAAGCGCGGGGCTCGCCCGACCCCTCGGCGGAACTGGACCGGCTGCTGGCGCAAGGGCGCACGTTCCGCCATCTACGGATTTACGTCGAGGGCGCCGAACCGCCGCCCGCGCCCGCGGGCGCCAGCCGCGCGCCAAACTGGTTCGCCGCGCTGGCGACGCCGCGCGCCAGCGTCGCCAGGATAGAGATGACGGAACCGCTACATGGCGCGCTGCT
>Ga0181521_10003663_pt1 | contig 17933 bp, 19 predicted proteins | sample PEATcosm2014_Bin_32_FD_119764 | JGI IMG/M metagenome (GOLD analysis project Ga0181521, IMG submission 119764) | Peatland microbial communities from MTU Mesocosm Facility, Houghton, MI, USA - PEATcosm2014_Bin02_60_metaG | ecosystem: Environmental > Terrestrial > Soil > Wetlands > Peat | place... | reverse complement strand
GGCCACCCTAGAATCTTCGTCCACTCGCTGTCGGTCATCCCCCAAGCGTACCGCCACACCCGCTACTCTGGAATCCCGTAAATCCACAAGTTTTTCAGATTCTCGCTCAGAGCCCATTTTTCTTAGGCTGCGACTTCCATCATTTGGAGGCATGAGCCATGTAGGTTCTTGATGAGCTGACAATTGTCGTTTCACCTTTCACGTTCCCCCACATCAAGAATGGCGCTATCCGGTTGAGCGTGCAGCGCTTTGGGCAATCGCGGCCGAGCATCATGGAAATCTGCCGCAACCGCGACCGGCGCACGCCCACGGCGAAGAAAGCGGCGCGCGCCACCTACCAGAGGTCGCTCCAGCGCGTGCTCGAGCGCAGCTTTCCGGACTTCACTCCGGGGCGGCTGAGCACCGCCGCCGACCTCGAGCGCTCCTTCGGGCCGGTCTACACGCGCGGCGAACTGCGGCGCGGCAACTCGTGCTGGGCAGTCTTGGGCGTGAACGCGCAGGAGACGCAATCCGCCATCGACGCCAGCGTGACCTTCGGCCTGCTTTGGCTGGATGCCTGCCGCAACCAGTCGCGGGCGTTGGTGGAAGGGCTCAAACTGTTTATCCCGGCAGGCCGGTCGGCCATTGCGCGCGAGCGCATGGCGCTGTTGAACCACCAGGCAGCCCGGTTCGAGCTGTACGAAATGGACGAGCGCGAAGGGTCGATTGAGCCGGTGGACTGCCGCGATCGCGGCAACATCGCCACCCGTCTGGTGCGTGCGCCAGATGAGCAGATGGTCCGCTCGCGGTTCGCGGGGGCCATCGCACGCGTCGCGGAACTGGCGCCGGAAGCCGAGATCCGCGTGCTCTCCTCGACCGAGCTTGCGTTTCGCCTCTGCGGGCTGGAATTCGCGCGGGCGCAGTTGGCACAGGCTCCGGGCTTTCGCAACGTGGAAGAGATCGTCTTCGGCGCCGGACCGTATCAGGCCGCGCTGACCGAAGAGAACGCCGCTGAGTTTGCCGGATTCGTGCGCGCCGTCAGGGCAGCAAGGCGTCCGGACGGGCAGCGGGCGAACCCGTTGTGGCGTATGCAGCCGGAGCGCTGGCTGGAGTCGCTGGTGGCGCGCGACGTGAGCGTGCTCGATTCGCGGCTCGATCCCGCCTGCGTGTACTCGCAGGTGCCAGCCTTTTCGGCTTCCGACCGGGCCATGATCGACGTGCTCGCGCTCACCCGCGAGCGGCGGCTGGCGGTGGTGGAACTCAAGGCCGACGAGGACATCCACCTGCCGTTGCAGGGCCTCGATTACTGGGCGCGAGTGGAGTGGCACCGCACCCGCGGCGAGTTCCAGAAGTTCGGCTACTTTCCTGGGATCGAGATCGCGCCCGCTACGCCACTGCTGCTGCTGGTCGCGCCCTCTCTGCGCGTCCACCCCGCCACCGACACCCTGCTGCGTTACATCGCGCCGGAAATCGAGTGCGAGCTGGTGGGGATCGGCGAGAAATGGCGGGAGGGCATTCAGGTGGTGTTCCGGAAAAGACGCACGGAAAAAGCAGCCACGGATTTACACGGATAAATACGGATCGGAAGGCAAAGAGCCAAAAGCCAAGAGCTAAGAGCTGCTTTCCCGCGTTCTCGCCAGCCAGTACTCGCGGGCGGCCGTCGTCAGCGGATCGGTTTCTGCTTTCTCACCCCGAAAGACGCGCGAGATGCCGCGGACCAGCCGCCGCAGCGGTAGCTCGCCGTGCTCGTCGGCAAAGAAAATTTCTCCGACTTTGACCGACCGGTAGTACCAGCGCTTCAGAATGGCGAGATTCTCCATGCTCTCGATCGCGGAAGCTCGCGCCGTCGGCTCGACGGCCGGCAGAGTCTCCTGGATGCGCGATTCCATCGACTGCGGCTTGCCTTCCCCTTGCTGGACGGGAAAGAGCACCGGCTCGGCCAGAACGCCGCGCTGGAACCGGAACAGCGCGACTGAGCCGGCCTCCGCCGCGGGCTGAACGACCACTCCGGCCAGCAGGTCGAGGCGGCGCACGATCTCCGGCAAACGCGTGGCGGCGGTGATCTTCTCGATGCGCGCGTGCAGCGCCGCCGCCTGCTCGAATTCCAGGCCGGCGGAAGCCTGTTCGCGCTGCTCGGAAAGCTCGCGCACCAGCGATTGGCCGCCGCTATCGAGGAAGGCGCGAACGCGGCCGGCCTCATCGCGATATTGCTCCTCGGTGCAGCCGGCAAAGCAGGGCGCCAGGCACATCTTCATCTCGGAATAAATGCAGCCCGGATAGGCGGGGTCGGGATGGATCTCGAAATCGCAGCGGCGGATCTTGAACAGGTCGAGTGAGTCGTTCAGGAACTTCTCGGCGGCGGCGCGGGTGGGGAACGGTCCGTAATAGACCGATGCGCCACGCAGGCCGGTGATGCGCTGGGTGATGTAGGCGCGCGGCCAGGGATTGTCCAGGTTGAACTTTACCAGCGGGGCGAAGCGCAGGCGGAGCCGGTCGCGGTAGCTCTCGGGAAAAACCCGCCGCAGCGTGCGGTAGAGCAGCAGGCCCGACTCGAAGTCCGAGCCGGTGAGAGTGTATTCCACGTGCCGCACGCGGTCGCGCAGATTGAGCCGGCGCGCGCGCTCCTCGGGCGCGGAGAGCAGGCGCGTGAGCCGTCGCTTCAGGTTGGTGGTCTTTGAGACGTAGGGTTCGGCTTGAGGATCGTCGGCGCGGAGTAGGAAGACGGTCGGCGCCGCGGGGATCGCGGCAAAGAACTCGGCATCGCGCTCGGGCGTGAACTCAAGCGACAGCACAAGGGAATTTAACCACAGAGGACACAGAGAAGCACGGAGGACCTGCTGGCGAAACGGCGATGCGTAGGACACCACTTGCGATAAGTCGATTTATCAACGACCAGGCTCGCAGACCGAGCCAACCCGCAACTTATTCACATGGTCGTCGAGGCGCTGTATGCCCATTGTCCAGGGCCACGGAGTCCGAAGGAACGGGATTCGATAAAGGGCTGTCCATCCACCTGACTGTATTACGTGATTTCGTGAGGTATCTGTTCCGAAGGGATTCTGTTGGGTCTGGCACGCGATAAAAGTGCAGTACCATCCTTTCGATCCCCCGATATAGCTGTCGAAAATGAGAACCAATACTCCGTTTTGCCGTCCCTCGATTACATTCCAGACCTGTCTAATCTCGTCTGTTGGGTAGCAAGCTAGGGAAAACGAAGCTGGAAGAGGGGGGCTGACCTCGCGGGAAGAGGAGAACCATAGCCTCAAAAATCTCAACGCGGGGGGACCGATGTACTGAAACCCCCATCTAGAAGCGAGCGCCCTCATGCCTTTGACGCGAAAAAACATGAGGATTTTGAGGCAACCGGAGAGCACCGCCAACACGACTAGAGCGTAAACAATCACTGAACCCAAATGAAATAGAAAGCTCATTTGACCAGTATTGTATGCGGAGCAAGAGCCAAGTTCCACGATGACGAGTGATAACAGGCGTTATCACTCGCAATCCGGTAACTGCGAGAGGGCGATCTCTGTGCCCCCTTGATGGGTTCACCTGAAGCTGGCGCTCTTGACCTGCTGGCGGAAGTCCTTGCCCGTGATCTCGATCTTCTTGCACATTTCGTGCAGGCGCGAACGCATGCGTTCGGTGATGCGGTCGCCGAGGGTCTCCTCGCGGGCGGCTCTCTTAGCCTTAAACCTGTCAACTGGTTCATCGTCAGGCTTCGTGGTAGCAGGCGGCAGGTCGGGGAAGTTGGTGGTGATAATCGTGGTGCGCTTGTCGTTGTAACGGGTGTTGAGCACGTGGCTGACGGTATCCCACACCCACTCGGTCGGCTTGACCGCGCCCAGCTCGTCCAGCAGCACCACCTCGGTCTCGAAGATGGGCCGCAGGAGCTGCATCTCGGTGGTCTGCACCGAGGGATTGTAGGAGTTCTGCACCTGCTTGAGCAGGTCGCGGTAGTCGCAGAACAGGCCGGGAACGCCCTTGCGCAGAAGGTCCTTGAGCACGGCGACGGCGAGGTGCGTCTTGCCTACGCCGACTGAGCCCACGATGAGCAGGCCGCGGCCGTCGTTCTCCACCGGATAGCCGGCGACGAAGCGCTCGGCCACCAGCTTGGCCCGCTCCAGCCCGCCATCGGCACCGGGGAAGTCGGTGCTGAATTCGGAGAACTCGCAGTGCTCATAGCGCGCGGGAATGCGGGCCTGGACGATCAGGCGCTGCACGCGTCCGGAGAGCGCGCAATCGCAGCGCGCGACCTGGCGGGCCTTGGGATCGGGCCCGACTTCCTTCCAGCCAGTACCGCCGCAGACGGAGCAGAGCGTTTCAGTGGAGTTCACTCGGGGACCTCGGAGAAGAGCTTCTTTCGACTGTAGCGCGCGGCGCGCGCGGCTGCAACTGGCGCGGGCTGTGGAGAGCTGTGGAAGAAAACGCCGCGGCTGGGCCTCAGAACTGCCACGTAAGCTGTGCAAAAACCGGGATCTCCCGGCAAAATTCCCGAAAAGCCGCGCTCTACGCGGATTTCCACCGCTCCTTGGCTTGACAAGCCCAGTGAACACGGGCTAAAAACGCGATTGACTCTAAGCTGCCTGGAGGCAGACCACATGAATAAGGCTGATATCGTGGACAAGATTGCTGGGGAGGCTGGGATCACCAAGACCCAGGCTTCCACAGCGCTGGATTCGACCGTCAACTGCATCACCACGTCCTTGAAAAAGGGCGACCGCGTGACGCTGGTGGGCTTCGGGACGTTCTCCACGTCTCAACGCAAAGCCCGCACCGGGCGCAATCCCCAAACCGGCAAACCGATCAAGATCGCTGCCAAGCGCGTGGCGAAGTTCACCGCAGGGGCCGAACTCAAGAAGGCAGTTAACCGTAAGTAGTCCCACAAACAGCCTCTGGCCGGCCCCGCGCTCCTTGCTCGAGCCGGGGCTTTCGTGTCTATTGAGCGATTGAGTCATCGGGCCATTGGGTCATTGGGCCATTGAAAAACCTGATTCCGGGTTTTCCAATGGCTCATTCACCCAATGACTCAATGGCTCAATGGCTCGGTTTGCTGCATCCGCGGGCAGTCCTGTAGAATCAATATTTCCTGAAGAGAGGTCTTGAACAGCCATGAAGGCCGGCATTCATCCCATGTACCACGAGGTGCGGGTTACCTGCGCCTGTGGGAATACGTTCACCACGCGTTCCACGCACAAGAGCGACATCCACCTGGAGATCTGCTCCAATTGCCATCCGTTCTTTACCGGCAAGCAGAAGCTGCTGGACACCGCCGGGCGCATCGAGCGCTTCCGCCGCAAGTACGCCAAGACGGAGAAGAAAGCCTAGCCTCGCCAAAGCTTTGGCGCTGCAAAGCCTCCGGTGGCGGGGGCTTTTTGTTTGTACAATTCATTCGCGTGAAGAACCTCGACCAAGCCCTGACGACTCACTATCGGGAGCGGTCCGACCACTTCTTCCATGCCATGGAGCTGCTCGCCGATGACATGGCGGCATACTCCACTAGTGTCGCGTTGTTGGCGGTGCATAGTTGCATCTCCTTGAATGACGCGATTGCCGCTGCCTTGACCGGCCGCGCTAGCCCACACGAAGACCACCTGCGTGCGGCGGCCGGACTCGAAAAACTTTGCAACACTCATAGAATCAGGGACCAGAAAGGGGTCGGACACTTCCGCTGGCTGCTGGCAAGAAAGACGGACATCGCTTATGGAGCCAGGAGGTTGGACCCGCAGTTCGTCGGTTCCGCCAAGGACAAAGCCGAAAAGTTCAGCGCTTGGGCATACAATAATTTTGAAGGGGTGCTGCGTGGCTTATAGGCGGGTACTCAGTCCTGGACAACAAGAAGCCAGGGGTATCAATGCTGTGGCGCAGCTATTGATGCAACGGCTGATCGTACCCAAGATTTTCTTCGAGGCACCCTGGCCTGATTCCGGCAACCGCGTTGACCTGCTGGCGGTTGACCGTGCGGGAACCGGGGAGATCCACGTCGTTGAAGTAAAGTTTGGGGCCGCGGAAGCTGCCGAAGCCTTGGAACGGGTCAAGGCCATGCCCGCTCATTACAAGTACATTGCCGTGATGGGTAATGGCAGGTATCGCCTCAACGAGAAAACACTCTATGCAATCGACGGCTTCGGAAGGGTCGGTCTGATTCGGATAATCGAAGATAACGCTGGGAATCTCAATGCCGAACTTGTTGTGGCGCCCGAACGATTCCGAGCGGACCCAGTCGTTTTCAAGAGCATCGACCGATTTACGTCCAAGCATCGGGCGGATATTGAAATTCGGCCTTAACGGAATGCAGAAGCACTGGACCAGCCCGGCCACACCCGCCGCGCCGCCTTGTGGGGCGCGGGTGCCGGAGTGTGTGCGCATCGGCGGGGTCGAGATCCGGCCGGCCACGGTGCTGGCGCCCATGTCCGGCGTCACCGACACCGTCTTCCGGCGGTTCATACGCGAGATGGGCGGCTGTGGGCTGCTGGTGACTGAGTTCACCTCGGCTGACGGCCTGCTGCGCGACAAGCGCGTGCTCGGGCGCTATCTGCACTTCTATGGCGACGAGCATCCCATCTCGGCGCAGCTCTTCGGCAGCGACCCGCAGGTGCTGGCCGAGGCGGCGCGCATGGTCGAAGGCCTGGGCTTCGACCTGGTGGACCTGAACCTGGGCTGTCCGGCGAAGAAAGTCGTCAAGTGCAACGGCGGTTCCGGCCTGCTGCGCGACCTGCCACGTATCGGGACGATTTTCGAGACGGTACGCGCGGCGGTCGAGATCCCGTTCACGGTGAAGTTCCGCGCCGGCTGGAATGACCAGGAGATCGTCTGCGTCGAGCTGGCCCGGCTGGCCGAATCCTGCGGCCTGGCGGCGGTGGCGCTGCATGCCCGCACCCGCGAGCAGGGATATGCGGGCACGGCGCGCTGGGAATGGATCGCCGCCGTCAAGCAGGCCATCCGCATCCCGGTGATCGGCAACGGCGACATCCGCACCCCCGAAGACGCGGCCGCCATGGTGGCGCAGACTGGCTGTGATGCCGTCATGGTGGGGCGCACGGCGGCGTCGAACCCGTGGATCTTCCGCCAGATCGCCCAGTACGAGGCGGGCGGCGGCTACGAGCAGCCGGTGGAGGCCGATCGCTACCACATGATCCGCACCTACTTCCGCATGCTGATCGAGGAGCAGATGCCGGGAGCGGCAGGCAAGATGAAGCAGTTCGCCTCCTGGTTCACCCACGGCGTCGCGAACGGCGGCCATCTGCGGAAGGCTATCTACGAGGCGCGTACCGAGCAGGAGATCCTGGGGCGGGTGGAGGAGTTCTTCGAAGCAGTTGCCAGTCAGCAGTCGCCAGTCGCCAGCGAGCACACGGTCAGCGCCTGAGCGGGGTGAAGCCTATGCGATTCATTGCGGCGTTGGTTTGTTTTTCCATCCTCAGTGCGCTGGGCCTGGCGCAGCACGATGCCAGCGCCCACGACCAGCACATGGCCGACGTCAATAAGCACGGCGCCGAGGCCATGGGCTTCGACCAGGACAAGACCGCGCATCACTTCCGGCTGTACAAGGATGGCGGCGCGGTCGAGGTAGTGGCCAAGGATCCCGCAGATGCGACCAGCATCGGGCAGATTCGCGACCACCTGAAGCAGCAGGCGAAGAATTTCGCGGCGGGTGACTTCGCGGCGCCGCAGCACACCCACGGAGAGATGCCGCCGGGAGTCGACACCATGACCAGGCTGCGCTCCAAAATAAGGTACGAGTTCCAGTCGACGGAGGGCGGCGGCCGGTTGCGCATCACCACCGCCGACGCCCAGGCTTTGGCCGCCGTGCACGACTTCCTGCGCTTTCAAATCGAGGACCACGTGACCGGCGACAAGACCAGTGTCGAGTAAGCGCGTCAGCCGATGGAAGTCACGCAACGCCATAATATAGTGACACTTCTGGACTTTGTTCTATCTGTTGCTCGCGTCGCCAAAACCTCGCCGCCTCTTTAAAGGCAAATGGCCACGAATTGGTTGACAGGGGTGCGTGTCAGGTTCTCGCTCTGGAGGCAGACGCTTTAGAGTTCGAGCGTGCCGTGAAGGTACAAGCGTGCCCGGCCGGCGATCTTCACCCGATCGCCACCGATTGTGCACTGCATGTATCCCCCGCGGACACTGAGTTGTTGCGCACGCAACGTGTCCTTACCCAGGCGCCCCGCCCAATAGGGAGCCAGTGTGCAGTGTATCGAGCCGGTTGCGGGGTCCTCATCGATGCCGACCGACGGTGCAAACAATCGGCACACGTAATCCACGTCACCCTCGCCGGGAGCGGTAACAATCGTTCCGCCGATCCCGATGTCCAGTTTGGCAAGAGCAGCAAAATCGGGCGAGAGCGCTCGCACTTGCTCAGCCTGATCCACCACCACGAGGTAATCGCGCGATTTCATTACTAGCGCCGCTTTCAAACCCAGGGCTGGTAAGAGCTCGACTGGCGTCTCACAGGGTTGGGGTGGCCTGGCGGGAAAGTCCATTTCAAAGCTGTCCTGGTTCTGAGCGACGGTCAATATGCCGCTGCGGGTGTGGAAGCGAACCGGCCACACGTTGTGCTTCCGCAGCGCGAGCACATAGGCGGATGCCAAGGTCGCGTGCCCGCATAGGTCGTCCTCGACTTTGGGTGTAAACCAGCGCAAGTCGAAATCACCATCCGCGCGAGGAACAACAAAAGCGGTCTCGCTGTGCCTGTTCTCAGCCGCAATTTTCTGCATGATGCTATCCGCGAGAAAAACGGAAAGGATGCAGACCCCCGCCGGGTTGCCTGCAAAGAGCTCACCCGTGAATGCATCAACGTGGTAATAGGGAATAGCCATGTCGCCTTTAAGGTCCCTCCACGCCGTACTTCCCTGTTCCCAGCTCTTTCACATAGCCCCACGGGATCGCCGCGTCGTGGGTGAAGATCACCAGCCAGCGGCCGGGGATGGCCTCGTCGTAGAAGCGCTTCTTGTTCGCGATGATCTCCATGGGGAACAGATCGTAGGCCATGATCCAGAGCAGGGCGAGGTGCGCCGCCGTGGGGATGAGGTCGGAGACGTAACACGCCTTCTGCCCCTGGCTCTCGATCATTACCACCTGCATGTAGCGCGTGTGTCCGGGGATGGTGCGGACCGAAACTCCGGGGATGATCTCGCGGTCTTCCTTCACCAGCTTCATCTGGCCGCTTTCGAGGAGCGGATTGTAGTTGTCGCTGATGTAGCTGACGCGGTCGCGCAGGTACTGCTTCTGCCCGTGCTGCCACTCGCCTTCCGGGGCGTAGTAGGTGGCGCGCGGAAAAGTGGGGAGCACGCGGCCATTGGTGCGCACGGTGTTCCAGCCGCAGTGATCGAAGTGCAGGTGAGTGTTGATGACGATCTCGATGGAATCGGGCGCCACTCCGGCAGCGGTGAGGTTGCCGAGCAGCCTGGCTTCCGGCTCGTAGACCTTGCGGACGCGGTCGTCGAACTTGTTGCCGATGCCGGTCTCGACCAGCACGGTTTGCTTCCCGCCGCGGATCAGCAGCGAGTTCAGGCCCAGCACCACGCGGTTCTTCTCGTCGCAGGCGGCTTTCTTCAACCACAGCGCCTTGGGGATGATGCCGAACAGCGGGCCGCCATCAAGCCAGTAGTTCCCGTCGGAGAACATGGTCAGCTCGAAATCGCCGACGGTGATGCGCCGTCCGTTGGTGGTGACGGTAGCTTTCTCTGCTGCGAGATCGGCTGCAACTTGCGCCATGGATTGTCCTCGATCGCCGGCCTAAGGCCGGCCCAACAGTTCACGTTCAAAGTGCTCCTGCATGCGGGTGAACAGGTCCGTCTGCGCCGCCGTCCCCGCGAGGGAGTGCAACTTGCGCGGGTAGAGCATGAGCTGGAAGCGCTTGCCGGAGTCGATGAAAGCCTGTGCCATCTGCACGGTGTTCTGCAGGTGAACATTGTCGTCGCCGGTGCCGTGCACCAGCAAGAGGCTGCCGTGCAGGTCCGCGGCGGTAGTGACGGGCGAGCTGCGGCGATAGCCCTCCGCGTTCTCCTGCGGCAGGCCGAGATAGCGCTCGGTGTAGATGGAATCGTAGTCGCGCCATTCGCTGACCGGCGCCACGGCTACTCCGGCTTTGAAGGCGGTCGTACGCGTGAGCGCCCACAAGGCCATGCAGCCGCCGTAGCTCCATCCCCAGAAGCCGACGCGGTCTTTGTCGAGCGCGGGATAGCGCTCGAGCGCCTGATTGAGCGCGGCGAGCTGGTCCTGGATCTCGGTCTTGCCGAATTCGCCGCGCACCACGCTGGCGAAGCCGCGGCCGCGTCCCGCCGAGCCGCGGTTATCGACGCTGAGCACGGCGATGCCCTCCTGCGCCAAGGCCTGATTGAAGAGGAAGCGATTGCCGCCCCACGTGTCGCGAACCTGTTGCTCGCCTGGGCCGCCGTAGGGATACAGAACCAGCGGAATCTTGCTGCCCGCCGGTAGACCCGCCGGCATGATGAGCGATCCGTGCAGAACCGTGCCGTCCTCTGCCCGGAAATCGACGAACTGCGGCGCTGCCAGGTTATAGGCGGCCAGGCTGCGCGATTCCCAGAACGCGTTGCAAGCGCCGTCGCCACTCATGCCGCAGAGCGACAGCCGCGGCGGACTCATAATGGTGGAGAACCTGTCTATGTACCACTTGCCGCCGGGCGCGAAGGTGGGCTCGTGCGTCCCCGGCTCGCGCGAGACCTGCTCGAAGCCGCTGCCATCGAGGTGGACGCGGAAGAGCTGGCGCTGGCGATCGTCGCCCGCATTGGCGGTGAAATAAACCAGCTTGGCCGCTTCGTCCACCAGCGCGACGTCGAACACCTCGAAGCCGCCGCGGGTGAGCTGCGCTTCCAGCTTGGCTTCCCCGGCCGTGGGATCGGCGCCGTCGAAGCTGTAGAGGTAGAGATGGGTGTGGCCGTCCCGCCAGCTCGTCCACAGGAAGCGGTCCGCGCCGACCACGACGAAGTTGTCGTTCACCTCCACCCAGCTGGGGCTGCGTTCGGAGAGCACCAGCCGGGCAGTATTGGATTCGACGGCGACGAAATAAAGGTCGAGGCGGTCCTGCGCGCGGTTCAGCACTTCGACCCAGGCAATCCCCGGACGCACCCACCCGAAGCGCGGAATGTAGAAGCCATGGGCTGGCGACAGGCCCGGTGACTTGTCGCCTGATGCGACCGGCACTTGCAGCCAGCGGACCTTCCCGCCATTCGCGTTCACCAGCCCCAGGCGGACTTGCGGATTGGGATCGCCGGGCTTGGGATACTTCTGCATATCGACCGTGGGCTGGGTGGGGATCAGGTCGGCGATGGGATACGTGGGGACGGCGCTTTCGTTCATCTGCAGGAACAGGATCTGCCGGCCGTCGGGCGACCAGAAGTAGTTGTGGCGGACGTCGAGTTCCTCGGCATAGATCCAATCCACCTCGCCGTTGAGGATGTCGTCCTCGGTGTCATGCGTGAGCTGGCGCAGGCCGGCGCCCTCGCGGTCGGCGGCGAAGAGGTTGTGCTTGCGGATGAAGGCGAGGCGCGAGCCGTCGGGCGAGAAGCGGGGATCGCCGGAGCGTTCCGGCGAGGAGGTAATCTGCACCGCGGTGCCGGTATCCAGACGGTACAGCCAGAACTGGCCGAGAGCGTCGAACAGAATGTGCTGGGAGTCGGGCGCCCAGTAGTACTGCGCCACCGAATAGCGCGTGCGGCGCTCCTTCTCGCGCTCGCTCAGGCGATCAAAAGGCGGCGCCAGCTTGGCCAGCTTGTTCTCCGAGACCAGCACGGCTTTCTTGCCGCTGGCGATATCCACGTACCAGAGCTCGCCGCGCTCGCCGGGGCCGTCGCGCAGGATGTAGGAGACTTTCATCCCGTCGGGGCTGAATTGGACATTCTGCGGCGCCGCTCCGGTCAGCCCGCCAGGAGCGAAGATCGCCTTGACGGTGAGCTGCGCGGGAGCAGCCGCAGGCGGTTGTTGCGCCAGGACGGTTGCGGCGGTTGCGGCCAGAAGACAGGCGACGAGCAGGTGTTTCAACGTTTGCTCCCGGGTGCAGGCGGAAACGGGAGAGTGTAACAAAGAAGGCGGGAACCGCGGTCTGGAGGCGCCCGTAATGGCTCAGTTTCCGGCGAGTTGTTGCATGGCTCTTGGGAAGATTACTTGTGCAATAGCGACTTCTTGGAAACCCGCACCCAGCAGGCCTTGACGAAGCTTTAGTTAACCAGCCGGGCACCCTCTTGACAGCTCATCGGGCGGAAACGTAGACTCCGCGCGCCTTTTGGGAGGGCAGCAAGGCGGGACCAGTCCTTGCTCAGGCTTGCTCCTGTCCCCCCTCGCCGTCGCCATCATCAGCCAGGAGAACGCCAGGAACATCGGGATCCCGTAGGAACTTGCTTTTCTCCACAATGAACCATCCGGAGGGACGGCTCATTCGGAGCCCTGAACTGCAACGCCGAAACCAGCAACGAAAAAAACGCACAACGAAGGAGAAATCCGCCATGAGGTCAGTCACCGGAGTTTTAATGCTTTCGCTCACCCTGCTCACCGGGGCCGTATTTGCGTCCCCTCCGGCCTCAGCCGCAACCTGCGCAAGCCTCACCAGCCTGTCGCTCCCGAACACCACGATTACCCTCGCCCAAACCTATGCTGCCGGCGATCCCGTGACCGGCACCACCAAGGCCCCGGCCGGTCTCTGCCGGGTGGCCGGCACAGTCAAACCCGGGCCCAACTCGAACGTCCATTTTGAAGTCTGGATCCCAACCGACGGAAGCTGGAACGGCAAGTACCAGCAGGTCGGCAACGGCGGCTTCGCTGGTTCAATTCAGTATTCCGCCGTCGCCAACGCCGTTTCGCGCGGCTATGCTGCTGCATCAACCGACGACGGCACCTCCGGTCCACCCAGCGGAGCGCCAACGTTTATCGGGAATGAAGACGTCCTGCTCGACTACGGATACCGCGCCATCAAGGTGACCACCGACGACTCGAAGGCCGTCATCAGGGCGCTGACCGGCTACAAACCGCGCTACTCCTATTTCGTGGGTTGCTCGGACGGAGGTCGTGAAGCGTTGAAGGAAGCCCAGCGCTACCCCGACGACTTCGACGGCATCATCGTGGGTTCGCCCGTCAACGACCAGGTCGGAGAGTTCGGCTCATCCTATCTCTATGATATGGAGGCCACCCTCAACGGCCCGCAAACCGCGGGTATTCCGGACGCCTACATTCCATCCAGCAAACTGGCCTTGCTGAGCACCCCGGCGCTCGCCAAATGTGGCGGCAAAGATGGCGGCGTAGCCACCGATGCCTTCCTCAGCGACCCGCGGCAGTGCTTCTTCGATCCCGGCGTCGCCGAGTGCACGACGGGCCAGGATCCCAGCACCTGCCTGACGTCGGCTCAGGTCGCGGCGGCAAGAAAGCTCTATTTTGGGCCTCACAACCACCGTGGAGAGCTGCTCTTCCCTGGTTATGAGCCCGGAGGCGAGTCGGCCACGGGTGACTGGACCAGTTGGTTCACGGGCAGCTCACCAACTTCTCCCGGTTCGCAATATACGCTCGGCTATGGTTTCGGCTGCGACCTGATGCAGGGGGTTACGAGCTGCAACTACCTCAGCATCGACGTCGACCAGCAGGACGCCACCGCCCGCAAGACCCTTCAGCCCATTCTCAGCTCCGTCGATCCCGACCTGAGACCGTTCAAGCGCCACGGCGGCAAATTGATCCAATATGCGGGATGGGCCGATACTGCCATCGCGCCCGAGAATGGCCTCAACTACTATCGGGCGGTTGAGCACACCATTGGCGATCCCCACGATTTCTACCGGGTCTTCATGGTGCCGGGGATGGCGCATTGCAGCGGCGGCGCCGGTCCCAACTCGTTCGGAAACGGCACCGCCAATGGGCCGGTCATCGACGCCGAACACGACGTGTTGAAAGCCCTGGAGCGCTGGGTAGAGCAGGGAATCGCTCCACGTAAGATTATCGCAACCCATTACGTGAACAACGTTGCGGCGCAGGGCGTCGCATTCCAGAGGCCGCTGTGCCCCTACCCGAAACGTGGCGAGTACGTTGGAAGTGGCGATCCGAACGACGCATCCAATTTCAAATGCGTTAACCATTATGACGATTTCGACCCCAGGAACATCGGACCGCAAGTTGCTTATCACGATCACGATCGCGATCACGACGATCATAGGTAGTGAAGGGATGTAATCGGCAAGGGGCGCGCATCGCAGGGTGCGCGCCCTCGCCTGGACGATCTAGGCAAGTGGCGGGTGTTTTGTCACGGCCCGAACTCTGCCCGCTTGCTTCCGCGCCCCGTCAAAGCGCCTGCCCACGATTCGGTGCGACGCCAAAAACTGTTACAATTCTCAACTGGCCTCCCTCTTTTCGCCATGAATCCAGACCTGGAAAAGCTGATTGCGCTGCAGGAAGCCGACCGCGAGATCGAGCGCCTGAATCAGGAGATCGCGCTGCTGCCGCGGCGGGTGGCGGCGATCGAGAGCAAGCTGGCCGACACCCGCGCGCGCATCGAGAAGGCGAAAGCCGCCATCGCTGCTGCCCAGAAGGACCGCAAGAAGCTGGACACCGAGATCCAGGAGCATCAGCAGAAAATTTCCAAGTACCGCGATCAGTCGCTGGCAGTGAAGACCAACGAGCAGTACAAGGCGCTGCTGCAGGAAATCACCTTCGCCGAGCAGGCCATTCGCGCCTGCGAGGACAAGATCCTGGACGGGATGCTGGCCGTCGAAACCCAGGAAAAGAACCAGAAAGCCGCGGAGGTTGAACTGAAGCAGGAAACGGCGGAGATCGAAAAGGAAAAGACCGAAGCTCGCGCCCGCACCGAGGAAGACCAGAAGCAACTGGCCGACTGGGCGGCACGGCGCAACCTTCTGCGCTCGGAGATCTCGGCTGACGTGGTGCCGTATTACGACCGCGTCCAGACGTTGCGCAAGAGCGGGATCGCGGAGGTTCACGAGGACAGCAAGTGCGCTGCCTGCAACGTGATGCTGCGTCCGCAGACCTACAACGATGTCCGCGCCAACGACCGCGTGATCGCCTGCGATTCCTGCGGACGCATCCTCTATTATGTGCCTCCGCCGGAGCCCGAACCGGCGCCCGGCCCAGCGCCCGCTGAGGCCGCCCAACCCGCCGCGGAGAGCGCCAGCTAAATGGTTAGGAAGCCTGCTATGTCAGCCGCTGCTACTACACGCCGCCTGGAAGCGCTGCGCTCGGCCCCGCTCAACAGCTGGATAGCGCTCGCTGAAGACGAGAGCGTGATCATAGCGGTTGGGAACACCTATGAGGAAGTGGTACAAAAGACCGAAAATGCGGGTGTGGCTGATCCCCTGATTCTGAAAACGCCCCCATGCTGGGCGCCGCTGTCAGTGATTTCCTGCAACCCGCGCCGGATATTTGCGTCCAAGAAATCGAGTCTGGCGTAGAATACGCCCTCTGCTTCCCATGCTCAGGCGCAATCCCAACCGCGGCTTCACTTGACGGTGCACACCCGCTTAAGACACCGGTCGGTCGTTTCCATCCACATCGCTTGATTTGAAAGGAAGCTGCCATGCGCAGAGCGCTATTGCTGCTGCTGTTGTCCGCCGTCTTTGCTGTCTCGGCTCGGGCGGAGGAGTCGCGTCATTTCACCTTCCGCTATGAGTTCACGGTGCGCAACATCACCCCCGGAGAGCGGGTGCGTGTCTGGATTCCGCTGGCGCATTCCGACCAGTTCCAGACGGTGAAGATGGTCTCCTCGACTGGAGACCTGCCGCTGAAGAAAACCAGCGAGCGCGAATACGGCAACGAGATGCTGTATGCCTCCGAGGAGAAGGCCAGCAAGGCCGAGTACCATTTCACCGTGGAGTACGACGTGGTGCGCAACGAGCGCGTGGTGCCGCTCAGCGGAACGCCGCACCTGGCGGCCGCCAAGTTGTCGGAGCGCGAACGGCAGCGCTCGCTCGAGCCCGACCGCCTGGTGCCGGTGACGGGCCTGCCCGCCGAGATCGCGGCCAAGGAAGCCGCCGGCCGCTCCACCGACCTCGAGCGCGCCCGCGCCCTCTACGAGTATGTCTTCCGCACCATGAAGTACGACAAGAGCGGCGCCGGCTGGGGCCGCGGCGACACGCTCTGGGCCTGCGATTCCAAGCGCGGCAACTGCACCGACTTCCACTCGCTGTTCATCTCCATGGCGCGCTCGCAGAAGATCCCGGCGCGCTACGAGATGGGGTTTTCCATCCCCACGGACAAGCACTCGGGCGAGGTCGCTGGATATCACTGCTGGTCCGACTTCTACCTGAAGGGAACCGGCTGGGTGCCGGTGGACATCTCCGAGGCGTGGAAGCATCCCGAGAAGCACGACTACTTCTTCGGCGCGCATGACGTGAACCGGGTGCAGTTCACCATGGGACGCGACATCACCCTCAGCCCGCCCCAGCAAGGGCAGCCGCTCAACTACTTTGTCTTCCCTTACGTGGAGGTGGACGGCAAGGAGTTCAGCAACGTGGCGACCAGAAACTCGTTCGCGGACGTGAGTTCGGGGACGGCGGTGGCGAGCCGCTAGGCTGTAGCGCTGGTGCTGTCGTTGGCGCGCAGCCGCTGCGCGGTCAGCCAAATGTAGTGCAGGGCGGAAAGAATTGTGAACACCATGGTGGCGTACAGGCCGATGCGGCGCGCCACCGTGACCCATGCGGCGGCCGCCACCTGGTGCAGCATCACGAAGAACACGGCGGCGATCTGCGCCGTGGTGTTCAGTTTTCCGAAGATGCTGGGCCGAAAGTCGCGCAGCGTGTTGGTGATGTAAAGCACGCCGGACACCATCAGGATGGAAAAGTCCCGGCTGAACACCAGCACCGTGTACTTCCAGGGGATCTTGTGCATGATGGAGAGCACCATAAAAAGGGTGCTGAGCAGCATCTTGTCGGCGATGGGATCAAGGTACTCGCCGAGTTGGGTGTGCTGCTTGAGGACGCGCGCCAGCGTGCCATCGAAGAAGTCGCTGACCCCAGCCAGCACGAACAAGCCGAGGGCCCATCCGTAGTTGCCGCCTAACACGTTAATCACGATGAAGGGGATGATCACCAGGCGCAGCAGGGTGAGCAGGTTGGGAAAGGCGGCGAGTTGGCGATACACCTTCACTCCCCGTAGCGGCCGAAGAGATACGCCAGCGGACGGCCGGTCTTTTCCTGGAATCGCTCTTTCAGCGACGGGATGCCGCCGCTGTGTTCGTCGGCCTCCATCCGCTCGACCCGGTGCATGGGAAAGAAGACGGCGGCGGGGCTGGCGGGTTCACCCGCTCGCACCAGGTGGACGAAGTCCTCGAACGAGTTCAGGTCGAGGCCGCGCAGGCTGATGCCCGCGGCGGAGACTTCCAGCAGCACCCCCCAGAACTTCTCGCGGGGCGAACTGAGCGTCACCAGCACCACGGCGCCGGGAGCGAAGAGCGCGTCACGAGCGGGCGCCGCCGTCGCCGCTTGGTCGTCGGGCATGGGATGATTGTCTGCATCCGCGGCAACGATTGCAAGCAGGGAGCAGCGAGCAGCGGCAAGCATCGCTCCTTGGCTACCGGGGACCGCTAGAGTCAGCCTTCGCCGCTGCCGCCGGCTTGGGGTGGACGGCTGTCTTTTTCTTCGCCCTGTGGGATGGAGGCTTCTCCAGGCGTGCCAGGCGCGCTTCCACCTCCTGCCGCAACTGCTCCAGTTCCCGTTGCCGCTCGGCCAGTTGCGCGCGCAGGGAATCGTTCTCGATTTTCAGCTCGCGGATGGCGGCCAGCGTCAGGTACGGCAATTCGCTGTAGTTCACCATCTTGAAGCCGCGCTCGTCCGCCGACACCATTTCCGGAAACACCGTCTCCACGTCCTGCGCCAGCAATCCCGAGTTGCGACCCGGGCCGAAGTGGTAATCCGGGTACTGCTCGGTGTTCCAGTCGAAGTGTACCGGTTGCAGCTTCACCAGCTTGTCCAGAATGGGCGCGAAGGGCAGGATGT
>Ga0181521_10003660_pt1 | contig 17937 bp, 14 predicted proteins | sample PEATcosm2014_Bin_32_FD_119764 | JGI IMG/M metagenome (GOLD analysis project Ga0181521, IMG submission 119764) | Peatland microbial communities from MTU Mesocosm Facility, Houghton, MI, USA - PEATcosm2014_Bin02_60_metaG | ecosystem: Environmental > Terrestrial > Soil > Wetlands > Peat | place... | reverse complement strand
TCGAGACGCCGGTTTGATCGATTGGCGTGTGCGGCTTGAGCGAGGTGATCAGGTTCTGATCGCCGCGATCAGCGGTCCCACCCCGAAGATCGTGATCATCCGCTTGAGGTTATAGGCCAGGACACCAGTGCTGCCGGGGATGAGCGATGCTAATTCGCCGCCTCTTTGGCATAGGCATAATGGCATTGAGCGTCTTCTGGGGACGCCCGGTTGTCGGACAGGTCTTCTATATCGGCGGGGAGGGCGGCTGGCCCCATCTTCTCGTCAAGCGGAGTTTCGACGAGGCCAGCGAGAATTCCGCCGGACCCGTGCCCGGCGTCGGCGTTCAGGACATTTGGGGCGAAGGATACGATTTCGGCGCCCGGGCTGGATATGAGTGGGGTCCGTGGCGCCTCGAGGGCGAATTGGTTACTCGCGACAATCCAGTGGTCGAACAAAAACTGTATTCGACGGCGGGAGGAACTGCGGTCAGTACGGGCACCAACAGCAACGTCAGCGGGGAGCGGCAATCCTGGGGCCTGATGGCCAATTTCTTATACCAGGCTGATTTGCAATGGCTCGGTCTCGACCCGCTGGCATCTCCGTATTTGGGGGTCGGCATCGGTACTGCGCGGCTGCACGCCGTCACGCACAGCCAGAATACGCTGATTACCGATAGCGCTGACACGCAGCTCGCCTATCAAGGCATTATCGGGCTGCGCTACTCCTTCAGCGACGCCGTCGCCGTGGATCTCGGCTGGCATTATTTCGCCGCGACGGACCCAATCTTCAGCCGCGTCGACGGCACTCGGTTTCCCGGGAACTACGAAACCCAGAATGTGATGCTGGCGCTGGTCTTTCGCTTCCTGCCAGCCGGTGCCTCGGTGGGCAATTGAAGGAGTAGCGATCCACATCGGCCCCGAGTCATGCTCCGCCAGCGAGGTTATGAAGGTCAGGTCAGGCGGCTAAACGATCGATAGCCGACCTTGGCCATCGACCCCGCTCGGCTTACAACGGCTCCGCGCCGAGGCGAACGTGTTCGGCTCTTCATGCCCCAAAGCGGACCCCCACGATCGCCCCTACGGCAAAAATTTCAGAAAAATTTCGTCCGGATTTCAGGAGGGTGTCAAGACCCGGATTTCAGGAGGGTGTCAAGACAAGGCGACTGCGATGCGGTTTCCTAGCCGGCATCGATACGGCAGCAGAGCCGATCGGAAATGGGAGAACGGGGATGACAGAACGCCAGGTAGATTATGGGGCGCGGACCTCAGCCGCCTACTTCGAGACGCCGGAGCCGATCCGCCAGAAGGTGCGGCGGCACACCAGGCGTGGCGTCAGCGGTGCCCCGGTCTCGCGTGAACCGATCCGCGCCCTCTGACACCTGAAAATTCTTACGATACTGCCGCGGCGGCACCCCGATGCGCGACACAAATGCCCGTCGCAACGCGGCCACCGACCCAAAGCCGCATTTCCGCGCCACTTCCTTCAGCAACAGTCCGGTCTCGGTCAACAGACGGCAGGCCGCTTCCAGACGCACCGTGGCGACATACTCACCCACGGTCTGACCGGTCTCTTGACGGAATTTGCGTATGAAACTGCGCTCGCTCATGCCGGCGACCTGGCACAGCACGCCGGCCGGCAGATCGGAGTCCAGCTTTTCCTCACACCAGTGCTGGACCCGCTCGATCGCCGGTACGTCGGAAAACTGTGCCTGCAGCCGAACCGAAAACTGCGCCTGCCCGCCCGCCCGTTTCAGGTACAACACCAGATATCGCGCGATGTTCAGTGCGAAATCTCGCCCGTGATCTTCCTCGACCAGCGATAAAGCGAGGTCGATCCCAGCCGTAATCCCGGCTGAGCTGAAGAACCGACCTTCGCGGATGAAGATCGGATCGACCTCCACCGAGGCGGTTGGATGGAACCGGGCGAGGTCCGCACAAGACGCCCAATGTGTCGTCACCCGACGGCCGTCGAGCAGGCCGGCGGCGCCGAGCAGGAAGGCGCCAGTGCAGATCGAGCCGAAGCGGCGGGCTGAGCCCGGCGGATGCGGAAGATCCGAGCAAATTTGGGAAGCCGACCCCGCCCGCCTTTCCGGTTGCCCCGTTTGTGCTGAACATGAATTTGAACCCCACTTCCAGCGTGGCGATCGGCGGTTCAGCAAGCGCACTCGGCGTGACCAGCATCATGTTCTCAAACAATAGCGGCTCCGCGGCGCAAATCGACATGTACCAGGCATCGACCAGCGGAAGCAACTGCAGCGGATCGGTCTCGACCACTGGCAATTACCCGGACACCTTCGTCATAGTGCCTGCATCGGCGACGATCCAGCTCCACTATCCCTCGCCGCTCGTCGTAAACGCAATCGGCAGTGCTGCGTCTGCCTGCCTTGCCTTCGGCGCGACGGGTGCCCTTAGTAACGGAGTGATCAGTGTCACTGTTGTCGGCTACGCCAACTTCCCGTAATTCTTTGGTCGGCCCCGTCCGGAAAACCCCGATTTAATTCTATTCAGGACAATCCTCACTGCCGGGCATTGCTCGTTTCGCTGCCGCCCGATTGCTTCTCGGCGGCATGAAGAGGCGACGGGGCCGATCCCTATCCGGCGCAAAATCACACGCGGGCAGCGGCCTTTGGTCTAGCCGGGGTCCGCCGGAAGACCACTTGGCCGGCGGGGAGAGCGGCATGACACGCATTCCAGTCCTGGCATTGGCTGCCGCTCTTGTGATGGTCCTTGGTGTTGTCCCATCGCGGGCGCAGAACGCCTATATCACGAACCAGACTGATGGAACCGTCTCGGTAATCGACACGGCCACCGGCACAGTGGTCGGCAGCCCCATTACCGTCGGCGCTGAGCCGATTGGCGCGGCGGTCACCCCGGATGGCAGCGCGGTGTACGTCGCGAACAATGATTCGAGCACCGTCTCGGTGATCTCGACAGCGACCAACGCGGTCATCGCCGTCTCCGACCCGAGCCAGAAGATCAGTATCCCCTTCGGCGTGGCGGTGACCGCGGACGGCAGCACGGCTTACGTCACCAACCAAGGCACGAACAGCATCGCCGTGATCTCGACGGCGAACAACACGGTGACCGGCACCATCTCAGATCCGAGCTTCAACCAGCCCAGTGGCGTAGCGGTGACCCCAGACGGCAGCCAAGTCTACGTCACCAACCGCGGTACGGACACCGTCTCGGTGATCGCGACGGCGACCAACGCGGTGAGCGCCATCACCGTCGGCAGCGAGCCCAGTGGCGTGGCGGTGACCCCAGACGGCAGCACGGTCTACGTCGCCAACAGCAGCACCAGCAGCGTCTCCGTGATCGCGACGGCGACCAACACGGTGACCGGTAGCCCCATTACCGTCGGCCACTCCCCCTACGGCGTGGCGGTGACGCCGGACGGCACGACGGTTTACGTTGGGAACCAGGGGTCGAACACCGTCTCGGCGATCGATACAGCAACCACCACGGTGACCCCCATCTCCGGAGGCTCCGGAGGCTTCAGTCTCCCTTCCGGCGTGGCGGTGACCCCAAACGGCAGCCAGGTCTACGTCACGAATTATATCAACGCTAACGTCTCGGTAATCGCAACTGCGAGCAACACTGTGATCGGCAATCCGATCTCCGTCGGCCATGGGCCGCAAACCATCGGCCAGTTTATCGTTCCAGCCCACACGCTGACGGTGAGAGAAGCCGGCACCGGCAGTGGCCAGGTCACCAGCGGCCCGGTCGGCATCAATTGCGACGCTGGCAACACGCAATGCGCCTTTCGGTTCGCCGGTGGGACGCAAGTGACGTTGATCGCCTCGGCCGCTGCCGGATCAACCTTCTCGGGGTGGAGCGGTGGCGGATGCAGCGGGACCGGGACCTGCGTCGTCACCTTGAAAGCCAACACCACGGTAACTGCGAGCTTCGCCGCGCAGGACTTCACCCTGTCGGTGAGCACGGTTGGCAGAGGGGTAGTGGGAAGCGCGCCGGCCGGGATCGATTGCGGCAAGACCTGCCGCGCCCGCTTTGCCGCCGGGACGAAGGTGGGGTTGGAAGCGTTTCCGGACAGCGGATGGGAATTCGACGAATGGCGGGGAGCGTGCCACGGCAAGAATAAGCACGACTGCCACGTGACGATGGACGCGGCGGAAGGCGTCATCGCCAAATTTGAGAAAATGTGAGGATTGCAGCGGGCGCTGCGCGCCGATGGCGTGTTGTTGCGGCGAGCCCTCGGTCGCGGCTCAGACGCAGTAATAGGTGGTTTGCTGGAGGTAGCGCTAACCGCAACGGTGCCTACGCCTCTGACGTAGCGTTTGATCGCACGGAGGTCCGCTAACGGCGCAGAGACGTCAATGCGCATAGAGACGGGAATGGTTCATCTTCCCAACCGGCTGAGGCGTCGAGGCGTCGGGCGACGACCGCTGACCATTCGTGAACGGACCTTCGCCAGCCAGCTCAATCGACCCGCATCCGCCCGCCTACTTCGGTGGGTAGTCGCGGCAGGTCGTGCCCCGAATGCGCCATTGGAGACCACGCCATTGAAACCGCGGGATCGGGCGTAAACCCGTCATTCACGTTCATTGGGCTTATGTCCCGTGGTTGTTTGGTTAATCTAGGGAACTTCCTTGGTTACCGATCGCACGGTCTTCCGCAGGCGCGTTCCGATCGACTGACCCTTCCGCAAGCCAGCGTGAAGGGGCGGATGAAGCAACGCCAGTTGAAACACAGGCCACCTGATGACTCTCGTACTGAATATCGAAGAAAACCTGCCGCCGCCGTTGATCGAGGCACTGAGCCTCTCGGCAGAGATTCCGGTACATCGTGTAGGGAACTTCTACGACGAAAAAACTACGTCGGGCTGCGGCACCGAATGTATTTGGAATGGCGGCGGCTATTACATGGAGATATTTGTTTGTGGTCAGACTTATCCATCTGAAAAAACGTTTTATTGTTGCTCTGATTGTCATAGTAAAGTAGGAGCGTCTGAAAAAGTATTTCTTTCCTATCGTTGGTGCGACTCGGAGATTGCAGACAAGGTCACCAATTCTTTGCGGGGTGCAGGGGTCGAGGTCATTCGCGACAGAAACGAGATGCACTTTCTCGATGACATTTCTGCCTTTATGGGGACAGCGGGACAGTCGCGTTATTTCGTTTCAATTGTTACAGAATCTTATTTCTACTCCCGTCACTGCATGTACGAATTCTGCCAACTGGTCGAAAGCGATCAGGCTATTAGAACCATCGCCGTGATGCTCGGTGACGCCGTTGAACCAGGAGTCGAGGAGAGACTACAAAGTTATTGGCATGAAAAACGTGGGGAGCTGCAGCAGGCCGTCAACGAGATAGATGACATATATGCCGGCTATTTGCGTTCAGAGATAGGGCTGCTGGCGAGGATCTCCGGCCACGTAGCCAATTTCTATGCCGAATGGCGCGCGATAGACCGGCCTAAAGGGAGCCGATGGCTCGTTGCGAACTGCCTGTATCTTGTTGGCGCCATAAAGACAACATTTAAACCGACCGAAGAAGATGCCTCTAATTGGACTTACAGTAACAATACGGTACGTGCTGAGGTTGCGGCTGATTTACCCCCTGCGGCGATCTGGAATCCCGAGCCGTTTTACCTGCACGCGCACTCGGAAGTGGAATTACAGACGATCACGCAGATTCCCCGGGCGCGAGACCTCATGCTCGCCGCTCACCTGGATGGGCTGACACGTGAGGTGATGCAGCCGGGAGTTCACTTGGTGCTGGTCAACGCTCCAGCGCTACGCTCACTATCTTTCTGCACCCGGGTGCTTGGACTACTGGACCGCCCGGATATTACCGTAGTGCCAATGTTCCTGGATGAAATGTTGCAGAAGCCGGCCGGCGAGGTCACCTTGCTCAAGGAATGGTACACCTTTATCTCAAGCATTCCCGACGTGCCGGCGCGCGAGGAAGTCGATAAGATGCTGAGACGCTTCGGTCCGCTGGTGGAGCGACTGCGTAATACTTTGGTCCCACCCGCAACGGTGATCTTCGGCTCTGCGTCAAAATAATCGGCTGCAAAGAATGGCACCGCCTATTCGGGCGTGTAGTCGTGATCGGTGCCGTCGCCCTGTGCGATGAATGGCCGCTTAAGGGTCGACACCGGCGGTTCGGTCGCGGTCCCGAAAATGGCCGGAATCGGCGCAACCTCGCCGTTGGTGTTTGTCGCGATCAACGAGCGGCGCCCACGCGATCGCCCCGGTCGGCAACGACGGCTCAACGATCGGTACCGGACCTTCGCTATCGGCAGGCGTCAGACCACGGTGGGCGCTGCTTGGGGCTTACAGGGGCGGCCGCAGTTGCCCCACTGCGGTCGTTCGCGGGACCGGTCGGGAACGGGCGAGTTGGGTGGTTTTCTGATTGCCCACCCGGCTCACCCGTGGATCGGACAGCAAGCGCTCGGCGATTCGGATAATTTGAACTAATAGGTCTCATCTTATATATCAATGCGTTACGACAATATTCCCGATCTGGGCTAACGGCTAGGCTAACGCTTTGGCCGGGGTCAGTTTCTGCGACGAACGCGCAGGGCACCACATTATGTAGGGCCGACTGTTACAGCTAGCTACCCGTCGCTTGGCAGGCGCCGTCGCGGACGGTGCGCCTCGGTGCGGAACCCGGCGTCGCGTCGCGGGGCGAATCGGTGGGGGCGGGCCAATAACGCGCGGTTTCGATCTATGCAGCCGATGCTGACGGGAGGATCGTTTTGCTGGGGTCGTGGCGGCCTTGATTGCGTTGACTAAGCGACTATCTATGCGCGCGAAGGGTAGCGCCCCACAACGCGCTTAAGACTCGCCAGATACCGGCTTCGAGCGCCCGTCCTCAAAACGCGGAGATTTTTCGCGATGAACGAAGGTGATCGCGAAACTTGCCGGTGCCAGCACCATGCCGATCTATGACGACCTCGAAGCACTTCTCGCGGTACCTGCTGAAGCGCTCGACGTTGAGCATAAAAGCTGGCTCGACCTTCAGGGCAATGATGAGCACAAGGCGCTTCTCGCGAAGGCGGCGATCGCCCTCGCTAACGAGGGTGGGGGCGTTATCGTCATCGGTTTTCGTGAGGTGGGGGCAGACCTGGTCTCCGAGTCGCGGCCGGTCGAGATCGCGGCTTACGACCTCGATCTGATAAACAGCATCATCCGCCGGTTTGCGTCGCCACCCCTTCACTGTACCCTCAGATTGCTGCGTCACCCGGCGACGGGGCACGAGCATGCGGTGATCGGGGTTCCCGGCGGCTTCGGCACCCCGGTCATGTCGAAGAGTGGCAGCGCAGGCGGCACAATTCGACCGCACCTCTGCTACGTCCGAAAGCCGGGGCCAGAGAGCGCTCCGCCAGAGAACCCGGCCGACTGGGACCGCCTGCTGGCGAGATGTCTGCGGAACCGGCGCGAAGATATGCTGGACGCTATTCGGAATATCGTTCTGGGCGGGGCGTCCGCGGCGGTGCCTGCAGAAATCACGGAGGCGGAGCGCCAGGATGCCTTCGTCGCCATAGCGCGCGGCGCCTGGGAAAACCTCGTCAGGGACCTTCCTCCTGATGAAGCCGCGCGCTGTCCCTTAGGCCGGTATGAGCTGGACTATGCACTGTTGGGGAACTTTGCGAGGCCGGGTCTCGGCGATCTGCGGAACCAGCTTGAATTGGCAGTGGCGCATCGTCGTGGGTGGCCTCAGTTCTGGATTCCAACGCGGCGGGAGTGGCAGCCTCGACCGGTCGACGACACAATCCAGTGCTGGCTCGGCACACCTGACACGGGTCCACACGATGCTGGACACGTTGACTTCTGGCGTGCGTCGCCAGAAGTTCGCCTGTTCTTGCTGCGGGGTTATATCGAGGACACTGGCCCGTGGCCGAACCAGAACATTGCGCCCGGAGCGATAATCGACATTCGTATGCCAATTTTGCGAGTAGCCGAGGGTCTCCAACATGCGCGCATCCTTGGTAGGTTACTCGCCCCTGACCAGGATTTTCAGATCCTCTTCCGAGCGCGTTGGTATGGGCTGACGGGAAGGCGCCTCAGCTCGCTCGACCCGCTTCAAGCGTTCACGATGCTTGATCACCGCGTCGCCCAACAGGCGGAATTTGGAGTACAGGGGACGTTTGACCAATGGCAGATTGCGGACAATCTCCCAGAGATCATCCAGCCCTTGCTAGCGCCACTTTACGAGCGGTTCCAATTCTTTGAACTAACGATGGAGATTGTACGGCATACCCTCGGTAATTTCAGATAGGTTCCGCCTAACGGGCGTCTCTTGCGATTACAGACCACATGCCGGAGCTCGACCTTACCGACGACGAGCTCGCCGCCGTCATGGCGCTGGTGCGCCGGACCGTCGATGCCGACAAGTTCCCGCTGTCGCCGCGGCTCGCGCCGCTTCGGTCGGCGCTGGCGAAGCTCGACCCGCGGCCGGCGAAGCCGCGCCGGGAGCTGCCGCCGCTGCCCTCGGGGCCGATGGTGGGCAGCCGGCGGAAGGCGCGGCGGTGGGAGATCGCAATCCTAACGGCGTTTTACGCTGCCGAGGGCGGCCCCCTAGCCTATCTACATTCCTTATCCACTCCCACGTCGGAGCCGAGGTAAATCCAGTCGCAGTTCCCCAAGACGCCAGACCCGCCAAAAGAGGAACCAAAACCGGTGCCTTGAACGACGTACATTGCAAACTCCCAAGTGCCGATTGCGATTTTCCCAGGACCATGAGTCGTCGTGTCCTGCGCAACAATAACGTCGTACGTTAATGTCCCCCGCGACATACCGGCCCAGGCGTCTGCACGGCAGTGAAGAATTCGAGCCTCGGCATCCCAGGAAGTCTGCGTCACCGTGATTGAGCCAAAGTTGACGGTATTGAGCTTACAACGACCCGCCACTAGGCGTCCGATGCAACGAGGGATAGCGTCAATCACATTCTTGCTGTCACAGGCCGGAAGCTGAGCAGCCTCAATTGCGGTAAGGGCGCGTCGGGCATCGGGATCGCCCTGGTCTGCGGCCTTGTACAGCCATCGCATCATCTCCGCGTCGTTCTGTGGCACGCCCTGGCCTTTTGCATACATAACGGCGAGCGCGTGCTCGGCTCCCGCGAGACCTTGGTCAGCGGCCTTGCGATACCACTTCACTGCTTCAGCATAATCTTGGGCCGCGCCCTGGCCTTTTTCGTACATCAACCCGAGATCGTTTTCGGCATTTGCATCGCCCTGGTCAGCGGCCTTGCGAAGCCAACGCATCGCCTCGGCATAGTCCTGCGGCACTCCTTGGCCGTTGGTATAGACAAAGGCTAGATTGACTTGAGCTTGCGCTAAACCTTGCTCAGCGGCCTTCCGATACCACTTCGCTGCCTCGGCGTAGTCCTGCGACACCCCCTCGCCTTTTTCGTACATCAGACCGAGACTATTTTGCGCCCCCGCGAGGCCCTGGTCTGCGGCCTTGTGGAACCAGCGCGTCGCCTCGGCATAGTCCTGCGGCACGCCTTGACCGTTGTCGTACATTACACCCAGATCATTCTGGGCTCCGGCGATGCCTCTATCTGCCAGCGGACGCCAAAGCATCAGCGAGGTCGTGTAGTCGCCGCGACCGTATGCTGCTTTTGCCTCGCTCATTTGCGCTTCGGCCACTGCACTGAGTTGCCTATCCCTACTGAAACGCAGAGCGGCGAGCCCGAGCAGTATGCTAGCGACGGCTAACCCGGTAAGTGCGAACCGAAACCGCATCGCGCCTTCCTGGGGGGGCCAAATCGAGATCACACGCGGCGAGATAGCGCAACTTTTGCTCCTTTACCAACCCATCTCACCGACACCACCGCCCGCCCTCGCTCGTCGCACTCCCGGGCACCGCATCCGCGCGCCGAGGTCGAGCACCTTGCGCTCCGGCCCGACGCCGGCCGTCGCGAGCATCGCCACCATCAGCGACGGCTTCCCACACTACATCCACCTAATCTGCGAGAAACTGTTCTGGGAGATGTTCGAGGCTCCCCAGCCCGTCAAAACCTCCAACATCGAGCACTACCGGTGCGCCGTGATGGCGGCGGTGGAGGACGCGCAGCCTTATCTGCGTGCGCTCTACGACAAGGCGGTGCGGAAGTACCAGCGCGACTATGAGCACGTGCTGTGGGCGGCGGCAGACCATCCCAACCTAGAGCGGCGGAGCATCGAAATCTTTGACGCCTATTGCTTGCTGTTCAAAAACGAGCAGACTCGCCTGCCGCGCGACCGCTTCAACCAGCGCCTCAACGCACTGAAGACCCCGAGCCACGGCAGCGTTCTGATCGGCACGCGGCAAGGCTGGTACAAGTTTAGAGAAAGCATGCTGCGCGGCTATGTGCGGCTAAAGGCGGAGCAGGACGGCGTTGAGCTGACTGTAGATCACCCGCTCTCGCACTCTCGCCGGGAACTAGCTCGTCAATAGCGCCGGCGGTGCTTGCCAAGCCATTCTCTATATCTTGTGGTGCTGCACCCGCCGGCCCGCATAGTCAAAGGCCATCATCTGGAAAATTGAAGGCGGCGCGCGCTGCGGCACTGTCGAAGCCGCAGAATCTGTCTTCTGGAAAGCGCGTAGACCGCACCTAGCGCTGATCGGTCAGCGAGCCCGCTCAAACGGCAGTTGTGGGTGCGACACCGGTCCTTCGATGACACACCGGCCAACGGCGAGGTAGCGCCGATAGCGGTCGTATAGCAGACACTGGCAAGTCGATGGCGTCGACCCCTGAACAGAGCCTTCCTGATCGCGCCGGGGGATGGTCGGGCGGTTGAGATTGAGAAGCGGAGATTCGTAAGAACTTCTACCTGGTCTTCGAGCGGGCGGATCAGCTCCCCGATCGCGCAGACCGTCAGCTAATGATCGCGGTCGGCGGGCCTCTCGCGATAATCCTGGAGCAGCCCGCCCGGTGCAGGAATCTACCGTCGAGAAACAGCGAGCGAAGCAGGCCCCCAGCGCATAGAGCGGCTAACGCCGGAGCCCATTTCGGTGGCTCAAAATTCGCGATCCACATGGATTCTTTATGCCGCCGTTTCGATATTCGGCGTCTCGGGTGGCAGCGCGGGCATGGGCTGAAAAAGCGATACGAGGGAAACGGGCATCTGGTCGTCAAAAGGGCCACATCCAATGACCAATCATTATTGGACCCGTTTCGCGGCTGAACGTGTGCAGCCGCTGCACTGCGTTTACGGCGTGGCCCTCGTTGGCCTTGTTACTGCCCTCGGGGAGGTCGCTCCACGCTATGTAGCGGATTCGGCAGCGCTCGCGCTCATGTACCTTCTCACGGTACTGGTGATCGCCGTTCGCTTCGGGCTCTGGCCGGCGCTCCTAACGGCTGTGTTCAGCGTGGGGGCGCTGGATTACCTGTTCATTCCGCCGCTCTACACGTTTGAGGTCGACAATCCTCAGGATGTCCTGTTGCTGGCGCTCTTGGCCGTCGTCGCAGTCATCGGCTCCGGCCTTGCGGCACGATTACGCGACCAGGTGGGGATCGCGGAGCGCAACGCCGAGACGACCGCTGCGCTATATCGGTTCGCCGGCAAGCTAGCCGGCACCCTGACCCTTGATGCGGCTATCTCCGCGGTGGTTGAACAGGTCGCAGCGATGCTTCCCTGCCGCGCCGCGATTTTCCTCGCCGGTGAGACTCCGCGCCCGGGACTGTTGACGCTACCACTTAGGACCGCTGGTGAACCTGTCGGGCTCATGACGATCACCGCCGCCAACGGCCATGCCGTCACCGACGACGAAACCCGCCTGATCGAGGCACTGGCGGAACTCGCCGGGATCGCCGTCGGGCGCCAACTTCTCGCGGACCAGCTGTCCCGAATGGGTATCGAGAAAGAGGCGGACCGATTGCGATCGGCACTCCTCGACTCGATCGCTCATGATCTTACGGCACCGATCGCGTCGGTCGCCACCGCGCTTACAACTCTCGCCGATATCTATGAATCGTTGGACGACGCGACACGGCGTGAACTGATCGCCGATGCTGAGCGCGAGGCGAAACGCCTGCACCAGTTCTCCGCGAACCTTATCCGCATCGCGCGGGTCGAAGCCGGCGTTATCGATACGCGGCGAGAGCCGACCAATGTCGGCGATCTGGTCGGCAACGCGCTGGTTCGGGCGGGCAACGTCCTCGCGCCGCGGCATGTCGTTGTCGATATACCGTCGGACCTTCCACCGATCGACATCGATTTCGTGCTGATGGAGCAGGCTATCTTCCAGATATTTGAAAATGCTGGTAAATACACACCGCCCGACACGACAATCACGATCACTGGCGAGTGGAGCCCGGAGGGCGTCGTCCTCAAGATCGCGGATGACGGCCCCGGCTTTCCGGCCGAGGACAGCGAGCGGATCTTCACGAAGTTCTATCGCGCGAAAAGCGAGAGAGGCAGCGGTGGCACTGGGCTCGGCCTAGCTATCTGCCGAGGGTTCATCGAAGCACACGGCGGAACGATCACCGCGAAAAATCGCACCGACCGCAGCGGTGCAATCTTCACGATCTTACTCCCGACTGATCGAACCGGCGTTTGACGCGGTACGGACCAAAAGTAAGCTTGATTTAGATTCCAGCCGGCGCGGACCCGCTATGTTTCTTCCGGCTGAGCGGATATCACGGAGTGGGACTTACGGCGCACCCTCAAGGCGCCATGTGTATGGCCTCGCAATCAAGAGCTCGATCGAGGAATGTCGCGCCCAAGGTCGGTGCGGATCACAACCGGTTGCAACCGTGGAGATAGAGGCAACCTATGGCGAAAAAGCCGAGGCCGATCGCTAGGTAGATCACGTCAGACACCTTTGTCCTCCTATACAAGGGCCCGGGCCAACCGTGGCGTCGGACCGTCGTCAGCACGCCTTGTCGTCGCGGCCATCGCGAAACCACCAACGCCAGCGGCGGCGGCGTTGAGGTACCGCTGGGGCGGCGTGGATCGAAGCCTCTGGTCGAGGTCGCCACGCTTGCGGCGGTAGATAGCAGATGTATTGACCGCCTTGCCAAATTTCGATTGTCGCTTTTGCCCAGTCGGGAACTTGACGAGCGCCTTCAAGCGCGTCTTCGAAGTTGGGAAATTGACGCGCCGGGTGATCCAGCTCGGTTAAAGTCCAGCCGCCGTCATCGCTGCTCAGCAAAATAGCGGCGTCCTCCTTTTTCCCCGAACGGCTGCAGGTGGTGCCGGGGGCAGCGACCGTCATGAGACACCGACCCGGCGTTGTTCGACACCGGATTTGGCATGGACGTGCGTGGCGTCACCGCCGGTTTCGGAGAGAGCGAACTTCATTGCACCCTTATGCTCGGCTGACAAGCCCTTCCGGCCGCCGGATCAGGTCGCCGTGCGGGCGAAAACGTGAATAGACCGACCGCGCGGATCGCCTCCGCGACAGCCGTCATGTCGGTAGCGCTGGCATTACGCGGACCAAAATTTAGCCTACGGCGCTACGGGGCCGCGGGAACGGCCGCACCGCCGACGCAAGGCCGAAATGATCAAAGCCGGAAGCGCGACGGCCCGGCCGCCCGCCGGGGGCGCGCATCTCGGCGATCGTGATCTCCAGACATTGCGCGAAAGCTCTGGAATCGCCGGCACGACCGACCGTGACCGCGCCGATAGCGGCATTGATCAGGACGGGGTTCCACATGCAGCCATTCGGAGCAAGCGCTACCGCGCCGCGCGACAGGCAGCTCCGCGCCAAGGCCGTTTCGGGGGTGACGCAGATATCGCCGCGCGAAATATGAGCCGCGATCCATTCGCGCGCGGCCCCGTCACCTTCCTGTGCGAGGATCAAATGAACATTCGGCTCGACCACCAAGTAGTCGCGGGTGACGACGTAAACGTCAAGCAGATGACACGTTGCCGCCCGCGCGATCTGCGGAAACACCGGGCAGTTATCGATGTCGACAAAGAGATCCAGCATTGGGGGAGACGCCTGCTATCAAAGAAGAGGCGGCCGGGGCGGCGTGCCCCGGCCGTTGTCGCCGTCTAGAAGTGGAAGATCATGTCGGCCGCAAACTCGAACGTGTCGTGCCTGTTGCCGGGGAGCCCGGAGCTCGGGGCAGAATTGAAAGCGGCCGTGTCAAACGAACGCCAGTAGGAGAGCTCGGGCCGGAATTCGATCTGCGGCGAGAGCCAATGCTGCCAACTGACGGTGAACTCGGTGTAGCGTGTGTAGGCGCCGGTGCCGGTACGCCAGCCGTTCGGGTCGTAGTAAAATTCCGGCCGGAACGAGAAGTTGTTGAGCGGGTCGGGCGTATAATTGAGATACGCCACCACGCCGGCCGCCGATACGTTGCAGCGGACCGTATTAGGATTGCCGCAATACGCCAGGTTTGTCGAGTTATGGGGGATGTTTTGCGGCGAGAAAGGCGTCCCGCCAGCCTCCCAGATGGCCAATCCAGGACCCTGGTTGCTAAAGACCCCCCGCTCCGTGAGGTAGTAATTCTCGTAAGCGAGGTGCCACTGATCGTTGAACTTGTGGTACCAGGTGAAGCCGTGCCACTGAATGTTGTTATAGCCCCAGTTGCCGTTGTTGATGCCGTCCAGGCACGGATAGAACGTGTCGTAGCCGTCATTCCAGACTAGGCGCAGACACGCGGTGCCCGATGGCTGATTGCCCGGGTCCGTCAGATAGGTGCTGTTGGGATAGGACGCGTTGGGAAACGGGTTGGGCCTAGTCTGGTTATAGTGCCATAGCGGCGTCTCGGTGCCGTCGGTGATGCCAATCTGAAGCAGAATGTTCGGCGTGAACTGCCACGACGTTATGATGCCCGTGTTGGTGTAGTTGTCCCACCCGTACGTCAGAGAATGCGTATACGTATAGTTGTTCGGAGCGAGCTGCGCCTCGATGTCCGGGATCGAGATGTAGCGACCAACCCGCATCTCCATCGGAACGCCGAAGACGCTCGGCCAGTAAAAATCAGCATAGACCATTGGGAAGTCGAAGCCGTAGAGCCGGTTGTCGCCATTGAATTGCCAGCTCGCGAGACCGTAGGAGTTGGTGTAGCGATAGTTCTCGCCATAGATCGTCGCGAACCGCATGCCCCAATCGAAGTGGTCGGTCTGCACCGTGTCGGGGAAGCGATCGAGATAGATAACCGCCTGATCGAGCTGGACCGTGTTGGGGTTATAGGTATAGGCGATGGGCGAATTGCCGGCCTTATTTTGGTTGGTGCTCAGGTTCATGCCGGGGTTAACCCAACCGTATATCTGGAAGTGGTTGTCGTTCAGCGTCTGACCGAGCCAGGTATTGGCGATGGCCGTCATGAACGGCGAGTCGACTGACCCGGGGCGGGTCACGCCAATGCTGGTGAGGGCGCCGGTCGGCCATTCCGTAAACGAAATCGGCGGCGTCGTTTCTGGGGTCCGCGGCCAGCCGTCAATGCGGCCCGGCGGGGCATTCGGATCGGTCGGCGGTCCGGGCTGGCCCCATTCCAGTTGGTAATACCTGACCAGCCGAGTGAAAACGTCGTCGCCGAGATAGGCGTCGAGGCAGGAATAATTATCGTATGGGCTGACCCCGACGCAATTCACGGGCGCTGCCGGCGGCGCCATGGGGACCTGCGCCACCAGCGTAGGCGCCGAAGTAGCCGCGGCTACGGCAGCAGGGGTCACGATTGGCGATGGCGTGCCAACCGCCGGTAGCGCACTTGCTAATGTCGTAGGCGCGGTCGTGGTCACCGAATTGGGCAGGGTCGACGGAGACGCGCTAACACTTAGCAGGGCGGTTGACGACGCCACCTGCGCCGCCGCGACCTGATGCATCGCCGTGATAACCAACAGACCCAGGGCGATGCGCAATACCACTCTCAACATCGGTTCACTCCCCTTCATCTTCGTCCACCACCGATCAAGCGATCGCCTTGTCAGTCAGATCGCTGTATGCCGGGGTCTCGCAGCCTGGTTGCCCTGCCACCCCCGCACGGTCTGCTATTCGCCTATTCCGTCAATCGCCGAACGCACAAATTTGTCGCGAACCGTTTGGATCGCAACAACTATGCCAGCTGTAATTTATCCGAAATTTCCCGTTATCGGTCGTTATCGGCGGTTGATGATCTTTCGATCATGCTTTTCGATTAAGCAATATGCTCAAGCTATAGCCATTTCTTAGATTAAATTGCCATTGTGTGTTTCCGCGGTGTTTATTTGAGAAGAATTTATATTTGGATCTTAATCATAAAGGACTTCTAATTAAATTATTTTCCCTTATAAAAGATATAATAAACTGTCGCGAGAAACGGCATCGTGGCCGCGAGATCGATGATGAGCGGCGGGCGCCTCAACCGATGCGCGAGGGCAGTCATGGAGGGCTGCGATCGAGTTCGTCTCCGTCTGCTCGTGGCGAACAACGGGTGAGGATCGCCCACTATTGCTCGGTCATCAGCTGATAGCCGACTCCGGGAAACGTCATAATGTATCGCGGGTCGTAAGGATCGATCTCAATTCGCTTGCGCAACTGCGCGATGCAGACACGCAGATAGTCTATATTCCGGTCGTGGTTCCAGATTTCCCCCAAAATCTGGTCATGGGTCAGCACTTTTCCGGCATGCATCACGAGCAGCTTCAAAAGGGCGAACTCGGTCGGAGAAACCTTGATATTGGTCCGCCCGCGCCTGATCCGGTGGTTAGCGAGATCGATCGTCAGTTCGCCGTTGTGAAACACTGGCGCGGCAACCTCGGGTCGATCACGCATCGCGACCCACAACCGTGCCGTGAGTTCGTCGACACTGAAGGGCTTCGCAATGTAGTCGCTGGCACCTTCATCGAGCGCCTCGACGATCGTCGTCACTGAGGTAGTATGCGATAGAATGACGATTGGGATGTTGAGGCAACATATCTGCCGCAGCAGCCTGAGGCCGGGGACGTCGGGAAGGCCGAGATCGAGGATGATCAGGTCAAACGATTCGGTATCTAGGATGTCAAGCCCCGCGGCGCCCGTCTCCGCCTCGATTATTGTGAAGCCGTGCGACGGCAGCGATGCGGACAGCACCCGCCGGATTAGCCGATCGTCCTCGATAACCAAAATTTTGGCGTTGGCACTCGCCATTCAAGGCACCCCTGGACAAATGTCGCGGTTAAATGGGGCCTGTCCTTGGATAAAAACATTGAATGTTTCCTGGCGATAATCAACAGTGATTCTTAGAGAAAATTACTGCTGTATTCATAAAATTTACCCACGCCGAAATAAAGTATTTTTATATGCTGCCCAGTTGCGCGCCAATAATCCAAGCCCGCATTGTGGCTTGCGCCTATGACCCCGACGGGAGAGGAGTCTGCGATTCTTCCGTGGGGCTCTCTGGCCGGGATTGGTGGCGACGACGGTAAAGCCGGTTCCTCCCATAGTCGCGGAAAAGCTGCCTTCCAGCTTCTTGTTTGGTGATCCCATCTCGTGCCGCCCATCTGGTCACAGCGTCAAATTCTTCCGGCATCACATAGATTGCGATTGTTCGCATGCTTCGCCGGGTTGTGTGCCGGTCAGCTTGTCGGTCTACGTACCAGTCAGCTTGAGGAGGTTCTACCATTCCGCCCTCGCCAGCGACTATGTCACGAAGCCATCCATAGTCGCGGAAAAGCTTCCTTCCGGCTTCTTGTTTAGTGATCCCATCTCGTGCCGCCCGTCTGGTCACGGCGTCGAATTCTTCCGGTGTCACGTAGATTGTGATTGATCGCATGCTTCGCCGGGTTGTGTGCCGGTCAGCTTGTCGGTCTACGTACCAGTCAGCTTGAGGTGGTTTTGCCATTTCGCCCTAGCACAATTTCAAAACGCGATACTCCAACTCACCGGCACCACGACCCAAAGCGCCACGCCGGGGTATTTTAGCTGCCCATACAAGCTGCCTACATCCGGCTGAGCCGTGCGTGATTGGAGAGCAATCACCATGCCATAACAGCCCGTTGACAAAGTCGCTTGGCGCATTTTCCGACACAATATCTTGTGGTCCGATTCGGTTTAGGCCCCAATAAGCAGTGGGTTCCGCCTGATGACGGGACTTT
>Ga0181521_10003659_pt1 | contig 17939 bp, 12 predicted proteins | sample PEATcosm2014_Bin_32_FD_119764 | JGI IMG/M metagenome (GOLD analysis project Ga0181521, IMG submission 119764) | Peatland microbial communities from MTU Mesocosm Facility, Houghton, MI, USA - PEATcosm2014_Bin02_60_metaG | ecosystem: Environmental > Terrestrial > Soil > Wetlands > Peat | place... | reverse complement strand
TTCCTGAAATCAGGCCAAGGCCGAGCATTCCTCGACACTCTTTGACTTTTATTGTCGCAGCCCGCCACAGGCGGGTAAAGTTCAAGCTTGCCCGCCTCCGGCGGGTCCGGCCGCCCCGACCAGTTGCACGGATAGACTGGCGTTGACTACAGTAGTCAGCGCTAGTCTATCTTTCTATTTGGGGCAAGCTTGCGGCAAACCCGCCGACCACGTCGCGAGGGGCGCTCTTGTCAGCGATAAACTACAGTGGTCTACGGTTTCCTACGCATGGCCATGTGTATGCGGTTCAGGTCATGCGAACTGCGGTGCAATCTCCTGTTGGGGAGCCGCCCGCCGTCGGAGGGACGGTCAAGTGGCAAATCCCGATTTACAGGGTCTCCCCGGCCGTGTCAGGGATTTTTCACGCAAATTTCTCACCCCTCGTTCGTTTGACAGCGAACGCGCCGGAGCATAGAATTACCCGATAGCCGACCGGGTCCGTTCCCGGATCGTCAATGGTTTTCCTTCGTCGGGAAGGAAACATCCCTCGTTGGATGCACGGAGGATCGGACGATGAAGCGCGCATTGACTTGCCTGCTTGTCGCGGGAGCCGTGGCGTTGGGAGCCGTTTGGGCTGTGGGGGCGGAAGGGCCTGCTGCGACGGTGCCGGCGCAGGCGACGATTACCCTTCCTGACGCGGCCAAGGCGGCGATCGCGAAGGCTTTCCCGAAGGCGACTATGGGAAAGGTCTCGAACGCACCCGGACGCGGCGCCGTGAGCTACCTCGTGGAGATGACCGAAGGCGATAAGACGTTCAACGTCCGCGTCAATGAAGCCGGCGTGATTGTTTCGGTCGCCACGCCCATAAAGCTCGCTGACTTGCCGAAGGCCGTTTCGGATGCAGCGACCGCCAACGCCGAGGGCGCGAAGGTGGATTCGGCCAGCAAGGTGGAAATGCGGGTCAACTTCCGGACCCAGGAGCCGCTCGAAACGCCGATGTTCTTTTACTCAATCCGGCTCGTGAAGGATGACCAGCAAGCGACCCTGATGGTGGGCGAGGACGGCACGGTCCGCCGGCCTCCGCAATTCCAGCCGATACCGAAGCCGACGGAAGCGCCGGCGACGAAGTAATTGGCCCACAAACCGTTCGCACAGAACTCCCTGCGCCGCGGGACGAGCTCACCTCGCCCGCGGCGCATTCTTTTTCATCACACGATCCATGCGGCGCGGCAAGTCATCTGCGACCTGCCGAATTATGCCTGACGGCCGGCTGCAGCCGAGTGTTGGGTAGTCGGCTGACCGCCAGACTACCAGTCTGGGCGCCGGGCCTTCGACCCGGACGGGCGGCTGCCCGACTACGCCCCTATCTCTCGTCTGTGCCGTAAGTTAGGCACTCAAGGCAACCCCTGACAACGCCTGATAACCCTGGACGCCCGCTGACCAGACTGGGGGTCTGGCGGTCTCCCGCTCAAAGAGCGGGACACCCCGACCAGTTGCACGGATAGACTGGCGTTGACTACAATGGTCAGCGCGAGTCCATCTTTCTATCCGGGCGAAGTTTGGGGTAAACTCGCGCACCGGAGCGGAAGGGCCGCTCTTGTCAGCGATGGACTACGGTTGTCTGCGGTTTCCTACAGGATGACAGTACAGAGGTCAGTATAGGGGTCAGTAACCGGCCTTTATGCGGAAGTATGCCATGCGCTTGTTGCTCATCAACCCGTCTAATCCCCTCGTCAGCATAGTCCACATCAAGGAGAGCCGCTGGAACCGGTACCGCGTGTGGAAGCCGCTGAGCCTGATGACCATCGCCGGCCTGACTCCGCCGGAGTGGGAGATCACGATCCTCGACGAGAACGTTGGCGTCCCTGACTACGCGGCGACGCCGCGCCCGGACCTCGTGGGCATCACGGCGTTCACCTCCCAGGCCAATCGCGCCTACGAAGTGGCCGCTCATTTCCGCCGCCTGGGCGTGCCGGTCGTCATGGGCGGCATTCACGCCACCATGTGTCTCAGCGAAGCCCTGGAGCGCGTGGACGCGGTAGTCACGGGAGAGGCGGAGGGAGTTTGGGGGCAGGTTCTGGAGGATGCTCGGCATGGCGCTCTCAAGCACCGGTATGAAGGGGGACTGGCTGACGTCACGAAGATTGCCCCCGCCGAGCACAGTCTCCTGGACGGAGGATACGCCTTCGGCGCTATCCAGACGACCCGCGGCTGTCCCCTCAACTGCAACTTCTGCAGTGTCTCGGCGTTCAACGGAACCCATTACCGCCAGCGCCCCGTAGCCGATGTCGTTCGCGAGTTCCAGATGATCCGGGAGAAACGCGTCCTGGTGGTGGACGACAATCTCGTCGGCATCAGCCCCGACCACATCGCCCGGGCCAAGGATCTGTTTCGCGCCATGATTCAAGCGGACCTTCGCAAAGACTGGATTGCGCAGGCGACGATCAATTTTGCCGATGACGAGGAGTTGCTGACCCTGGCCGCGAAAGCGGGATGCCGGGGCGTTTTTATCGGCTTCGAGACCTTGACCCCGGAAGGGCTGCGGGAAATCGGCAAGAAGTTCAATCTGTTGCGGGGGCGGGACTTTCGCGCCTCGGTGCGGCGCATTCAGCGGCACAAGATACAGGTCGTAGGATCGTTCATCCTGGGGCTGGACGTCGATAAACCGGGCATCGGCAAGCGGATCGCCGAGGTGGCCGGCCAGTACGGTGTGGACAACCTCAATGTCCTGTTCCTGACGCCCCTGCCCGGCACGAAGCTGTGGGACAAGATGAAGACCGAAGGCCGCATTATTCTAGACACCTTCCCGCACGACTGGCAATACTACACGTTGACCTTTCCGATGGCCCGCTACGCGCACCTGTCGCTGGACGAGAGCATTGACGAGATGCTCTGCTGCGGTCAGCAGTTCTATTCCGTGCACAACATCATGAGCAGGATATGGGGCAATCTGTGGCGCTGGCGCAAGCCGTTCATCACCGTCGTTGCCAATTTTTCATACAGAAGCAACCTCCGGCTGGACCGCAAGACCTACGCCGACTTCCGCCGCGAACATGCCCAAAAGTACGATACGGGAAAGGCTGGCCTTCCGCCTGAGCATCCCGATTGACCCGGGAGACAGCAGGCAACGTGGGTGAAAATTGGCTAGGATACCCCAATCCCCCGACCGCCAGACTTCCAGTCTGGCGTACCACCCAGCGTTACTGTTTATGCCGTATAGAGTTACGATAAGCGGTGAATGTCGTACTGACCACGTTAATGTCATGCGTACACGAACCGAAATCCCAATGTATTGCCTACAGCTATCAGGCGTGCTCAGCGCGTGCCAGCGCTTGCCTACAGCTACCCTGCCGTAAAAAGCGATAATTGATCAGCGGTTGCCTACAGTTATCAGCGTTCCCCATCTCGAAGGCCGTCCTTAGCTTTCTGTGAGCGGTGCCTCAAAGTATAGGCCCCCTGGCACTGCACTACAAATGCGCGTCAGAGACGGACGCCTTATGCCGCAAGAGTAAGCTGCACTCGTTTGTCAGTGGGGCGACACGGACATCCGTGCGGCCAACAAACACACCACGCTTGAACGTCGCAAGTCTCACCGGTGCTATCTGTTAGCGCGTTGGGCGCGGTCCTCGCCAGCGTCACAAACCGCCTCCCGGCGCCAAAATTCGTCGAATCCGCGTCAAGGAACTATCCCGCCGACGCTGCATAGTATAGCACCCCGCAATTCGCCATTCCACACGGTAACCTCGCGAAGCGCCGACTACCGCGCAGAGACGATGCGACCACTACTTCGCGCTACGAGCGGGAATGAAAGGTAGTACCGCATTCGTGGCAGTAGTAAGCGGATACGCGCAGTTGGACGGCGATTTCCGCATTCTCGGCGATCATTAACTACGCGCCATAGGCGGAAGCACTCGTGGACCGCCCGCCCGCTTGGCCAGAGATGACGTTTTACTTTGCGGACTGCTTCGTGTTGCCAGGCATCGTGTCCCCGGCCGGGTACGCCAGGGTCACCAGGGCCGCCTGCGGGTGAGTCAGTATCGCTCCGCCGGTCGGCTTGCCCAACCGTAACCACAACGTCAGGTCCCCCGTTTCCCCGCGACGGTCGAAAATAGGCACTGTAATCATCTTGTCCGCCGACTCGCCGTCAGCCCATGAGAGCGTCCCCCTGGTCGCACTGTAATTCACGCCCGGCGCGGCGGTCCCGGCGGCGATGGTCGTGTATTCGACGCTGACCGCCCCATGACTGCCATCGGTTCGGGAGACGGAAACGGTGGCCTTGGCCGCTCCCGCGGGTACAACGGGATAACAGGCGCCCGGTTCGCCGTAGCCGGTTGATACCAGGCTCGTGTAGCCGCTGAAGTGCAATATGCCGGGCGACATTGTGGCGTCATCCACGATGACGAGGGTTGCGCGGCAAGGGAGGCCGAACGCGGTTCCACCGCTCATATTCAGGTCAAGGGTCTTGTTGCCAAGCTTGTCGCCGTCGAGAATCGTCACGAACAACGTCTTGGGCGAGGTGTCGCCTGCGCCCCACGTCAGGGTCGGCGCCGTGGGCGGCTTAGGGATGAACGCATAATCCGTTCCCGCAACGGCCGTCCCGGCGCCAGTGGTAAACTCGATGGTGAGCGGCCCGCCTCCGCCGATCCGATTGACGGTGATCCCGGCCCGTCCCGCATTCTTGGACACGGTATAGACCGGTTCGCTGAAGACGGCACGGTCGGTGATCACGTTTGACACCGTGACCAGCGCGGCCCTGGCCGCGCCGAGGGTCGCCCCGCCGGTTGGATTGCTCAGCACCACGCGGAAATCCCGGTCGGCCTTCACCGTCGTGTCCTTGATCACCGGAACGGTGAGCATCTTGGGATTCCCGTCGCCGGCCGCCCAACTCAGCGTCCCGGAAGCCGACGTGTAATCCGCGCCCGCCTTGGCCAGACCGTCGTTCGTCGCGTAATCCACGGTCACAGCGGTGCCGGCGTCGCCATCCCGGTTCACGGTCAGCGTCACGCTGTCCCGGTCGCCGGGCACGTCATAGCTCGACCTGCTGAACCGTATGACCGGCTGCGGCGTTCCCGCTCGCAATCGCAACGCAATGTCGGCGGTAAACGTCGGAATGCCGAGCGTCTGATCTCCTGGGCCGGCCTCGAATGACTGAAGAACGGCGCCGCTTCCCGGGTCAACCCACTCGCCGTGCATGCCATCGGCGGGCACGGTCAGCCGCACGGACGCGCCGGACAAGGGGGCATTCTGGCTCGCGGGATGGACGATGTAGAGGCCGAAGTCCACGCCGCTCGCAAGCGCGTAGCCGCGCATCTCCTTGGCCGGGGCCAGGGTCACCCTGGCCGGTCCGGCCAATGGGTCGAAGTCCGAGCTGAAGTCGCTCAGGATTTTTGCGGCCGACCGCTCCTCGGCGCCGAAGTACTGATTGGCAATGCCGCCGTACTGGAAGGCGGATTTCCCCGCCCCATTCCAGAAGATCAGGCCGCCCTCGTTGAAGAAGGCCGTCCAGATCATCAGGCGATAGCGTAGCGGGTCGTGGCCCCCGACGGGCGCCGAGTTGCCGCATTCGCCATAGAGCACCGGCTTGTTCGGGTACCGCTTCTTCATGGCGGCAACGACGCCGCGGATGACGTCATCTACGCTGAGATTCTGCACCCGATAATAACCGTGCGGCGACGTGATGTCGAAAGGGCTCTGGTCCGCCAGCTCCGGCTGGTCGTAGCTGATCGTGATCGGGTGACGGTAAGGGTCGTGGCTTCGCAGGAAAGCGGCGATGGCATCCGCGTAGCTCTGCGGGACGTGGCGATTTTCATTGCACATCTCCCAGACATCCACGTATGCGCTGAAACGATTGACGATGTACTGATGATAATTCAGGCAGGCCTGCCTGACAGCCGGATTGGTCAGATCGTATTTCGGCACGAAACTGGAGGGATTGGCCCAGATGACCATCTGGCATTTCGCGCCCGCCCGGTGCACGCCCTCCAGAAACCGGTCACCCCATTGTCCAGCCAGCATATCGTACTTGTTCTTCCCGGTCCCTTTGATATTGATTCCGCCGCCGGGTATGAACGAAAAGCCGCACATGTCGCCCTGGTTCATCGTGCGGAGCATGTTGAGTCCCGCGTTTGCGAAGCAGAGGAGGAAATCGTCAAGCGTCGTGCGCTGGCCGTTGGCATCGGTGGACCAGTTGTGTTCTTCCCAGGTTGAGCCCGGACGAACCGCCGGCACGGGGGTGCTGAAGCCGAGCGGATAGAAAGCGCGGCCGTCGCCTTCGGTTACGAAGCGATATGGGTTGTTCGGATGAATCCGCAGAAAGCCGCTGTTGTTGGAGGTCACGCACGCAAAGTCGCCAGCCGCCTTGAAGACTCCGCCGCCATCCGTGTACGTCAACGCCCATGTCCACTTGCCCGCCTCCATTGGGGCGAAGCGGAATTTCCAGGTGTCCGCGCTGTAATAGAAGCCGCCGACCGCATAGGTCCTGGCCGAAGGCGCCGTGAACGTCGCGGCAATTGAGACGTCCTCCCAGGGGTTCTCATAGGGTGTGGCATTGGTGAGCGTCAGCTCATAAACGTCGTATCGGCCGATCGTCCCGGCGTTCTGGGCCACCGTCACGGGCGGAGCGGCGGCCGCGGCGAATCCAGCCAGGCTCAGCACCAGCGACGCACACAGCGCGCAAAATTCCAGGCCGGTATTGGCCATTTGACCGCTCCTCTTGGAACAACATGAGATTGCACCTGCCAAGCGGCCGTTATCAAGGTCCATTTCGGACAGTTTCCCGCCCTTGGAGAACTTTCGACGGCCTTGGTCAACCCCGAATTCCGGCCAAAGGAGACTGTCGCATCACCTTTTGACAGCAGGAGAGCCTAGCGCCCGCGAGCAAGGTCGCCATAATGCCAATGTGCCTCTGGCTCATCGTGTCCGCCTCTCCTGCACACTTCGGGACACAAGCCAATTCACGGCTGACTCGCCGGCGCTGTTATCGTGGAACCGCTGGAGGCGGCATCATGGGCGGCGGACTTGTTCAGCGCTTCCCAACCCTTTTGCAGCGGATGCGGATAGACGTAGGGCTTGTAGTATCCCTCCGGCGGCTTCTCGTTGAAGAAGTCGCGGCCCTCCTTGATGAGCGCTGCCTGTCGCGCTGCCTGTTCCTGATTCCCCCAGGGGCGCACGACCATGAGCAGCGGCTGGCCGTTCATGGTATTGTTCCAGGCGTAGCAGGGGGATGGGTCGAACACGCCGGTTCCCTTCACGTCCGTCGCCCGGCCCGGCTGATCCATGCCGGGATAGCCTTCCCCCGGCTGGCCTGCGGGAATCTGGTTGCCGTCAACGGGGTTCTTCCCGTTGCAGACCCCAAACCCGCCTCTGTCCTCGAACGCTCTTGGATATTCGAGCGGAATGACCCTGGTGTTGTAGGTCGTGCCCGTGACCGTGTTGTTGAACACGATCCCCACGCCTGCGTTGATGCAGACGGAGATCTGCGGCTCGCCCTGGTTCAGGCCCACCGCCGAGAACTCATTATCGTAGACCTCCGCCTGCTGGCAGCCGTAGTATCCCTCCCGCACGCCGATCCCGTAGATCTCGATCTGCGAATTGACGATATTATTGTGGCGGATGACCACCCGGGCGCCGTTGTTAGGCGCGATCCAGGGACAATCGCCCCCCTTCGTCGCCGGGCCCGGACCAAGGTAGACCTCGTTGTCCTCCAGGTACAACGCGTCGGCGGTCCCCAGGCTCAACGCCTTGCGGAAGTTCGGCGCGCCAGGGCCGGAATACCAGATGGGCTGCGCGAGCCGGAGCGCGAACTCCTTGTCGTCAAAGTTACAGTGGTCGATCAGCCCATACGTGTCGCCGTTGATCGTCATCATCGTGCTGGCGTTCTTGAATTTGCAGTGATCAATGCGGAAATTCTTGCACGTGCCGCTGATCGACATGAACCCTCCCCAAAGGCCGGCATTTTCATAGCCCGTGCCGTCGAAGGTGATGCCCGTGACGCGGAACGGCTTTCCTTCCACACCCACCAGATCGAAAGGCACCTTGCCGCCGTCCCTCGTCTCCCGACCGTCGCAAATGACCGTCTTGTCCATCCCCGCTCCCTGGATGATGATGGCCTTCATCTTGGCCCCATGGCCGGTGTTCCATCCCTTCGTCCAGACGGCCCGCCCGGCAGGGAGTTGGACCGTATCGCCGTCCTTCGCCGCGCTGATCGCCTTCCAGACGGCCTCTGGAGTCAGGCTATCGGCTATGATGGCCTCGGCGCAAAGGGCGGGGGGCGCAACCGCACCGGCGGCACCAAGCACGCAACACACAAGCCACAAGCGGATCTCCATCTTCTCGTTGCTCTCCTCATATTCCCTTGGCGATGGGCGCCGACATGAAGCTGTAGGCCTGGACGAGGACGGACTCCTTCGAGGCATCGAGTTCCCTGACGATGGCGTCGGTGCAGCCGCCGTGCGGAGAGAAGTACACGGCGATCTGCGGCGCAGGCTGGTCGGCAGCCATCAGCCCGCCGGAGCATACTGCCAGGATGGCGCCCAGGAGCAGGACCGCCAAAATGCCAATGTGCCTCTTGCTCATTGCAACCACCCCCTCCATCTGCCGCCCTATAATGCCACCGGTTGTAGGAACCACTGTCAGACCGGCTACTTGGCACCGGCGGGCGGCAGAGACGCAGGTGAGAACTTCGCCAGCACAAGGCCGCCCTTGTGCACGTTCGGGTAAGCGTTCTTCAGCGGCCAATCCGGGCCCGCGGAGTATCCGGCCACCCATAGCGACCCGTCAGGAGCAAAGCAGTTGGCGCGAAGGTTTGCACCTTCGCCACCCATGTAGGTCGAGTACAAGAGCGTGCCCAAATCGTTCGATAAGAGCGAGAACACCGCGTTGTTCTTCCCCCTCAGACTCGGCTGAAAACACCCCGCGGTGACGGGGTAATCGGGCGAAGTGGTTCCCCATCCGCTGGTGATCAAGACGCTGCCGTCTTTGTCCACGGAAAGGGTATCGGGGCCGTTAATCTCATCACCGCTGCCGCCGAGGTAAGTGGCGGCCAGCAGTTTTCCCGTGGGGGAAAACTTGGCGATGCCGAAATCCGTCTGGCCGCCGCCGAATTTCGTCTGGAAGGCGCCCGGGGTCGCCGGCCAGGTACCGTCAACGCAAAGGGCCGCGAATACATTGCCTTGAGAATCTAACGCGACATCGTGTGTCCTCGGGACCGATTCCTTCCCAGCGCCCAGGTAGGTCCCGAAGATCAGTTTCGATCCATCGGCGGAGAACTTGCCCAGCCAGGAGGCGTTGGGCTTGTCGCTGAACGCACCAGGAGTTGTCGGCATGTCCTTGGATGAAGTGCCGGTAAAGACGATTGGGCAGTGGTCGGGCCCGACGCAGAGGCTCGCCTCCAAGGCGTTGCCTCCCGTGCCGCCGATGTAAGTCGCCCAGAAGACCTTCTTCCCGTCGCTGGACACCTTCATGATGCCTAGGTCCTCGTTGCGACCCGCTGGCGCGCGGCCTGAATGATGTTGCTTGCAGTAGGCATTGGCGAACCAGGCCACGGGCAACTCACGCGCTGAATCCTCCAGCCAGCCGAAGGTCAGGTACAAGTTGTCCTCATCGTCAATGGCCATGTCGCGGCATTCGATGTCTGTGCCGACGTAACTGCCCCATAGGACCTTCGAACCATCAGGGCTGAGTTTGACGATGTAGCCATTGGCCCCGACGTACTCCTCCCCGGGAATCTTCACGTTCGTCGTCCGGGCGAGCGGTTTCGGCTCGAAGGCGTCGGGAGAGGTCGGCATGTCCGCCCCGCCGATCCCCGCCGCGTAGACACAGCCTTTGCTGTCCACTTTGACCGAATAGGGTCGGTCATGTCCTGTACCGCCGACGATGGTGGACCAGATGAGTTTGCCCTCGGGCGACCACTTGGAGATGGCCATGTCGGCGTCACCGTGGAACGTCCGATCATAGGCGCCCTCGGTGGTCGGATAATCCTTGTCCCACGTGGACCCGGCGAGGTATACGTCGCCCTGGGCGTCGGCGGTCATGCCACAGCAGTCCATCTTCCCGCCGAAGAACGTGGAGAACGCAAGGTCAAATGCCCGGCCTGCCCTGACCGGTTGGCGCACGGCTGGCGTGTCCCCGCTCGGCGCAGATTCCTTCTGTATCGAGATTTTCGTCGAACGAAGGTGCATTTCGTTCTGAAACGCCGTCACTATCACCATGTCGCCTACTTTGAGCGGCGGCATGTCCGGGACGCCTCTGACATTCGCATACTTGTCCTTCCAGACGGCGGTCAGGTCCTTCGCGCTCAATTTGCACTTGTTGTACGAAGAGAAGCCGATCACCTTGACCACCTTGATCCCAACCCACGTGCCCCATTTATCAGTGACCACGGTTTTGACTACCTTGCCTGACAGTGTGCCGACGAACCCGATGGCCTCATTCGGCATGGTGAAGGTGATCTGGTCGTCAGCGCCGAACGCCAGGTTTAGCCCTATGCTTCCTGCCAGATATGAATCTTCACAAATCAACATGACGCCGACCACCAGCAGCGCCGCCAGCACAATTGCAGACTGCCTTCTCTTTGCCACCCATTTCTCCTCTCAAACAGGGCCAGTGTTTTACGAAGCTGCGGACGGTTGCGCCGCCGTTTGCAGAACTCTACCACGAGGGGCTGACAGCCGCAAGAAGGTCCAACCAGGCGATCCATCCTCTCGATGATCCGGTACGCGGCCCATTCCGCACGTCAGTGGCGCATGAAAGAGCACGCGGCCTGGCGCACGCCCCCTCTCCAGCGGAAATGACAAACAGCGGCGGGAATTCGGCTTCACGCAAGCGGAGAACTGTAAGGATTCAATAACATCCTGCGCCTCCTGTCGCCCCTTGCGCCACTGGTATTCATGTTCGAGAATTTCCGTCCGAATTACCCCGGCCCATTATCATCTTCACACGACCGATCACCCCTCCTATCAGACGCACTTTGATGCCGTGAGGATGAGTGGCTGAACTAGTGAGAATCTCCTGAACAGTTCCTTCCGTCAGTTTCCCGGAACGCTGATCCTGCTTCTGCACAACTTGCACCCGGGCTCCAGGCGCAACGTCGGATCGCTTTTTTCCGTCCATAGTCAACTCCCGGGCCTTACGATGCCCATCTCGGAATGCTGCCCCACAGATCCCGAAGTTGGCTTTCGCGCTTCCGAAAGTCGGGATAATGGCGGTGTACAAGCGCCCAAAACCGTTTCGAGTGATTCATCTCATCCAAGTGGCAAAGCTCATGGACCAGGACGTAGTCCACCAGGTCCGGCGGCAGGAAAAGGAGTTTCGCGTTGAGAGAGATAGTCCGACGCGCCGAGCAACTGGCCCAACGCGTCGTTTGTCGCCTCACCAGGGCGCGCTGGTACTTCAGACCGGTCCTGAGGCTCATATTCTGCAGGCGCGGGATGAGGCTGTTTCGTGTCTGGTGCATGAGCCATCGTGTGAGCGCATCCTGGCAAGCTGCTTCGTCCTCGATTGGACCGGAAACCAGGATACGCCCGGCGGCCTGTTCCCGAACGGATACCTGGCGCGCGCCGGTCTTCCTCCCCTCGACCTGCCACACCGTGCCGTCGGCCTGCAAATCCAGCTGCAAAGGCAATTGCCACGGAGGTATCGCCGCCAGTGCTTTGCGCTGTGATTCGATGCGCTGTATGGCGGCCCGAATCCAGCGTTTCGAGCGTTCCAGGATGTGCGGCACCTTCCGAGTGTTGTAGCCTCGCGGGACCACGACCTCCAAGCCCTTCTGAATCGTCACACAAAGGCGAACGCTGCGGGCGCGGGCGCTCACGCGGAGTTGATAGTCAACAACCGATCCAGTCATCCGGTCCTGCGCCTCTTTCATCGGGAATCGTTAAGACGATGCCGGGAGTCTAACCATTATCCGTTCTAGGCGCAAAGATCCCCTCTTCATTCCCATCGCCTGGCCGCTGCTCATGCCTGGCACGTTGGAGATTCAACGTGAAAAGAGCTAAACTGACTTAATGCCATTCCAAAAACTCAAGCTCATCGAGCCGTTACTGCGCGCTGTCCGATCACAAGGTTACACAATCCCCACCGCCATCCAGCGGGAAGCAATCCCTTACATGCTGGAAGGAAGGGACCTGCTGGGCTGCGCCCAGACAGGCACGGGCAAGACCGCCGCATTCGCGCTGCCCATACTACAGTTGCTTCACCGTCGGCCGGTCGCACCGAGAGAGGGGCGCGCAAGCGCTCCCGAAGGCGGCGGAAACGGCTCGACCGCCGCACAGGGTGCATCGCACAGCTACCCTGCCGGCCATGGCGCTCACCACACGACCGGCGGACAAGCCGGCCATCCACACGCGCCGGCCCGCACGCACGTTCGCGCGCTGATCCTGACGCCCACCCGTGAGCTGGCCGCTCAAATTGACGAAAGCTTCGGCGTTTACGGCCAGTTCACTGGACTGCGGCACACGGTCGTTTTCGGCGGCGTCAGCCAGCATCCGCAGGTTCAGGCGATCCGACAGGGTGTGGATATCCTCGTCGCCACGCCGGGGCGGTTGCTCGACCTGATCAACCAGCGTATTCTGAGCATTCGAGAGATCGAGATATTCGTCCTGGACGAGGCCGACCGCATGTTGGACATGGGCTTCATCCACGATATCCGGCGCGTCATCGCGCTGATCCCCCAAAAGCGGCAGACGCTGATGTTCTCGGCGACCATGCCGAAAGAAATCCGCGCGATGTCCGACCAGATCCTCACCAACCCGGTGGAGGTGCGCGTGCCGTCCGAGTCGCCCGCGGCCGACACCGTCCAGCAGTCCCTCTACTTCGTCGCCCAGACGCTCAAGTCCGAATTGCTGTATCAGTTGCTGCAAAACCCGGAGTTGACGAAGGCGCTGGTGTTCACCCGGACTAAGCGCTGGGCCGACCGGGTGACGAAGCGGCTGACTTTCACCCACATAGCGGCCGAGGCCATTCACTCGGACAAATCGCAGAAAGAGCGAATGCGGGCGCTGGAGAACTTCAAGCGCGGCAAGACGCGCGTCCTGGTGGCCAGTGACATCGCGGCCCGCGGATTGGACATTGATGACATCTCGCACGTCATCAATTACGATCTGCCGCTCGACCCGGAAACCTACGTTCATCGCATCGGCCGCACCGGGCGCGCCGGGGTGAGGGGCCAGGCAATAACATTCTGCACCGACGATCAACATGCAGAGTTACGCGGGATCGAGAAGCTTTTGGGGCGCCGTATCCCCGTTCTTCAACATTCCCTGAAGCCACAGTCCGGCTTGCCGAAGGATACCGCCCACGCGCATCACGGGCCTGCATCCGCAGGCGTCGGCAAGAACCCCCAACACCCACACCAGAAGTCGCAATCCGCCGAGCAGCAGAAAAAACAGTTCTGGCAAAGCAGACGAAAGACTCACCGGCATGCTTCCGGGCGACGCAGAGACCGTTAGCAGGCCATTGAATACCAGAACCACTCCTCTTGCCCTGCCGTTTGCAGGGCTCTACCACGAGGCACTGACATGGGGCGGGCCGGGCTTTCTCATGCTTCCACCTTTCCCGGCAGGTCGAATAACTGCGTCGTCACAATGACTTCCCGCCCAGGGTCAGAAGACTTCACAAAGATGTAGCGCGCATCACCGTCCGGGTTGTTCGAGACGCACTTGCGGAACTCGGGCCGCGCCGTCATCACCTCGTGCATCTCCTGCCGAACGGCGTTTGAATCCTTGGCATGGTTGAAAATGAGCAGCGCACATTTTGAGTCGCGCCATGAGAGGTAGTTCATCAATTGCGTGATCGCATCATCAAAGGACTTCGGCCCGCGCCAGAACTTGCATTCGGCGATGAACACGTTGCGATTGTTGATGCGAATCAGAATGTCGGTCTTGCCCGCCGCGTTGAAGGTTTCTCCTGTCGCACCGCCATCGTAATGGCCGTTGAGCTGCAGCAGGAAATGATCCCGGATGCTCTCCTCGTCTAACCGCGTGAACGTCTGTGGGTTGCGCTCCATGAGCAGCCTCATGCTTCGCGTGACACTCAGGATGTGCTGATATTCGGACTCCTCCAGAAATGGTTCGGGCGCATATTTCTCAGATGAGACGACAGGGCGCGCAATAGGCGCCTGCCGGCGTTGAACGGGGATGACATATGAGGGAACATCTTCCTTCCGCTTAATCGGAATTCCCAGCCCTGCGACCGCCTGAGACACGGCGAACGCCTTCTGCCGCTTCCGCGAGATGGCCTCTCGTATCTCAGTGGCAATGCGGGCGTTGAATTGTGTGACATCGTTGTGTAGGGTGGTCACTGCTTCCGACAACGATTTCATCTGATCGCTAATCTCCTTCTTCAGCCGCTCGGGTTCAATGGAGTCATCAGGAAATGCAAATACCATCAAGATGCTGTCTTGGCGGACTTCAACCTCAGGATATCTGCCCCACCTGAACGTCGATGGCCGCCCCAGTTCGTCTCAAGTGCATCGATTTCCTCTAGCGTTTTATCACGCTGGGCCCTCAAGACGCTGTGGACATCGTTTTGTGAGAATGCTCTCATCGCAGCCTCGGAGCAGGATTCACCATATGGCCGCCCTCCACAGGACCGTCAGGTGTCACCCCCTCGGCACGTACACTCCTCTGCTCACGCGCCTGAACCGCTTGTCCTTCGAGCGTGCTCCATAGTCATACGCCCAGATGATCTCGTTGACGAAGGACTCCCGCCCGAAGATGTGGTCCAAGAGAATCTTGCAGTAGTGAACTTCACGGTAGTCGATGTGCAGGAAGAAGCTTCCAGTCGGCTTCAGAACTCTCCTGGCCTCCAGAAGCCTCGGTTCCAGCATGCCCAAGAAATCATCGAAAGCGTCGGCGAAGGCCATTGAGCCGACCTTGACCGTCGTGTATCGGTTGCCCTGGAACCCGACTCGGTCACCGTTCTCGTCTCGGACCGTCTTGATGCGGACACGTTGCTGCACCTTGCCCGTGTTGAAGGGAGGGGCGATATAGATCAAGTCGAACGACTGGTCGGGGAATTCTCGCATGATCGAGAGGTTATCGCCGAAGTGGATGTCCAGCGATTGATCCATCTGCTGCTCCTGAAAAATGTTCTATGTTTATTCGCCGGCGATTGTACCCACCTTCCCTCGAGCGGGCAATCACCCCTTCCGGCGTTATTGGCATGCCAGGTTGTCGGCGGGGGGTGTTCCTGACGCCAGGGCATGCTCGCGCCCGTCCTGACCCCCGTACTGACCTCTGTACTATCATCCCGCAGGAAACCGTAGATAACCCCAGACCATCGCTGAGAAGAGCGACCGTCGTGCCCCGGTCGGCGGTTTTGCCCCAACCTTCGCCCAGATAGAAAGATAGACTAGCGCTGACTACCGTAGTCAACGCCAGTCTATCCGCTCAACTGGTCGGGGCGTAGCGCAGTTTGGCTAGCGCGCCAGACTGGAAGTCTGGGCGTCGGGCCATCGAGCCGGACGAGCGGCTTCCAGACTACGTCCTATCTCGCGTCTACAGTGAAGGTTGAGCACCGTAGATATCCGCTGATAAAGCCTGATAACCGTAGACGCCCGCTGTCCAGACTGGGGGTCTGGAGGTCGCGGGTTCAAATCCTGCCGGGGAATAGCGTCAGCCCTGCATTTGTCATAGGGTCGCCGTCCAAATGACAGTCAGCCACTACGTCTCGGCTTTTAGCCATCAGAATACCGCTTGTCAAGAGGAAATCGGCAGGATCACTTGACGGTAGCGAGCTCGGTCGTCAAAATGTGGCTTTTCGTGCGGCTCTTGGAGCAGAAAGGGTGCGGTCATGCGCAAGCGCGACTATGGGCGGGAATACCTGAAGGACGTGGGCGCAAAGCTGGCGTCGGTCGAGTCGCACAACGCCGGGAAGTTCGAGCGCGCCGGACGGATGATCGCCGACGCCTATGAGCAAGATCGGCTGGTGCACGTCTATGGCGGGGGCGGGCACACATGCCTGATGATCTTCGAGATGTTCTTCCGCGCCGGCGGCCTGGCCAACATCAATCCGATCATCGGCCATGACATCACCCCCGTCTGCCAGGCGCTGAAGTACCTGGAGGTCGAGCGCACCACCGGCTACGCCAACTGCCTCATCCGGTACTACGGCGTCGGCCGGGACGACCTGCTGATCATCTTCCACAACATCGGCATGAATCCCACCACGATTGACGCCGCCGAAGAGGCCAGGAAGCGCGGGGCGAAGATCATCGCGATCTCCTCCTCGCAGTGGCGGCGCAAGCTGCCGCTCGATCACCCGATCCGCCATCCCAACAAGAAGCATCTCTTCGACTATGCCGACCTGGCGATTGACGATCAAAATCCCTACGGCGACGCGGCGTTCAAACTGGAGGGATTCAACGTGGCGCTGGCGCCGACCTCGACCATGGTGGATGCGTATATCGCGCATCGCATGGTGATTGAGGCGGTGGCGGAGATGCTCCGCCGCGGACTGCAGCCGCCGGTCTTCCGCAGCGCCAATCTGCCCGGAGGCGATGAGTTCAACAGCGAGATGATCAAGCGCTACCGCGCCCGCGTCAAAGACCTGTAACCGCCAGTTTCTTCAGGAGGACGTTCCATGCGACAAACAGGCCGGAAGAGCGTCCGCACCCCGGCGCAGGAATTCCTGGCCGAGGCGCGCCGGAGGACCGCCGCCCTGCGGCGCGAGACCGCGCATTTCACCCGGCTGGCCGAGAAGATGGCCCGGCCGCTCCTGGCTGGCGGAGATATCTGCCTGCCGCCGGTGGGGAGCTTCTCGCGCTCGGAGTTCTCCGGCCGGGCCGGTGGGCTGATGGGCATCCGATGGCCGGAAGGGCCCGGCTCGAACAAAGATGTCGCGTTCTTCGGCCTGCCCGATCCCAAGGGCTGGAAGCCCCAGGAGGACGAGGCGTTTCAGAAGCAACTGCGCAGCCGGCGACGACTCTTCGTCATCGGCCGCCCCGATGAATTGGAAGGGGGATTCCGCCGGCGCATCTCCGGGTTCACCGGCGGAGCGCGCGCCGAAGAAGGGCTGCACGCGCTGGGCGAGCACCGGCCGCTGGCGCCTTTCCGCCCGTTCGAGCAACTGGTCCGGGGCTGGCTGACCGCCGGGGAGTTGATCGCCGCGTGCACCCGCGAGGGCCTGATGCCGGCGATCTGGATGAGCGTCTGGTTTGAGGGCAGCCTGGCGCGCAACACGTCGCTCATCAAGCACGAGAGCAACCGGCGCGAGCCATGGCTCGTGCCGCTCTTCCACGGCAAGGAGTTCTACGTTCCCCCGCTTCCTGCCGGGCACGTCGCGATGGAGTATCTGGGGCTGGTGGATTCCATGATCGAGACGCTCGATCGGCAGGCGCGCGCGCTGGCGCAGGCCGGCGATTGGATGGCCCGGGCGCACCGCACCGGGAAGCGCGTCGCGGCGACGGCCGTAGGCCATTCCTACCCCCAGATCCTCGGCCTGCCCAAGGAGAGCAGCAACTATCCGGTCCGCTGGGGACCGACCAACAGCGACCTGGCGATCGCGGCCCCGGCCGACCTGGGCAGGGGCGATGTGTACATCCACCTGGGCTATGCGCCCGTGGATGTCGGGAAGGTCAGCGCGATCCTGCGCCGGGGAATTCGGTTCATCTACACTTCTCCTTACGGGCGGCCGAAGGAGCTGAAAGATCACGAGAGTCTGCTCTGGCTGGATCTGCCCTGGCGGCCGGGCGACGCCTCGGTTGACGTGCCCGGCTACAGCGTGCGCATCCTTCCGCTGAGCGCCGTCGCGCACACCCTGGCGTACTTCAGCCTGCTCAGCGAGATGGCCGGACGGATGGGCTGGCGGTAAGCATAAATCGGGACACAATATGATTATCGTAATTATATTGTGAGACCATGAAGCAAGCCTTCAAGTCGGATAAAATCGGGATGCGCTTTATGATCCCGCTTGGGCGGGATCGCTCCCATATCCGAAAGGAGGCTTGCGATGCAGTACGTTGG
>Ga0181521_10003657_pt1 | contig 17946 bp, 20 predicted proteins | sample PEATcosm2014_Bin_32_FD_119764 | JGI IMG/M metagenome (GOLD analysis project Ga0181521, IMG submission 119764) | Peatland microbial communities from MTU Mesocosm Facility, Houghton, MI, USA - PEATcosm2014_Bin02_60_metaG | ecosystem: Environmental > Terrestrial > Soil > Wetlands > Peat | place... | reverse complement strand
TTACTCTGAGTAGTCAATTGATTGCAAACAGTACAGTAAGATAGCGGACGACATCGGCGGGCGCGCAGCGTTTCGGAAGGGCGGGTTGAAATTCTCCGCCGCGCGTTTCAGAAGGATCCTCGGTCTCGCCCGGATTGCGTCATTACCGAACCTGGCACTGCCTCGGTCCGCGATGGCGGGACGCGTGCCAAATATGGGCCGGGGCTGCTGAGTCATTCTGTGGGAGGCCGAAGTCTGCATGGCCCGAGACGCTGTTCAGACCGAAAGAGCCAACTCACCCGAAGCCGCCGCTTAACCCTCACGGCGGGAGGTTCGCGGCCTAAAGATCAGCGGCGGGCAGGCCCGGCGATTATGCACGCGAGGCTAGCGGCCGCTAGCGGTCCGCGGCTGGCCGCCAGCCCAGAGCCGGTCCGAGCTTGCTGGCCATGTCGGACAGGATCTGGACGTAATCCCCGGGTTCGAAGCTGAACGGCAGCGCGAAGGCGACCTCCCGGACCTCACGGAAACCGGCGTGCGCGTAAAGCGCCTCGGCGATATGGCTGGACGATCCGAGCAGGTCGCGGGCGAACACCATCCGGGCAGGCCCCTGGGGGCTGGCCGTTCGCGGCGTACGGGCCTCGACGTAGGCCGCGTACCTGGCCCGCTGCGCAGCGGTCGCGCTGTCGGTCGGGATCACGACCAGCCCCTGCGACACCCGGGCGTCCGGGCCGTCCGGATGGGCGGCCCGGAACGTGCGGCCTGGGCGTACTGGGCCCGTACCCGCTCGCGGACTTCCTCAAGTTCATCTGATTTCGTCACGGCGATCACCCTCCTTCGGCCGGTCGAGATCACCGGCGGGCAACGGTCTCCCGCCTACTACGACGGCGGGCAGCCGATGAGCGCGCTCAGATTGAGCAGGGCATCCGTACGAGCGCGGTAATACACCCAGACGCCCCGCTTGTCCCGGTCGACCAGCCCGGCGTCGTGCAGGACCTTGAGGTGATGGCTGATCGTCGGCTGGGACAAGTCGAACTCACCGCCCAGGTCGCAGGCGCAGACCTCACCGCCGGGGTGAGAGGCCACCAGCGACATCAGGCGCAGGCGGACGGGATCGGCCAGCGCCTTGAGCAGCGGCGCGACCTGCTCGGCCTCCTGCATGGACAGGGCCTGGACCGACAGTGGCGAGCAGCACGCCGCGGTCTCTGCGGGGTCAAGGACCACCAGAGATTTCGACATGCCTATATATTGACAGACTTCGATGTCTTGTGGCAAGGTCAGCAGCAGAAAGACATAGACAGTCATCAAAGTCCCGGGTCCCCTGGAGGTCCCCATGTCGCGTGTCCAGCTCGCCCTCAACGTCAACAACATCGACGAGGCCGTCGCCTTCTACACCAAGCTGTTCGGCGCCGAACCGGCCAAGCGGCGTCCGGGCTACGCGAACTTCGCGATCAGTGAGCCGCCGCTGAAGCTGGTCCTGCTGGAGAACCCCGGGCAGGGCGGCAGCCTGAACCATCTCGGTGTCGAGGTCGCTGACATCGGCACCGTCGACGCGATGCAGACCCGCCTGGCCGAAGCCGGGCTCGCCTCCACCGACGAGCGCGCCACCACCTGCTGCTACGCCCAGCAGGACAAGTTCTGGGTCCAGGGCACCCCCAACGGCGAAGCGTGGGAGATCTACACCGTCCTGGCCGACAGCGAGACCTTCTACGGCGACGACGCCGCAGCCGAAGCCCGGTGGGGAAGCGCTCCCGCTGAGCCCTGCTGCGGCGCCCCGGCCGGATCGTCCGGGGCAACCGCGTCGTCCGGGCCCTGCTGCTAAGCGGCAGCCGATCATCCGGTGAACAGATGTGACAGGGCGCTGTGGCGGCGGCCTGATGGCCATGATGGCGATCGGCCCGGAACGTCGCCGCTCAGCGCCTGTCCCGCCGGGATAGTCACCCAGTGCTCAATGTGCCCGGCCTGCGGGCAGGATTACGGGCGGAGATGACACCGCATGCGCCGTCGCGTCTATCCCGGCTGGCGCATGGTCTGGGCGCTGGCGGTGACCGAGACCGTTTCCTGCGGGGTGCTCTACTACGCTTTTGCTGCGTTCCTGCCCGCTATGCAGCGAAGCCTGGCCTACAGCCGGACCACCCTGGCCGGCGCGTTCTCCCTGAGCGTCCTGGTCACCGGGGCAGGGGCCATCCCGGCGGGCGTATGGCTGGACCGGCACGGTGCACGCGCCCTGATGACGGCCGGATCCCTGCTCGCCGCGGGCTCGGTGCTGCTGTGGGCGCAGGTGGACAGCATCCTGGCGCTGTATCTCACCTTCGCCGGGATGGGCCTGGCGGGTGCGGCGGTGCTGTACGAGCCCGCGTACGTCACCGTCAATGCCTACTTCGACACCGGGCGGCAAAATGCTCTGCTTGCTCTGACCATGGTGGCCGGGCTGGCCTCCACGATCTTCATGCCTGCCTCGTCCCTGCTGATCATCCACCTGGGCTGGCGGCACGCCCCGGCCGTCCTGGCCATCGCCGAAGGCGCGACGATCGTTCCCCACTTCCTGCTCGTGCGGCGACAGCCTGTGACCTGCCGCGATATCGCCAGCACAGCGTCAGCACACCGGGGGTTGGCATGGTGAGATCCGCCGGCCAGAGCCGAGACAGGCCCTGGCCCAAAAAGAAAGGAAACGACAATGACCACCAAACAACGGACCAGCAAGGCCGCGATGGTCCCGGCCGCCGTGGCAGGCACGCCGCGACGCAGGGTTATTCTCCTCGCCAGCGTGGTGCTCGTTCTCCTCGCAGGCGTGGTGCTCGCGGTCACCGTCCTGAGCCCGTCAGCAGCGCCGACGGCACACGGCACCAGCCGGCCGCTAACCGGCTCGGGCACAGGCACCACGACGCTCAATCTGCTCACGGGGGCGGCGACCGCCGACTTTACCGGTCACCTCTCCCCCCTGGGAGCCGAAACCGGCCACGACGACCTGACGTTCACCCCCACGAGTGCCAGCACGTTCAGCTACACGGGCACCAGAACCTTCGTGGCGGCGAATGGCGGCAAGCTGTTCTCGGCAATTACCGGGTCGGGGACGTTCACCCGCACCACCGCCCACAGCACGGAGACTGACACGATCACCGGCGGCACGGGTCGCTTCGCCGGAGCCAGCGGGACGTATAAGGACACGGTCAGCTCCGTCGTCGTCTCGGCCACCGCGACCAGCCAGACAAGCCGCTTCACCGCTGTCGCCCAAGGAAAGATCAGCTACTAGGCCAGATCGGCCCGGGAGGGCCTTTCGCCAGCCGTCGCTGACCGCAAAGCCACTGCTGCACCCGCCCCGTCACGCCCGGATCAGGTCGCTGACCAGGTCGTTCACCCGCCGCCGCCGGCGAGGCGGCGGCGGGCAGGCGGCCCTATGTGGCTGGCGCGAGGCTCGCCCGGGCGGCGGCGCAAGAATGAGACGGTGCCGGACATGACCGAGCCAGGGGCTGCGGCCACCACGTGCGAGGCGTTCGCGGCGACGGCGGCCCGCTACCCGCGCAAGGTGGCGCCGCGCACGCCGGGTACGGCGGTGAGGATCACCTGGGAGCAGTACGCCGGCGGGGTGCGCCAGGCTCGCCCGGCCGGGCGAATGGCATGAATCGCATCGCGCGTGCGGAGTGGGTTTATGCCCGTAGGTTGGAGGCTGGCCGGTTGGTCGCCGCTGTACCGGACCAGTCACTGGTGCCGAGACGGTACTCGTTCCCGGTCCACGAGGAGGGCAGATGAGTTACACCGACACAGGAGGTGTACGTATCGTCTATGACGACGAGGGACCTCGGGCCGATGACGCGGTGGTTTTCCTGGGCGGGTGGTGTATTAGTGGCCGAAGTTTTTTCGCTTTGCTCGCGGAACGCCTGGCTGCCCGGCACAGGGTCATCAGGCTGGACTGGCGCGGACACGGAGACTCCGGCCGACCCGGCACGGACTTCGGGCACGACGAACTGGCCGACGATGCGCTGGCCGTCATCGAGGCAAGCGGCGTTCGCCGGGTGGTGCTGGTGTCTCAGGCGCACGGCGGCTGGCCGGCGATCCGGCTCTGCCGCCGCCTCGGCAACCGGGTGAACAAGATCGTCTTCTTGAGCTGGCTCGTCATTGATCCGCCGCCACCGTTCATAACGGTGTTCGGCATGCTTCAGGACCCCGAGCGGTGGCAGCAGGGTCTCGACGACCTGCTGGCCGGGTGGCTGGCCGGCGCTCCGGAAGACGTAGCCGAATGGGTCCGCCGGGAGACGGGCAGCTACGGCTTCGACATGTGGTCGCGGGCAGCGCGGGCGGTTACGGCCGACTACTCTCGGTACGGCAACCCCCTGCGCGTGGCCGGCGAACTGGACCAGAAGCCTGACATGTTGCACTTGTTCTCGCAGCCGCGCGCCGCCGGGTTCCTCGCCGGGCAGCAGAAATTCTCAGCCGCCAATCCGTGGTTCTCGGTTAACCGGCTGGACGGTGTAACCCACTTCCCGGCGCTCGAAATCCCGGACGCCACAGCGGCCGAGATCGAGAACTTCCTCGGGTAAGCCGAATCGCCAGCGGACTGTGATCAACCCGCGCGCCAGGCCATGACCTCACCCTGCCCGCAGGACGATCGAGCACAGCCGCGGCTTTACCCGCGCAGAACTGGGTGATCCGCATCTCGCTCGTTGCTCCGGCCATGCGAAGTCGCATCGCTCGTATTCGGCGATCGGGAAATCGCTGGGTGGATGCTTTCGTCTCACGCTGCGTGATCGGTCCTCGACTTGAGCGAGGCGCACGCTCCCGCCTTGGAGCGGCCTGGGGAGCCGTGCGGGTTAGCTCGATGCGATCGGGGACTGCTTACTCGCCGGGCCGCGACGCCGAGCCGGGTGGCAGCCGGGGGCTCCATGACGGTGGCGGCGGTGTGCGCATGCGCTGCACCCTGTGGTCAGAATTGCATGAACGGCCAGCCCACGCCGGCCTGCTCGGCGATGACCGCGGCGCCGGGCGGCGCCTCCCGCCTGATCTGTCCGGCCAGTTCCCGGGCTTGGTCCTCGTTGCCGGCGCCGACGAGGAGGAATTTCCAGCGCCGCACGACCGCCCGGCCTTCGTTTTCCAGCGTGCGCGCCAGCGCGACCGCCTGGCGGTGCGAGCCGAGCTCAACCCGGACCTGCCACTGGGCGATCCCCGTGGCCACGGACTCGGCGGTCTCGGTGTCCTCAAGCCGCTGGTGTTCCGCCTGGCGCTCGGCTTCGGTCTGCGGCAGCGCGACGTCCGGGTTCTCCCACTGCTCCTCAATGGGGTGCCAGCGGTGCAGGGCGGACTCCGCCGCAATGCCGTGCCGGGCCAGCACGTCGCGGGCGATCCGCTCAGCGTCCCTGGCGGCGGTCTCGGTGCCTGCGTACAGGAAGATCTGCCGGTCATCCGCGCCGACGGCGATGCTGCGGCCGACCTGGCGGCGGATGTCTTCTTCCACCTGACGCAGGGAAAAGGACCGCTGCGCCTGTCCGGTTTGCGCCTGGTCGCTCACGGAGATGGTGACGCGCCAGTCATCACTGTCTGCCACGGCATGACCTTAACGCACCTAAGCCCCGCCCTGGGCCGGCCCTTGCCAGTCCACCCACGCATGACGAGAAAGACAAAGCCGCAACGTGCCATAGCGCGGCTGAGATGAGCCGGTGGCTAACGGGGATCGTCACCTGGGGTGTGGCGACTGACCTTGCTTTCCTTCCGTGCGCAAGCGCGGCGTGCACTGCGGCCCGCCTGGCCAGCCTGGACATTTAATCAGCGTTTATTGACTCAATCTTGACTGAGGTACGCCGCGATATCCGGTGGCCGCACGCTGCTCCTGGGCATGGTCCCTGGCCCCGGCGGGTAGCGATCCTTGCTTAGCCCTTCTCCGCCGCGACCGCTATCGTCCCCACAGCCGGCGCGGCCCTGGCCGCCGCAGCCGGCAGCTACCGGGCGCTGTTCATCATCCTGGCCGCCACTAGCGCGTTCAGCGCTGTGCTGGTCCGCACCGCCGCGCTGTCGTCCCGGAGCCCGGCAGAGGACGATCTCTCGCCCGCGCCCGTATCACCGTCCTGCTGAGTTCAGTCCTGTGCAGGCCCGGGGTCAGGGAGCGGCGAGGCGCGGTGCGAACCGTTCGACGCGGTGGCCTAGCTCGGCCAGTGCCGCGTCGAAGCTGCCGGGGTCCCCGGCCGGGACCGGGTCCGGGACGGACCAGTGCACCGCTGGCAGCTGGCCCAGTTCCTCATGCGCCATGTCGCACACGGTGACGACGAGGTCGCCGTCTTGCTGGACCTCGTCAATGTGACGGGGCCGCAGGCGGCGCAGCGGCAGGTGGTGCCGTTCGGCGGCGGCGATGGCGCCCGCTGCAATCTGCGCGGCCGGGTGGGTTCCGGCCGATGCTGCGGGCACGTTACTGGCCCGGCGCCACAGCGCCGCCGCCAGATGCGAGCGTGCGGAGTTCGCGGTGCACACGAACAGCACCCGCCCGGCTGTGCGCGCGGGCGGCCGGGCCAGCGAATCCAGCGCCCCGGGGATCAGCCGCACGTAACTGCGGCGGCGGTCACCTTCCGAACGGCGCCGGGTGACCAGCCCGGCCTGCTCCAGCGCGTGCAGATGATGCGCGAGCAGATTTGACGGCATTCCGAGCATCGCGGCCAGCTCCGACGGCGACGCGTCGCCGAGGCCGAGCGTGTCGACGATCTGCAGGCGGGCCGGGTCGGCCAGCGCCGCGTGCACGGCCGCCCGCGCCGCTACGCCCGAAGTTTGCTCAATGTCCATTGCCTCAATCTTGACTGATGTAACTTGATGCGTCAAGATGGCCGCTGTGACCAGGATATCGCCACGCGAACCCGCGGTGCTGTGGCGCCGGCTGGCGTCCGAGTTCCTCGGCAGCGGCTTCCTGGCCGCGGTGGTGATCGGCTCAGGGATCGCCGCGCAGCGGCTGTCGCCGGGGGAGACCGGGCTGGAGCTGCTGGAGAACGCGGCGGCGACCGCCGCCGGGCTGTTCGCGATCATCTTGATGTTCGGCCCGGTGTCCGGCGGGCATTTCAATCCGGTTGTGTCGTTCGCTGATGCGGCGTTCGGGGGGGTGCGGTGGCGGGACGCCGCCCGCTACCTGCCCGCGCAGGTGGCCGGGTGCGTGACCGGGGCAGTGGCCGTGAACCTGATGTTCGCCGAAGCGGCGGTGTCGATCTCGGTGAAGCACCGGGCGTCGGGGGCGCATTTCCTGTCCGAGGTCATCGCGACGGCCGGGCTGATCCTGGTGATCTTCGCGCTGGCCCGCAGCGGCCGGGCCCGGACCACTCCGGCCGCGGTGGGCGCCTACATCGGCGCGGCGTACTTCTTCACTTCCTCCACCAGCTTCGCGAACCCGGCGATCACCATCGGCCGCATGTTTTCCAATAGCTTCGCCGGGATCGCCCCGTCCTCGGTGCCGCCTTTTATCGCCGCCCAGGTCATCGGCGGTATCGCCGGGGTGCTGATCATCAGGGCGCTGTATCCCGGGGTCACTCCGGCCGAAGCCGCCGACGTGGTCGTTCCCCACGAGGCGGCAGGCGCGGCCATGGCGGCCAGCGATCGGCGGGCACCGGCCGCATACGCACCGGCCCGGACCGGCCGCTAAACAGGTACGGAGGCAGTCATGCACATGGTCGCGGTCGGCGGCAGCGACGCCGGTATCAGTGCGGCCCTGCGGGCCCGCGAAGTGGACCCGGCGGCGGAGGTGATAGTAGTGGCCGCCGACACGTACCCGAACTTCTCCATCTGCGGCATCCCCTACTACGTCTCCGGTGAGGTCAGCCGATGGCAGAATCTTGCCCACCGCACGAGCGCCGAGCTGGAAGCCGCAGGGATGAGGCTGCGGCTGGACACCACCGCCCGCCGCATCGACGTGACCGGCCGCAAGCTCCTGGTCACCGGGCCCGGCGGGGCCGAGGAACTGATCAGCTACGACCAGCTGATCATCGGCACCGGCGCCATGCCGGTCCGGCCGCCGATCAGCGGGCTCACCGGCCCCGGCGCGCTGGGCACCGCCGACGGGGTGCACCTGCTGCACTCGATGGGGGACACCTTCGCGCTGATGCACACCCTGGAGCAGACCTCCCCAGGCCGCGCCCTCATCGTCGGTGCCGGCTACATCGGCCTGGAGATGGCCGACGCACTGACCACCCGGGGCCTGGCCGTCACCCAGATGGAACAGCTGCCGCAAGTCCTGCCCACGGTCGACCCAGAACTTGGTGCGCTGGTGCACGCCGAGCTGGCGGCCCGGGGCGTGGAGGTCCTGACCGGGACCACGGTGCAGGCGATCAGCAAGGCCCCGGCTGGTGCAGATGGGCGGCTCGTGGTCGAGGCGGTCACCGGCAGCGGGGAGCACCTGACCCGGCCCTCTGACGTGGTGCTGGTCGTGGTCGGCGTGCGGCCGGACACGGACCTGGCCGTCAGCGCCGGGGCCAGCCTGGGCGCGCGGGGCGCGATCAAGGTCGACCGCGGGATGCGGACCGGGCTGCCGGACATTTACGCGGCCGGGGACTGCGTGGTCACCCACCACCGGCTGCTCGGGGAGGCCTATCTCCCGCTGGGCACCACCGCGCACAAGCAGGGCCGGGTCGCCGGGGAAAACGCGACTGGGGGGAACCGGGAGTTCGCCGGCAGCCTTGGCACCCAGGTCGTGAAAATCTTCGACCAGGCCGCCGCCCGCACCGGGCTGCGCGACCACGAAGCCGCCCCGGCCGGGTTCGACCCGGTCACAGTCGGGTCCGATGCCGATGACCACAAGGCCTACTACCCCGGCAGCCACCGCATCCACATGCGGTTCACCGGCGACCGGGCCACCGGCCGCCTGCTAGGAGTGCAGCTGTTCGGGCACCGGCACGCCGAGATCGCCAAACGGATCGACGTCCGCCACCGCCATCTTCCACGGCATGACCGTCGATGCGATCAGCGACCTGGACCTGTCTTACACCCCACCACTGGGCAGCCCCTGGGACGCCATCCAGATCGGCGCCCAGGCCTGGACCCGCCAGGCCGGCCCCCGCATAACCTCTTCCAGCTAAGCCAGCGCGCAGCAGGCGCGTAAGCCCGGACACCGGTCATCAGCCGTGCGGGGCCAGGCCGGCGGTCGGGGCGATGATCACTCCGGTGGCGGCCGCGCACAGCGGGGTAAGGACGACACCGCGGCGCAGCAGGAACAGCACAATAAGCGCACCGGCCAGCACGGCGTACTGCCACGGGTGGGTCAGCGCGCGGGCCAGCGGGACGGCGGAGCCGAAGATAGCCCCGATGGCGGCGGGCCCGGCGCCGTCCAGGAAGGCCCGGGCCCGGCGGTCGGCGCGGATCTGGTCGAACCGGTCCGCGCGGTGTCCCGGAACGCCGGCAGCGTGGCGTCGTCATCGCCCCCCGAGGCGGCCGGGTCCGGGATGCTCCAGTGGATGCAGCCGGGATGACCGGGGAACTCCGGGCAAACCTCCCGCACCTTGTCGCACAACGTGATCACGTAGCCGAAGCGGTGCGCGGCGAAGGTACTCAGATGCTTCGGCTGGCGCGACCCCACCTCGATGCCGCGTTCGCGCAGCACCCGGACCACGTTGGGATGCACCGGTTTGGGGCGGCTTCCCGCGCTGTGCGCCTCCACCCGGCCAGCGGAGCGGGCCACCGCCAGTGCCTCGGCGATCTGGGACCGGGCACTGTTACCGGTGCACAAAAACAGCAGCCGAGCCGCCGTCCTCCCCGCCGGCGCCGCAGGAACCAGCGGGGGAGCCGGAGCCAGCCGCAGCCCGGGATGCACCGCGCGGCCCGCCTGGGCCAGCAGCTCACCGAACCGTCCCAGATCAACGGTGTAGTACGCGTCGCGTGCGTCCGCCGAGCTGCGCCGCGCCGACACCAGGCCCGCCGCGCGCAGCTTGCCCACCCTGCACAGGGCCGGTGTCAGTCGTCGCAGGCCAGCTCGCCGTGCCAGGCTTCGCGGCCCTCGCGTACCGCGAACCAGGCGACGGCCAGGGCGGCGATCGGATCGGCCCACCACCAGCCGAAGGCGGCGAACAGGACGAGCCCGGCCAGGGTCGCGGCGGCCAGCGTGGCGCACAGGATGGTCTCGGCGGCGTCGGCCAGGACGAGCTGGTTGCGCAGCGCTGTGCCGGCGCGCCGCTTACGCCACCCCAGGAGCGGCATGACCAGCAGCGAGCTGATGGTAAGGCCGATGCCGGCGGGTGACCGGCCGGGATGCGCGCGGGCGGCCAGCTCAATGACGGAGGCGACGACCACATACGCGGCCAGGACGAAGAACGTGACGGCGATGATCTGCAGCACCCGGCGCTCGGCCTGGTCACTGGCCCGGCCGCCGCTCAGCTCGGCGCGCAGGCGGCCCAGCACCAGGGTGGCGGAGACCAGCTCGAGGACCGAGTCGAAGCCGAAGCTGGTCAGGGCCAGCGAACCAGCAACGATGCCTGCGGTGACGGCCACGCCCGCCTCGATCAGCATCCACCCCGCCGAGAACTGCTCCAGCCGGATAGCTCGCCGGTACAGGCGGGTCGCCGGCTCAGCGCCAGCCGCGCTCCCGGCATCTGTCACCTCGCGCCGCCGCCTGCGGTCAGCAGGTCATCCGGGGCGTGATCGACCTGCAAGGTGGTGTGGTCGAGGGCGAACCGGTCGCACAGGAGCTGCTCCAGCTCACGGCGGACCCGGTGACAGCCGGCCGGAGGCCTGACCAGGACAAGCGCGGACAGGGCCGGGAAGCCGCTGGTGATCAGCCAGGCGTGCACGTCATGGACGGAGGCGACAGCTGGCTGCTGGGTGATCGCCGTGGTGATCTCGCCGGGTGCATACCCTTCCGGTGCTGCCTCCAGCAGGATCCGGCCGGTCTCGCGCAGCAGGCCCCACGCGGCGTGCAGTATGAGCGCGACCACGATCAGGGAGGCGATCGCGTCGGCCCGCTCAAAGCCGGTGATGACCCGCAGCCACCGCACCGCGTGGCTGGCCGCCGACTTGCTCATCCCGGTGACGGCGGCCAGGTCGCACACGCACATCTCGCCGCCCGCCAGCAGCGCCACCAGCGTGCTCAGGGTCTGCACGCCGATCATGTTCGCCGCCTTGAGGGACAGCATGTCGCGCGGCAGGCCAGCGATCGCGGGCGGCATAGCGGCGAGGGCGCTGGCCTCCCTGGCCCGCACGGCCCGGGTGAGGTCGTCCTCACCAGCCGTCTGGGGCAGAACAGCGTTGATGACGACGTACTGGCCGGTGATGCCGATCTGCCCGAGTTCACCGCTGCTGCGCTCGATCTCGGCCAGCGCTGAGGCCTGCGGGCGGCCGACCAGGACCATCCTGGTCTGGGCCGGGTCCTTCAGCGCGCCGACGGCCCGCGCGTACACGGCTTTCTGCTTCTCCAGGCCAGACAGCGGGCCCAGGCAGGACGCGTCGCCCTTGCCCGCCGCCAGGAAACCGGTCCACGACCCGGGAAGCTGCAGCAGGCGGATGGTATGACCCGTCGGCGCGGTGTCGAACACGACATGGTCATACCGGCCGGTCAGGCTCTCATCGGCCAGCAGGGCAGTGAACTCATTGAACGAGGCGATCTCGGTGGTGCACGAACCGGACAGCTGCTCGGTGATCATGGCCAGCTCTTTGCCCGGGAGCAGCCCGCGCACCGGAGCGATGATCCGCTCGCGGTAGGCCTCCGCTGCCTGCCCGGGGTCGATCTCCAGCGCGGACAAGCCGGGCACCTGGTCAACCGGGGTGATGGTGTTGCCGATCGTGATGCCGAGGACCTGCCCGACGTTGGACGCCGGGTCAGTGCTGACCAGCAGCACCCGCGTGGTGCGGCCAGCCAGGTGCAAGGCTGCGGCGCAGGCGACGGACGTCTTGCCGACCCCTCCCTTGCCCGTGAAGAACAGGAACCGCGGCGGGGTTTCCAGGAACTTCATCTCGCTGGCTAGCAGCATCCGGCCGGCCCGCAGCTGTCGCCGGTGACGGCGGTCAGCCTCAGCTCGGTCACGCCCGCCGGTGCGGCCACGCTGGCCAGGCCCGCGTAACGGAGCAGCTGATCCCTGGCCGGGTACCGGCCGGTGGCGACGGTGACCCCGTCGACCATGGTCAGCGGCAGCCCCTCAGATCCGGCCACCTCCAGGAAGGAGCGCACGCTGTCGTTTCTGGCAAAGGCGGCCGGGTCGCTGGCCAGGTTGTGCCGGGAGATGTCGGCGCCCAGGCTCTTGAGGTGATCGACGTCGGCGGTGAATGTCACCAGGGCCTGGTCGAGGCCGGGGCCGCACACCCCGGTGCTGCAGCACAGGGCTGGCTCGTAGACGCTGATCACGGGCATGGGGTTTCTCCTCTTAGCAGGCCGGGTCAGCGTGTCTTAGCAGGCCGGGTCAGCGTGGCCCTCGTCCTGGCCACTGACGTCAAGAACCAGGTGGGCACGCGGCGCTGGCAGCTCCAGTCACCGCGCCCGCCCCTCCGGCTTTCCTTATCGATAAACATCGATGCAGGCTCCAGCTTGCCAGCCTGGATAGATAACCGTCAAGATAGAGGGATGTCGATACAGGCGGGACGTTCCCCGGCAGCTTTCATCCCCGCCGCCGAGCTGGGCGTCGTGGTCGACGTGTGCTCCACGCGGCTGGTCGGCGAGCCGCTCAGCGAGACCGCGGCGGCCGGGCTGGCCCAGGTGTTCAAGGCCCTGGGCGACCCGGTCCGGCTGCGGCTGGTATCCCTGATCGGCGCGCACCAGGGCGGCGAGGTATGCGTCTGCGACCTGACCGCCGCGTTCGACCTGACCCAGCCCACCATCAGCCATCACCTGAAGGTGCTGCGCGAGGCCGGGATCATCGACTCCGAACGGCGCGGCACCTGGGTCCACTACTGGCTCGTGCCCACGGCACTGGAACGCATGTCCGCCCTGCTCTCGCCACCCGCCCGCTAACTTTCCGCGGCCTGGCGGCAGGCCCGGCCGGCCGCCAGGAGCAGCAGCGCGGCGGTGAGCGGGCACACGGCGACGGCCAGGAACACGGGCGTGTAACTGCCGGTGGCCGCGTCAAGGCCGCGGCGGCGATCGGGGCACTGCCCAGCACGGCACTGGCGGTGAGGAGCATGACCGGCCGCGACCGGAGGGCAGCCGCGAGCTGTGCCCTCTCCTCACTGCCGGGCAACATCACAGGCGGAGCAGCGCATGAGACGGCCGGCGGCCCGGGGACGCAGGGAACACCGTAACGCCGCCAGCCTTGGCCGGCCGGTGGCGCAGCAGCACGAACTGCTGATGCTCGCGCTGGGCCTGGCGTCCAAGCGTGAGATCACCCGGATTCGGATTCCGGTCCGTAGCGCGATGGCGGCGCAGGCCAGGGAGCAGGGCGGCTACCTCGGAGGCCGCCCGCCCTACGGGTACCGGCTCGCTCAGCGGCGGTTTCCGGTCCGGGCCGGAACCGCAGCTCTGACCGCCCGTCTGCCAGGAGGTATCACGCTGCGTAGCGGCATCGGCAAGGGGTACCGGGCCAGGCATTCAAGTGAAAGGTCTAGACCATCTGACTCAAACGGCGGCCCCTGTGCCAAGAGATTGGCGCGGTCCTGGCGACTAGCGGGGGAGGCGGCTGGCGCTGGATTTGGCTCTGCGGGCTTCGGTCGCCTTTGTCCCTGGTGCCAGCGGGGCCGTGCACGGCAGGCGAGCAGGTGCCGCTTGACGCGCACGATGTCGATGCGGCCGGGCTGGGCGTGCTCGAGCGCGGCCTGGGCGAGTTCCGGAAATGATTCGGACACCCTCCATATGCTGCCCGCGCCGTGGCATCATGACGGCGTATCGGCCGGGCGGGGCGTGTCATGGCCTGTCCGCCCCGTGGTGCCCCGTATCGGCCCGACGACGGGGTCCGGGGCGCGGGGCCGTATCCGACACCCCGGCCCGCATGTGGCCGGTCCTGGCGGGGCTTCTCGGCCCAGTTGCCGCAGCTGCGGGCCCCTTCTGCGGGCCGAGTACCAGCAGGTCAGCGCGCTGATATACCTCAGATGTACCTGCGGCGGAGTTCCTGCCAAGGACGTCGACGGCGCCCTATTGGCCGCGCTCAACAACGTGCGCGGGGCGGCCTGAAACGGTCGCCACCCTCGGACAGCCGGTGCTGAATCCGTGCTGATACCACGCCCCTCGACAGGCCGCTGAACTGCGGAAACTGCTCGCTAGTCCACGATCTTCACCTTTTTGAGGGGACGAGCGAAATTCAAAGGATGATTATCGGCCGGGCGATCACCGGGCTGGACGTTAGATAGTCTGACCTGCGGATATACCTATCATGTACCCGGAAGACAGGCCGGTCTCCGCGAGCGGTCAAGGATGGTGAAGCCCCGGCCCGGCCCGGAGTATGGTCAACAGGCGTTTCCGTGGGGGAGCGGCGTCCGCGTGCGGCGGGCCGGACGGGCGGGGGTTGGGCGTGGCCGAGCTTGAGGCTGTGCTGATCGAGGACGTCGGCGTGCTGCTGAGACGGTGGCGCCGGGAGTGCGCGGACCGGCCGGGGGCCGAGCGTTCCAGGCTGCTGCTGCTGGCGCTGGAACGGGAGCAGATCGTCGCGGTGGCCTACCGCGAGGAGGCGGTGGCTGGGCGGGTCGCGGAGCTGGATGTCGGGGACCAGGCGCGGGCGCTGATCCGCCAGACCCTGGTGTGGATCTGGAAGGACGAGCAGCTGCACGCGGAGTTCACCCGCGGGCTGCTGCTGGAGGCGGGCGGGCTGGCGTCCTCGCTGGTCGTCTACGGCCGCCAGGTGCAGGGCGCGCTGTCGGGGTGGACCTCGTCGACGGCCACCAACCGAATGGCCCGGTCGGCCCCATTGCGGACCGGGGCGGCGGGCGTGCTGGTGGCCGCGGCTAAGGCGGCCCGTCGGATGCCCGCGGCGCTGGCCAGAGAGCTGCGCTACCAGACCTTCCATAAGTACTGCGCGCTGAACGTGGCCCTGGAGTCCAGCGCCGAGTTCGCGTACCGGCGCCTGATGGAGGTGGCCCGGTCAGAGGAGGAACGGGTGGCCTTCGACCGGATCCGGGCCGACGAGGCACGGCACGCCGAGGCCTTCCGGCTGCTGACCGAGGTCATCACGGAGGACGACCGGCTGGCCGACGGCGTGTCGGCGGAGGACCTGGCCGCGCGGCTGGCCCGGATCAGTCCCTGGTTCATCCCGGCTGCCCAGCGGCCGCGGACCGGCGCGGACGAGGGACAGCGGTCGTTCGGCTCGGGGGCGCAGGTGGTGGTGCGCGGCGGCCGGACCGACGCCGACAAGCCCGCGGTCCTGTCCGAGTGCCTGGACCGGGCGGGCCTGGACCGGCTGGCCGGGCGCGCCCGCTCGGCCGCCATCCGGGTGTCGTTCATGCTGGGCTATGACTGCGCCGACCGCTCCAATATCAGCGACCCCGAGCTGGTCGACCTCCTGGCCCGGTACCTGCGGCAGCACGGCGTGGCCGACGTGGCCGTGCTGGAGGCGCCGACGGTGTACGGCAACCTGTTCTCCGGCCGCTCCGTCGCATCGGTGGCCAGGTACTTCGGCTTCGCCTCGCCGGCCTACCGGATCGTGGACATCGGCGCGGACATGCGGGCCTGGGTCTTCGACCGGGGCTTCGTCCAGAAGACGATCAGCGGCACCTGGCTGGACGCCGACCTGCGCATCGTGATGCCCAAGCTGCGCACCGACCCGACTGAGTTCGCGCATCTCAGCCTGTCCACGCTGGAGGGCAGCACCGGTGCGATCGACGAGAGCTTCTACGCCGGGCGCAGCGTGGACTTCCGGTCCGCCACCATGATGCTGCTGGACGTGGCGCCGCCGCACTTCGCGGTCGTGGACGCCTGGGCGCCGGTGGCCGACGGCCCGTTCGGGGTGATGGGATGCCATCGCCCGGTCCAGGTCCGCTACCTCTACGCCGGGGCCGACGCGCTGGCCGTAGACGCGGCTGTCCTGGCCGACCTGGGTATCGGCGACCCCCGGCGGGCGCCCATCGTCGCCCAAGCCTGCCACTGGTTCGGCCTGGAGCCCGGGTCGGCGGCCGTCGACGGGCCTCAGGCCCCGCTGCGCCAGCAGCTGCGCGGGGCTCATTCCTCCTCGCTGCTGCGCGGCCTCGCCACCGTCTCCTACCCGGTCTACATGTACCTGAGCAACCGCGGTGAGCTGTTCGTGCCCGCCATGGATACCGCGGCGTTCCCGCCCTCGGCGCACTCCAGCGCCCCGACGCGGGCCGTGCGGTGGCTCAGCCAGCGGGCCTTCGGCCTGCGCGCCCCGGCGCAGGTGCGCTGATGGGCCTGAGCCGCGTCCAGCTAGGCGGCCTGCTGCGGACCGCCCGGGCCGGCCATGCCCCAGCCAGGGCGCTGGCCATCGCTGACAGCCGGGCCCTGGTCCGGTCGCTGTTCCTGGCCTCGGCCATCCGGACTGGCCTGCTGGACGTGCTGGCCGGCCGGGCCAGCTTCGCGGAGATCGCCGCGCGGGTCGGCTGCACCCGGCCCGAGCGGCTCCAGGCCTGGCTGGAGGTTGGCACCGAGCTGGGCGAGATCGCCCGGCGCTCGGGCCGGTACCGGCTGCGCGGGATCCGGGCGCGAGCCATCGCGGGCGGGGACATCGTGCTTGACGCGCACTACCGCTCGATGATCGACTACCAGGCCGGCTGCTACGCCGACCTGGCCGGCCTGCTGGTCTCGGCGCCCAGCGGGGGCCGGGCCGACCTGGACGACTACGCCGACGACATCGCCCGGGTGTCGCTGGCCGCGACGCCGTTCATCGAAACGTACCTGACCAGCGTCATGGCCCAGACCCGGCCCGCACGGGTCCTGGACGTCGGGTGCGGCACCGGTGTCTACGCCCGGATCGTGGCCAACCTCAGCCCGCATGTGCTGGTCGATGGCATCGACCTGGCCCCGGCGGTGATCGACGCTGCGCGGGCCGAAGTCCGCGCCGCGGGCCTGGATGGCCGCATCCGGCTGCATGCCGGGGACGTCCGCACCTGGACCCCGGAGGCCGGCGTCGGCTATGACCTCATCTTGCTGCTCAACAACATCTACTACTTCCCGCGCGGGGAGCGGGCCGCGCTGTACCGCAGACTCGGCGGCTTGCTGACCCGGCCAGGGCACCTCATCGTCGCCACCCTGGCCGCGCCGGGCTCGGTCGCCGCCGCGCACCTGAACTTCATGCTCGCCTGCCAGGCGGGCGCGGCGGCCCTGCCGCGCGGCGGAGAACTGGAGGCCGACCTGGCCGAGGCGGGCTTCGCGGGCATCCACGCCCAGCCCATCGTCCCGGCCGAGCCCTTTCTGGCCGTGCGCGGCGTCCTGCGCTAGCCGCCAGAGCTGCCGCGCCTTCTTGCGCCGCGTCCTTCCGTGCTCGGCAACATACGCGGGTCGGCCGGAAACCGCCGCCACCCCCGGAAATCCCGTGCTGGATCCGTGCTGATAGCACGGGGGCCGGCAGGCCGCTGAACTGCGGAAACTGCCCGCTAGTCCACTATCTTCACGATCTTCGAGGGCACCAGCGAAATCCAGCGCATGATCATCGGCCGCGCCGTCACCGGCCTCCCCATCCGGTAGCCTGACCTGCGGTTTTACCGTGTCCCGCTCGAAAATAGGATCCGTGTCGTGACCTGCGGTTCTTCGGGGTGTCAGGCGGCCCGTGAGTATTCGTTGATCAGGCCGCCCAGGACGGGTTTTCGGTGGATCCGTTCGCGGTCGAGGGCGGCAACGGTGAGGAGGCCGCCATCGTGTTCGCCGTCGGGGACGCGCTGAGCGATGCCCTGGTGCGGCCGGGCCGTGTTGTAGTGCACCTGGTACTCGGCCAGGACGGTGCGCAGGTGCGCCTCACCGAGAACTAGCACGCGGTCGAGGAGCTCTCGGCGCAGGGTGCCGACGAGCCGCTCGCAGATCGCGTTCATGCGCCTGGACAGCGGTGCGCAGGATCCGGGTGCCGGCGGCCTGGAAGACGGCGTCGAAGGAGGCGGTGAAGTTCGACCCGTGGTCGCGGATGAGGAACTTAACGTCCTCGAAGCGCTCGCCGAAGCTGAAGG
>Ga0181521_10003654_pt1 | contig 17951 bp, 21 predicted proteins | sample PEATcosm2014_Bin_32_FD_119764 | JGI IMG/M metagenome (GOLD analysis project Ga0181521, IMG submission 119764) | Peatland microbial communities from MTU Mesocosm Facility, Houghton, MI, USA - PEATcosm2014_Bin02_60_metaG | ecosystem: Environmental > Terrestrial > Soil > Wetlands > Peat | place... | reverse complement strand
CGGCGAGCGTTTCCGAGGCGGCCAACTCGACCTCCAGCCACTGCTGGAATTTGTTCCGGTCGCTCCAGACGGCGCCCATTTCGGGGCGCGTGTAACGGGGAATCAATACGCAAAAACCTCTGTTTGTCTCTTCTGTTCGGCGATGACCAGACGAGGCTTGAGACCGCGCGCCTCGAGCGATTGCGCGGCGCCCATGCGGACGATTTCAGGATGGTTGTTGTGCTCGCTCAGGTGCCCCAGAATCAGCGTCTCGACGCCGCTGTCGAGGTCGGCTTCCAGGTAGTCGCACGTGTGCGTATTGGAAAGATGCCCGTTGCGGCCCATTACGCGCTGCTTCACGCTCCAGGGATACGGGCCGACCTTCAGCATTTCCAGATCGTGATTCGATTCGAGCAGCAGTAACTGGACGCGGCGCAGGTGGACCTTGATGGATTCCGGCATATATCCCAAGTCGGTCGCGATGCCGATCTTGACGCCTTCCGCGTATAAGCAAAAGCCGACGGGGTCGATGGCATCGTGCGGGATCGTGAAGCTTTGCACCACGATGTTGCCGATCGTCCATCCGGAGCCGGCCTGAAATTGTTCGACCGGAGGCGCCGGAACATCCGTCCAATCAATGGCTGGCGCCGTGAGACGTGAGACGAACACGGGCAGCGCTTTTTTCTTTTTCTCGTTCTTTTTCCCGTAGGCGCGCACCAGCCGGGCCAAGCCGGAAACGTGATCGGAATGCTCATGCGTCACGATGACGGCGTCAAGATCTTCCGGTTTCTCACCGATCTCGGCAAGCCGCCGTGTCAATTCCCGAACGCTGAGACCGGCGTCGATCAGGATGCGCGTCTTCGAAGTGGCGAGGAACGCCGAGTTCCCGGAACTGCCGCTCGCGAGTACGCAGAATCTGACCAGAGAACAATTCTCCTACGCTTTGTTTTAGCACAAAAACAAACCACGCTCGGATGAAAACGGATAAAACCGAAAGACTTGGGGTTGTCTTATCCGTTTTCATCCGAGCCCAAAGGTTTTTCTTCCCTACGCCGCCATCTTCGACTTGATGACCTCCACCAGCTCTTTCACCGCGCCGGAGCTCTTGTGGAGCGCGGCCGTTTCCTCATCCGTCAATTTGATTTCATAGATTTTCTCGATGCCGTTGGCGCCCAGCTTGCACGGTACCCCGACAAAGAGCCCCTTGATGCCGTATTCGCCTTCGAGGCAGGCGGAGCAGGGCAGCACTTTCTTCTTGTCGCGCAGAATCGATTCGGCCATCTCGACCGCGGATGCCGCCGGGGCGTAGTAGGCGCTGCCGGTTTTCAGGTACTTCACGATTTCAGCGCCGCCGTTGGCTGTGCGCTCGACAATCGCTTTCAGGCGGTCCGCCGGGATGAGTTCCGTGAGCGGTATCCCCGCCACGCTCGACAAGCGCACCAGAGGCACCATTGTGTCGCCGTGTCCGCCCAGCACTACCGCGGTGACGTTATCCACCGAAACCTGCAGTTCCATGGCGATGAAAGTCCGGAAGCGCGCGGAATCGAGAACCCCGGCCATGCCGATGACGCGGTTTCGGGGAAACTTCGAAACCATGTAAGCGACCTGGGCCATGGCATCCAGCGGATTGGTGACCACGATGATGACGCACTTGGGCGAAGCGGCGACGGCCTGCTCAGTGGCGCTCCTGATGACTTCGTAGTTGGCCAGCAGAAGATCGTCGCGGCTCATGCCCGGCTTGCGCGGGAACCCGGCGGTGATGATGACGACGTCGGAATTCGCCGTGGGACCGTAATCGTTCGCACCGGTAATGGCGACGTCATAGCCTTCGACCGGCCCGGCCTGCAGCAGGTCGAGACCTTTGCCCTGCGGCACGCCTTCGGCTACATCCACGAGGACGATATCGCCCAATTCTTTTTTTGCCGCCCATACGGCGCAGTTGGCCCCAACGTTACCGGCGCCCACAACTGTAAGCTTGTTTCGCAATTTCGACTAATCCTTTCCGAGGTTAAGAGGAAAGTTCAGTATATCCTCCGGCCGTGCGCGGACCGCTGAACTGATATCGGCTGGATGGAGAAGAAGCTTTAAGGCGAATCGCGCAGAGCCAGTCCCGGGGCGCGAGGTACTATGAAGGAGCAGGTCTACAATGACGATCAGTTTGCCGCTCCAGCCTAACGAAGAGGCGCGGCTTCTCGCGGCGGCCAAAGCTCGTGGAATCCCCGCGAACGCTCTTGTCCTCGAAGCGCTGAATCGGATTCTCCTGGAGACATCGCAACAGGATTCGTCGCAACGGCAGAGCGGCGCGCCAAAAGAGCCTACCCGGTCCGTTCGCGGATTGCTGGCGAAATATGGAACTGCTCCATCAGCTGAGGAAATCGACCAAAACCGAGCCGAGATGTTTGCCAACTTCGCTCGCGACGATTTCTGACGATCGAATCCCGAATGATTGTGGCAATTGCGGACACTCACGCGGCCATATGGTATCTATTTTCCGATCTGCGCTTGGGACGCAAGGCTTCGGACTTCATCGAAGCAACGATAGCGAGCGGCGACCATATCGGTATTTCGACAATTAGCCTTGCCGAGATGGTCTACTTGACTGAGAAGGAGCGCATTCCCGCTGGTGCGCTCGAGGACGTGCTCGCTGCTGTTTTCGATCCGAAAGTCGTCCTCCAACAGATACCACTCGACGACGGCGTCGTGCTGAAGATGAAAGAGGTTCCCCGGCAGGATGTCCCGGATGTCCCCGATCGCGTCATCGCTGCCACTGCTTTGTTTTTCGGGGCCCCGGTTCCGAGCCGCGACGGACAGATCAAGTCGTCAGCTATTCGGACCATCTGGTAGTTGCGGGCCTGCCAGGAAATTTGCCTTGCCCGGTCGGGCCGGCCCTGGGAACAGACGGCCTGCAAATCGCGAGGGGCTTCTACAAGCTGGGAGATGGCAGCCGTCCTTAGTTGGACGACGTCTGCCAGACTTGGCGCGACGACTTCGAATTGCCGATCGTCTCAAGGACGAGAGGAACGATCGCTCCGCCTCCCATCCCTTGAAAAGAGATGTTGCCATGGAAAAGGCCATCCTGGCCGATGATGCTCGGGAACATCGTGCTCCCAAACATATCGGTCAGCATCGCGGCCGTGTTTGCGAACGGGGCCAGCGAGACAGTCTGCGCGCTCACGATCGGATTATTGTTATCGTCCGAGATTGTGATCAGCACGGACTGCGTCCGGCCCGAGATGTTCGCTACCGCGATCGACGTACTATTCGCCGCGGGATTGTTTATCTTTGCAGCGATGGGCGTCTCCGTAAACGTGGACGCCCAGGAAGCCGTAGCGTCGGAGTCCCGAGTGAGCGGAACGCCTATCTGCCACGTCGGGCTCCCGTCAGCCGGCGTGAAGATGAACGTAGCTGGGCCGCCTTCTGGGCGTCAAGCGTGGCGGCATCTGGCGCCATGACGAGCACGAAGACAGAGTCCGTCTGTTGTGAGCCGGTAGATGAGGTCATGAGGTTATCAGCAGACTGACCAGGATTCAATGGCACATCAAACGAGTGGCACATCAAGCGAGAAGACGCCCAATATGGGGGCTTTGCCAAAAGAACTAAGGTCAACCTGAACCGGATTCGACGTAGAGGCGATCGGAAGAGCGACCTGACCAAGCGCCGCCGGCGTCCGAAGGGTGGCCAGAAACGCGCAGAAAAGAGCGCAAAACGCTGGCTGTCTCATACGATCCTCTCTCCTTGCCCGGACTTCCCATAATACCGGCTCTGGGAGCAGGCTCTCCGGAGACACTCGCGGCAGCGTCGTGCCGAGCCGCTCGCACGCACTTGGCTTTAAGTCTGTTCGGCGAGCGGATCCTGTTTGTACTTGGGTTTGCGTTCGCTTTTGGGCCTGATGACCTTGCCTGCTTTTACCGGCCCAACGCGTTCGCGGGCGATGGCCCGCACCTCTTTCCGAGCGTCGAACGGCTTCGGCTTTTTTGCCATTACGACTTTTATCTTGCCGCAACCAGGTACTCGGCCACCCGGGACGCGAGCTGATCGAAGGTCACGATGTCGTAGAGCGAGGGGTCGGACATGATCTTCGCCACCAGCGCCGTATGCATCGCATGTCCGGCGCGTTCGGCGATGACATGGCCCAGCAGCGGGCGGCCGATCAGCGCCAGGTCGCCGATCAGGTCGAGCGCCTTGTGGCGGCAGCACTCGTCGGCGAAGCGGAGGCCGCCGGGATTCAGCACTCCCTTTCGCGTGAAGCAGACGGCTGAATCGAGCGAGGCGCCGCGAATCAGCCCCATCTGGCGCAGCTGCTCCAGCTCATTCTCGAATCCGAACGTGCGCGCCGGGGAAAGCTCCGCGGCATAACGTTCCGGGGTCACTTCCATTTCGAGGGACTGCTTGCCGATGGGATCGGGGAAATCGATTTCGCACGTGAGCCGGAAAGCGTTGTCGGGCAGGATTGAGATCCGCTTTTTGCCGTCTTCCACGGTCACCGGCCGGCGAATTCGCAGATACTTTCGCCGCCGCCGCAACTGGCGCACACCGACCGCCCGGAGCAGGTCCACAAAAGGCTTGCCGCTTCCGTCGAGGATAGGTACCTCGAGATTGTCGATCTCGATGAACGCGTTGTCGATGGCGAAACTGTAGAGCGTGCTCAGCAAATGCTCCGTGGTCTGGATCAGGACGCCCTGGCGCATCAGGCTGGTGGCATAACTCACGCGCGCCACGTGCTTCCAACTGGCGGGGATCGAAAAGAATTCCAGATCCGAACGGCGGAAGACAATGCCCGTGCCCGCCGGCGCCGGAGTCATTCGCAGATTGACCGGCACTCCACTGTGAAGACCGACCCCCGAAACTTCAAACGGGCGGTTGATCGTAGTCTCGAATCGCATGTATAACTATGGTACCCATCTGAGGTATCAGAGTTGCGTAAATCTTTGATACTCAAAGAGTAAGGCCTTTCCCGACTGTGGCTGTTCCGATACACAATGTGGCGTTTGCGTGACGAATATGCCGCTCCGCTTCTCTCGAACGAAATGGAGTATTGGAGGTCGGCCTTAACGGCGCATCAGTTTGAAGGCGATATTGACGCCGAAACCCTGCTTCAATGCCAGTGTGATCCACAACAGGGCCAGTGGTTCGAGCAGGCGCGCCTGGCTGAGCGGACCGGCGTCGACCGGTTCGAAGCCGAGGTCGTCGGCGAGGCCCCGCGCGATACTCTTGGCATTCGGGTCGTCGCCGCAATAGAACATCGTCGCGCGTTCGCCGTTGTAATCCGGGTCGGCCATGTTCGGATAACCGGTTGTGTTGAAAATCTTAACCACGGGCACGCCCGCGAGTGAGGCGACTTTTTCACCGCCGGACGGTTGGGCCTGCGGGTCGAGTCCCGAGAGATCCGGCAGCAGGGGATTCGTCGCATCCAGAATAATCTTCCCTGTAAGGTCGCCGGCCGAACGTATCGCGTCCGGCACTGCATTCCACGGCACCGCGAGCACCACCACGCCGGAAAACCGCGCGGCCTCCGCAACCGATAGAACTTTCACGTTTGGGCCGGGGACGTTCTTTCCCGGGTCCCGCGCGCCAAAAACAACTTCGTGACCATGTTTGGCCCAGCCCGCGCCGAGAGCGCTGCCGACGTTGCCGGCGCCGAGGATTGAAATCTTCATATTGGAATCAGATTCGTACAGATTTGCACAGGAGTCAAACCACTCGCCATTACATGCATGAAACCTGTTGCGGCCTGTGGTCCGTCTGGCTGATTAGTCGGTTAGTCGAAATTTCAAAAAAAGGGAGACGTTAAAAATGCGAAGACTTACTCAAACGACACTTACTTTGTGCTTTGGATTACTTGCCGCCAGCCCGTTTCTTATGGGACAGACTCCTCAAGCGAATGTCTATGTCGGGCTCGGAACCGCCACGGACAGCTCGAATGGCCAGGCACTCGACATATTCGGGACGGGAACCGCGTACAATACGCCGAAAATGACGGGTCTGTTTGCCACGGTTGGCGGCAGCCTGATGATTACCAATCACTTCGGCGCAGGCGCTGAAATCAACTGGCGTGCCGGGCAGGGCGACTACGCCGGAGTCAATTACCGTCCGATATTTTATGATTTCAATGGAATCTGGCAACCCATCAAGGCGAAGCGCTTCGTTCCGGAAATCCAGGCGGGCATCGGCGGAGTTGCCGTCCACTTCAATGCCAGTACGCAATTGTGCGACCAGCTCGTCGGATGCTCGACGGTCAGTTTGGGGTCGGAAAGCTCAGGCCATTTCCAGACGCACTTTGCCGTAGCCGCGCGCATCTATGCGACTCCGCATATCTTTTTCAGGCCCGCGGTCGACGTGCACTGGGTGAATGACTTCTTCCAGTTCGGGAGTAACTGGGCGCCGGAATATACGCTCGGCGTCGGCTACAGCTTCGGCGGAGAGTAAGTTAACTTACAATTGCCCGGCTTTTTCTATTTCTCTTTGTCTTCGACGAGCGATTTGAGGCGGCTCAACTCGCGGTCGATGCGCCGGCTTCGTCTGACTAACAGGAAGACGAAGCCGATCATAATCAGCCAGGCGGCCGAGTAACCGAAAAAGAGGAAGTGCAGATTAGTAATATCGACGGCTGACATGTGATTTATATGGCGTGCAGCTCGCGGCGCAGGGAGTCGATTTCGCGGCTGCTGGATTCCTGGTGGAGGCGAACCAGAATCATCGCCGAACCGAGCAGCAGGAACGCCACGATCCCGATCAGAAACGGAGGCCAGTATACAGGCGCTAACCCGCCTGTTTCGAGCACCGGGCCGGGGTGTTGCGTGCGGACGTTGTGGAGCCGGATAGCCATGAAGACGACGGGTATATCGGCGGCCGCGAAAATCGAGAGGATGGCGGACATCGTCGCCCGCTGCGTCGGCTCGGCAACGGCGGGACGCATCAGCAGGTAGCCGAGATACAGCAGAAACAACATCAGCTGCGTAGTCATGCGCGCATCCCACGCCCACCAGATTCCCCACTCTACCCGCGCCCAAATGCTGCCGGTCGCGAGGTTCACCAGGGTAAACATGGTACCGACCTCGACGGCGGAAACGGCCATCGAATCCCATTTGAAGTTCTTCGTCCACAGGAAAGCGATGCTGGCCAGCACCGCCACGCCATAGAAGGCGAACGCGGTCATCGCGGCGGGCACGTGGATGAAGATGATCCGGAAGATATTCCCCTGCAGCGCGTCGATCGGGATCACGAGGAAAATGGTGTAGAAGTTCCACAGCAGCAGCAGGGTGCCGAGTATACCGAGGCCGTAAATAGTCTTTTCACGCATCACTACAACCTTTCTTATATGACCAAAATAAAGTCAATCAGGTAAATCGAAAGCGACGTAAACACGGCGTCGAACACCAGAAGAATTCTGATATCGCTCAACACTGCATTGCCGTTCAACAACCCGGTGGTCATCTCCATGGCGCCGATCAGCAAAGGGATCAGCAGGGGATAGAGTAACACCGGCAGCATCAGTTCGCGCAAACGAACATTCACCGTCACGGCGCTGAACGCCGTACCGACCACAGTGATTCCCCAAGTCGCCAAAGCTATCACAAGCAGCAGCGGGAAAATCGACCCGGCCCAGTGGATGTTGTAGAAGAGCCCGAACACCGGCAACGAGATCAGCTCGACGAGGATCAGCAGCAGAAAGCAGGCGACCGCTTTGCCGAGGAAGACGGCCCATCCGGGCGCGGGCGATGCGATCAGCACATCGAGGCAGTCGTTGGGAAGCTCACGCGCAAAACTGCGGTTGACGATGAGCGCTCCCGCGAACGCGTAGACCAGCCAAAGCAGTCCGCCGGAGATGGCCAGCAGCTCTTCGCGATCCAGATCGAAGGCAAAGCTGAACAACACCAGAATCACCAGCGCGAACGAGACGCTGGCGTTGAGAGACTCTTTGGTCCGCCATTCGGTGCGCAGGTCTTTTCCGGCGATGGCAAGGGCCGCCATGAATCCCAGCTTCACTCCTTAATTTCCCCGTAGGTCCGGTAGAGCCAGCCGGGGTCGAGCAGCATTTCGCTCGAGCGGGGGCCGGCGAAGATCATGCGTCCGCGCTCCAGCAGCGCGACGTCGCTCGCCAGCTCCATGGCTTCGCGGATCTGGTGGGTCGACATGATGATGGTGGAACCGCGGGACCGGGCGTCCGACAACAGTTTCTGGAGCACCGCTACGGCGCGGTCGTCGAGCGAAGTAAACGGCTCGTCGAGCAGAAGCAGTTCGGGGGTATGCAGGAAGGCGCGGGCGATTGCCAGACGCTGCCTCATGCCGCGGGAGAATTCCCGCGCCAGCCCCTCTTTCACGCGCGACAGGCCAACCTGTTCGAGAGCGGCGCCGGCGGTTGCCGCGGGGTTCGATACACCGGCCAATCGGCCGAAGAGCGTCAGGTTCTCGATCGCGGAGAGATCGTCATAAACGCCGATGCCGTGGCCCAGATAGCCGATGCGGCCGGCGATGTCGATTTTGCCTTTCGATGGCTTGGACAGACTGGCCAGTATGCGCAGCAGCGTGGTCTTGCCGGCCCCGTTGCGTCCGATCAATGCCACACATGCGCCTTTGGCGACTTCGAGGCTTGCGCCGCGCAAAGCCGGATAATCGCCGAAGTACTTCCAGACGCCGTCAGCCGCGACTGCGCGCATTGGTTGAGGCTTTCGTCTCCGCCGGTTCCGACAAAGCGACGGGATCGCCCTTGCGATAGAGGAGCACAAAGCCGAGGGCCAGCATCCCGAGAACCGTGACCAGTATCCATTTCACGGCTCCCACGGACTGGGCGAAAGACGAGTTGGCGGTAAGCAATCCGTACAGTTTGGGCAGGTTCTCGCTGAGGCTCTGACCGTTGTTGGAACCACCCTGCTCGTCCGGCGTATTGAACAGACCGGTGCCATCCACCTGAATTTTGATGTCGGGGCCTTTCACGGCGTAGATGTTCGCTTTGCTGGCCGGCTCCTGGCCCAGCAGCGAAAGGTCGTCGCCTTTGAATTCGACGCCGGTGGGCGCCACAACTCTGATTACCTCGGCTTTTGAGAGAGGGTGGTCTTCGAAAACGCCCGGACTTTGGAAGGGCATGGCCCATGTGAGTTCCACGCTCGATTCACCGGGCTTAATGGGGAAATCGAGTTTGAACTGGTTCGGCTTGCCCAGCGCATCGGGCGCGCGCCGAATGGGCAGACCGCCGGGGGCCCGCACATTCACTTCGACTTTTCCCTGGGCCGCGGCGGGAAGCTCGAATTGCAGAGTGCCGCGGTCGGGATCGTTCCAGGTGGTCCGGCCATCGTTCTGGTAGACGAACCCTTCGGTGACCTGCATGTTGCCGTCGGGCGACGGCTCAAGCACGAAGAAATGCTGCTGGATCTTCGCGCTGCCCGGCGACTTGATCGATTGGTAAACCGGAATGTCGACGCCGAGCGTCGGGACGCCGGGCGCGAGGGTTTTGTTGTACTGGACGCCGTCATAGACGGCCTGCAGGAGGAGCGGACCGCCGCCGACGCCGGCCTGCACGTCCTGCGTGAAAACGAACTTGCCCGCGGCATCGGTCTTGACGCTGCCCAGGTTTTGCGGACCTTGCTGGGTGGTCTGGTAAAGCGTAACGGTCGAGCCTTGCTGCGGCTTCCCGGTAGTGCCATTGAGGACAAAACCGTCGATGGCCGCGTGGGCCTGGGCGGCCAGCAGGAGCAGGAACAGGGCGGGATTGCCAATCCCGCGCAGGCTGCCAGCCTGCCCCACAAGGGCAGTGAGTGCTCTCATGTGGCGCCTCCCATCGGCTTGCCGCATTCGCCGCAGAACTTCAGAGGCTTCTCGAAGGTCGCGCCGCAGGAGGAGCATTGGTTTTTCTTCAGCACGGGAGCTGAAGCCGCCGGCTTCGCACTCAATTCCGCCGGCTTCACACCCAGTTCGGCTTTGATGCGGTCGGTTTCGGCCATCACCTGTGCGAGATCCTTTTGCAATTCGAGTTTAGTGGCCCGATAGTCGGCGTCGGAAAGTTTGTCGAGCCGGTATTCGAACTGGAGATCCCGAAGGTTCTCGTAGATAGCAGCCTTGCGCTCTTCCAGATGCTTGAACGGCGATTCGGGCGCTGGTTTCGGAATGTCCCTGACGCGGATGAACAGCAGGAAGCCGATAGCTCCCGCTCCCAGCAGCGCTCCAAAAATAAGGCTCGGGTCCAATGTGATTCAATCCAGTTTCGCAGTGTCTTTTTCGATGGCGTCGCGATAGCGGGCGAGCGTGGGATCGTCGTCTACAGGCGGTCCGCCGGCGACGGCGGGTTTCAGGGGCGGATGGTGACCACGAACGCGGCGCAGGATGAGCAGTATTGCGATTGCGCCGACACCGAGCGAGATATAGGGGACGACCCAGAAATAAGAGTTCGGATCGTGGCGGAAAATCTTCTCCCCATATTCGGCGATGAAGGCCTGGACGATTTGGGCGTCGCTCATCCCCTCGCGCTGCATTTTGAAGATCTGCGTCCGGGCGGGCTTGCAGAAATGGCACTGCCCGGCCGACATCATGCAGTTGACGTTCTCGGTGCACGCGCCGCACTGGCAATTGATATGAGTGCCGACGCGCTTGACCTCGTCGCTTTCGATCTGGGCTTCGGACTGCGCCCAGATTGTGGCGGAAAGAATCAAAAACAGGAAACTAAACTTTAACCGGAGCATTCGTTTTTGCAATACCTACCACTTCGGTGCGCGGATACGAGCGCGCCACTTTGCTCGGAACCAGACACACGAACGTCCCGCCGATCAGCACGACCACGCCCACCCAGATCCATGTGACCAGCGGGAACACGTAGGCCTGGAGGGTGGCTTTGTCGCCCACGCGGGCGGCGTAGTTGATGTAGAGGTCTTCGTTGAGACGCGTGCGGAGCGCCACTTCGGCCGTGCCCTGCTGCGCGATCTTATAGAAGCGCCGGGTCGGTTCCAGAATCCCGAGCGACTTGCCGTTTTTGGAAACTTCGAGGATGGCGGTATCCCACTGGTAATCGGACGTCTCTCCCTGCGTGAGATCGGCGACTTTCAGCAAGTATGAGCCGACCCGCATGGTGTCGCCCTTGTTGACTTCGCCGATGGCGGTTTGATTGAACGGATGGCCGCTCCAGCCGATGAACATGAGAACCATGCCCATGTGAACCAGGTAGCCGCCGTAGCGCCGCGTGTTGCGATGCGTCAACTCGATCATCGCCGGAATGAGGCCCACGTTCGTCTTCTCGTTAATGGCGCGGGAGCCGCGGAAGAATTCCATGAATATGGTCGCGAGCACGAAGAAACAGAGGCCGAGCGAAATAATGGAATACGGATAGCGCATGCCGCCCGCATACAATGCGGCGACAACGACGAGCATCCCGATACCCGGCCATTGGAAGTTCTTGCGCAGGCTTTCCATCGAAGTCCGCCGCCACGCGAAGAGCGGGCCGACGCCGGTGAGGAAGAGCAGGAACAGGCCGATAGGCACCATCAAACGGTTGAACCAGACGGCATCGAGACTGATCTTTTCAGTGGAAAACTTCTCCGAAAGAACCGGGAACATGGTGCCCCACAGGACCGCAAAGCAGCTGGCCAGCAGGATCAGATTGTTGAACAGGAAGCTCGACTCGCGCGAAACGACGCTTTCGAGTTCGGCTTCGCTTTTGAGGTAATCGAGGCGATCGAGAATCAGCCAGACCGTGGCGGCGATGCCGATGGCGAGGAAGCCGACGAAGTACTTTCCGATGGGCGATTCGGCGAACGCATGGACGGAACTGATGATGCCGGAACGCGTCAGGAACGTTCCGTAGATACAAAGGAAAAACGTGGCGGCGATGAGGACCATGTTCCAGACCTTCATCATTCCCTTCTTTTCCTGCATCATGACGGAGTGCAGGAAGGCGGTGGCGGCGAGCCACGGCAGAAGCGAAGCGTTCTCCACCGGGTCCCACATCCAATAGCCGCCCCAGCCGAGAACGTGATAGGCCCAGGCGGAACCGAGCATGATGCCGGTGCCCTGAAAAAGCCAGGTGACGATGGTCCAGCGGCGCGTGGTGTGAATCCAGCTGTCGCCCGGGGCTTTCGAAATTAACGAAGCCATGGCGAAGGCGAAGGGAACGGCGAAACCCACATACCCGAGATAGAGCATCGGGGGGTGAATCACCATGGCCCAATACTGCAGCAGCGGATTGAGTCCCATCCCATCGGGAACGGAGGTCACGACCCTGTCGAGCGCCAGAACCTGAAACGGGCTGACGACAAACGCGTTGAGCGTGAGGAAAAAGATCTGCACGCTGGAGAGGATGGCCACGACCCACGGCATCAGCATGCGATGTTTGCCGCGGCCCGTGAGGACCACAACGGCGCCGTAGGTGGAGAGAATCCAGCTCCAGAAGAGCAGCGAGCCTTCCTGGCCGCCCCACCAAGCGGCGAACTTGTAGAACTTCGGCATGGCGCGGTTGGTGTGCGAGGCGACGTAGGCCATGCGCATGTCGCCGGTCATCAGCGAGTAGATGAGAATGCCCGCGGCGGTCGAGATCAGCAGCCAGACTGCGAGCACGGCGCGTTCGCCGCTGAGAGTCAGGAAGGGCTTGTTCCCGAGGCGTCCCGCAACGCTCGCCACGATCGCGTACAGCGAAATACAGAACGCCAGCAACAGAGCGAGTGCGCCTACGTTTTCCATAGAGGTTCGTCCTCGAGAGTCGTGTGGTCCTAAAGGCTGGAGCGCATCGGCGAAGTCATGACCGCCGGTTTCGCGCCGGGCTGCAATTGATCGGGCGCCATGCCGGGCTTGGGCGCGTACTTGGAGGCGCACTTGGCCTGGATTTCGGTGGCATGGAATACGTTATCGGGGCCCAGGCGGCCGTCGGCCAGCGCCTGCGCGCCATCGCGAAAAGTATCGGGCAGAGGGTCCCGGCCTTCGTAGGCGACACGGAGAGTTTCCTTTTCCTCCACGAGGTTGAACTTGACCAGCCCGGCTTCGCGAACGATCGAGTCACCCTGCACATTGCCGCTAACGCGGATGTGGCGGGATTGGGCACTGTTGCCCATCTTGCGCAACTCGGGAATGGTCTTGTAATACGACGTCGATCCCTGGATGCCGGAGTAAGCGAGGAACGATAGAGAACCGACGATGATCGCCATAAGGATGGCGAATTTCCCATATTTGTTCATACCACCTCTTGAATCTTTAGTATACGCCCGTGCGCGGCAGCGGTATTCGCCACCATAACGAGTATATGACGGATGGCAACGGTCCGGGCTTCCGGTTAATTTGGGGGTGAATCGCGCTGAAGAACCGCGCGCACACGCGGCGCGAAGCCTGCCCTTGTCAGGCTTCACTGCAGGCCGTGATCGCGTCGTCCCGATCGATGTCCAACGCGTAAGAGGCGGGTGCGGGAAGGGAAAGGCGCGCCGCCGGAACAAAACCATTTCCGCGATCCACTCCTCCCGCCAGCACCGCAACGTCCTCGGCGATTCTCTTCACGGTTGCGGCTCGGGAGGAAATGATCGCCGACGCGGCGGCGGTTTGCCCGGCGCCGGCAGCCACGATCTTCGTCACCGTCTCGATTTGTGAAATCGCCACGGCGATCCGTCCGATACCCTGCGTTTGTCCGGTGCTTTCCGAACTGAATTCGCCGGCCAGCCCGCGGGCGCACGCGGCCTCCGCGGCGACGATGCGCAGACTGCCGGCGATTGTTTCGGCGTGGCCGCTTCCGGCACTCACCGCCGCGGCCGTCAGTTCAACCGCCGACGCCGTCTCTTTGGCGGATTGGGCGGAACGCCGCGCGAGATCGCCGATTTCGCTCGCCAGAGCGGAAAGATTTCTCGCCGCTTCGACCGACCGGGACGCTTCGGCCGCCGCCTTTATGGCAAGAACGTTGGTTTGAACCGCGAGGCCGTCGACGATATCGACGATGCCGGAAACCTTGCCGCTTTCCGCGGCGATCTCGTGGAAAGCGTCCGTCATCCGGCCCAGAGCGTCGATGCCGGACTCGGACGCCTGCTTCGAATCGGCCACCGCCGACGCCAGTGAGTGCGCGCTGCTTTCGCCCCTCCGGCTCATCGAATCCATCTCCCCGCACGAGGCGGAGGCTTCCCGCAGCGAGGAAGTCTGCTCCAGCGCGCCTTCGACGAGGAGATTCGACGCCTCAACAACTTCCTTCGATGCCGCGGCAAACTGGTCCGCCGCTGTGTTCAGCGCGCCTGCAACAAGCGTCAGACTGCGCTTGAGATCCCATGCCAGAAACCATCCAAGCAGAGATCCCACCGTCCCGGCAAGAAGGCAGGCAACTAACGTCGTTCGGGCGCTGCTGTCCAGTTTGGCCGCGTATCGCCGTGAAGCCTCTGCCGCCAGTTCTGCCGATTCGCGATTAAACTCCGCCGCGGTGTCCGCCAACCGGCCATCCACGCGCGTCCACTCCTGAACCAGCGTGGTAAACAATGCACCTTCATTCTGGTGGTTTTTCACGGCATCGAGAATCCGGCCCATCAAAACTCCATAGGCGTTCAGGTCGGGGCCCATCTGGTCGACGGGGGTGATAAAGGCCGTGAGTTCGCTGGACGCCGCTACCTGCGCACGCAGTTTCAGCGCCATTTCGCGGGCCTTCCGGAAATGACCCCAGCCCGCCTCCTCCGCGCCGGGTTTTTGAGCGGTTATCCGATACACAAACTGCGCGCGGGCACTGAGGACTTCCCGTTCGAAGCCCATCGACAGCTGCACTACGGGCAGATACTGCCCGCCCGACTGCGACAGGGCAGCGGAGGCGTCCCACAACCGCGAGCTGCTTAACACGCCAACACACACGAGAATCAGCGACAGCGCGGCCAGTACGCAGCCCAGTTTCTTCCCCATACTCCATCCAGTCACTACGCCGGCGGCCTCGGAGAAAGCGTTTTGCTCAAGTCTTAATTTAATGCGCATCTTAATATACGCATCGACCAAAGCCAGCCGGATTTGAGGATAAGTCGCACCGGGTTGCCGGCAGCCTGGACTATGACGCGGCGGGATCAAGCTCCGGCGATGCAGTCCAATGGCATCGGCTATGATTGCCCTTGGTATTCTTTCAGCTTCGAACCCGATCGGTCCGATTAGCCACGCATCTCCGCAAATGATCATCGATTCGCATCAGCACTTTGTCCGCCTCGCCCGGCACCCGGAGGTGGAAGGCTTCCGCGACGCGCAGCTCGCCGGCCGGAACCCCGATGCGCTGCCCGCTCTCGGCGACGCCGACGTTACGAAAAACATTGAGGCCGTGCTGGGCCTGATGGACAAGCGCGGGATCGATATGGCTTTCGCTTCACCACGGGCCAAGGCCATGGCCACGCACGCCGGCACCGTGGAACAAAACGGCATCTGGGCGGACCTGAACAACAGCCTCGTGTTGCGCGCCTGCCGGCTCAACCCCGGCCGTTTCGCGCCGGTCGGCATGCTCGGCCAGCACAAGTCCTGCCCCGCGGATCTCATGGCGAAACAGATGGAACGGTGGGCCGGCGAGGGCTTCGTCGCCTTCAATCTCGACCCCGACGGCACCGGCGGCCGCTGGACCAACACGCCCTTCACCGGGAAACACAACTATCCGGTCTTCGAGGCCGCGCAGGCACTCGACGTTCCGCTGGTGATTCACGGCAGCGAATCCATCAATCCGAATTTCCCGCACACCGCGGTGCAGTATCTGGTGGCCGACATCACCGGGTTCGTGCAGCTCATGATGGCGAAGGAACTCTTCAGGGATTTCCCCAAACTGCGCTTCATCGTTCCGCATGCCGGCGGCGCGCTGCCCTGCCAGATCGGCCGCTGGCGCGCCATCGCGAAATACTTCGACTGGGCGAGCCCGGATGAAATCCTCGGCGCGGGCAATGTTTTCGTCGATACCTGCGTCTATAACGACCTCAACATGAAGATGCTGTTCGACGCCGTGCCGCTCGACAACATCCTGTTCGGTTCCGAATGCGACGGCGCTTTCCCAGGGGTCGTCAATCCGGACACTAACGATCACGCGGATAACACGCGCCGCTATGTGGACGATTCCGCGCTGAGCGACGCCGACAAAGTGCGCATCTTTTCGGACAACGCGAAGCGGGTTTATCCGGGGGCTGAGCGCTGGTTTAACTCGCCGGCGATATAATGTGAGCCTGAGTTCGGCAAGGAGTTTTCATGGCCACGATCATTGTTAACGGAGTCCGGCGCGAAGTCCAGGCGCCCAACGACACCCCGCTGCTCTATGTACTGCGAAACGATCTCGAGCTGTCCGGACCGCAGTTCGGCTGCGGGCTTGCGCAGTGCGGGGCTTGTTCGGTCCTGCTCGACGGCAAGGAGATCCGTTCCTGCATAACGCCTCTTTCAGGCGCGGTGGGTAAGGAAGTTACGACCCTTGAGGGGCTTCCCGCCAGGTGGGCACAGCAGAAAGGCCTGTCAAAAACCGACGCTGAGAAAACGCTTCACCCGGTTCAGGAGGCGTGGATCGAAGAGCAGACGCCTTTGTGCGGCTTCTGCCAGAACGGCATGATGATCAAGGCCACCGAACTGCTGGAGCGCGTCGCCGCGCCGACCGTCGCGGAAATCAAAGAGGCGTTCACGACGTCGGGTCCATCGGCGCATCTGTGCCGCTGCGGAAGTTACACGGCCATCATCGAAGCCGTGCAGCGCGCCGCCACGGTTATGGGGAAAGGGAGGTAAGCGATGGCGATCCGGAGAAATAAATCAATTAACGACAAATCGGTCGACGTTTTTGGCGCTGCTCTCACGCGCCGTCAGTTAGTCCAGGCAGGCGGTGCGTTGTTTGTCGGCTTCGGCGTGCTAAAGCAATCCACCGGCGCCGCCACTTCGAAGAACTCGCTCGACGCCACGCTCCCCGGTTCGTGGATCGAGATTCACCCCGACAATACGATCCTGATTCGCACGGGCAAGAGCGATTTCGGCCAGAGCACCACGTTCACGGCGTACAGGCAAATCGTGGCCGAAGAACTGAGCGCGCCGTTCGAGGCCATCACGACCGTAGTGATGGGCGACACCGACCGCACGCCGGACGGCAGCGGCGCTTTCGATTTTCTGGGCCGCGGAACGCCCAACATCCGCAAAGCGGCGGCTTTTACATATCAGGCCCTGCTCGATCTGGCGTCGCAGCGGCTCGGCGTGCCGAAGAGCAAACTTTCCGTCAAGAATGGCGTCGTTTCAAGTGGCGCCTCGGGCGGCGGCAAGAGTGTGTCTTACGGGGATCTCGTGAAGGGGCAGCAGTTGAAGCTCACCATCCCCGTGAGCGGCGACTTGACCAGCGTTATGGGATTGACGGTCACCGGCAATCCTCCGCTGAAGCCGGTGAGTGAGTACACCATTATCGGCAAGTCTTACCGGAACAGCGTCACCACATCCAAAGTCACCGCTCGCGAGCAATGGGCGACCGATGTCCGGCTGCCCGGCATGCTGCATGCGCGCATGGTGCATCCGAAGTCGCTGGGCTCCACGCTCGTAGCCGCCGGCAAATTGGACAAGACCCGCTTTCCCAATGCGCAGGTCGTCGTGAAACGCAACCTCGTGGGAGTGGTTGCGCCCACTGAGTGGGAAGCCATCCGCGCCGCGCAGCAGGTGGCCGGCGACACGAAGTGGACGGAGTGGAAGGGCCTGCCCGGCAATGCAAACCTTTTCAATTACCTGAGAAAAAGCGCCGACTGGAAAACGACGCGCGTCACGAAGAGCGACAAGAGCAGGGGCGACATCGCGCCCACGCTGGCGGGGGCGGCGAAGAAGCTCTCGGCCACGTACGAGTTTCCGTTTATGAAGCACGCGCCCATCGGACCGACACTTGCCGTGGCCGATGCTCGTCCGGACGGGACGGTGTACGTCTACACGCACAACCAGAACCCCCAGGCGCTGCGCGGCGAAATCGCGCAGATGCTCGGCGCGTCGACGGACCAAATCGTCGTGCGCACGTTCGCCGGCGCCGGCCACTACGGAAGATCGAACGGCGGGAACGCGGGCGCGGAAGACGAAGCCGT
>Ga0181521_10003652_pt1 | contig 17954 bp, 14 predicted proteins | sample PEATcosm2014_Bin_32_FD_119764 | JGI IMG/M metagenome (GOLD analysis project Ga0181521, IMG submission 119764) | Peatland microbial communities from MTU Mesocosm Facility, Houghton, MI, USA - PEATcosm2014_Bin02_60_metaG | ecosystem: Environmental > Terrestrial > Soil > Wetlands > Peat | place... | reverse complement strand
TGCGATTCGATAAAATCCCGGATGTTGGCCTGCTCCAGCGCTTTCCACACCGCCGCGTCGGGCGCGCCGGGGCGCCCGTACTGCGTGTTCTCGCGCACGCTGGCGCTGAACAGGACCGCATCTTGCGGCACGATCCCGACCGAATCGCGGAGCGACTTGAGCGTTACGGTGCGGACGTCGGTATCGTCGATCACGACGCGGCCCGCGCTGGGATCGTAAAAACGCGGGATCAGTCCCGCCAGCGTGGTCTTGCCCGCGCCCGAGCGTCCCACCAGCGCGACCGTGGTGCCGGGTTCGACCCGAAAGTCGACCGCGTGCAGCACCTCGCGCAGCTCGCCGTTGCCGGGCGCCGGATAGGCGAAGCTCACGCGCTCGAAGGTGATCGCGGCGCGCGTAATGTGGATCGGCGCGCTGTGGCGATTGTCGTCAACCTCGGGCGTTACGTCGAAGAACGCGAACAGCCGATCGATCGCCGCCAGCGAGCTCGAAACGATAATCGACAACTCCGAGAAGCGCTGGAGCGGCAGGTAGAGCGCCGCGAGGTACGCGTAGAAGGCGACCATCGTGCCGAGCGCCATCTTGCCGCGCAGGATCATCAGCGCGCCGGCCCAGATCACCACCAGCGGCGCGACCCGGGTGATGAACTCGGTGAACATCTGATGCATCGAGGCGAGCTTCACGTTCTTGATCGTGACGTCGTAGATTTCGCTGGTGCGGTTCCTGAAGCGATTGGCCTCGTGCTCCTCGCGCGCGAACGACTTGACCGTGGTGGCGCCCGCGACTTGCTCCTGAAGCTCGCCCGAGAATTCCTCGACCACTTCCTGCAGCTCGTGGCTGGCCTCGCGGATGCGCGGCGAAAGGGCGCGGATCAGCACCACGTAGAACGGTACGACGCAGAGCGAGATCCAGGCCAGGCGATGGTCGAGCACGAACAGAATCCACACCACGAAGCCCAGCGACGCCCCATCCATCCAGATGTTGATCATCGCGGCGCCGACGAAGTTCTGCGCCTGCTGGATATCGTTGGTAAAGCGCGAGACGATCGCGCCCGACGAGTTGCGATCGAAGTACGAATGCGAAAGCCGCTGCATGTGCAGGAACAGCGCGTAGCGAAGATCGAAGATCAGCCGATGGCCGGCGCTGCTCGCCCAGTAGTTGCGGTAGTAGGTCGCTATCGCCTGTACCAGGAAGAGCGCCGCCAGCGCGATACTCAGCGCAGCGAGCTTGCCCGCCGCAGTCGGCGCGAGACCGAGCGTGTGCCCGAGCTCAAGGCACCATCGATCGATCAGCGCGTTGACTCTTTCGAGCCGGGGCTGCGGGACCAGCAGGACGTCGAAGACGTATTTGAAGGCGAGCGGGAAGGCCAGCGGCAGCACGAACTTCAGGATGCCCATCACGGAGCCGCCCGCGACCAGCCACAGATGAGGCCGCACGTAGCTCAGGAACCGCAGCGTCGGCGAGTTGCCCACCAGCCGCGATCTGAGACTGCCTCGGATAGCCTCGGACTTCATACGAGCGATCCCCGCCACCCCGCCCTGCCGAAGCGCGCTCGCAGCGGATTCGCCGCCGGCGCGCGAAAAGCAAAAGCGGTCCGCCAATTCGGCGCGACCGCGAAAGTGAGAAATTATTCTGCCAGAGCGATGAGCGTCAGGGAATAGCGGCGGGTACGCCGCCTCTGGCGCTAGCGGGAGGTGCGGGTTCTGATCGCGGATGACCGGCGGGACGCCGGCCCTACTTCAGAATCCAGGCAGTCAGGCTCATCTCTGCAATCCAAGCGCGTAGTGGATTGCCTCGTCCAGCTCGGCCAATTTTTCGTCGCGCAGCATCGCCACGAACTCGCGCAGGCTCGCCTTCTCGATCGTGTTGATCGAATCAAGGTTGGCCACGCACGTCCTGGGAAGGCCTTCTTTGGGGCCAAGATTCACCTCGGCCGGTATGTTACGGATCCGCCCGGTTATCGGAGCGACGATGACCTTGTCGCGAAAAGAGTAGGCGCTGTCACGAGACAAGAGCACCACCGGCCGATGGCCTATAGGCTGCGCGAGATCCGCCCACCAGATTTCGCCTCGTCTCACTCCCAGGGCTCATCCGCAAAAGCCGCTATGGCGAGCTGATGGGACTCGGCTACTTCCTCTTCGGTCTCAGGAAACTTGCGGTAGCCCTCGATATAGCGCCGCTCCAACTCGAGCTCGCGATCCTTTTGGAGGAGGGTTTCCACCGCGCGGCGGAAGAACTGGCTGCGGGTTTCGCAGGTGGCCTTGCGTTTCCGCTCCGCAGCGCGCAGAAGCTTGTCGGGCAGGCTGATGGCGATCTTCGCGGCCTTACGCATCCTGTCTCACCGGGCTCATACCGAAGTATGACGCTCGTTTCAGGATCAAATCAAGGTTGAATGGAACCGAAATGGCCGGCGGGACGCCGGCCCTACTTCGGACTGTTCAGGAAGTGGCGATCCGATCGACGACTGCGGGGATTCGGCTGCGGGTGCGGCGGCCGGACAGGCCGGCGGCTTCGAGGCGTTCCATATATTCGCGCACGACGAGGCGGATGAACTTCGCGGTGGCGATCCGTCCGGCGCCGATCTGCGCGGACTCGAGTCCGCCGCCGCAAATCACGATCATCGGCTCGAGCAGCTCGGGACTGCCGAACAGGGCGACCATCACATGCTCGGTCTGATCGAGATACTCCTCGATCGCTACTTTCTGTGCGGGCCGATGAGACAGCAGGTAGCGCAGAGCGCCGAGGCCATAGGCAACCTGGCGCCCCGCATCCTGCATCGCGAAGCCCATCAGGGCGCGGTCGGCCTTGCGGGGCGCGAAAGCCGCGACCTGCCGGAACACCGCGAGCAGAAATCCCGCCAGCGACAGATTGATCGAGAGCGAGCCCTGCGGATAAGTTTCCGCCCAGAGCCACTCCTTGAGCCCCTGCTCCGCGGTCGCGCTCGCGCGCTTGAGTCCCTGGCCGCCCATCAGCGCGCGCTTGCGAAACGCCTCCAGCAGCCGCGCCCAGTCGAGCATCTGGGCGCACATGAAGCTCTTAACCTCGAGAAATTCCTGATTGACCAGCGAAACCCATCGCGAAGGGAAATCGAGCGAGACCAGCGCGCACTCCTGCAGGAAAGTATAGAGCTGGGCGCAGGCCGCTTCGACTTCGGGGCTGGGCGCGTCGGCCCCGGTCCAGGGCACATCGACAGCCGGCGCCCATCGCCGCGACTTGTCTTCCTCGTAGAGGTCCGCGACGTTGTCGGACCAGACCTCGGACTTGCGATTGACCAGATAGCCCATGTCGGGCAGCTTGCCCCACTTCTCGCTGCCGCGGGCGACCATCGACTGATGGCGGCGCAGGTCTTCGGGCAGATCCGTATAGCCGTAGCTGCCGACGTCGAGATCGCGATAGGTCAGCCCACGCCGATAGTCGGCGGGCTTGCCCTTGATGCGTTCGGTGTTGGCGTCGTACCAGTGCAGGGTCAGGTGACCTTGCATCACCTCCTGCATCGCGTTCAGGACTTCCTGGTCCTGCGTGTAGTCCTTGTCGGCGTAGAAGGCCATCGCAGCTCCGTCAGATCTTCAATCCCGCCTGCTCGGCGGCGGCCTTGCCCATCTGGTACATCATCCAGAGCTTGGAGCGCTCACCCTTGCGCTCGGGCATCCCGCATTTGTCGAGCCGCTCGAAATGCTCTTCCATCTGCTTGAGCTGGAACTGGGTCGTGATCCGGATGCCCTTCTCGATGTTCTCGGGCTTCAGTCCGCCGCCCGCCAGCACGATGAAGCTCTCGGTCAGCTCGGTGGCGGCGCCGGCGGCGAACGAGATGTTCTCGGCCTCGTCGAGATGCTTGTGCAGGATCTCGCGCTTCTCGGGGAAATTCTCGAGCACCCACTTGAAGTGCTGCATCCCGTAGCCGACGTGACGGGCCTCGTCCTGCATCACCAGCCGGAAGATCTTCTTGTCGACGTCGGTCGGCGAGAGGTACTCGCTGAAGCGGAACATCGTGAGCACGTTGCCCTCGGCCACCAGATGCAGCGCCACCGACATCTCGCTGAACGAATCGGCGTCGCGCAGATGCTTGAGCGCCATCTCGTTCATCGGGCTGGCCTTCATCAGGCCCCATCCGGTGGTCAACGCGCGCTTGCGGAAGACCTCTGCATGGCGCGCCTCGTCCATCGCCTGCGACGCGATGAATGCGCGCACCTCGATGAACTCGGGATTCAGACGCGGCAGCCACTTGGCCGGCGTGTCGGTCGCGATCATCTCGACTTCGGTCAGGAAGGTCATCAGTTGCGACAGCGCCTTTCCGATCGCTTCGGGCAGCTCGGCGCCTTCCAGGCGCTCCCACGGAATATCGGTGGTCGCGTTCCATTGGCGCGTGACGGCTTCCTCGTAATAGCCCTCGGTGTTGAAGGCCCACAGCTCGCTCTTGCGCGAGACCTCAGGCTGCGCGTCGGGCAGCCCGGGCGGAATCTCCGCACCGCGCGGCGCGTACGATCGGTTCTCACGCACCTTCTCGGGCACGTCGCTGAAGCCGTAGGTGCCGAGGTCAAGATCGCGATAGGTCAGGCCGCGGCGGGCGTTCTGCGGGGACGGGTTGATCTTCTCGGTCCGGGCGTTCATCCACGACAAATCGAGCTCGCCGGTACGCATCGTATACAGCCACTTGTCGGCGAAACTTTTGTCGTCGAGGAAGTTGGTGGTTGACAAGTAACTCATCGGATTATCCTCCGCGGGATTCGTCCTCCGCGATTGCCCCTGTACATTACGTCACTTTTCGCCTAGTTGAAGCTCACGTCGACGCCGCTGCTCAAATCGAAGAATTCCTGGATCGATTCCATGAAGCGATACAGTTTGTCGTGGCCGTCGGGGCCGTCGTAGATGACCTTCAACTGCTCGCCGAAATGGGTGAGGGTGTTGATGTCGTGGCTGGCGTCGGCTTCGCCGTGGCGTTTGATGTTTTCGATCATCTCGCGCCAGACGCGCGCTTCGCCCTCGATCGCGAAGTCGACCTGCTTCAAGTCGACGCTATCCACCTCGCGCACGTTCTTGAGTTCGAAGACCTCGAACTCGAGCACGAAGTTTCGCGAGCGGCCGTTGTCGGACACCTTGACGGCAAAGGTGGCGTCGATAAAGCCGAGCCGGCGGAAGCGTTCCTGCTCGGCAGCCATCCGGGTCTTCAGCGCCTCGAAGTAGTCAGTTGACGGAAATTTGATCATGACGGGGATTTCCCAAGGCTATTTTGCCGCCTGCGTGGCCCCGCCGGCGGGTAACTCGTCGGCGATTATCTTGTCGAATTTGGCCGGCGGCTGCGGGCCCAGCACGGGACGCCCGTTGATGTAAAATACCGGGGTCCCATCGACGCCCAGCGACTTGCCCTCCGCGATGTCCTTCTCGATGTCCGTATCGTACTTGTGCTTGTCCAGGCAATCGTCGAACTTCGCCGCGTCGAGCTTGAGGTTCGCGGCGGCCGCCTTCAGGTCTTTGACCGCCAGTTTGGATTGATTCGCGAACAGCGCGTCGTGAAACTCCCAGAACTTACCCTGCTCGCCGGCGCATCGGGCGGCGCGCGCCGCGTCCATCGCGTTGGGAAGCTTCGGGGAGGGAAAGTCGGCGAAGAGTATCCTCAGCTTGTCGCCGTAGTCGGTGCGAATCTGCTTGAGCGTATTTTCCGAGCGGGCGCTGTAAGGATCCTGATAGTCGGCGAACTCCACGATCGTCACCGGCGCGCTGTCCGGTCCCAGCGAGGGGCGGGCGTCCAGTTTGACGTCGAAGCGCGGCGGCTTGAGCAGGAGCTTGTAGCCGTGCTCGGCGCGCAGCTTGTGCATCAACTGATCGTGCAACTCCTGGCGCTCGCGATCCATGATACGCGGGGCCAGCGCGAGCTTGGCCTGATCGAAAGTCACACTGGTCCGGCCCTTGAACTGGTCGTAGATCTTATGGATATCCGCGTCGGAAGGTGGCGTGACTTTGTCATCGATTTGCTGTTTCAGATATGCGGCCGGGCTCAAGTGCGCCTTTTTGGCCGCCTGCGCTACCAGGAAATCGTCGGCCATTTCCTCGACCGCGGTTCTCTTCAGGTCATAGAGCTGGATTTGCAGCGAGGCTAGCTGCGCCCTGAGCTTGCCGTCGATTTCCTGCTCGGTGATGTTGTAGGTCCCGACCGTCGCCACGACGGCGTCATTGCTGCCTGCTGCTGCGGGGCTGGCCGCTGCGCGGCAGGTTGCCGGGCGCACGGCCGCGCAGAGCCCCACGAGCGCTGCTGTGGTCACGATCACGATGGTTCGGCCAATTGATCTCATCTCGCGAACTCTTTTCCTCCAAGTTTAATCAAGTCTTAGTCAGGTTTAATCCCGCCAAGCCCCCAGCGATGCCCGTAGCATAGCTGCGCGACAAGTCGCTATGGATGGGCTTTGGCCACCCGCTCCGCCGAAGGCGACAGCTCCTCATCGATAATCTGCTCGAACTCGCCGGCCGGCTGCGCGCCGGTAAGCGGCCGGCCGTTGATAAAAAAGGCCGGCGTGCCGTCCACGCCCAGCGATTCTCCCTCCGCCTGATCGATGCGGACCGCGTTCTGGTACTTGTTTTGATCGAGGCAGCTGTCGAATTTCTGCCGGTCCAGTCCGAGCTTGGCGGCTGCGGCCTTGAGATCGGCGGACTTCAGGTTCGGCTGCGCGTCGAACAACGCGTCATGGAACTGCCAGAACTTGCCCTGGTCGCCGGCACAGCGGGCAGCCTCCGCGGCGGGCAGCGCGTTGGGATGAAACGAGAGTGGGAAATCCATGTAGATCAGGCGCACCTTGTCAGCGTATTTGGCGCGCACTTGCTTGATCGAATCCTCCGACTTCTTGCAGAACGGGCACTGGAAGTCCCCGAACTCGACGATCGTCACCGGCGCGTCCTTGGGGCCGAGTTCCGGATGGCCCTCAGCGGCGACCTTGAACCGCGGCGGCTTGAGCTTAATCTTGAGCGGCTGGTCGGCGCGCAGGCTGTTCAGCAGCTTCTCGCGCTGCTCGGAGGCCTCTTGTTGCCTGAGGAAGGCGACCACCTGTGCCTGGACCTTCTCGTACGGCTGCTTTATCTGAGCCTTGTTCGCGTCGTAAAACTTTTTGGCGTCCGCATCGCTCGGGGTAGGCGTCTTGTCCATCACTTCGCGCTTCATGTAGTCGGCCACGCTCAGCTTCGCCTTGCCGGCGGCCTGCTCGATCACATAGTCGTCCGCCATCGACTCGATCGTTTTGCGGCGGAGATCGTAGACCTGGCTATCGATGGCGGTGAGTTGGGCCTTGAGCCGCGAATCCACCTCCTGTTGCGTGATCGGATGGCTTCCGATGGTCGCTATGACGTGGCTCGGCTCGGCCGATGCGGCATACGCCGGCATCGCGAAAATCGCCAGCCATACGGCAATCAGCCTCTTAAATCTCTTCATGTCTGCCCCGGTTCCCATTTTGATGGCCCGAATCTAGCACGGAACGCCGCCGTATGTCTGCGGCGCCTTTGGGGCCTCGCGCTGCGGTCCCAAGCGTTGATTCGGCCACACGTTTTGAGGCGATACCTGTTGGTTCAGCCCGGATCTCGGCAGCGCAAAAGCCGATTCACAGCGGCTGCGCGGGTTTGGCGCCCGCCAGCACCGCGAAGATCAGATTGCGGTAGGCGCAGACGACCTCGGTGAATCCGGACTCGCGCATCCAGGCAAGCTGCTGGCCGACGGTCGCCGGCAGGTCCTGCTTCATCCGCTCGAGCGCGGCGCTGAGGTCACGCTCGCCGACCTTCAACTCGCGGGCGCGTTGCATCCAGCGTTGGCGCGAGCGCTGGTCAACCGCCGCACTCTCGCCCGCGACCTGGTCGGCATTGATGAAAACGCCACCGGAGGTCAGGTACTTGAAGATGTCGGCGAAAAGATGGCGCTTGCCGCTGTCGGGCAGATGATGGATCGCCAGCGCCGACACCACCGCGTCGTAAGACTTCGACGGCGCGGCGGCGGCGAAATCGGCGGTCACGAATCGCACCCGCTTGCCCAGTGGCCGCAAGCGCTGCCGCGCGATCGTCAGCATCTCGGGCGTGAGGTCGAACAAGGTGAGCCGCGCCTTCGGGAAGGCCTCCGCGATCATCGCGGACAACAGTCCGGTGCCGGCGCCCAGATCGAGCACCTCGACGCGGGCATCGGGCGCGAACGGCAGCAGCTCGACCGCGGTCCGATAGAAATCATCGAAGCATGGAACGAGTTTGCGGCGCGCCCGATCGTAAGTGTCGGCGCCGGCCGCGAATGCCTTGCGAACCGCCTGGGCCATCGTGTGAGCCTACCGATTGCGCCCGCTTTGAGCGAGCCGCCGCCGGGTAAGGGGATTGTCGGCGAACCGGTCAGGGAGTTGAGGGACAACTGCGTGCCAGGACAAACCTTGTCGAGGCCTTCTTGCCCTCACCTTGGCTGAAGTCATATTGGAGGCGAACATCGTAGGAACCATTTTCGAAGATGGGGCCCAGAACTTGTAGGGTGCGGCCCGGGTCGAGGTCGAGATAGTACGGAGCGTTTTCAAACTGTCCGCCGCGCGCGGGATGACGGGTCACGGTGACGCTGCCGGCGGTCGGCCGGCCCTGGTAATCAATTACCGCGACAATCATTCCATCGGTCCGGTAGCGCGTCGTCGGACAGCCGTCGGTTCCCGTGATGGTCGAACCACCAGGATAGATTTTCGTTCCGGCCGGGAGCTTCGCCCGCGACCCCTGTGCCGTCACCGAGCCGTCCACAAACGCGAAACCGGTCAGCCTGCCGCCCCCGCCGGCGCCGGCATCGAAGGACGAGCCCGCCGGATATTGCATGTTGATCGTCAGATTCGGCTGGCCGCTTCTGTAGACAAACATCGCCGCGTCGTAGCCGGGCAGTCCGGATGCAACCTGGGGGTTGTTCGATAATCCAACGCCCTCGCGCGGAGTGCCGTTCGGGTTCAATTCGAGCACATGAGAGTTGTCCTCGTCGTGAAACACCACGACCGCGTAAGGTCCGGGATCTTCGTTACCGAAGTCACATGTCGCGCGGCCATTGGTAATCCCCGACGAAATGCTCCCGGCGTTATCGCCCGCGCTGTTCAAAGGGAAGCCTTTGGGTCCCGTGAACAGCCAGCAATAGACTTGGGCATGGTTGTTTCGCAGCCCCGTGATTTCGACCTGGAGCGTGTTAGCGTTCTCGGGTTGATCGCCGCCCGCGTCCTCGTTCTCATTGTAAATTCGTGCGTCGTTCTGATCCGGCAGATCGGCCACCACCGCACCCTGCTCGTCGAGGGCCGAGGCGATTACCCATTCGGGGCCGTAGAGCGGGATGCTACCGGCATATGAGCCGCGGCTATAATTTTCGAGATGCACGGTTTTGAGTTGTTTGCCGCGCAGCCCTTTCGCTCGCAGTTTGGCTACCGCGTCAGGCAGATCGACAAAGCTCGCAGGCAATGCGTGTTGCTCGTTGGGATCGGCGCTGCCGCCGGGCATCAACTCGCTGGCGGGGGAGTTAGGCATGAAGGTGAGCGTCTGCTGCTGTCCGGGAGAGTAGAAGTTGAACTGGATCATCACGCCGCCCTCCGGAGACTGCGTATTGCTGATCCCGCCGTTCGGCTCCATTTGGATCGACGTCAGAAAAGCGTCGGGTTGCCATTTGCTCCGAACATACGCGACTGCGCGCTGCGCGATCGCCGGCACGTCGCCCACCGGCCATTGGACTTGCCCCGGCAGCACCTGGCTGGCGGCCGCGCTCTGGATTGGCGCCTCGGACGAGCTGCGGGTCCATTCGATATCGGCGCCGGGCGCGGTCCTGGTCGTCATATGTTTGCTGCCCTCGACGCGAAACGCTCCGACCATCCCCCCGATGCCGCCTCCGCCGCCCATGATCATGAACGTGCCGCTGTCCTTGCCCTCGACGTAAAGCTGCGGCGCGTAGGTACCGTTTGGAAGACTCGTGATCGTGGCCTTCTGACCCGTCAACGGCATCGGGCACGTATCGCCGTAAGCGATCTGCCCCGTAGCGGCGATTTCCATTACGCATTGCTGGCGCTGGCCGGCCGGATTGGAAATTTCCGCCTGCCACCGGCCCACGGTAGGACTTTGCCCCGGCGCCGCCGGCGCCGATGAATTGGGCTCGGAATGGTGGCACGCGCAGATGCCGGCAGCGATCACGATCGCCAGACCGAAGCGTACGATCGCGCGAACTGCGGACAATCGAGGTCGGGGTAAGATTAAATGGCCGATGAACACCTGATGTCTCATTGCCGTGGTCCTCAGCTTCTGCGATAGCCGATGTGCCCCGCTCCCGGGCCGCGCCTCAGGGACAATAATCCTGTACACGGTAAAAAATCTACGCCCGTTTCCGATCTAGATGCACAAACGTTCTCTTGACGCGATGGTTATGTTGGCTCAGGAGGCCGCTATGAAACCTGTGTTGCGCCGCGTGCTGGACGAATCCGCGAGCTCTTCCGCAAACTTTGGCGAGCATCGCGGAAATGGCTCCGCGTCGGATGGTGAATTGCTTGACGCTTATTCCGAGGCGGTTGCGGGTGCGGCTGAGAAGGTCAGTCCTTCGGTCGTCAACATCGAGATCTTCAAGCCGGAGAGCGCGGACCGGCCGGCCGGCGCGGGCTCCGGATTTGTTTTCACGCCGGACGGGTTCATCCTTACCAACAGCCACGTGGTGGCACAGGCCTCGCACCTCACCGTGACGCTGCTCGACGGCAGGCGAATCGACGGCCACGTAATCGGCTCTGATCCGCACAACGATCTGGCCGTGGTGCGAATCGATGCCGGCGGGCTGGTTCCGGTCACGCTGGGCGATTCAACCCGGCTGCGCGTGGGGCAACTGGCGATCGCAATCGGGAGCCCATACGGCTTCCAGTGCAGCGTCACCGCAGGCGTCGTCAGCGCGCTTGGACGCTCGCTGAGATCGATGTCCGGCCGGCTGATCGACAACGTCATTCAGACCGATGCGGCGCTGAACCCCGGCAACTCCGGCGGTCCATTGGTCAACTCGCGCGGCGATGTGATCGGCGTCAACACCGCGGTGATTTTGCCGGCGCAGGGAATCTGCTTTGCGATCGCGATCAACAGCGTCAAGTACGTCGTGGCGCGCCTGATCCGCGACGGCAAGATCGTGCGCGCGTATGTCGGCCTGGCCGGTATGGACGCGCCGATCCATCGGCGAGTCGTGCGGTTCCATCGCTTACCGAAAGCGAAGGGCGTCATGATCATCTCGGTCGAGCCGGGCAGCCCGGCCGAGAAGGCCGGCCTTGAGGCTCGGGACATGGTCGTCGCCTATGGCGGCAAGCCGGTGGACTCGATCGACGAGATGCACAAGTTCCTGTCCGAAGATCAGATCGGCGCGAAGGTGCCGTTGACGGTCATCAGAGGCACCGAACGGCTCAGTCTAGAGATCGTTCCTGCTCAGTCCAGATAGATCGCGCGCCTCGGCAAGCGACTCATCCGGAGTATGTAGCTGACGCGGCTCAGCCCGAAAAATCCTTACGCGGTACGCATCGCCGGCGATGCACCGGCGCGCGCCCGCTTCGTCACCGATTCGATCGCGTCGGCAATCCTCGAATAGAGCGCCGCCGGAATATCATGGCCCATGCCGGGAATCTCGAGCAGCTCCGCTCCCGCGATATTCGCCGCGGTGTCGCGGCCGCCCTCCACCGGCACCAGCGGATCATCCGCGCCGTGAATGACGATCGTAGGCGCCTTGATCCGCTTGAGGGCCGCGCGGCGATCGCCGGTGACCATCACGGCAGCCATCTGCCGCGAGAATCCCGCCGGATAATTCGAGCGCTTGAAATCTTCGGTCACGCGCCGGCGGATTTCCTTTTCGTCAGTAGGATAACCGGGGCTGCCAATCGTCTTGTACGCCTTCACGCCATGCTCGATGACAGCGTCGGCATCACCGGCCGGCGGGCGGATCAGCAGCACGGCCATCGCTTCGGGCTTCGGGGGCGGAAGCGCGCTGTTGCCGGTCGTGGACATGATCGAGGTGAACGAGAGCGTCTTCTCCGGATGGTTGGCGGCGACCAGTTGCCCGATCATCCCGCCCATCGAAGCGCCGACGATATGCGCCTTCTCGATCCGAAGCGCGTCGAGCAGCCCCGCCGCATCGTTGGCCATATCGTCCAGCGTGTACGCGGCGCTGGCCTGCTTCCCCAGCGCCATCTCGGTCATCATCCTCGCGATATCGGCCGGTCCTGCGCTGTCGAACTTTTGCGACAGGCCCACGTCGCGATTATCGTAGCGGATAACCCGATATCCTCGCGAGGTGAGCAGCTCGATAAATTCCAGTGGCCAGCGGGTCAACTGCCCGCCTAATCCCATAATCAGCAGGATGGGCTCGCCCGCCTTCGGGCCGAATTCTTCGTACTCGATATCAATCCCGTTTGCCCCGTTCGTATGGATACGAGCCATGTCTCTCTCCCCTGCCCCCGGCCTCCGTGCCGGTCCGTTGGAACTTCGCTAGTCTATAGCCTGCGCGTGATACCCGCGCCTAGCCGCTCAGTTGCAGGATCACCGCTATCTGCGCTCTATCCATCTGAGCTAAGGGGGCGCTGCGATCTTTCTATAGTGGACGAACAACAGCCGCCAGCAAACGCCCCTCGCCAAATCGGCAGTCGCGGCGGGCGCCCGCGGAGCTTTCATTCAGCGCCATCGACATGGTAGATGGGCGCGATGCGACAGGGTGAAGGGCAATTATGAGAGTTCCCTGGGAACGAGTCTGCGAAGAAGCGACTGAGAGTCTGCGCTCGTTGGTCAAGCTCGATACCTCCAATCCGCCCGGCAACGAGCGCCTCGCGACCGACTACCTTTCGGCCGAGCTTGGAAAGCACGGGATCGACGCAGTAGTGAAAGAGAGCGCGCCGACTCGGGCCAATCTTGTGACCCGGATCAAGAGCCGCGACCCTGTCAAGCCGCCGCTGTTGCTTTCTGCGCATACCGACGTGGTCCCGGTCGAGCCGTCCGGATGGAGCCGGGCGCCGTTCGGCGCCGAAATCACGCAAGGATGCCTCTGGGGCCGAGGCGCGCTCGACATGAAATCCAAGTGCGCGATGGATCTGGTGTTGATGACCTCGATCAAGCGGGCGGGCGTAACCCCTGGCGCGGATCTGATCATGGCGGCAGTTGCGGACGAGGAGGCGGGTTCCGCGCTTGGCGCCAAATTCCTGGTCCAGCAGCATCCCGACCTGATCCGCGCGGGTTACGTACTCAACGAACTGGGCGGCTTCACCGTCCATTTTGGCGATCGCAGGATCTATCCTGTGCAGGTCGCCGAAAAAGGCTTCGTGACGGTGAAGATGACGGTGACCGACGCGCCGGGGCACGGCTCGATGCCGCGGCGCAAAACCGCGATCACGACCCTTTCCGAATTGATCGTCAAAATCGCGAACACCCCGATGCGCCTCCGGGTTACTCCATTGATGCGCCGGACGATGACTGCGATGGGGCTTGAGCCCGAGACCGCGCCCGATCTGTTCCGGCCGACGCTGTCGAATACCGTTTCGGCGACGATCGTGCGCGCCGGCTACAAAGACAATGTGATTCCGGGCGAGGCGTCGGTCGTGCTCGATGGGCGCACCCTGCCCGGCGACGACCCGGAAAGCTTCTGCGCGGAATTGCGCTCGATTGTCGGACCCGAGCCGTCCTTTGAGCTGCTCAAGACCGCGCCGCCGGTCGAGGCCAGCATCGAGACGCCGCTATTCGATCTGATCAGGAAGCGAACCGAAGCGGCCGATCCGGGCGGAAAGGTGCTGCCGTGGATGATCCCCGGCGCGACGGACAACAAATACTACGCGCGGCTGGGCACGATCTGCTATGGCTTCTCGCCGGTCAAGCTCGAGCCGACGATGCCTTTCGCCGCGCTGTTCCACGGTCACGACGAGCGAATCCCGATCGAGGGTTTTCTGTGGGGGCTGAAACTGTACGCGCAGGTGGTGCTGGAATTCCTCGAGCTCAAGTTCGAGGACGTGTTTGCCTGAAGTAGAACTCGCGCAGCCAGTAGCGAACCAACGGAAGCGGGCCCATAGAAAAGACGACCTGGTGTCCTGAGTCACGGATGCGTTGAAAATGTCTGAGCCCTCTCCCATCGTCTGGAGAGCTTTGCATAACCGGCGAAAGGCGCGAGTTGGTGGGCGCGCTGCACGCGATAGATTCCTCGCTTACGCTCGGAATGACAGCCGTTTCTCGTGCGTTTTTTCAACGTCATTCCGAGCAAAGCGAGGAATCTCACTCCACTGATCTGCGCCACTCCAGTTACGCAACGCTCTCCAGATTGTGTCGTCTGGGAGCGGGTATGGGTGAGCGTCCTACAGAGAATGTCGTACATAATTCTCGGTCGGACCCTCACCCCAACCCTCTCCCGGATCGCGGGAGAGGGCTTACAAACCAGGCGAGTTTGGGTGGGAACTTCCGACTCATGACACTTAGCGAATCAGGGCGTTCGAAGGCTGGCTGGGATCCAGAACCTTGCGGGCGGTTTCGACGCCGGCGATTGGGAGACCAGTTGGGCTTAGTAGTCCTAGCTGGACCAAGACGGACGCCTGATCCCAATAGATGTGCTCATGAGCCAGCTTCCCCTCGCGGAAGTGAACGATAGCCACCAGAGGAATTTCCACGCGCTTGCCGGTCGGCGGCACGCCCGGCAGCATCCAGTCCATCTTGATGGTATGGGTGAAGCGGAAGATCATCTCATCGACGAGCCGGTCGGTGCCGATAGTCCGTGAGACCGGAACGATCTCGGTGTCACGCGGCATCTGCGGGATAAAGAGCCGCGCGTAGAACGCGCGCAGTGCCTCGCGCCCGACGCCGCCGGTCATCACCGGCACATGGTTGACGTAGGCGTCGGGCACCATGGTGTCGAGCGTCGCGTCCGTATCCCGAGTCACGAACTCATCGCGGACGTGCGCATCCCAGAGGTCGTTGAGTCTCTGCTGCTCGGGCTTAAGCATGGTAGTCGCTGCGGCGTTGTCGGCCATATCGGGATGCCCCTTTCCCAATCCAATCTCGCAATCCAAAACGCTACGCCGACGAGTCGTGGCGGGCAACTGCATATTGCATCACACGCGTCAGAGACTGCTTAGATAGCTACTAGATAGCTACAACTAGATAGCTGGCACTTCGCTCGTCCCACCGCTTCATCAGCGAGAAAATAACGCGCACCGCCAGAACTTAGTGGGTCACTTTGACTGGCGTGCGTGACGCGCGCGGGTTTCATCCCGCGATTTGGGACGACTTGCCGCGATGGCGCCGGAACATTTCTTCTGCCCATTGGAAGGCCGGATGTTTCGCGAGCGCGTCGCGATATTCCTGGATGGGGCGCGGCGGGGTTCCGGTGGCGCGATATTCGAACTCGGGCGGCATTATGATCGGGCACAGCAGGGAGGCGGCGGTGAGATCGGCGACCGTGAAGCTCTTGCCCACCAGGTAGCCGGAGGGTTGCAGCTCGGCGGCGATTCGATCGAGTCCCGCGCTCACTTTGGCCCGGCCGGCCTCGACGGTCTCCGGAGTAATGTGGTGGCGGCGTTCGTAGAACGATCGGAACGCCGGCAGCGCCAGGCGCATCATGCGATGCGCCCGCGGGCTCATCCCGGTCCCCAGCGCGGCAATCGCAGCCCCGGGCTCGAGTGGGGCAAACAGCGGCCCGACGATCACCGCACGGACCTGATGTCCGAGCTCTTCGTCGAAAAATTCCTCCAGCTCCAGCGCGCGCCGCCGTTCCGATTCCTCATGCGGATAGAGCGGCGGATCGGGCTTGAAGCGCTCGAGCGCCTCGATGATACGGCTGGAATCGCCGATCGCTTCGCCGTCGAGAAATAGTATCGGCAGGGTCGCCCGCCCGGTGGCCCACCAAGCCCTGACCAGATAGTCGGGTCCGAGCGTGCGGCGGAGGTGCGGAATTCGCTTGAAGTCGAACGCCCAGCGGACTTTCTCATTGAAATGAGAGATCGGAAAATGCCACAGCAGCGGAGGATTCATTAACCGGAGACCTTCGATAGACCCTTCAATTTCGCATCGCATCCGGATGCGAGTCTCGCCGGCGCGCCGTACCGATCGCATTCACGATCGTGAAGCTATCGCGAACCGGCGCCGATGCAAATGCGGCTACGCCACTTCGCCGGGTTCACCGGCTTTGGCGCCAGACTGCAACCCGGTGAAATTACGCGCTGCTGACATCGAATGGTTTCTCATCCGGCAAGCGCCCAATGCGATTGTCGGCTCGCGCGCGAGCAACGCGGCGAGATCCTCGATGGTGCGCGCGCCCGTCAGCCGGTCGCGGGCTTCCGGAACGCTCAAGATGCGATCGATCCGCAGGCCGCACATCGAGCTGCAGTTTCAGTCGATCGAGCGCGGCTCGCCTCTCCTGAAGCCGAAGGCCGATCAGAGACTGGCGTAACGCAAATGGATCGATTGCAAGTGACTCGCACAGATTGGTGAAGCTGAACAGTTCGCTGGTGTTCTCTCTGAGCCACTGCTCTGCCTCGGTGAAGTCGGCCCGCTGTTCGCTGCTCCGGCAGCCGGGCCCTTTGAGGTAGGCGCGGATCCCATTTTCGAGAGTTGCGAGCATCAATTTGATCTCGCCCTCGTAAGAGCTCAGACGTCTGCGTCGCGCAACGAGCGATACCGCTTTATCGGTTGTCCCGATCATCGTCACTCTCCGCTCCTGCAGTTATGTTCTCGCGCTGTGCGGAGCTTGGCGAGCCCGTTTCGTCACCTGGATTCCCAAACTCGCAACTTTTGTCCAGCGGCCTGACAACCCTCCACCCCCGACTTTCTCACTTATGGCGAGAAATTAGTAATACCGTGAAGTACTAGTAATACCATAAGGTACTAGTAATACCGTGAGGTACTAGTAATACCGTGAAGTACGAGTTGGACCGCACGCGAAAAGTTGCGAGTTAAGGAATCCAGGTGACACGACCGGCTCGCGAATCTGGACGCTCCGCGAGAAGATGAACCTGTAGTTGGGCCGAGGGGGCGGGCGCCTTTTGACGGCCACTGCCGCGTTCTCTGGCAGGAGGACTTCCACGCCCGCCCCTTCGGCCCAATTGCTTTAGGGAGATGCGGTGATTCCGAGTCGATGCTCGTTCCCGGATTTATCGCGGGCGACCTGACGCTGCGTCCGACCACGCGGCGGTCATGGGTGGTCATGTTGGCATGGCCGTGAGTGCCGACGTTTTCCGGATCATCGCCGATCGTCTGGCGATGCCGCGGCGGTGAGGCGCGGCCACCCGCCGCGTGATTCATGCTCGCCCCGCGGCGACGCGCTGAATCGGCCCGCTTCGTCAGCGAGCCGATGCGTGCGAAGACTGTCCCTTGAGGCTCGCCGACAACGCCACCATCGGCGCGATGGAGCAGGCGGAGTTGCGCGAACGGTGTTTATGGGTTTTAGTATCCAACGGCTGCGAGACGGCAAGTTCGCATCCGCCGCGCCGTACGCGGCCAAGCTATCAATGTTCTCCCTTTAGGCAGTGGCTGCTCGCAGGATAATCGTTGAGGCGATCGGACTCCGCAAGAGTTTTGGCGCACGGCTGGTCCTCGACGATCTGAACCTGACCGTGAGCGCCGGTGAGGTGATCGGCCTGCTCGGTCCCAACGGCGCCGGCAAGACCACGACGCTTTTGATTCTGACCACGCTTCTCAAGCCTGACGGCGGAGAGATTCGCATCGCTGGTGCATCAGGACCCGCGAACGTCGGCGATTTTCGGCGCAAGCTCGGCTACGTCCCGCAATCGATTGCTCTGTACCCGTCGTTGAGCGCCTTGCAGAATCTGGAACTGTTCGCTCGCGTGCACGGAATCAACCAGCCGCAGGCACGCGCCGACTCTATGCGGGTGCTGGAAGAGGTCAGTCTTGCCTCGCGCGCCCATGACGCGGTATCGACGCTCTCGGGCGGCATGAAGCGGCGGCTCAATCTTGCCTGCGGGATGGTCCATGGCCCGGAGATCTTGATGCTCGACGAACCC
>Ga0181521_10003651_pt1 | contig 17956 bp, 21 predicted proteins | sample PEATcosm2014_Bin_32_FD_119764 | JGI IMG/M metagenome (GOLD analysis project Ga0181521, IMG submission 119764) | Peatland microbial communities from MTU Mesocosm Facility, Houghton, MI, USA - PEATcosm2014_Bin02_60_metaG | ecosystem: Environmental > Terrestrial > Soil > Wetlands > Peat | place... | reverse complement strand
TGCGGAGATGCCCGTGACCTGCCTTGCACGACGCAACCGCTCGAAACTGCTGTATCTCCGGATTGCCTAACGTTGGATCCATTATCGGGCCGCCCGCCTGGAAAGCGAAATGGGATACAAAGTTGTGAAGGGGATTGACGTTGATCAACCACAAAGTAGAGCATGCAGGGTCCCGCACATGTGCGTTAACGCACAGACAGAGTCGTGGAGCATCCGTAGCCTGTGACAAAGTGAAGTGGTGGAAATCGGGCAATGCCCGGAGCAAACCCAGCTTGGGAAGCGCAAGAGGGGACAGTCTGCTGCCCCAATTGCTTGGTGGTAGTCATAACCGAAGGCCAGTTCCGCCGCGGCGGACTTGTGTTCAATTTCGAATAGCGAACTGGGAAAAGGGGTCCAAAATGAATATCAATCGAGGCGCATTGCTGGCCTTCAGTCTCGTGACGGCGATCGCTTGCTCGTTCGGTGTACTCAGCGACCGCGCAATCGCCGCAACGGCAGAAGATCTCGACCGCAGTGCAGCTCAGGCTCTGCAAACGCTGTACAAGACGAGCCCGATCGCTGCCGATATTTCCAAGCACGCTAAAGCGGTTCTGGTCTTCCCAAATATCGTCAAAGCTGGGCTGATATTCGGGGGCGGCTACGGCGAAGGTGTGCTGATGAAAGGCTCGACGGTCACCGACTACTACAACTCGGTTACCGGATCCTGGGGTTTGCAGGCCGGTGCACAGTCTTACGGGTACGCCGTGTTTCTTATGACCGACAAGGCCGTGCAGTATCTAGCCGATTCGCACGGGTGGGAGATTGGCGTTGGACCAACAGTGGTGGTCGTCAACGAGGGGGTCGCCAAGAATCTTTCGTCGTCCACGTTGAAGGATTCTGCTTACGCGTTCATCTTCGACCAGCAGGGACTGATGGCGAGTCTGAGCATCGAAGGCACGAAAATATCCCGCATCAAACGTTGAACCGCTGCCTCGAGATGAGTCAAACATGAAACAGCTTGTGTGGATGTTCGCATTTGCCTGGCTACTGCAGCCGGCGGGGGCGATGGAGCGGGGGACGACCGAACAGGGCCGCCCTTTCGTCAGCGGCGGTGTCGGCGCGGAAGAAATGGCCGCCCTGAACAATGAAAGGAGCCAGTATTCTCTCGCGATCCTGGCCGCGGCCAAGGGCTCTGGCGCGTTTCTGGGCGATGTACACATACGCATCACGGACGGGCAGTCAAATCGGGTACTCGATACCGTGATGGACGGACCCTGGTTATTTGTTGACGTGCCTGCAGGTCGTTATCAAGTCGAAGCCGACCTAGACGCGCGGCTGCAGAAAAATGTCGTTACGATCCGAAGCGGCGACCACCGTCAAACGATTTTCTACTTCGACACCCATGACAAGGTCGAGGCCAGCCCTCCGTAAGCGGCAACTATGCAGTGCTTTGGATTCGGGCCACCGGATTCACGGTCCGCCAAGAAATAAGAAGAGGGGCAGACGCAATACGCTAGAGACCATAGCAGTTAATTGTTCTCTCGCTTCTTGTGTTTCCACCGGCTTCGCAACTAGTGGAGTAAATCCACCTACTCACGTTACCGAGGAGAAGACGATGGGAACCATCCTTTTGATTATTCTCATTCTGTTGCTGATCGGCGCTATACCGACCTGGCCACATAGCCGGAACTGGGGGTATTACCCCAGCGGTGGATTAGGATTGGTGCTGATCATCATCATTGTGTTGCTGTTGACCGGACGACTGTGAGGGATCGTTTCGTATCGGATCATCAGACTGCTATCTCTGTCAATGCGACGTTACGCACCGGACAGAGCTTGCAGGTTCAGCGATGAACAAAAGAGCTGATTCACCGCCCCCGACACGACCTCCAAACCGACGCCCCCTATTTCGTCCCGTTCGCGTTCCGGTGCCTCGCAACGGCTTTCATTTACGTTGGAGAAATCCTGCACAAGTCCATTTACTTTCCGGTTTATTTGACAAAGGAGCACCAATGAATATCAAACTTGCTGGAACCTTTATTTTGTTGACCGCATTGCTCGTGCCGGGTGTCTCCTATGCGGCGGATATGACCACTGATACCACCGGGGAATATCTGGACGATGCGGCCATAACCGCAAAAGTGAAGGCCAGTTTTGCCGAGGACAAATGGATCAAGGGGCGCGACATCAGCGTTCGCACGGATCATGGCGTTGTGGATTTAACCGGCGCAGTTAATAGCAAGAATGAGTCCGATCGAGCCACGGAGCTGGCTTCACAAATAAAGGCAGTTAAGGCAGTTCACAATAACTTGAAGGTTGATCCCCGCTAGAAGGACGGCCGACTTTCGGCGGGCGCGACCGTACGGAGTCGCTGCGCGCCGAGTCGCTACGAGCCGGGTTGATCTATTTACGATTATCCGGCCGCGATGGCGGCGATGAACGTAAAATCAACTCTAGGAGGAAGATCATGGGAATTCGGGACGATTATCAGGCGCTCATGGAAAAGCAGTTAAACGAGTGGAAGGCGCAAACTGATCGCTTCAAAGCCGAGGCTGCGCAGATGGAGGCCCACGCCAAGGCTCAATATGAAAAAAATCTCGAGATACTGCACGCCAAACAAGCGGAAGCGTGGGAGAACTTCTACAAGCTGAAAGGTGCTAATGAGAGCGGGTGGGAGCAGATCAAGGCTCACATGGATAAAGCTGGGCGAGAGGTAAAGGCCGCCGTCGAACGTATGACGACGATATTTAAGCAGTAGAGCGGCCTACGGCCGCGGGACTACGAGGCAGGAGTCGTTGCGCAATCTGACCCGCTGTCATCACTGGTCAGTGTTTGCTGAACACGACACGCTCGCGCCTTATGGTTCAGCTTGCGTGCGTTGCTCAGACTCAGTCGGTGAAGTTTTTTTGCCCACTATTGGCCCGGCCAAAAAGGAAGGGCCTACATCGCTGTAAGCCCTTGAATTTTTGCCGCGCCCGGCAGAATTCGAACCCACCATTCCTTGGTTCTGCTGAACGACAACTGGAAGTGGCCAATCATCAGAAGGTTGCAGTGCCTGCGAAATTCAATTTCAGTCTGTTCAAGGCGCGGTTACGGCACACCCAATTTACTCCAGAAGCAAACGTTCACGAACGCATATTGAGAACAAAAAGACCTACTGGCGCCTACCCGCTAAGCATCCTGCGATATGCGCCTTCGAGGCGGTTTATCTCGCGCGCCTTGGCATCGGTCCAGCACGCTATCTCGTAGCGGCCTGCCACTCCGGTCCCGGTCGAAGTCATCTGCCAAGTCAGTCTCGTTGGGAAAAATCAAGACGCGAGTTCGGGCCAGGCCGTTGGCCCGGAGGCCGCATAGTCGGCGTCCAAGTCACCGAGCACTAGTCCTCATCGTAATCGGCGCTGGCTCCGGCGGCGTTGCCGCCTCCCGACGCGCCGCAGCCCGTGGAGCGCGCGTGCTCCTTGCCTGGTCTGACCGGGTCCGCGGCACTTGCGTGATCCTTGCGTCGCATCTAACACAGTGCGCTGCAACAGCGACGTCCTCGACTCGATGCCCACAAATGGGCCGCCGCGAAGCGGCTGCCTCGCGTCTATGGTCATCGGATTGATGCGGAAGATAGCCACATAGTGGAAATCCAAAATCGCCCATTAGACCGAAACGCGCGCTAGTTGCCTTGTGCGCCTGGACGGATACAGCCCGTCCCCTTTCCGTACCACTTCACCGAGTCAGCAGCACTGATTGGCAATCCCAGCCACGAACGGCCGAATTTCGGCTGTTAACGGCATCTTGCGCAAGCATCAATCTGGAAATAGCCCCGTAGCCTTGGCTTCGACGAATCCCATGCGCGAGTCGAGCCGCCCTTTATGCCGCCCGGCCACCTACGCGGTTAAGGAATTTAGCCATCAGGATTTTTCATGAAAGCACCGGCAGTCGCACTGCTGTTTGCGGCGTTCTCCTTCTTGATGCCGTTGGCCGCCACGGCCGACAACGACGAAAACATGACGTCAGCGGAACAAGAAATTGTCGGCCTGTTCCGTCCGATGGCTCGCCTTGCGCAACCAATCGGCATGGCCATTCGGGTTGTGGTCGAAATGAGCGCCGCAAGTGGTCCCAGCCCGGCGTACATGGTTTACAAAGACGGTGTCTGTTCGTTAAACCTTGCTCTGCGCGACAACGCCAATTACCAAGCCATATTTACCACGCACGGGAACTATTCTAGGAAAGCTAAGCTGCATGCAATGCTGGGCCACGAGCTGGGGCACTGCTTCACGCGCTACCTGGAGGACCGGGATGCCAAAGTGCACGGGCACTCCCTTGCCTCGCTAACTAAAGAAGAGCAGCGCGACGATGAAGTCCGAGCCGACTTATTTGCGCTTGCGTGGGCAGCGGTCTACAACCCAGAGGAGTTTGACGAGGTGTACGACTACCTTTGGGAGCTGCGCTTTGAACTTTCTGAGGACAAGGGTCATTTCTTCGCGAACAAGGCGGAGCTTGCCCAAGGCCAAAATTTCAAACCAATTTTCGGCAGTGCCAGTCCCCAACTATTGATCAGCGTTGCTACAAGGCCGTCCACGCTCCCATAAAGCGAACGATACCATTGCCGGCCACGCGATGAAGTTGCGCTTCTTCGCGAATATTAATGAACGTCCAGCGCGTGTGAAACGCGCGCCGAACGCATCATCTGCTTCGAAACCGAAATCTGGTCGACCTACTCAATTCCCAACTTGAATTTTGCTTGTAACTGATTTAACGCCTTCGGTACCGCGCGCAATCGAATACGCCTTATCTGCTTCGGCTTGCGTTTTTGTTTTGCCGCTCAAAACCACCGCGCCGGCGCTGTCGGTATCAACCTGGACATTCACCAGACTGCTCATCTTGTCCGCAGCCAGCTTGGCCTTGATCTCGGTTGTAATTGCCGAGTCCTTCACAAAGGTCATGGGTTGCGAACGATCCGCATCGGAATCCGCAAAAGCCACGACGGGGGCCAGGATGGTGCCGAGGAGGAAGAAGCTTATCGCGAGAGGGTTTTTCATTGTCTTTATCTCCATAATGATTAGGGGGGAACGCAAGTGCGAATCTTGGGGCAGTCGTCAAATGATGTCTGTTCGCTGGAGTACATAGCGCGCGGTCCTCGTACGATACCCCTACGAAGCGCCGATGCGACAACTCGGGCGTCCGGACCGCATTTCTTCAATTGCAACGCCGAGAAAAAATGGCGGGGGAATTTGTCTCCCAAGTCATTAATTTTGCTACTGATTTCGCGCGCCCGGCAGGATGAATCTTGCCACTGGAGCGAAGTCTTCTCGCTCGTAAGGAGACCGTGACGGAATCGCCAACGCGCGCCCGGGGCATGGAGGCCGGCGTCCGCCCCCATCGCGTACCCTTCAACCCGCTCCAGATCGACAGGGAAAACCGGGGCGGACCCGGGACACCAATTTCAAAGCCTACGACGAGACGATCTCCTACATACACGTCTTACGATCCGTCCCGAGAGTACGCCACGTCCGCAGGCTGCGAACCGTCAGGAATCGGACGGGGGCGCCGCAAGCGAGCTGGACGGCGCAGGCCGCCACTACCGGCCGGGAAATGTAAGCTTGGTAGGGGTCGCGTATTCCGGCAACAGTGACCGTTCCCAAGCCTGCAAATGCGCGGCAGAAAATGGCCGCGTTCCGGCCTGGCGTCCGTCCTCATCACCAGCAGAAGTCGACCGCAGCTTGTCGTGTCGCTCTGAAGCAATCGTTGAAAACGCTGGAACCGTACTTTGCAGCTGTTCCGTGAGGGCATCTACGCAGCAGTCAGTCCATGATACGAACAGCGGCTTCAAGCACTTCAACAGCACGTAACTCCGCTATGGAATCCTAGGCGAGCGCTGCGTCGTTGACGGCGACGACCGTGTCGTCGGCGTTAGCCCGCGAAGCCTCTCATGTGGTGGCACTGGCGAACCGCTACTTGCGGTCCGAAGGCAAGGTCTTCGCCCTCCGCAGCAGCCAAGACGTGGATGGCGCTGGCCCAACGTGCCAACGGCTTCGACATCGGTCGGCCCGCGTCCCAGCACGGGCCGGTCGGTAACGCATTATCGGCTCGCGCTTTTACTCTGGTCGCGAACGTCAATCACAATGATCGATCGGGCTTTCTCGCTCCGGCGTGCCATGTCCCAACGCTGGACATCCTTCTCGGTGACGTAGTCGGGCATGGAAAGCCCGTAAATGGGCCTTGTGCGTTGGATAAAATGGCGAAGTTCGTCGGGCCGATCGAGTTTGGCCAGTTCGCACGCCCGCTTGTCCGCTTGCGATGGCGGAGCGTTGCAAAGGTATTCCGCCTGTGCTCCCATGCAAACGCTAGCCGCGAAGGCAGCAACCGCGAATGAATTAAGGCGTTGGCGGCAGGGCCATTGGTTGGCGTTCATCGTTTGTCTCCGGGGTTCGATCGGTGCGGCGCACCGAAATCGATGGACGTACTGTGTTCCCAACAACGGCTTTCAGTCCTTGAGCGGACTGAATCAGGTCTTAAACGTTCTGAAAATTCCATTTGCTGCGACGCGTCGACTCTCCACCGCTCGGATCCAGACCGCTGATGCGAGGGCGGCCAAGACTGCTCGGCGCTTGGGCGACATCCTCGTGGAAAACCGCCCGGCCCGGGTATACATTTGGGGCGTTGCGGCAAGTTCCCCCATCCATGGACAGCTTTTTTGGTTGAACCCCGATCCCTGACGCACCCGTTTCGCTTTGGTAGCGCCGAAGTGCGCCCGGCGGAACGCCAGCTGCTGGTCGACGGCCGGCCGGTAATCATCGGTGCGCGTGCCCTTGACGTATTAAATCTCCTGATCACGCATCGGGAACGGGTGGTCAGCAAGAATGAACTGCTCGAGGCGGTGTGGCCTGGCCTGGTGGTGGAGGAAAACAACCTGCAGGTGCAGATCAGCACATTGAGAAAGATCCTGGGAGCCGGCGCCATCACGACGGTCCCGGGACAGGGCTACCAGTTCACCGCAACCCTTGACAGTGAGCGGGGCACGGTCCCGGATGCCGGCGGGCCAGGAACCGCGCCGGCAATCAAGCAGTCTGCCGGGCAGAGTGCTGCACCAGGCGCCTCAGCGGAGCCTGCGGCGCCCAAACGGCGCTCCGGCACCATGCGGCTCGGGACATGGCTTGCGGTTGGCGTGGCGATCGTACTGGTCATCGGAATTGGCGCCTGGTCCCTGCTGCGGGCAAGGTGGGATGCGCCGACAGTTCTTGGCACCAGTACCCAACAGGCCCCCGCCCACTCGGTTGCGGTGCTGCCCTTCGTGAACATGAGCGGCGATCCCAAACAGGAGTATTTCTCGGACGGCCTGTCCGAGGAATTGCTCAATTCGCTTGCCAGTATCCGCGACCTTCAGGTGGCGGCACGCACATCTTCATTCTCCTTCAAAGGCGACAAGAACGATGTCGCCGAAATCGCCCACAAGCTCAATGTCGGGGCGGTTTTGGAGGGCAGCGTGCGCAAGGACGGTGGCCATGTCCGGATCACGGTCCAGCTTATCAATGCCGTGACGGGTTATCTACTTTGGTCGCAGACCTATGACCGCGATCTCAAGGATGTCCTCAAGCTCCAGACCGAGATCGCCACGGACGTCACGAAGGCGCTGAAGGCAACCTTGCTGGCCGACGCTGCTGTCACAATAGAGCTGGGTGGCACGCAAAATCCCCAGGCCCTGGATGCCTACCTGCGCGGCGTGGGCTTGACAGACAATGCGCACACGCGGGAGGGTTATGAGGCCGCAATCGGCGAGTTATCCGAGGCGATCCGGCTCGATCCGCGCTTTGCGAAGGCCTTCGCCCGCAAGGCAATCGTTCTTTTTCTTTCTTCCGCCTACGTGCCGGAGTCCAGCGTTCATGAGACCTTCGAGCAGGCACGTGCGGCGGCGGAGCAGGCGGTGGCGCTCGCGCCCGGACTTGGTGAGGCGCACCAGGCCTTGGCAGTTGTGCTGGAGGCCGGATATCTCGACTTCACGCGTGCCGCGACCGAATTTGATCGCGCTCTGGCGCTGGCGCCGGGAGATGCGCGGATACAGGGGGTCACAGCAGCCTTCTTTGCGCAAATGGGCCGCGCCGACGAGGCTATCGCCAATACCCGTCGCTCCGTCGCCCTCGATCCGCTGTCTGCGAAGACTCACTTCATCGCCGGTGTGGCACTGCACTATTCACACCGATATCGTGAGGCAATCGGGGAATTCAATCGCGCGCTGAGCCTCAATCCACAGCTCAATGAAGCCGCGCAAGATCGCGGCTTCGTATACCTTGCGCTGGGGGAGTTCGAGCCTGCACGCAAATCGTGCGCACCCCCACCAAACGAGTGGGCGAGTCACCTGTGCCTTGCCATCGTCTACGACAAGCTCCACCGGCGCACCGAGGCGAACAAGGAACTAGCGGTGCTAAAGGCCGAGCACGGCGACGAAATCGCCTACCAATATGCCGAGCTCTACGCACAGTGGAGAGATATTCCGAAGGCGCTTGACTGGATCGAAAAGGCCTACCAGCTCAGGGATCCTGGATTGGATTATCTAAAGGTCGACGAGATGCTCGATCCAATCCGCCAGGAGCCGCGCTTCAAAGAGATTGAGCGCAAGCTCAGGTTTCCGAACTGAGCGGAGCACAGCTGCCAGTTGCCGCAGTCCGAAGAAAATGATTGGTGCGCCGGGTCGGCACGAACAGCTGCGGCATAAGCTAGGGAAAAATCTACTTCTGAACTGTCTACTTGACGGAGAGCTAACTGTCGATTAATGGCGCACCTCAATCCACGCGGTGAAGAAGCCGTCTTAGATGAAGTCTCCCGATTGCGGTAATTGGCGGTACACGTTAGATTTGGGCCGAGTTCGTCGGAAGTGGGGAGCTGAAATGACGTTACCCGTATTCTGGACACGCTCGTGCGTCTTGGTCGACGAGCATCTCGCTTCGGCGCAAGCCCAACAATTTCTTGTCTCTGATCCGTGGAAACAGCTGCAAACCGCATTGAAGCGAGGAATTCAGGACGAACGGAAAAATCTGCCATGGATTCAATGGTAAAGGCAGTCCAGATGCTCAGGCGGAAATAAGACTCCTATTCTTGGTGCGCGCTACGCGCGATACCGAACAGTGATCACAAGAGCGAATGAGTTATCCTCGAACGGTCATCAACCGGGGGATCAAATGCGTAGGAGGCTCGAAGAATCATGACCTACTGCGTTGGCGTAAAGCTCGACGACGGCATCGTTCTCGCCTCTGATTCCCGCACGAATGCCGGCATGGACAACTTCGCCACGTTTTGCAAGATGACGGTGTTCGAACGTCACGGCGATCGCGTCATCGTTTTGCTGAGCTCCGGGAACCTCGCCGGGACTCAGGAGGTGATCGGCCTGCTGAGCCAGCGCTGCAAGGCGGGCGAGGCGGTCCTCAACAACCTCTGGAGCGCGCGGACGATGTTCGACGTCTTGATGCTGGTCGGCGACGCGATGCGAGATATCGAGCGGCGCGATAGCGATTACGTCAAGGACTATGAGAGCGGCTTCAATGCCTCATTCATAATCGGTGGTCAGATTCGCGGCGAGCAGATGCGGTTGTTCCGCATCTACGCGGAGGGCAATTTTATCGAAGCGGGAATCGATACCCCGTACTTTCAGACCGGCGAAACCAAGTACGGCAAACCGATCCTGGACCGCGTGATTTCTCCATCCACACCGCTTTCAGACGCCACCAAGTGCGTGCTGGTGTCCTTTGATTCGTCCATGCGCTGCAACCTTTCAGTGGGGATGCCGATCGATCTGATCTGTTACGAAAAAGACAGCCTCGTCGTGCAGAAGCGACGCCGGTTTGATTACAAGGACCCCTATTTCCGCACGCTCAGTCACGAGTGGAGCGAAGGCACGCGAAGGGCGTTTCGCCAATTGCCTGACCTGCAGTGGTGACGAACCTTGGCGACCGACTCATTCCTCATCACCTGTGAACATGGCGGAAACCGGCTGCCCGCGTCCTACCGATCGCTATTTCATGGGTACGACGCGCTGCTCGAAACCCATCGCGGATACGATCTCGGCGCGCTGGCCATGGCGAGGGCACTGGCCCGATGCCTTGGGGCGCCACTCGTGAGTTCGACGATTAGTCGTCTTCTGGTCGACCTCAATCGCTCGATCGGCCACCCACAACTATTCTCGGAAGTGACGCGTGGCGCGCTAGCGGCGTGCCGCGCGAAGATCATCGAAAAGCACTACCTCCCGTATCGCACGCGCGTCGAGCATCTCGTCAGGCAATCGGTGTCGAGGGGTCGGCGTGTCGTCCACATTTCGTCGCACAGTTTCACGCCGGAATTAGGCGGCAAGCTGCGATGCGCCGACGTTGGTCTGCTCTATGACCCCAGTCGGCGCGGGGAGGCGAAACTGTGCGCGAAATGGAAGAAATTGCTTGCGGCAGGTGCTCCTGAGTTTCGGGTGCGGAGAAATTACCCCTATAGTGGCAAAGGAGACGGTCTGACTTCGCATTTGCGCCGGGTTTTTCCGGGCCGCGTCTATGTCGGAATTGAACTGGAGGTCAACCAGGGCATCGTACGCGCCGCCGGTCGAAGCTGGATGATGCTGCGCACCGTGCTGAGCGATTCGTTGCGCACGGCATGCACTGCCTGAACGTTCCGCGAGGAGCGACGCTCGCCATATTGCGCAGTGACCCCAGATCCATCACCTTAGACGCCGGTCACGTGCGATTCCACTGGTTGCTATAAGGAGACACAGAATGCAGATTCGCGTTGGCTTCGAAATGATCTACGACTGCCCGCAGCCAACCCCGATGATATTCAATACGCACGTCCACTACACGCGCGTGTCCGATCTTGTCAGCCGTGACGACTTGGTATTCGACCCGCCGGTCCCGACGATGGCCTACCGTGACAGTTTCGGCAACTGGTGTACTCGCATCGTTGCGCCCCAGGGTCGCATGCGCGTCTGCGCCGATGCGCTCATCAACGACAGCGGAGCCGCAGACGTGATCTTTCCCCAGGCGCGACAGGTTTCCGTGCCGGACCTGCCCGAGGAAACGTTGCTCTTCCTGCTCGGAAGCCGATATTGCGAAACGGATCTGTTGTCTCAGACGGCATGGAATCTTTTCGGGCAGGCGCCGATGGGTTGGGGCCGCGTCCAGGCGATCTGCGATTATGTCCATCGACATATCGTTTTTGGCTACGAGCATGCGCGCATGACGCGGACGGCGCTCGAAGCCTTCCACGACAGGACCGGTGTCTGTCGCGACTTTACGCACCTCGCCGTTGCCTTCTGCCGTTGCATGAATATCCCCGCGCGCTACTGCACGGGCTATCTTGGCGACACTGGCACGCCGCCGCCTTATGGCCCGATGGACTTCGCAGCCTGGTTCGAGGCATTCCTAGACGGCCATTGGTATACCTTTGACGCTCGAAACAACACGCCGCGGATAGGCAGGGTGTTGATTGCGCGCGGGCGCGACGCCGCTGACGTCGCGATCAGTAACGCGTTCGGCAACACGACGTTGACAAGCTTCCGGGTCTGGACGGACGAGGTGCGGACCGATTGACCGAGTTTTGGCGCCGCCGTCGACCGACGACGGACACGGCGGGGTTAGCAGCGCGAACTGGCGGAGCCGACCGTGGATTGACTGCATGCCAATTGGAAGCGGACTAACAGAAATCAGATTTGTATCGCATCCGACCGGCTGGAAGTGGGTGAGTCTGGCCCGCCACAGCCCCGCGTCAAGCATATCGTCACCGGCTGCAATGCAGCGCACACCTTTCGTTGGCAGCGCCAATGACCGGTAACACACCCTTAATTGGTCCCTGGCTTGCAAGGCCAACTTCATGTGATGCCTCGACGAGATACTGGCTGCAGTGTATACATGGCCTCGTCCCGTTTGCCAAATAGTTTGCTCAATACCGCGCAGGGTCTGGGATTGCATATTTACATACGGCCTGTTGGTGGCACGCCTGTGCCGTTCCTCCTGTCCCAGATACTGGCTCAATCTGGAGACGGTGGCGACAGATCTGTTTTTCCGGATCTAGTACCCTCACTTGACCTGTAAATCGCTTTTGACGGATTTCACGCCTCCGATCCCCTGCGCCACCTTGATCGCGATCTCTATCTCGTCCTGAGAACTCACTGTCCCGCTCAGTTGAACGTCGCCCTTAAAGGTCGTTACCTTGATTTCGCCGACTTTCAAATTGATTTCCCGCAGTATTGCCGTTTTGACCTTAGTGGTGATGACGCTGTCATCAACGAATTCGCCGGTGCCCTCTTCAGTCGGCGTTGAGGCACACCCAATGGAAGTGATAAAGGCAACAATCAGGAATAGCGCGGAAATATGCTTGCAAAAACGTTGCATGTACCTGCTCCAATTTAGGGCGTCACAGTTTTTGAGATCTGTGGTCCGCAATTATTCAATTGCACGGGTTCATTTCGACGAATCCGTATTTGGCATCATAAATTGGCGACCGCCGTCCTCCGAATCGTTTTGCGGTTGCGTGCCGACCGGGTCGGGTTGATCGCTCTCGGCTTTCGACCCCAGCAAGCTACGGCCAATCTTGAAATCGAGGGCCAGTCGCTACAACAACCGCGGCCGCCCGCACATGGCCTTGGGACCCGGCATACCGGATCCAGCGCCGTACCCGGCCCCTCCTATCGCCCCAAAGTCCCGCCATCGGATCGGCATCCCGTTTCTGATGAAGGTCAAATTGGTACGGGGCGGCTTGCATCATGAGTACGGATGATTGCACGTCACTCGGGCTTGATCGGGGCTTTGCGGATCACAGGCTACAGGCGTCGACCTTGAATGAGGCGAATCAGAATCACTACGAATGCGATGACCAAGAGGATTTGGAAGAATCTGCCCATGGCGTGCGCTCTCGAGCACTTGCGGCAGCTTGCCGGCAATTCCTTTTGCTGCGGCGCACTTGCACCTCGCACTGCCACTCGATCACAAACAGGTCCAAAGCAGGCTCGTAAAAGCTATGCGTTTGGATTGACCTGGCGTGTGGCACCTTAATGCCCCTGCCGGCACCGTACTGCACCGTGGCAGCGTTTGCACGTTACGGGCAGCGGCCCGGCAGGGTTGAACGCATGTCGGGTTGCGTTTGGGTTGCCCGCCGATATACGATACCGCTCGTTAGACTTGGCGATGCGACGCCGCGGGTGGCCGACGCGCCGGGCGTTGGACCGCTCTCGGCGACGAACGTCCGACTCGAGGGGACAGGGACCTGGCGGCGCAACGGTGAGCGCACGACGCGGAGGGACACGCCGCGGCAGATAGCCGACGCCACTTCGGCAAATGGACCCGAACTGCTGCACAAAGAGAAATTGGATCATGCCAGACCAAAGGAGCGCTCTGATTCAACCCGCGAAGGTTGCGGCTACTGGTGCTTTGGAGCGGGAAATCGCGGACCTGATTACACAGGCCCTCAATCTCGAAGTTGTTGCCACCGAGATCGACCCGGAAGCACCCTTGTATGGTGATGGACTTGGACTCGACTCGATTGACATTCTCGAAATTGCGCTCGTAGTGTCAAAGCGCTACGGGATCGAGATCAAGTCGGAGAGCGAAGAGAACCATCGGATTTTTCAATCCCTCAGAGCATTGGCGGAATTCGTTGCCGCGATGAGGACCAAATGAACCGAGGGGTGCCGCGTATCGCACGCAACGTTGCGATCGGCGCCGGGTTGGTAGTCTACGCCGTATTCGCCCACGTTAGCATTTCTGTACCCGGCAATGAGGCGCTAGGAGCCATTCTTGCGGCCGGCCCCTTGTTGCTCGCATCCGTGGGGCTGGCGGGTCGAACCTATTATCGGGTGCCGGCTTTGATTGCGTGCGGACTGATAATCGCCCTGGTTTATTTTCATTGGGACGAACTCGAGAACCATTTCACATGGTTGTACCTCGCGGAGGAGGCCAGCACGTTTGGGTTGCTTGGCGCGTCTTTCGGTCGGACCCTCGCCAAGGGTCGCGTGCCGATGTGCACAAGATTTGCCACGTTAATCGAGGGTTCTCTGTCGCCGACGGTCGTGCAATACACGCGTGCCGTTACCCTTGCCTGGACGCTATTTTTTGCGGCGATGACCTTGGCGCTAGTGATCATCTTTGTGATGGCGCCGCTCCCGGTCTGGTCGGTATTTGCATACTTCTGCACGGTGCCGCTCGTTGCGCTGATGTTCGTCGGCGAGTACCTGGTTCGCCGCCGCATGCTGCTGGATGCGCGGCTCGCAAGTATTTTCACCATCCTGAAAGCTGTTTCATCCGGTGCGCCGCGCTAGGCGGCGCCTTGCGCCGCTTTCCCGGCCAAGGGTCTCACCCGTCGGTCTGAACCCATGGACGTAATTCCCCTGATTGCCCACACTGCGCCTGACAACATTGTCGCGTATCGGCGTGGGAGGCCAATACAGGCAGCACGTTTTCTCGCGGACGTCAGCCGCGTCGCGGCGTTGCTGCCTGTGACGCAGCACTTGCTCAACGCGTGTCGTGATCGATATAACTTTGCAGTGGGCCTCGCCGCAGGCGTGGTGTCAAACCGAGTAAACCTACTTCCATCGACGCATACGCCTGACGTCATTCGGCATGTCAGCCGTTTTGCGCCCGATGCTGTCTGCCTCACGGACGACCCATCCTGCGAAATCGAGCTACCGCTGATCCCGTTTCCGGACGATGCAACGCCAGGTTCGCGCGACTGGTGCGTCACCAAGATTCCGACCAATCAGTGCGTCGCCTACGTCTTTACGTCGGGAACCACGGGCGAGCCGGTACCTCACGCAAAAACGTGGGGCCGACTCGTCCGCTCCGTGCGGATTGAGGCCGAGCGACTTGGGATTAACGATGGTCGTTGTCGTGCGATCGTCGCCACCGTTCCACCGCAACACATGTATGGCTTCGAAACGACCGTGCTGCTCGCACTACAGAACGGTCACGCAATAGGCGCGGAACGGCCGTTCTACCCTGCGGACATCGCTACTTCGCTGGCCACGTCGCCGGCTCCCCGGGTCCTGGTGTCGACACCAATCCACCTTCGAACGCTGATCGCGTCTGACGTTGAACTGCCACCCATCGAGCTTTTCGTATCGGCCACGGCACCGTTGGCCGAATCGCTCGCACGGGACCTGGAGGCTCGATTCGGTGCGCCGGTGCTCGAGATTTATGGCGCCACCGAAACCGGCCAAATCGCCAGCAGGAGAACAACCGAGACTGCCGAATGGTGGTTGTGGCCGGACGTGCGAATCGAAAATCGCGGCGATCAGGCTTGGGTCCTAGGTAGCCAAGTCGAAGAGCCGACACCGATGGGCGACATCCTCGAGGTTACGGGGCCCGACCGTTTTCTGCTGCATGGCCGTGAGGCGGATCTAGTGATCATCGCCGGCAAGCGAAGCTCCCTGGCCTATCTTAACCATCAGCTCACGAGCATCCCGGGTGTTTTGGACGGCGCATTTTTTTGGCCCGACGACAAGAAAGCTACCCCCACCGGCGGCGTCTCACGTCTGGCCGCGCTTGTCGTGGCGCCGACCCTCGATGCCAAGGCCATCACCAAGAGTTTGCGCGAACGATTGGATCCTGCGTTCCTGCCGCGACCCTTGCTCATCGTCCCCGAGATTCGTCGCAATGCGACCGGCAAGCTTCCCCGCCACGTGCTGCAGACTCTCCTCAGGGCTCGCTGAGCCATCATCGACTCCACGCGCGATACCCCATGTACACCGCGGTAAGGCTTCCCATCGCTGCCGACCATGCAGCGTTTGCCGGCCACTTTCCTGGGAATCCGATCGTGCCCGGCGCCGTTCTGCTCGACGAATCCCTGTATTCGATTGCCGCAAATTACGGCGTCTCGGTCTGCGATTGCTCGGTCGCGTCAGTGAAGTTTCTAAGTGTGGCCCGCCCCGGAGAGTCGCTGCAGCTCGAATTCGAGCTTTGCGACGTTCAGCGGGTCCGCTTTGCTATTCGCGTTGCAGACCGAGTCGTTGCGACCGGACTCCTCAGCGTTGGTGCAGCCAACGGGCGACCGAATGCGGAGTAGCACCGACAATCTGGTGGCACGTCAGGCATCCGCCTCCTCGGTTTGGGCTTCCCAAACAGAACGCGGCTCGATGTCGCTGTTGCGGCTCATGGCTTGGTTTTCGATGCGGCTCGGGCGACGAATGAGCCGCCTCGTGCTGTACAGCGTCGCCGCCTACTTTTTTCTATTCGCCCCGACTCCGCGACGACATGCGCGAGACTATCTCCGCCGCGTTCTCGGGCGCGCGCCGACTGCGAAGGATCGGTTCCGACACATCCTTAGCTTCGCCTCAACGATCCACGACCGCATATTTCTCCTGAACGGACGCTTCGACCTGTTCGACATTTCGATTGACGGTGAGGAGGTGATGCAGGCAGCGCGGCTTTGTGGCAAAGGAGCGCTCCTCATGGGGGCCCATCTTGGAAGCTTCGAGGTCACGCATGCGCTCGGTCGTCGCCAGCCAGGTCTCGATGTCGCGATGGCAATGTACGCCGCCAACGCCCGCAAGATCAATGCCGTGCTCTCCGCGATTAACCCGCGATTCAAAGCTGATATCGTCGAGCTCGGCAATATCTCGGCCATGCTTGAGATTCACGCCCGCCTCGATGCAGGTTCGTTCGTTGGCATATTGGCTGATCGAACGCTCGGCAATGAACCGACCGAGCAGGCCAAGTTTCTCGGTGCACCGGCCTCGTTTCCGATCGGACCCATGCGAATTGCGGCAATGCTCCGGCGACCGGTCTACTTCATGGCAGGCCTTTACCTGGGCGGAAACCGCTACCACATCATATTTGAAAAAATTGCGGATTTTTCCGGCGCCACGACCAACGATCGCAAAGCTGCGGTGAGTGCTGCGATCCAAGAGTACGCGGCCGCTGTCGAACGCTGCTGTCGAGCCTATCCATACAATTGGTTCAACTTCTTCGATTTTTGGCAACCGGATCCAGCCGCAGTGCGAATCCCAACCGGCAGCGAATGAACTACGGCGCCCAGATGCCGACGTGGCCTCGCCTAACCACGATGCTCGTCTCATGCCTTTTCGCGTTTTGCGCTGCCGTCCCCGGTGCCGGTGCAGCCGAGGACGACGCATTCGATCAACTGATGGCGCGGCTGGGGCAGCGCTTGCACGGCCATGTGACGTTTACCGAGCGCCACATTACCAGCGTCCTCGATCGCCCGGTCGAAGCGTCCGGCGAGCTCTTCTACGATGCGCCGGATCGATTGGAGAAGCGCACGTTGAAGCCGCGACCAGAACGCCTGGTGCTCGAACATGGAATGCTCACCATTGAGCGCGGCCACCGGGAGCATCAAGTTGCGTTGGCTGATTATCCGCAGGTGGCCCCTTACATAGATAGCATTCGCGCGGTATTGGCTGGCGATCGTCTGGCACTTGAGCACGCCTTTCGCATCGAGTTCAGCAACTCCGGCAGCGAGTGGGACCTCGTTCTCTTGCCGTTGAACGCACAAGTTGCCACCGAATTCGCGAGTATCCGAATCGCTGGAACCGGCGACATCATCCGGACGGTGACGACCCAGCTCGCGAACGGCGACCGTTCCATTATGACGCTGGGCACTCCCGATCCCTGATGCGCTGGCGCGCTTTTGGCGTTCTTGTTTGGATGGCAATGCTCGCGGCTGGAGCGTTGGTCGTCGCGCGCGCGCATTACACAGCCGATTTGTCGGCGTTTCTTCCGACGCACCCGTCACCGGCTCAGACGGAATTGATCGACGAGCTTCGCGACGGCGTGGCGTCCCGACTTATTCTTATCTCCATCTACGGCGGCGACACCGCCATTCGCGTGAAACTTTCGCAAGATCTCGCGCGCCGCCTGCGTGCCGACTCGGCGTTTGTGTACGTCGGTAATGGGGAGGAGGCAATGTCGGCGCGCGATCGACAGTTCATTTATCTGCGGCGGTACCAACTTAGTGAGAAGGTCACGCCAGATCGATTCACGGTCATGGGCCTTCGCAGCGCCATTGCGGA
>Ga0181521_10003645_pt1 | contig 17976 bp, 10 predicted proteins | sample PEATcosm2014_Bin_32_FD_119764 | JGI IMG/M metagenome (GOLD analysis project Ga0181521, IMG submission 119764) | Peatland microbial communities from MTU Mesocosm Facility, Houghton, MI, USA - PEATcosm2014_Bin02_60_metaG | ecosystem: Environmental > Terrestrial > Soil > Wetlands > Peat | place... | reverse complement strand
CGAAGCGTTGCGCAGCGCCACCGTCGCCTGTCCCGCCAGCACCTTGATCATTTCCAGGTGTGCCGTGCTCAGGAAATCGGGATCGCTGCTCTCGAAGGAGAGGACGCCGACCCGGCCGTCGTCATCCGCCAAAGGCAACGCATGGAATGCCCGCATGCCGCTCTTGGCGAAATACGCCTCGAACTTCGCACGCGTCTCCTCGCGTTCCTCCGAGACTTCATCGCCGTGCTGGGTCACTAGGATGGGCGCGTTCGACAGCGAAGTCCACTCCAGCAACTCCTGCAGACGCGCCGTGTCCGGGTCCTCGGGATTGATCTTGGCCACGCCCGACACTGCCTTCAGTCGCAGCCGGCCGCGCTGATCCAGCGCGATGGCGGCTCGCTCATAAGCGATGACCGTAGCCGGCCCATTCACAATGGCATCCAAAACCCGATCCAGGTCGAGGGTGGAAGTGATCTCGCCGCTGACTCTTACCAAAGCCTCCAGAATCTCGACCTTCCGTTCCGCCTGCAACAGACTGGCGTTGTGCAACGCGTTGCTAGCGGTTTCGCAAATGTTAGTCAGCAAAAACTGGTCGTCGTCGTCGAAAGGGAGTCCGTCAAGACGGTTAACCGCCTCCACCACCCCCACCAGATTCTCGTGCTCCAGCAGTGGCACTGCCACGATCGAGAACACCCTACCTTCCTCGATCCCGGCGTTGCGCTTTTGTAGGCGTTCGTCATCGGCATTGTCCACCAGCACTGCTTCGCCGCTATCGGACATGTCGCCCGCAATGCCCCCTCCCAACCCCTGCACCATCCCCAACTGCACCGTCGGGTCGAATCCCTCGCAGCTAACCAACTCCAGGGCGTCGTTGTTCACCATCCATAGATTGACCCCCTGGACGTTCATCACCTCCTGAAACTTCTTCGCAATCGTGCCCAGCAGCTCATCCATCTCCAGGGTCGAGTTGAAAACCTTTTCCAGGTCATACATTTGGGTGACGCGGCTGATGGATTGCAGGCTGGTATTGCGCTCGCTCTCGTACGAAAGCGCCGTGGCGATGGCTTGGGTGGCGAGTTCTGGAATCTCGCCCAGCATCTCCAACAGCCCTTCTGGCAACGGCTGATCGCAGCTCACCAGTTCGATCGCGCCAAATAGAATTTCGTCAAGCACCAGGGGAACATACGCCAGACTGGTCACCGTGCGCCGGATGTCAAGATGACCGTACTCTTCGCGCTGCAGGTCGCTGCCTTCGAACTGCATGAACGTCTTGTTGGCGGCGACCGTGCCCAGCGTGCCCGAATCAAACTCCGTTACGTCACCCACCGTGATCTCCCCCGCTATTGCTTTGGGGGTCCAGGCGGGGTTCTGCTGGTCCTCGATGACATAAACCACGACCGCGATGCCCGGCAATAGCTGCGCGATCTGATCGGCGATGACTCGCGCGCGCGGGCCGACCTCCTGTTGTGTTAACAGGGCCGAGGCAAATGGGGCCACGGGAGCATCAATCCCCGGTCTTCGAGTCGTCATAAGCGGTCTTCCTGATTGCTGCAAACTTCGGGCTAACAACTGCCCGGGCTATATGGGCGTAGCCCGGCTAAATCGCGGAAGCATTCTTTCTAGCGTGGCATCTTAAGCTGCTTGGGTTGGTAGGTCAACAGTCAGCTTAAATAACTGAAACCCCCAAGGAATATCTCCCGCGACGAGCTGTGGAATAATCGTCCTGGCGATCTACCGGGGAGGGGGCGCCTATCCGAACTGGTTATTGCCTTCGGAGTAAACAAACAGCTGCCGGAACATCATCAGTACGAGCCGAGGTTTTTTGGTCGGCGCCTTGCCCGCTGTGGCGGAGCGTCCTCGTCCGTCGCCGCCAGCGCCATCACATGAGAAACGCCTTGCGGGACGGTTTGTGCATCGAAACAAAAATGCAAGGGCGTAGTGCGAGTTCAGTGTTTTACCGCGCTCTCACCTGTGGAGCCGCGCTGCTCCTATGTGCGGCAAGCGCGCACGCGGAAGGCACGCCCATCCCGCACGGCACGCTGGAGCTCATCGCCCGCAACCAATGGATCACAGCGGGACATACGCTCGATCTCGGGTTGCGTTTCCAACTCGAGAAGGGCTGGCACATCTACTGGGTCAATCCGGGCGACTCGGGCGAGCCACCCCGCGTGGAGTGGCAGTTGCCTGAGGGTCTTACCGCTGGGTCAATAGAGTGGCCTGCGCCGCGGCGGCTGGAGACGGGTAGCATCGTGGACTATGGCTACGAGGACCGAGTGCTGCTGATCGCGCCGTTGCATGCTGCGGCCAGCCTGGCGGCGCAGCAGCCAGTTCGGCTCGGCGCCGAGGTAAAGCTACTGGTTTGCAGCCACGAAATGTGCATCCCGGGCAAGGCAGAACTTTCGCTCACGCTCCCCATCAAATCGCAGCCGCCTGCGACCGATGCCCAGAACCGGGATGCTCGGAACCATGATGCTCGCAATGACGAGCTGTTCACTGCCACGCGCCGGTCCTTGCCGCATCCAGCGCCGGGAAACTGGAGATTCAGCCTGGCCGACGCGAACGACTCTTTCGTGCTTAGCGCGAACCTCGGTCATCGAATCACGCAGGCGGTTTTCTTCCCACTGGCTGAGTCGCAGATTGAAAACGCGGCGCCGCAGAAGCTGCTGCCTGTAGCCACCGGCTTCCGGCTGACACTGCGGAAGTCTGATCAGCTTCTCAAACCGATCGCGCGCCTCAAGGGCGTGCTTGTGCTCTCCGCCGAGGGGTCCTACTTAATTGATGTGCCTCTCAGCAAGCCTGGCGCAGCCAGAAGCAAAGCAGCGACGGTATTGGAATCCACCCAGTAAGATCCTTAATAAGGAGGGACAGATATGAAGCGCTCAACTCTATACCCCATGTTTCTATACCCCATGCTCGTTGTGCTGGTGCTATGCGCAGCTCCGCCGCTGATCTCGGCTGCGAAAATCGGCGCGACGGCTCCGGATTTCACAGGTACAGCGAGCACTGGCAAGACCTTTCACCTATCGGACTATCGCGGAAAGTATGTGGTCCTCGAATGGCACAACAACGGTTGCCCCTTCGTACGCAAGCAGTACAACAGCGGCAACATGCAGCGGCTGCAAAAACAGTGGACAAGCCAGGGCGTCGTTTGGTTCACGATTCTGTCGTCCGCGCCGGGCAAGCAAGGCTATGTGACCGCGAACGAAGAGAACGACTACCTGGCGAAGACACAGGCTGCGCCCACCGCCGCGCTGCTCGACCCGACCGGTGAGATTGGACATCTATACGACGCCAAGACATCTCCGCAGATGATCGTCATCAATCCCCAGGGCGTAGTGATCTACGATGGAGCGATCGACGACAAACCGACAACCGACCTGAACGACGTCCCGGGTGCGACCAATTACGTCAGTCTCGCGCTGCAGCAGGCTATGGCCGGGAAACAGGTGGAAACGTCGGTGACGCGTCCCTACGGCTGTTCGGTGAAGTATGCGGATGCAACACACTAGCGAGAGTAGAGAGAAACATAAGAGTAGACAGTTCACCGCCCGATTTCGACGGCCCGATTCCACGGAGCACCGGCAGTAAGCGCGAAGAGTTCCCACGCGACGATTGGTGTACACTACCTTGGCCCTGGCGTACCAAGAATTGCAGATCCTGGGCTAAATTACGGAGGATGAAAAACATGAACATGAAAGTGTGGGGAGTTTTTGCAGGGCTGTGCGCGCTCGCGATGACGGTCTCGCCGGCAAGCGCGCAGATGTCAGAGGGTAAAGAAAAGCCGCCGATGTACTCGTACGTCTCGTTTTGGAATATTCCCCGCGCGCAGTGGGCAGAGATGGCAAAGGCAGACGCGGCTGACCAGAAAATCCTGGATAAGGCCATCGCCAGCGGGACCATCGTGGGATATGGCAACGACGTGAATTTGGTCCACCAGCCCGACGGCTCAACCCATGACGACTGGTGGTCGGCGATGTCCATGGCCGGGCTGCTCAGCGTGCTGGACCAGTTCTACAAGTCCGGTAGTACCAGCTCTCCCGTCCTGGCCAGTGCCACGAAACACTCGGATAGCATTTTCGTCAGCCGACATTACAACTGGCATTCCGGATCGTGGAAGGATCTGTACACCCACGGGGCGTCCTATAAATTGAAGCCGAACGCGCCGGACGAAGCGGTGGAGACGCTCAGCAAGAGCATGATCGTGCCACTGATGGAGAAACTGCTCGCCGACGGCACGATTCACGAATACGAAGTCGACACCGAAGCAATCCACACCGAAGCGCCCGGCACGTTCTGGATTTTTTACCTCGCTGCGAACGCGGAAGGTCTGGACAAGGTCAACGCGGCGCTGCGCGAAGCCTTCAAGTCGAACCCGCTCCACGGCCCGGCATTTGATTCCATGGTGGACTTCACCGAGCACCGCGATTATCTGGCTCGCTCGAGCGCTACCTACAAATAGTTCCCCGCAATTGCCTTCCCGGTCCGCGAGCGACTCGAGCTTTGTGGCTCCGCTCGCGGGCTGACAACTTAATATAGCCTTATCATAGCGCCGGTTATTTCTGCAAGATCGGCCATCTTGTCACCGATATTATTGCCCCATTTAGGACTTGGGCCCCGTTTGAGATAGCCAGGCACCCGTCGCAATTGTTCCGTGCCCGGGTGCAGACGATGGCGCGCGGTGGAGTTTTTCTTCGTACATGTTCCGGTCGGCGAGATCGAGCATCTCGTCCAGCGTCTTGCCATCGGTCCATTCCGCCATGCCGATACTGAGGCTCACCGTAAAGTCCTCAAGATTGCTCGTTTGATTCCAGTCATTCAGGAAAGCCTGAATCCGGTTCACTACGATGGCAGCGCCGGCTGCGTCGGTATTCGACAGTGCGATCAGGAATTCGTCGCCTCCGTAACGAATGGCAACGTCCGTGCCTCGGATCGATCCTTTGAGTAAGGTGGCGATCTCGGTAAGGACAAAATCACCGGTCAGGTGGCCGAATCGCGTATTGACCTGTTTGAAGCGGTCCACGTCAATCAGCAGGAAGGTGAGCGGTTTGCCTAGACGCTTTGCCTGGCCGATGAAACGGCTAGCCAGTTCCTCGAGCGAACGCCGATTGTAGATTTCCGTCAGCGGATCGGTAAAAGACTGGAGGCGAATGAGCTCATTCTGCATCGCAGTCGAGATCATCCTCTGTCGCAATTTCCGGAACTCGATGCGGCGGGAAACGATGTAGGTGTTGGCAAGGGTCAACAGCACGAGCAGACCGCAGGCCAGTTCTTTTGATACGGTGATCTCGAAATGCAGGCTGCCGGACTTCAGGAAGGCGGCGGGCAACAGAACGGCGAGCAATCCCGCTCCCGCCAGGATCCCGGTGGCAGTCACAATCAGCCACAGCTCCCCGTCGCGCTTCTCCAACTTTCTGAGTTGCCAATTGACATTGGCCAAGACGTTGTCGGAATCGTGGCCTGCGCGTGCGGGTTTTGTTGAGTTATCCACGGGTTGATTTCGCAGGCGCAGATATGAACTGGCCCCGCAAGTTCGTTTCAAACCGACGCTTTTGCCGGAACGGGACCACAAATTCTCCCGCATGACCGGCGCCGGCCCCCACCGCCGACAATTCTTCCAGTCGTTCTCTCAGCATACGAAGCCGGTGTTGCACTTCACATTGTTCGCCGTTCGGCATAGCCAAGTCGGTCCGAAGAGGCCACGATCCCATTTGCACGAGTCTACCCGGCAATTTCGGCGCTGGGAATGTTACGAGGGTAATGAGCAGCCCACCGTCTGGCATACGATTCAGAACTCCTGTCATGTTTCCCGCAACCCGTAGGCAAGGTGGCGGTGCTGCTTTTGCTGCGTGGCTGAACCTGTGGGGCGCACTAAAAACATCAGAATTCCGCTCAACTAGGATTACCGGGCTTGCTTTTGGGCTATCGTCCCCAGCACAATCAGGTGATCTGATCCGGAATGGTTCTTTGAACGACGGGGAGGCACCCACGGGGATGGGCCGACGCCGCGAGCCGCGCAAAGAGATGCAGACGCCAGTGCGCATCTTCGGCACCAACAGCAGTGGCCAAGTCTTCTCCGAGAAAGCGGTTACGGTCAACATTAGCCAGCTGGGGGCCGAGTTGAGCGGTGTCCAAGCCAAGCTCAACCTCGACGAGATCATCGGCTTGTCCTATGGCAAGAACCGAGTGTACTTTCGCGTCAAGTGGGTAGGCGAACCCGGCACACCGAAAGCAGGTCATGTGGGCTTGGTCAACATTTCTCCGGAAAAGCCGCTCTGGGATTTTCCACTACCCGCTCCTACACCTGACAATCACCAGCCACGAGTCGTTGAGCAGCGGAAGCACTCCCGGTTCAAGTGCCATAATTCGGTGGAGCTCCATACACAAGGCGGAGCCTCCTTTTGGGCAACGATTGCAGATCTCAGCGTCGGCGGATGTTACGTTGAAATGGCGATCCCATTGCCGCCGGGAACGAAGCTGAAAGTGGGTATCTGGATCGGGGAAACGAAGTGCCGTGCGGATGGCGAGGTCGTATACAGCACAGCGGGGCTCGGAACTGGCGTGATGTTCAACCGGATTTCTGAACCGGATCTAGAGTGCATCCGGCAATTCCTCGGAACCTTCGCGCCCTTCGCAAAGAAGCCGACTTATTGAGCAATGACCTCTGGGAAAATAGGGCTGGGCTGATAAGTTGAGGGAGCCGACATTGTCATGAAATCAACAACCCTTTCGAGACGCTGCCAACTCCACGGCTTTCGTTGACTTGCCGGGTTCACCGACGTAAGATTTGCCCCTGATGATCGGCCAAACCATCTCGCACTACCGCGTCACGGGACAGCTTGGCAGCGGCGGTATGGGCGTCGTCTATGAGGCGCTGGATCTCACGCTCGGACGCCGGGTTGCCCTCAAATTCCTCCCGCCGGAACTCGCTCGTGATCAGGCCGCGCTCGATCGTTTTCTCTTGGAAGCGCGCGCCGCTTCTGCCCTGAATCACCCCAACATTTGCACCATATACGCGGTGGAGAATGACGGCGGCCATTCCTTTATCTCCATGGAACTGCTGGAGGGACAAAGCCTCGACCGCAAACTGGATGCTGGTCCCGTGCCTCTCGATCGCCTGCTCGAGATCAGCGCTCAGCTAGCCGACGCCCTCGATGCGGCCCATGCCAAAGGCATCGTGCACCGCGATATCAAGCCGGCAAACATTTTCATCACGCAGCGTGGTCCGGTCAAGATTCTGGACTTTGGCCTCGCCAAGTTGACGCGAGCGTTGGAAATGGGGATGGAGACAGCGGCCAGTTCCGGTCGCATGCATTTGACCAGCCCCGGTTCGACGGTTGGCACAATCGCCTACATGTCTCCCGAACAAGCACGCGGCGAGGAACTCGATGCCCGCAGCGATTTGTTCTCCCTCGGGACAGTGATTTACCAGGCGTCCACCGGCCAGCTCCCGTTCGCCGGCAATACCTCGGCGGTGATCTTCAACGCGATTCTGGAACATAATCCCGTTCCCCCCACGCAGATCAATCCAGCCCTTCCGCCAAAACTGCAGGAGATCATCGAAAAGCTGCTTGATAAGGATCGCGACCTGCGCTACCAATCCGCCGCCGATCTGCGCGGCGACTTGAAACGTCTCAAGCGCGATACCGAGTCCGGTCAGACGCCTCGCCAAATCGTTGGGCCTTCGAGTTCCAGGATCACGCCAGCACCCTCGACCCCACATGCCTCTAGCAGTTCAGCCGTGGTCGCCGCAGCCCGCCAGCACAAACTAGGAGTCAGCATTACCAGCTTGGTTGCGATTCTGCTGGTGGCGGCGGCCGCCTATGGCATTTATGCCTTTCTTTCTCGTACTCGCCCGGTTCCATTTCAAAGCGCTTCCGTTAACAAGATTACCCAGACCGGCCAGGCCAGACTGGTCGCCATCTCTCCCGATGGCAAATACATCTTGAGTGTGGTGGATGACAAAGGGCAGCAGAGCTTGTGGCTGCGAAATGTTCCCACCAACGGCAACACCCAAGTCATGCCTCCCGCGCCGTTGGACTACGTCGGCGTGCGATTTTCTCCCGATGGAAACTATCTTTACTTTGTCCGCGGGGAGATCGGCCAGCCCCTGAAGTATCTTTATCGTGCGCCCGTCTTAGGTGGCACTCCACAGAAGCTCGTCACCGATGTTGACTCCAACATCACTTTCTCTCCGGACGGCCGGAGCCTCGCCTATGTTGTGCAGAACAACCCGCAGCTCGGCAAGTTCCGGCTGGTGATCTACTCCGTTGAAACCGGCGAGGGAAAGACGCTGGTCGCCGGCGACATGAGTCAACTCCTGAATTCCCCAGCCTGGTCGCCCGACGGCAAGACCATCGTTTGCGTGACCGTTCAACGAGGAGATGCCCTTAGCGGTCTGGTGGCGATCGACCCGCTCTCCGGCAAACAATGGCCTTTCTCCGAGTCCAAATGGGGATTTCTCAGCCAACCCGTGTGGCTGCCCGATGGCAGCGGTTTGCTTGCTCTTTCGCATGACAGAGAATCAAACTTTAGCCGCGGTCGAGTCGAAGAAATCTCATATCCGCATGGGACAGCCAGAGCCGTAACTCATGACGTAAGCGACTATACCGACCTCAGTCTAGACGCTGATGGACACACCCTGGCAACCGTGCTTCAACAAAACCACTACGACCTGTTCGTAATGCCCGCGTCGGCTTTGGAGAGCGGCCAAACTGAGCAACTGACCTCCGGCACCCCCTTTAATGAGTTTTCTTGGACACCAGATGGGCAAATGATTCTGGTTCAGGATTTCACCTTGAACCTTTTCAACGTTGGAAACCGAAGCCGGACGCCACTTACCTCACCACAACAGGACGGCCTGGCATTTCAGCCCTCTGCCTGCGCCAATGGCCGCTACATCCTATTTACTCTTGCAGGACACGGCGGTGCGAAGACGCAAACCATTTGGCGTATGGATGCGGGCGGAGGGAACCTGAAGCAACTGGGCGATGACAAGGCTGATAACAATTCCGTGTGTTCTCCCGACGGGCAATGGGCTTTTTATGTCGATAATTCTAATGGCGCAAAGCTAACCAAAGTATCCATCGACGGAGGCAAGCCGGAAAGACTCTCCGAGCTTCCCGCCGCCTCTGGATTCGACATTTCTGCAGACGGCAAGACGGCCATTTTTGGGACCTTTGGCGCGGGTGGCAATCCTAGGGAGGTGCTGGCGCTGCTGCCTATCGATTCCCCGCAAAACACGAAACTTCTGGAGTTGCAACGTCCGCTGGCGGGAACTATTCGCTTTACCCGGGACGGCAAGGCTGTGCTTTATCCCTTCCGCGACCAGGACTCGGACAATCTCTGGCTCCAGCCTCTCGACGGTTCGCCAGGAAAGCAGATCACCAATTTCAAGTCGGAACGCATCAGCACCTTTCACTGGTCTTTCGATGGCAAACAACTCGGTCTGATCCGTGGCCACACCGACTCCGATGTCGTCCTTCTGCAAGAGTCCAAACCGTAAGACGCTGCCAAGAGGGTCCTCAAGCGCTGCAATGACACCGGCCACGCATTCCCCATCCTTTGCTTCGATCAATCCGCCGTTTACCGGAGAGATCTGGGTGAGGTGACTGTGCGCCGGTGAAATCACCGGCGGTCAAAACGTCAAAACGCGCTATCGCCTGGTTGCGTAAACCATCGGAAAACGGCAAGGGACGAGGCAGGACCTTTCCTGCTATTGCAGCTTCGCGTACTCCGCTTTCGCTTCTTTCAGGATGGGATGTCGGGGTCGGCGTCTTTCCAGAGCGCTTCTGAGTCTCCGCAACAAAAGGGCAACTCAAGTACTCCAAAGTCTCAAGAACTAAATTATTGTTACGAAATCCGAACAGACTGCATGTTATCATTCGTTGAAAATTGAGTGTTGGAAACCGTTCTGGTGGCAAAATAGTTTTTATCGGGAACGGTCTAAAAAGGCAATTCTAGAGTCTCATTTGTTACGAAATCAGAACAAACAGCTTGGTCTGAACGGTCCACCTCGACTATCCTCACCTTTTTTTCTGCATGGCCTTCCTGGAGCAGTGCGAGCGCCCGGTCGTGCCCATGACAAACGAGCCTGGGAGAGTGAATGTGAAAGGTATTGTTGTAGGTATTGTGTTCGCGTTGACTGCGCAGGCACTCGTGAGCCAGTCCGCGCCGCACGTTCCGCTGGGAATCGTTTCGGATTGGACGCACCATCACGTCCTCTACCCGGATTCGCAAGACGATTCCGTGATGGCCCGAATCCAAAAAGATCCCCGCTGGGTGCAGAATTGGTATCTCCGCCATCGGGAAGCCTGGTGGCCGGAACATCATCGCTGGCCGGGCAAGGGTAGGCGCAGAGACTGGAGCGTGCCCCTGATGGCGTCCCCTACGCCTTCGATGCCTTTGATCTCCGGTTTTGAGCCGCTGTTCGACTTTACATTCACCATTGGTCCCAACACGGGGTACGGCAGCCTCAACACAACAGACATTGGCAATGGTGAGTTCGTCGCCACCGCCGGCACCCTCACCGTGACTGCCGGCCTGGACGTTGGTGCGTACTCGCTGCATCCAGTTGGCGCGTATCCGTTTACGGACGGGCAATATGACATCAGCCCAAGCGGGTTCTTCGAATACAATAATGTTCTCCACCCCTCAATCGACCCCTCGATTGATCTCTACGGGCCTCTCTTCACCGGCGGCGGGTTGGAGATCAACATCTGGGGCAACGGTCTCAATAGTTATACATTCGACGATAATCATTACAACCATCAGGATGCGGGAGAACCATTCACCCTGAACGAGGATCCTGGCGGGGGCCAGACCTTCCCCGCCAAATTTGTGTTTGACGTGACTGCGACTCCAAGCTGCACGAACGACTTCGTGGTAATCGGTATCCCCATGAACCCCGCGTCGGGCGGTCAAGCCAACATCGTTGGAATGAACAATCTCTATAGCTCCCAGCCGGCCTCTCCCAGCGCTTACTGCACCACGGACGGGCCGACAGTGACGTTCGCCTACGCCTCAGGCACCGGACAGGTGCCGGCTTCCCTGGCCATCTCACAGAGTGGGAAGCAAATTGCCTACGTTGAGAATCTCACTACCGGCAGCTCCTACTTCCACGTCCTGACCATTGGCACCACGGGGACCAACGGGACCAGCGCGACGGCAGCAGTCGTGCCGGGCAGTGCCGGGGGCAACAACGCCGTGGACCAGAGAGTGCTGCTTTCGCCGGACGGCGGCACCACAAACCAAAGCTCCACGAATGCCGCTTTCGTCGTTTACAAATCTAACGATGCCAACGACGTGGCCTATGCCACTACCTATAGTACGGCCGGAAATGGCTCCGGCTACCTATACAAGATCAGCAACGTATTCAACGGCAGTGCAACCCCAACGCTCGTTTGGAGCGTTCCCGTCAATGCAGTTCCGTCAACTCCGGTATACGATTCGGTATCGAATAAGGTCATTTTTACGGATAGTAGAGGTCGTATCGATTACGTGACGGACACTGGCACATCACCGTCGGTTGTTTATAGCGCAGTCTTGGCCAACGGCAACACGTCCGAGAATCCAGTAACCATCGATGTCACCAATCAGATGGTCTACGCTTCCTTCAATTCCAACGGGACCAACGCCCTAATCGTACAGGTCCCCACGAGTATGGCGGGCACCGTCTCCGTACCCGTGGGCACGGAAAGCACGATCTACGCAGGGCCCTACGGCCCGGACTTTAACAACGCCTGGTACACCGGATCGGGGACACCTCTCATGTACGTCGCCGGAACGGGCACCGGGACGCTTCCGACCCTCTACAGCATCGGGTTCAACGGCAGTGGCGTGATGAACTCCAGCCCCAACGCTACGGCGGCTTTGGCCACCGCCACGGCGGACTCGTCGCCGGTTACGGAGTTTTACAACGCTGGGCTCCAGAAGGACTACATTTTTGTTGGGGTCACGAACAATTGTGCAGCCACCACCGGCGGCGGAACTGCCGGCTGCGTCATGAGCTTGGACATCACCGCTGGCTTTCCAACCGTCAATGCCAGCAGCAACGCGCTGTCCGCCGCTGGAGGCACAAGCGGCATCATAGTGGATAACGACAGCAGTCTTACCGAAGCTTCGAGCATTTACTACGCGACCAAGACTGGGGCGACCCTAGTCAAAGCCACGCAGTCCGGGTTGAAGTGATGCAAGTGCGCAGCGCCTGCTGCCCGCGCTGAACGAAGTTTGAATGATTGGCCGGTTTGCCTGAATCAGTCGTGTTGTACTGTGCTCGTCATCGCTTCTCTACCGATGCGATGGAGGGCACGGGCAATCTGATGGCGGTCATGGATGCGATGGGGCACGAGAAGATCGATACCACGCGACTCTACAACCATCCCGGCACGAAGCAGATCCGCGACGCGATTGAGAGAAGGAATCAGTTGGTGCAGTAGGAAAGTCACATTTTTAGTCACACCGTTTTAGGCGACTGTGTTACGGGATGGCGCAAGTGATTGATAGCAGAAAAGTTGATTTGGTAGCGCTACCGGGAATCGAACCCGGGTTTGAAGATTGAGAATCTTCCGTCCTAACCCCTAGACGATAGCGCCACTCGGGTGGATTGCGATGAAGTCCGATTATAACAAAAGCTCGTTCTACTACAGCCCGATGGGATTGCAGCGAACCACCGTTTCGCAGGGCGCTTTCGCTCGCAAAAATTTCTCCGCAAAGCATTGTTAAATCTTCAAGTTGCAGTGCTGGCCCATGATTCTGAGCGAACCTCCTTGACAACGGCAGGCCGGGGATGGATACTTACATAGGCGAATAAAAGGCGAATATTTGAGATCTCGCGGGGCTGATCCTGCCCTCTGTGTTCCCTGACAATGTGAGAAAGTATGTCTGCCTCTCCGGTTTTTTTATCGGCGGCCATGAGCCGCCCTTTTATTTTTTCTCCGCCGTCTTCTCCGCGCTCGACCGCGGAGATTTTGGCCCTGGTCGGCGCCCTCCCAAAGCTGGCAGCGGTCGTTCCCGCTTCGCGCCTCGATGTGCGTCCGGCGCCGGAAATGGTGCCGAGCGGCATTCCGCAACTGGACTTGCTGACCGGCGGCCTCGCTCGCGGGTGCCTCACGGAAATCTGCGGCACGGCCTCATCGGGAAGAACCAGCGTGTTGCTTTTCGCGTTGGCCCGCGCCACCGAGCGCGGAGAGGTTTGCGCACTGGTGGATGCAAGCGATGCCTTCGATCCGGCATCGGCGGCGGCCGCGGGCACGGAGATGAGCCGTTTGCTGTGGGTGCGATGCGGAGAAAAATATCCAGCGCGTAAATATCCTTCGGCTGCGCTAACCGGCTGCGGAAAAACCGGCGATTCGTATCCGGATATGCCCTCATGCGACTCGTATCAGGGTATGCCTTCAGGCATACCGCAAGGTTTTCGGGAAGGGCACGACTTTAGAGCCTGCCCTGAGCGTAGTCGAATGGGTGCCGTACGCCCCGCACCATCATTGCCGGCTTTAGCCGCTGAGAGCCGACGAGCCCTGCAACGCGGAAAATTGTCGGGATGGAAAAATCCAGAAACCCGGCGCTGGGAATCGCAACTGGCGCAAATGCTGAAAGTCACCGACCTGCTGCTGCAGAGTAACGGTTTCGGAATGATCGCTCTCGATCTCGGAGATGTTCCGGTGCAGAGCGCGCGGCGAATTCCTTTGGCCTCCTGGTTCCGCTTCCGCCGCGCGATTGAGCACACGCCAACGGCGCTGCTGGTCTTGGAACAGCAGCCGATTGCAGGGAGTTGCTCATCGGTGCTGTTGAAGGTGTCGGGGAAAAAGCTGTCAGCTGTCAGCTCTCAGCTCTCAGGAAATCAACCGGCGCACGTGGAATTGTTGGATCAGTTCGAGATCAGAGCGGAATTGATACGCTCGCGGTTGGAAGGGACGTTGGAACGAAAGCCGACGCAATCGGTAGCGAATTTCAGCAGTCGAGCCGCATGGGTGGGATAGTTTATGCCGCAAGTTCGAAATCACGAGTTCAGTTACCAGACTCAGAAACCCTTATCGTCATCTTCGTCGTCATGTTTTAAAGCATAAGCCTTTACTGAGAGCTGACAACTGAGAGCTGAGAGCTGCACTACCATGTTCGCCTGCATCTTCATCCCCGATTTTTCTGTACAAGCGATCATTCGCTTCGAGCCAGAGTTGCGCGCCCGCTCGGTCGCGGTGCTCACCGGACGGCCTCCTCTGGAAAAAGTCGTGGCGCTCAACGAAAGAGCGCGGCAAACGGGTGTGGAGATAGGCGCGACAAAATCGCAACTCGAAGCATGGCAAAACCTGGTGCTGCGCGCACGTTCGGAGTCGCAGGAGACGTCGGCACACGCTGCGCTGTTGGATTGTGCGCAATCGTTTTCTCCGGAAGTGGAAGACACGTCGCCCGGCACCGTGCTTCTGAACCTTGCCGGGCTCGAGCCGTTGCTAGGTCCGCTGCCGAAGATTGCCCGCGATTTGGCGCGGCGGATTTCTCAGATGGAACTGGAAGCGAACATTGCCGTGGCCGCGAATCCGGATGCTGCTTTGCTCGCAGCCCGCGGTTTTCCCGGCGTGACCTTGATTCCCGAAAGGCGCGAAGCAGAGCGGCTGGGAGATCTGCCGGTGGATGTGTTGCTGGAAAGTTTTTCTTCCGATACAGCGGAGGTCTCTCGCTGGGTGGAAACGTTTGATCGCTGGGGCATTCGCAAGCTGCGGGCGCTGGCGGCTCTTCCTGAAGTTCCGCTCAGCGAGCGCCTGGGACAGCCGGGGCTCCATCTGCAAAAACTGGCGCGGGGCGCGGCGTCGCGCAACTTGCGCGTCTTGGAACCCCGGCTGATTTTTGCCGAGAGTGTGGAGCTGGAATATCCCATCGTGCTGCTGGAACCGCTGGCGTTTTTGCTGCACCGCATGCTGGAGCAAGTGTGCGCACGATTGAGCGCGCGCGCGCTGGCGGCGCAGGAGTTGCATCTGAATCTGGAACTCGCGGCGACACAGGCGAACGCTTGCGTATCATTTACCCGCACGCTGCGGCTGCCGGCGCCCATGCTGGACGCGAAAGTGTTTCTTAAATTATTGCAGCTTGATTTGCAGGCGCATCCGCCGGGAGCGCCCATCGTGAAGATTCATTTGTCGGCGGATCCGGCGCGGCCGCGAGCTCTGCAGAATGGATTGTTTCTGCCGGTTTTTCCTGAGCCCGAAAAACTGGAGCTAACGCTGGCGCGCATCGCAGGCATAGTCGGCGAGGGAAGAGTGGGATCGGTGGAGTTACTGGACACGCATCGCGAAGGCGCGTTTGCAGTGCAGCACTTTGCGCCCGTAGAGCCCGCGCCCGCAGAGCCCCAATTTAAAAATAAAGTTAAGCATGAAGTGAATCAGTCTGGAAATCGAGAGCCGGATAAGTCCCTGCAAGCAAATGACAGCGCATGCCAAGTCGGAGAAAAGCTTGAGGAAAACGCAAAAGAAAAAATGAGCGCCGTAATCGCTCTACGCCTGTTTCGTCCGCCGCTCGGCGCGAGCGTTACTTTGCGCGAAGCAAAGCCGGTGCGCATGCGATGCCTCGAGCGCGAGGACATTGCCGGCGAAATCGTCTGGACCGCCGGCCCCTGGCGCTCTTCCGGCGACTGGTCGGAACAGGAAGGCTGGTCGCGCGAGGAGTGGGACATCGCCGTGCCCGCCGAAAGCAGTTGCCAGTTGCCAGTGCCCAGTTGCCAGTCTAATGAAAGAGAACCGACAACTGGCAACCGGCAACCGGCAACTGGACTCGTGTTGTATCGCTTAGTGCAGGACAAGCTAAGTGGAAACTGGTTTGTAGAAGGAATGTACGACTAGGAGCAGTTGCCAGTTGCCGGTTGTCAGTTCCCAGTCAAGCAACTGACAACTGGAAGCTGGCAACTGGCAACTGATGTACGTTGAACTCCATTCCCGCTCCGCGTTCAGCTTCCTCGAAGGGGCTTCGATTCCCGAGGAACTGATCGCGGTGTGCGCGAACCTCGGAATGCCGGCGATGGCATTACTCGATCGCGATGGAGTGTACGGCTCGCCGCGCTTCCATCTCGCCGCAAAAAAAGTAGGGATCAAGGCGCATATTGGGGCAGAAGTGACGTGCACTTCGTTTTCACCACGGTGCCCCCCCGGCGAATTTCGTCTTCCGCTGCTGGTTGCTTCGCGCGCTGGATATCAAAATCTCTGCCGCCTGATTACAAAAATGAAACTGCGCGTTGGGCGCAAAGAAGGAGCCTGCGCGTCGGATTCGGATTTTATTGAGCATGCTGACGGTTTGATTTGCCTCACCGGTGGAGAAGAAGGACCGCTGGCTGCGGCGCTCAGGCAAGGTGGGCCGCAAGCGGCATTCGAAGCGGTGAAGCGGCTGACGGAGATTTTTGGCCATTCTACTGTTGGCCCAGGCAATGTTTACGTCGAATTGCAACGGCATTTTCATCGCGAAGAAGAGTACAGAAACCGGCTTGCGATCGAGATCGCGGAAGCTTTGCAACTGCCGCTACTCGCGACCAACGGCGTGAACTATGCCACGCCTCGGGAGCGCGAGTTGGCGGATGCGTTCACCGCGCTGCAGCATCGTCGCACGCTGGCTACTGCCGGACGCCTGCTGGCGCCGAATGCCGAGCGCTATCTCAAGTCTCCCGCAGCCATGCGAGCGCTCTTTGCGGATGTTCCGCAGGCCATCGCCAACACGGTTGAACTTTCTTCACGGCTTGAGTTCACGCTGAACGATCTGGGATACGAGTTTCCGCGCTATCCCGTGCCGGAGGGCGAAACCATGATGTCGTTTCTGCGGGAGCGCACGCGGGAAGGAATGCAGAGCCGGTATGGGCGGGCGGATGCCGAGTTGAAGAAGCGCGCGCGGCGGCAGATCGAGCGCGAGTTGAACTTGATTGAAAAACTGAAACTTGCCGGGTACTTCCTGATTGTCTGGGACCTGGTGCGCTTCTGCCGCGAACAGAAAATTCTGGCGCAGGGCCGCGGATCGGCCGCCAACAGCGCAGTTTGTTACTCGCTCGGCATCACCGCGGTAGATCCGATCGGCATGGAATTATTGTTTGAACGATTTCTTTCCGAGGAACGCGGCGAGTGGCCCGACATCGATCTCGACTTGCCCAGCGGCGACGAGCGCGAGCGCGTGATCCAGTATGTCTATCAGCGTTATGGGCAGCGCGGAGCGGCCATGACCGCCAACGTGATCACCTATCGCAATCGCATGGCCGCGCGCGAAATGGGCAAAGCGCTGGGATTCGACGAAGACACGCTGAAGCGAATTTCGGCGGCCGTGGCCACCTGGGGATTCAAAGACGAAAATGATGCGCTCGACCGCCGTCTGCGCGATGCCGGGCTCGATCTTAAGCATCCGCGGATGCGCAAATATTTCGAGTTGTGTCTCGCAGCGCAGGATCTGCCGCGGCATTTAGGGCAGCACTCGGGCGGCATGGTCATCTGTGAGGGCCGTCTCGATTCGGTCGTCCCGCTGGAGCCCGCTTCCATGCCCGGCCGCGTGGTCGTGCAGTGGGATAAAGAAGACTGCGCCGACATGGGCATCATCAAAGTCGATCTGCTGGGACTGGGTATGATGGCGGCGCTGAAAGATTCTCTCGAACTGATTCGCGATCATTACCACGCAGAAGTGGATCTCGCGCACCTTCCACCGGACGACCCCGTCGTATATTCCACGCTGCAAAAAGCCGACACAGTGGGGATGTTCCAGGTGGAGAGCCGGGCGCAGATGGCGTGCCTGCCACGCCTGAAGCCGCAGCGCTTTTACGACATCGTGGTGCAAGTGGCGATCATACGGCCGGGGCCGATCGTGGGAAATATGGTCAATCCCTTTCTCAAGCGGCGGCAAGGCAGAGAAGCGGTCACATATCCGCATCCGTCGCTCGAAACGGTGCTCGGCCGCACGCTGGGCGTGCCGCTGTTTCAGGAGCAGTTGCTGCGCATGGCCATGATCACCGCCAACTTTACGGGCGGCGAAGCGGAGGAGTTG
>Ga0181521_10003639_pt1 | contig 17988 bp, 17 predicted proteins | sample PEATcosm2014_Bin_32_FD_119764 | JGI IMG/M metagenome (GOLD analysis project Ga0181521, IMG submission 119764) | Peatland microbial communities from MTU Mesocosm Facility, Houghton, MI, USA - PEATcosm2014_Bin02_60_metaG | ecosystem: Environmental > Terrestrial > Soil > Wetlands > Peat | place... | reverse complement strand
GGCGAGCAGTCACCGGGGATCTCCCTCGATCCCGGCGAGAAGCTCGAGATCGCCGAGCAACTCGCGCGTCTCGGTGTCGACTACATCGAAGCCGGCTTCCCGGTCTCGAGCCAGGGTGAGTTCGACGCCGTGCAGGCAATTGCCCGCACAGTCGAAGGCCCTGTGATCGCCGGGCTCTCGCGGACCCAGCTCGCCGACGTGGACCGCTGCTACGAGGCACTCAAAGACGCGGAGCGCAACCGCATCCATGTCTTCATCTCGACGAGCCCGAGCCACATGGAGCACATGTTGAAGATGAACGAGGATCAGGTACTCGAGGCGGTGCGCATGGGCGTTTCGCGCGCCCGTGAGCACACCGCCGACATCGAGTTCTCGCCTCAGGACGCGACCCGCACCCCGCTCGACTTCATGCTCGAGGTGCTGGCCGCGGCCGTCGAGTCCGGGGCCGGCACCTTGAACATCCCCGACACCGTCGGCTACGGGATCCCCTGGGACTACGGCGAGCTCTTGACTCACGTCCGGGACCAGGTGGCGGGCGACTACGTGCTCTCGACCCACTGCCACAACGACCTCGGCCTCGCCGTGGCGAACAGCCTGTCCGGCGTGCGCGCGGGCGCTCGCCAGGTGGAGGTCTGCGTGAACGGCCTGGGCGAGCGCGCCGGCAACGCCGCCCTCGAGGAAGTGGTCATGGCGCTCAAGATCCGCGGAGACCTGTTCCCCGGACTGGAGACGAACGTGAGGACGAGGGAGCTGGCCCGGACGAGCCGGATGGTCGCGCGTCTGACCGGCTACCAGGTCCAGTGGAACAAGGCCGTCGTGGGGAAGAACGCCTTCGCCCACGAGTCGGGGATCCACCAGCACGGCGTGCTCACGGAGCGCTCGACCTACGAGATCATCGATGCGGACTCGGTGGGCCAGGAGGGCGGCCAGATCATTCTCGGCAAGCACACCGGGCGCCACGCCTTCGCCGACACGTTGGCGAAGCTCGGCATCAAAGTCCGGGGCGATGCCCTCGACGCGGCGTTCACCCGCTTCAAGGAACTGGCGGACCGCAAGGTGAAGCTGACCGACGCCGACCTCGAGGCGATCGTCGCCGAGGAGCTCGGAACCGCGCTCGAGGAGGGCTTCGTCCTCGACCTGCTCGACGTCCAGGGCGGCACGGCCGGGCTGCCGCGGGCGAGAGTCGTCGTGAGCCGGGACGGTCGCAAGTCCGAGGCGATCGCGCAAGGCGACGGGATGATCGACGCGACCTGCAAGGCGATCAAGGAGGCGACCGGAATCGATGCCAAGCTCATCGACTTCAACGTGTCGTCGGTCACCGGCGGTATCGACGCCCTCGGCGATGTCGTCATCCAGCTCGACTCCGGCGGCGTGCGGGCTTCGGGTCGGGGGCTGTCCACCGATGTGGTCGAGGCAGCCGCCCGCGCCTATATCGCGGCGACCAACCGGGTGGTGCGCGCCAAGGCGCGCCTGACCGACGGTGGGGGGACCGACGTCGTGCGCGAAAGCGGGGTGACTCCCTAAGCCGAGGCCTGTCGGCGAGGTCGCAACGTGGGCAGCCAGGTCGGCCGCCGCCCCTCGTAGGCGTCGATGTCCGCCAGGTGCTGGGACGTGACGCCGATGTCGTCGAGGCCCCTGAGCAGCCGGTCCCGGGCGTCGTCGTCCAAGCGGAACGGCGCCGAGATGCCCACGCCGGGCGCCTCGACCAGCCTCCGTTCGACGTCCACGACGACCTCGAGCGACGGGTCCGCGCTGACTGCCTCCAGCAGCGCCCGGCCGTCCGCGTCGGAGACCTCGGCGGGGACAAGGCCGGAACGGGTGGAGTTGTTGCGGAAGATGTCGCCGAAACGGGGGCTCACGACCGCGGAGAAACCGTGGTCGACCAGTGCCCACACGGCGTGCTCCCGGGACGATCCCGTACCGAAATTGGGGCCGGCGACGAGGATCGTCGCCCCGGCGTGGTCCGGATCGTTGAGTACGAAGCCGGGATCGTCGCGCCACTCGGCGAACAGCCCGGCCCCGAAACCGGTCCGCTCGATGCGCTTGAGCCACTCACTCGGGATGATCTGATCGGTGTCGACGTCGGAACGGTCGAGCGGGACCGCCCGCCCCGACACGATCCTCACGGGCTTCATGTCAGGCCCCGAGGCCGGCCGGGGTGGCGAACCTGCCTGCCACCGACGTCGCCGCGGCAACCGCCGGGGACACGAGATGGGTGCGGCCCCCACGTCCCTGGCGGCCCTCGAAGTTGCGGTTCGAGGTTGAGGCACAGCGCTCCCCGGGCGACAGCTGGTCGGGGTTCATGCCGAGGCACATGGAGCAGCCACTCTCCCTCCACTCGAAGCCAGCCTCGCGAAAGACCTGGTCCAGTCCCTCGGCCTCGGCTTGGAGCTTGACCCGGCGCGAGCCCGGTACGACGAGTGCCCGCAGGCCCTTTCGGACCCGGCGGCCCCGGAGTACATCGGCAGCGGCGCGCAGGTCCTCGATCCTCGAGTTCGTGCAGGAGCCGATGAAAACCGTGTCCACCTCGATCGAGGTGATCGGCGTGCCGGCCTCAAGGCCCATGTAGGCGAGGGCGCGGGCCGCGGCCTCCCGCTCGGCCGGGCTCGCCATGTCGTCCGGGCTTGGTACCCGACCGTCGATGGCGACCACCTGGGCGGGGTTGGTGCCCCAGGAGACGTGCGGGCGGATCGAGCCGGCCTCGAGCTTCACCTCGGCGTCGAAGCGGGCGCCCTCGTCGGTGGTAAGGGCGCGCCAGTCCTCGACGGCCCGCTCCCAGTCAGCGCCTTTCGGTGCGTAGCGCCGGCCCTCGAGGTAAGCGAAGGTCACCTCATCGGGGGCGATCATCCCGGCGCGGGCACCGGCCTCGATGGACATGTTGCAGACCGTCATGCGGCCCTCCATCGACAGCGAGCGGATCGCCGAACCCCGGTACTCGACGATGTGACCGACGCCTCCAGTCGTGCCGAGCCGACCGACGACGGCCAGCACGACGTCCTTGGCGCTCACACCGGGCGCCAAGTCGCCCCCGACAGTGACGGCCATGGTGCGGGGCCGGCGTTGGGGGAGGGTCTGTGTGGCGAGCACGTGTTCCACCTCCGAGGTCCCGATGCCGAAAGCCAAAGCCCCGAACGCCCCATGGGTGGAGGTGTGGCTGTCCCCGCAGACGATCGTCATCCCGGGCTGGGTGAGGCCCTGCTCGGGCCCGATCACGTGCACGATGCCTTGGTTTTCGTCGCCATGGGGTAACAGGTCACCCCGAACTCCGCGCAGTTGGAGTCGAGCGCCTCGAGCTGGCGCCGGGAGACAGGATCCTCCACCCGGCCGCTCGCCGTCGTCGTGGGCACGTTGTGGTCGGCGGTGGCGATCGTCAGGTCGGGCCGGCGTACTTGCCTTTGGGCCAGTCGCAGCCCTTCGAAGGCCTGCGGCGAGGTCACCTCGTGGACGAGGTGCAGGTCGATGTAGAGCAGATCTGGCTCGGCGGCACCGTCGCCGGGGCGAACCACGTGGCGGTCCCAGACCTTGTCAGCGAGCGTCGCAGCCATGGCCCGTCAGTTGCCCACCGAGACGATCTCGACGGAGAAGGCGCGGCCGTTCGGCCCCTCGTATACGACGGTGTCGCCGACGCTGTGCCCGACGAGCGCCTGGCCGAGCGGCGAGGCGGGCGAGATCACAGCCCCGCCTTCGCCCTTCTCCTCTATGGAGCCGACCAGGAACTTCTCGGTGTCGTCGTCCCCCTCGTAGCGGAGCTCCACCACGACGCCGGTGGTCACGACGCCGGCCTCGTGCGTGGAGCTGTCGATGATCACGGCGTTTTCCAGCATCCGTTGCAGCTGGCGCACGCGCGATTCCATCTTGCCCTGGGCGTCTTTGGCGGCGTGGTAGTCGCCGTTCTCCGACAAGTCGCCGAGTGCCCTGGCGGCTTCGATCTGGCGCGCGATCTCGACGCGGCCCCGTGTCGTGAGGTCCTCGAGCTCGGCCACGAGGCGAGCGTGGGTTTCGGGTGTGAGAACAGTTTCAGTCACTTCAGTCACCGATACGAGGCTACTGGTTCAGGGATGGAATCCTGCCAGCACCGCCGCCGCGCCAGGATCGGCGGCACGCTTTCCGCCCTAGGCTCCAGGAAGACACGAGGGGGAGGCTCCGGCGGTGAGAACGCGTGCCGGCACCGCGTCCGGCAAGGCCGGCCCCGGTGCCACGGCGGACAAGGCCTCGGGTGGCATGGGGCCAGACCAGAGCGACGGGCAGGCGGCGATATCGGTCCGCGGCCTGACCAAGCGGTACGGGGACGTCGCGGCCGTGCGGGGGATCGACTTCGAGGTGTCGCGGGGGGAGACCTTCGGGTTCCTCGGGCCGAACGGGGCCGGCAAGACGACGACGATCAAGATCCTCTGCACGCTCGCCGGCGCGACGACGGGCACCGCCAAGGTCGCCGGCCACGACACGGGCACCGACCAGGACGAGGTGCGACGCAACATCGGCCTCGTGTTCCAGGACACAACCTTGGACAACTACCTGACGGCTGAGCAGAACCTCCGTTTCCACGCCGCCCTGTATGCGGTGCCTAAGGCCGCGGTGGCGCCGCGTATGCGCCAGGTGCTGGACATGGTCGGCCTCTGGGAACGCAGGGACAACCTTGTCAGCACGTTCTCGGGTGGCATGCAGCGCCGGCTGGAGATCGCCCGGGGTCTTCTCCACGCGCCACGAGTGCTGTTCCTCGACGAGCCGACCGTGGGGCTCGACCCGCAGACCCGTTCCTCGATCTGGAGCTACATCAACGAGCTCAAAGGCCGCGAGGACATCACGATCTTCCTGACGACGCACTACATGGACGAGGCGGAGAACTGCGACCGGATCGCGATCATCGACCACGGGAGGATCGTCGCCATCGACACCCCCGAGGCGCTCAAGGCCAGCGTCGGCAAGGACCGGGTGCAGATCCACACCGTCGACGACCCGGCGGCGATCACCTCCTTGGCGGCCCGTTTCGGTGTCGAGGCGGCCGTCCACGACGGTGCTGTCACCTTCTCGGTGGCCGCGGGGGAGGAGTTCGTTCCGCGGCTGTTCTCCGAGCTCGGCGTGGCGATCAGCTCGGTGAGCGTCTCGCGTCCCTCGCTCGACGACGTGTTCATGTCCTACACCGGCAGCACCATCCGCGATGCCGAGGCATCAAGCATCGACGTGATGCGCCAAAGGGCTGCCCACTGGCGAGGGGGGAGACGCTGAGATGGTCACACGGGTCGCCAAGGCTACGGTGGATGCCAAGACGGAGGCTGCGCTCGTGGCCGAGATCAGGGTCGCGGTGCCCGAACACAGCCTGTGGCACAACGTCCGCGCGGTGAACATCGTCTGGCGGCGCGAGCTGATCCGTTTCCGCACCGACCGGCTGCGTGCCATCAGCTCGCTCATACAGCCGTTCCTGTTCCTGTTCGTGCTGGGAACGGGCCTGTCCACCCTCGCCAGACGCGGCATGCCACCCGGGGTGGACTTCAAGACCTTCATCTACCCGGGCGTGCTGGCGATGTCGGTCCTCTTCACGGCCGTCTTCTCGGCGGGCTCGATCGTGTGGGACCGGGAGTTCGGCTTCTTGCGCGAGATGCTCGTGGCACCGGTCAGCCGCGCCTCGCTCGTGGTGGGAAAGTGCCTTGGAGGCACAACGATCGCCACATTCCAGGGCCTCGTCTTCCTTGCCCTGGCAGGCTTCGCGCACGTGCCCTACGACCCCGCGCTGCTGGCGACGCTCGTAGGCGAACTGCTCCTCCTGTCTTTCACCTTGACGGCGTTCGGGCTGATGATGGCCGCCCGGATCAAACAGTTCCAGTCGTTCATGGCGCTGACGCAGATGCTCGTGATGCCCCTGTTCTTCCTCTCGGGTGCCCTCTACCCCCTCAACGGGCTGCCTGCCTGGTTGAGCGTGCTGACGAGGATCGACCCGCTGACCTACATCGTCGGGCCGATGCGCCACGCCGTCTTCGACCATCTCACGATGCCCTCCGCGTACGTCCAGCGTCTGGCGCCGGGCATCACCTGGGGCAGCTGGGTCGTTCCCGTGGGGGTCTCATTGGGGATCGTCGCGGTCATGGGTCTCGTGATGGGGGTCGTGGCCATAGGCGAGTTCCGAAAGACGGAGTGAGTCTGTTTCCCAGGTGACGTCCCGAGTGCTACGGCTGCAAGGTCCGAGTACCCTCGGGCAATGGCCGGAACATTCGTCTTTCGGGTGAGCCGGATGGCGCTGGCCGCAGTGACACTGGCGGCGCTCGCGACTGTGAGCGTGCGGGCTTCGGGCGGCGCCGCCTCGTTCGCCAGGGCTGTTCCGCGGGGTCGGGCCACGCCGAGGGCCGGGATCGTGCCACCGCGGAACCCCCCGAAGAACATTCCTCCAGACCCGGATTTTTACGCCTCCTGCGCCGTCGGGACTCTCGACGACACGGCGCCCTGCAACGCGAAGGTGCTGGAGGCCATCGACCGGGCACGGGGGACCGAGCCGGTCGGCCCGCTGCGGTTCAACCTGGCGAAGTTCCTCAAGCTGAGCGTCCCTGACCAGCTCTTCACGATCGCCGACCTGGAGCGGGTGTCCCGAGGGGAGCCGCCGATGGCCGCGCTCACGGTCCAGATGGACAAGGCGGCCCAGGCCGGCGCCGACAGCGGCAACGACCCCAGCTGGTCGGCGACGCCGCTGTCCGGGGGCGCCCAGGTGGTCGCCTGGGGGTCGAACTGGGCCGGTGGCAGCGAGAGCGCACTCGGGGCCGACGACGGCTGGATGTACGACGACGGCTACGGGGGCCACAACGGAGGCTGCCCGTCCCCGGCGGCGCGAGGATGCTGGGGGCACCGCGACAACGTCCTGCGGCAATGGCGGGGCGATCTCAGCGGCTGCCGCGCGGCCGACTCCCGGCTCGTCATGGGGGCGGCGTACGCCCGCTCATCCAAGTGGGCCACTTCGTTCGCCGAGATCTTCGTTGCCGCCTGCGGGCATGAGCCGTCCGGCGAGGTCTACACCTGGACCGAGGCGCAGGCCGCGATCGGACTGCGGTGACGAGCGACGACGCAGCCCGGATGCTCAGCTTCGCCGGGCGGACCTCCGCTCTCCCGCCTGCGCGGGCACCCCGACTAGTGTGACCGGGCAGTGGAACCGAGGGTCGGCGCACACAGAGTCGCAGTCATAAGGGGCGACGGGATCGGCCCCGAGGTCGTCGCGGAGGCGCTCAAAGTCGTCGCGGCCGCCGGGGTCGAGATCGAGACGATCGAGTACGACCTCGGTGCCGGCCGATACGAGCGCACGGGCGAGGTGCTGCCCGACTCGGTCCTTGAGGAGCTCAGAGAAGCCGACGCCATCCTGCTCGGCGCCGTCGGGCCGCCGATCGGGTCGACGGCGGTGCCACCGGGAGTCATAGAGCGCGGCCTCCTCTTGAAGCTTCGTTTCGAGCTTGACCTGTACATCAACCTGCGGCCGTTCCACGGGGTCCCGGGTTCGATCGCGCCTGACGCGGACCTCGTGCTCGTGCGCGAGAACACCGAGGGCCCCTATGTGGGCGAGGGCGGGGCGCTCAGGCGGGGCACGCCGTTCGAGGTTGCCACGCAGGGGTCCGTCAACACCCGTCACGGAGTCGAGCGCTGTGTCCGGTATGCCTTCGGGCTGGCTGAGCGCCGCAAGGCCCACCACGTGACCCTCGTGCACAAGACCAACGTTCTCACCTATGCGGGCGATCTCTGGCAGCGGGCGTTCGATTCGGTGGCTCTCGAGCACCCGGGCGTCGCCACCGGGTACAACCACGTCGACGCCGCCTGCATCGTCCTTGTCGAGAAGGCCACCCGCTACGACGTCGTAGTGACCGACAATCTGTTCGGCGATATCCTCGCCGACCTCGCGGGCGCCGTCACCGGCGGCATCGGGCTCGCGGCGTCGGCCAACCTCAACCCGGCCCGCACCGGCCCGTCTGTCTTCGAGCCGGTCCACGGGGCCGCGTACGACATCGTCGGCACCGGAAAGGCGAATCCCCTGGCCGCGATCCGCTCCGCGGCCATGATGCTCGAGCACTTGGGCGAGGTCGCGGCATCAGAGCGCGTAACCAAGGCGGTCCTCGAGTTGCAGACTGAGATGGCCGGTTCCTCCGCGTCCTGGAGCACGTCCGGCGTTGGCGATGCGGTCATAAGGAGGTTGTGAGGTGCCCATCACCCCGACGGCAAAGATCTGGATGGACGGCGAGCTTGTCGACTGGGACAAGGCAACCGTGCATGTGCTCACGCACAGCCTGCACTACGGGATGGGGGTGTTCGAGGGCATCCGCGCCTATCCGACCGCCAACGGGCCGGCGATCTTCCGCCTGCGCGACCACGTCAGGAGGATGTTCAGGGGGACCCGCATCCTGCAGATGGACCTGCCGTACTCCGAGGACGCGGTCTGCGAGGCGATCAAGCTCACCGTGACGGAGAACGGGCTCGAGAGCTGCTACATAAGGCCGCTCGCCTACCTCGGCTACGGCGAGATGGGCATGAACCCCATCGCGTGCAAGGTGAGGCTCTCGATCGCGGTGTGGCCCTGGGGCGCCTACCTCGGTGACGAGGCGATGCGCACCGGCATCCGCCTCAAGGTCAGCTCCTGGGCCCGCAACGACCCGCGTTCCGTGCCGACGGCCGCCAAGTGCTCCGGGCTGTACGTCAACTCCTCGCTCGCCAAGCTGGAGGCGGCACGCGCCGGCTACGACGAAGCCCTCATGTGCACCACGAGCGGGCTGATCTCCGAAGGCACGGGTGAGAACGTCTTCGTCGTGCGGGGAGGCAGCCTCTACACGCCGCCGCCGTCGGGCGCGGGGTCACTCGAGGGCATCACGGCGGACACCGTCGCCACCTTCGCCCGTGACCTCGGCCACACCGTCACCGAGCGTGAGATGCGCCGGACCGACCTCTACATGGCCGACGAGGCGTTCCTCACCGGCACGGCCGCAGAGGTCGTCCCGATCGGCTCGGTCGACGACCGCCTGGTCGGGACGGGAGAGCCCGGACCGATCACGCGCGAAATCCAGGACTTGTACAACGCGACCGTCCGGGGCACGGTGGACCGGTACAAGGACTGGCTCGACTATGCCACCTGAGCCCAACCTCCCCGACGCCGTCGACATTTACGACACGACGCTGCGGGACGGTTCGCAACAGGAAGGCATCTCGCTGACCGTCGACGACAAGCTGCGCGTTGCCGAGCAACTGGACCATCTGGGCGTCTCGTACATAGAGGGCGGCTGGCCGGGGGCGAACCCGAAGGATGAGGAGTTCTTCACCCGGGCCGCCAAGGAGCTGCGGCTCAAGACGGCGACTCTCGTCGCCTTCGGCTCGACGCGCCGTCCCGACGGGCAGGCAGGCTCCGACGAGACGCTCCGCCACCTCATCGAGGCGGGCACCGAGGTCGTCTGCATCGTCGCGAAGTCATCCGACCTGCACGTCACCGAGGCGCTGCGCACGACGCTCGACGAAGCGGTCGCCATGGCGGCCGACTCGGTGGCGTACCTGCGCCAAGCGGGCCGGCGCGTCTTTTTCGACGCCGAGCACTTCTTCGACGGTTACAGCCGCGACGCCGAGTTCGCGCTCCGTGTCCTGCGGGCGGCCGAGGAGGCCGGCGCCGAGGTGCTCGTGCTTTGCGACACCAACGGCGGCACCCTGCCCCACGCCGTCGGCCAAGTCGTGGCCGAAGTGAGGCAGCGCTCGTCGGCCATGATCGGTGGTCACTTCCACAACGACGGCGGTTGTTCGGTGGCGAACTCCCTTGCGGCCGTACGCCAAGGCGCCACCCACATTCAGGGCTGCATCAACGGCTACGGCGAGCGGACCGGGAACGCGGACCTCTCGGCGATCATCGCGAACCTCACCCTCAAGATGGGCATCAGGACGATCCCGGCCGAAAGGTTGGAGCGCCTGACCTCCGTGGCCCATCACATCGCTGAGATCGTCAATCTCACCCTTGATCCGCAACGCCCCTACGTCGGCACGGCGGCGTTCGCGCACAAGGCCGGCCTGCACACGAGCGCCCTCATCCGCAGGTCCGACGCTTACGAGCACATCGCGCCTGACGTCGTCGGCAACGGGACCCGTGTCGTCGTGAGCGAGCTGGCGGGGCGCTCGACGCTCCAGCTGAAGGCGGCCGAGCTCGGCCTCGAGCTCGACTCGCCGGCGTTGGGACGCGTCCTCGAGTCCCTCAAGCACCTCGAGCACAACGGCTATCACTTCGAGGCCGCCGACGGGTCCTTGGAGCTCTTGATGCGGGCCGCGGCCGGTTCCCCCGGCGGGCGGCTGGGGGACTTTTTCAGGATCGAGTCGTTCCGCGTCATCACAGACTGGCGCGTCCGGGACGGCCTCGCGGGCGAACAGGGCACCGGCGAGGGCGGCCCGGTTCTGGTCCATCCCTGGTCCTCGCCGGGTGAGCTCACAACCGAAGCGACGGTGAAGGCCCACGTCGGCGACGAGCGGGTCGTGGCGACTGCGGAGGGGAACGGGCCGGTGAACGCGCTCGACGCCGCGCTCCGGCTCGCCATCGAGCCGTACTTCGAACAGCTGCGCAACGTGCACCTGACCGACTACCGGGTCCGCGTCCTGGACACGTCCAAGGGGACGGGGGCGGTCACGAGGGTGCTCCTCGACACCGCCGACGCCGAAGGCAGCTGGTCGACGATCGGAGTTTCGGAGAACATCATCGAGGCCTCCTGGGAGGCGCTCGTGGACTCGGTGGTCTTCGGCCTCATCCGTGCCGCGGCCGGCGACACCGGGGCGGTGAAGACAGAGGAAGGGCCGTGACCCAGCCGAAGTTCGCTCCCATCCTGGAGCAGCACGAGGTCCGCGCGGTGCAGCGGATCGGCCCTCCTGCGCCCTGGATGACCCATCGCCCGGGGGAGAGCCGTCCCGCACCGCAGGCGCCAGGCAAACACGGCCTCGGTGTCCCCGGACCCGATCAGGGCTACGCCGTCGCCCTCGCCACCCGTTTCGCACAGCACCTCGTGCTCGAGCCCGGTGAACGCGCCGACGACGTGCTGGCGGGCGCGGTCGCCATCGCGCTGCGCCGGGCGGCGATATTCGGCCGCGCGCCGGTCGGGGCGGACATCGAACTGGCGCTCAGGCTTTTCAAGTACGTCGTCGGCGAGGAGGGGACCTGGCCGTCCGGCGATCTCGTCGCCTTGCGCCGGGCGCGCTTTGACGCCGCGGCGCACGACTACTGGCGCCTGCGGGCGCTCGTCGACGCCGTCCCCGAGCAAACCTTCCGGCTCAACCCCGAGAAGCTCTCCAAGCGACTCGAGAACGAGCCTTCGTGCTGGCGGGAGCTGGTCGGCGCCTGACCGAGGTGGTCCGGCGCCCATCCTGGTCCGGAAGCACGCCGCGGCACGGAAGGCCGGCCAAGCCCGGCGTGCTCACAGCGTCGGGTGGGGGCGAACGTCTTGGGAGGCCAGCGCCGACCGCGATGCCGCGGCAGCAGATCGCAACGCCGCGTCGATGTCACGCAGGTGGTGCTCGCCTTCGTGGACGGCGTGGCGCCCCAGCCAGACGACGTTGCGCTCGGTGGAGTTGTATAGGCAGTGGCGCTGCCACTGGGCCTCGTCGAGGCCCTCGAAGGCCCAGGCGAGCATCTCGGCCGCGACCTTGAGCTCACGGCCCACATCGGCCGGTTCCTCGGCGCCGTAGCGCGCCAGGCTCGCCCGTTCGTCGCGGTACATCGGGGCGAAGCTCGGGCGGTCCTCTACCAGCGCGAGGTAGAGCCGTTCACGAAGGACCAGGAACACGTCGCGGACGTGGCAGGCGTATTCGAGTGCCGACCAGATGCGCGGTCCCGGCCGGGTGCGTATCGTCACCCCGAGCGTCGGGTCGGCGCGCTCGTTGGAGACCCGCATGGCGAAACGGCCTCCCAACGATCGCAACGTGCCGGGCACGGCGCCGGGGCCGAGCGCGTCGCAGTCGAATTGGCATTCTCCGCAGCGGTCCACTCCTACATCGTGGCCGATCGGCCGGCCGCGCGTGGTGGCAGTGGCCTCGACACGATAGCGTCACGTGCTGACAGGCCAGGTTTGGCCGTAAGCGGCCGCGAGGTCATCGGAGGCAGGCCATGGGGTTCATGGACAAAGTAAAGGCGCAGGCGACAGTTCTGGCCGAGAAGGCCCAGGAGGGAGCCAAGGCCGGGCAGGCCAAGCTCTCGGACATGCAGGCGAAGAAGCATGCCGACGCGCTTCTCCTCGAGCTCGGCGGCATCGTCTACTCCCAGCAAGCGGGTCGCGCTCCGCAGGACGCCGACGCAAGAGTCGCCGACCTGATCACTCAGCTCCGCCAGCACGAGACCGAGCACGGGCCGATCGCGGTGACCTCTGCGACGCTGCTGGCACCGGCAGCTCCCGACGGGGGCTCGTTCGTCCCCACGCCGACGCAAGCGACCGACACCCCGGAGCAGCCCTCGACCCCGGCCGCGACCACGGTGACCGGCGGCGGGGGTATCCCCGGTTCTGGGGGCGGAATCCCCCAGTCGAGCGGCGGCATCCCGACGGGTTCCTACTCCTCCGACACGGAGGAGACCTCGTAGCTCGTTGGGGCGGGCCCGGCGCGCCCGCCGTGGTCGGAGCGAGCGCCGCTTCCCATTCGAGGTCTAGCCGGGGTCGGTAGCTCAAGGAGTAAGTGGCCCGGCGACCATGGCTGCCATGGCCCACCCTTGTTCCCGTCCCGGTCCCCTGTGCCGCCGGTCCGGGGGTCTTCTGCAGCGGGGCGTCCGAGAACCGCTCCACCGGACAGCTCGTTGTGTGGTCGCGGGGGTCGTCGCGGCCCTCCTCGGCTCGTGCACGTCCCCGGCGACCCCCCGGGGAGCCGGGACCGGGCGCGTCGTGCAGTCGGTCCGGCCAGCCGAGGGCACCCGGGCGCCGCCAAGCGTCCGTGCCGATCCGATCTCCCCGGCGCGGCGAGGGCTCGAAGCCAGCCCGGAGGTCGCCGCTTCGGTACTCGGCGCGTGGCGGTCCGAGATGGAGGTGTTCTACGCGGCGAGCCGGCACGGCGCCGGGTGGTCCCGCCGCCTCGGCCTCGGCGTCGTCGCGGGGAGCCCGGAAGACGAGGCGATGACCTCCTTCCTCTCGGCCCAGGCGGCGTCCGGTGTCGTCGGGCCGTCGAGATGGCGCATCGGAAGTGGGCGCGTCGTCTCGCTCGGTCGCGCGAGAGCCGTCGTGGCGGGATGTTCCTACGACCCCGGTAGTCGCTTCCGGTCCGGTCCCCTCGCCGCACCGGGTGACCTCGGCGGGGGGGCCGCGGTGACGGCGTACCTCTCCTCCATGACCGAGGTGAGGGGCTCGTGGAGACTGGAGCGGACCGTCACCTCGGACCTGGCCGGTGGTGTCTGGCCGGGTGCCTGCCGGCGCCTGGTCTCCCGGCTCGTGGTGGCGCACGCCCGTGCGGGCGCCGAGAGCGCCGACCGTGCCGGCGACGGGGGTGGAGCAGGCTCGACCGGCACGTCGATCTGGTCCTCGGTGTGGTGGCTCGGCACTCCGCTAGGACCGGGACCATACACGGGTGGTACCCGAAGCGGTCTCGCGCTCTGCGTCTGGCGCGACGTCGGGTCTTCATTGAGCAGCCTCAACGCTGCGCTCGCCGGTGCCGGGCTTCCGGCCGACTACTGGACCCCACCGCGGGCCGGCGGCTATCCCGGCATCTGGTCGGTCGAGCTCTGGGCCACGGCGCTGTTGAAAGGGGCCGCATCGTCGGATCACTTCGACGTCGTCGCCTGCCCGAATCCGGGTGAGGTCCCCCGCGGCGGGGGCTACATCGAGGCCGACGTGCCGCCCGCCGCCGGAGCGACCGGCAAGGTCATGTACCTGTGGATCTACTGGGACACGGTGCCGGACCCGACCGCCTCGGGCCTCCCGCCGTTGATCTACGAAGCGCTCGCCAGGGCCGTGCTCCCGTCCCCGATCATCTCCACATCTCCCGCGTCGATCGACGCCTTCAGCGACGCGACGATCGTGAACTTCCCGACGTGGTTGTGGATCCGGCCCTCGGCCTGGAGAACGGTCTCCGCCACGGCATCTGGCGGTGGGCTCGTCGCCACGGTGTGGGCGACCCCGATGAGCCTGACCTGGCGGGCGGGGTGGAGCTTTCCCGAACCGGGTGACGACCCCGAGGGCGGGGTCACCCTCGCCCCGGAGGACCTCGACCTCGTTTGCGCCGGGCCCGGTGTCCCCTATGACGAGTCGCTCGCACCGACTGCGCAAGCAAGCGCCTGCCAGGGTGTCTTCACCCAGTCCACCTTCGGGACCGACCAGGCGCTGGAGGCGTCTATCTCATGGCGGGTTGGCTGGGCGCTGTCCGATGTCGCCGGCATCGTGGGAGGTGAGGGCCTGCTCGGGGACTCCGTTTCCAGTGCCACGCGTCCGCTGCGCGTCCTGCAGGTCGAGTCGGTGCTCACCACGCCCTGACAGGTCTCCGAGGCGCCTACCGCCTCTCGAGGCGGTCGGCATGTGACCTCGAGTGGGAGGCTCCAATGCGATCGGGCGCGCCCGAGATCCGCTCGTCGCCGGGCCGGTGCCTCCGTCGGGCGCACCGTTATCGTCTGACCGGTGAGCTCGGGTCATCCGGAACCTCGTCGGCTACGTAGTCGAAGTGAGGTGCAACCCGAACTGGCCCACGCGAGCGACGCCAACCTCGTGCTCGCGATAGCCCGGTATCGGGAAGATGCTCTCGCAGAGGCGTACCGGCGGCACGCCGGCGCCGTTTTCGGCCTCGCCCGACGGTTGCTGCACGAGCGGGCGGCCGCCGAAGAGGTCGTGCAGGAAGTGTTCGTGAGATTGTGGAACGCCCCGGAGCGGTTCGACCCGGAGCGGGGGACCCTGCGGTCGTACCTGCTCGCCCAGGCACACGGACGAGCGGTCGACCAGCTCCGCTCGGAGGTGGCCCGACGCCGCCGGGAAGAGCGCGGGGCGCGAGAGACCGCCCTCGCCGGCTACGACGTCGAGCACGAGGTCGGGGACATCATCGTCGCCGACCTCGTTCGCGAGGTCCTCGGTGACCTGCCCGACACCGAGCGGCGCCCGATCGAGCTGGCCTACTTTCGTGGCCACACCTACCGGGAGGTGGCGGCGATCCTCGGCGAACCGGAGGGCACCGTGAAGAGCAGGATCCGGAGCGGGCTGAAGCGTATGCACGCTCAGCTCAGCGTCTCCGGTTTGGGTTTGAAAGGCGAGCAGCTGTGACACACGACGAGATCGAGGAGATGCTCGGTGTCTATGCGCTCGATGCGCTGGATCCGCAGGAGCGCCAGGAGATCGATGACCACCTCGCCTCCTGCCCGCGGTGCCGTGCGGAGCTCGCCGCCCACCGTGAGGTCGCGGCCCTCCTGGGCAACCCGGTCGGCGAAGCCCCGGCCACCGCGCCCGCAGAGGTCTGGGACCGGATCGCATCTTCGCTCCAGGACGAGCCCCCCTTCCTCCCGCCTCTGGTACGGCGCGGCTCACGGCGGAATCTCGCCTTGTTGGTGCCGCTCGGAGCGGTCGCAGCGGGCCTGATCCTGGTTGTCGCGTTGTTGGCGGCCAAGGTCGGCGACTTGAGCCAGCAGGTCAGCAGCCTCAGGCACCAGGCGGGCGTCACCAGCGTGCTCCTCGATCCCACCCACCGGACGGTGGCGCTCACCTCGGCGGTGCACCCGCGCTGGCGGACCACGGTGGTCATCTCGGCGAATGGCGAGGGCTACCTCATCAACCCGTCCCTGCCTGCGCTCAAGAGCTCGCAGACGTTCCAGCTCTGGGCACTGTCGCGTGGCAGGGTCGTCTCGCTCGGCGTGCTCGGTTCGCACCCGGGCGGTGCGCCTGTCCGGGTCCAGCCCACGATGACGGTGCTCATGATCAACGCGGAGCCGCTCGGGGGCACACCGGTGCCGACGACGCCGGTGCTCGTGCAGGGGACCCTGCCGGTCGGCTTGTGAGACCACCCGGGGGACCGCGGGCGGCTCATCGGTGAGAGACTTCTCCCACTAACGGGGAGGCCTGCCGTGGCTATCGAAACTTCGCTCAGTTACCCGGACATAAGTGCTCAGGGTTTCGCCCATCCCGCCGACCGGGCGGCCGCGGCGGCGCTGCACACCGTCCCGATGCTCGATCGCGTGATCAAAAAGCTCAGCGAGGTCGGCTACGAGCGCAAGCTCCGCCAGCTCATGCTCGGCACGGCCGTGCGCCTCGGGGAGGACCAGCTGCCCGAAGTGTGGGCGATGCAACGCCGCTACGCCCACATCTTCGATATCGCCACCTGCCCACAGCTTTATGTGACCCAGTACCCGGTGGGGAACGCGCTCACGATCGGCGCCAACGAACCCGTGACGCTGGTCTCCTCGGGGCTGGCGAGATCGTTCGACGCCGACGAGCTGCACTCGGTGCTCGCGCACGAGATGGGCCACGTGCTGGCCGATCACGTGACCTTCATGACCACATTCGAGCTCGTGCAACTCGTCATGAACGGAGTGCTGCGCGGGGCCCCGTTGGCCGGCCTGCCCCTGAGAGCGCTCTACTACGCCCTGCTCGAATGGTCGAGGGCGGCCGAGTTGACGGCCGATCGCGCGAGCGCGCTCGGGACCGGGGACCCGCTTTTGACCTGCCGGACCCTGATGCGCATGGCGGGCGGCCCGGTGCCGGGCCTGGACCTCGACGCGTTCATACGCCAGGCGACCGAGTACGAGGGAGAGGGCGATCCCTTCGCGCGGTACTCGCGTTTCTGGTCGGAGATCGGCACGACGCACCCCTTCCCCGTGCGTAGGGTCAAGGAGCTCGTGGCGTGGGTGGCGTCGGGGGACTTCGACCGGCAGCGGTCCGGGGGCTATCTCCGGCGCGGCCAGGAGCCGCCACCCTCGGCCGAGTTCGATGCGGCGCTCAGGCACTACCGGCAACGCTTCGCGAAGATCGTCGAACGCGCCGGCGGCGGCGTGCAGCAGGTCGTGAGCCGCTTTGCCACCTGGCTCGACAGCGACAACGCCGGTGACGACGAGGGGTCTGAGCCCTGAGCAGCCCGGCTCAGGCCAGGAAGGACCGGGGCAGAGCCTCGAACATCTCGGCGGAAAGGGCGAGTGACTCGACGTCGACGCGTTCGTCGTCGCCGTGGAACATCGACAGGAACTGCTCGAAGCTCAACCTGTCCGAGAACATCCCGAAGCCGTAGGCGACCGCGCCCCGTCGGCGGAAGAACCGGCCGTCGGTGGCGCCTGTCGAGAAGTAGGGCACCGGCTCGGCGCCGGGGTGGAACCGCTTCACCATGGTGTCGAGCTCGTGCCACAGCGGCGTGCCGACCGGCGACTCGCTGGCAGGGTCGTTGTGGGCCCACGCGATGTCGACCTTGTCGCCCAGGTCCCCGATGGCCTCGGCCAGCAGCGACCGCACGTCGGCCTCGCTCTGGCCCGGCAGCGTCCTCACGTCGAGGTCCACTTCGACCTGATCGGGGATCACGTTCAGCTTCGTGCCACCGTGGACGATCGTCGGGGCGATCGTCATATGCGTGCAGGCGTGCGCCTGGCGGGCGAGCCCGACATGGGGGAACGACTCGCAGATGTCGTCGATCCTGGCCGGGTCGAGGAACATCGCCCCGATCTCGTCGGGCAGCGACATGCCGGCGACGAAACGGCGCCACGCGTCGGGCACGCTCGCCGGCGGCCGGAACGCCGCCAGGCGCCCCACGACCGCGGCGGCTGTCACGAGGGCGTTGTCGGTATGCAACGGAGCCGAGGCGTGGCCTGCCACTCCCCGGACGCGCAGACGGCACCAGCAGCTTCCCTTCTCGCCCACCATGACCGGGAGTCGCCGACCGCCCGGTGTCTCGATGGGGACCCCCCCGGACTCGGTGATGACGTAATCGGCTCTCACCGACGAGGGGGCATGCTCGCTGAGCCAGCCCGCGCCGTGGGAGCCGAGGGCCTCCTCGTCGGCGACCGCCGCCAGGATCAAGGTGCCACGGGGACGAAAGCCACTGCGAGCGAGGCGCCCGAACGCGACGGCCATGGCGGCGGTG
>Ga0181521_10003634_pt1 | contig 18008 bp, 18 predicted proteins | sample PEATcosm2014_Bin_32_FD_119764 | JGI IMG/M metagenome (GOLD analysis project Ga0181521, IMG submission 119764) | Peatland microbial communities from MTU Mesocosm Facility, Houghton, MI, USA - PEATcosm2014_Bin02_60_metaG | ecosystem: Environmental > Terrestrial > Soil > Wetlands > Peat | place... | reverse complement strand
GAAACCGGTGTTGCTGAAATATTTTCCCTCCTCTGGATTGATGCCCATGGCGCGAAACTCGGCCCGCGGAATCAAATAGCCGGAGGCGCTGTTCGGATCCGCCCAGGCCAGCGAGTGTCCCTTCATGTCGGCCAGCGAGGTGATGCCGCTATCCGACCGCGTATAAAGCACCGACACATAGGATGTCCCGCCATCCTGCTCCTGCGTCACCACCAGCGGCACGACGTCGCCGTTGCTCTCCATCCAGGCCGCGGCATAGGCAGCCGGGCTCATATAGGCGATGTCGAGCTGTTGCGCGGCGAAAGCCTGGATGACACCGGCATAGTCCGCCGCCACCATCAGCTTCACCGGGACCTGGAACGTGGTTTCGAGCAATTTCCTGTAGCCGTCCACCCGTGCCAGGCGGTCGGCGTCGTTCTCGCCGCCCAGCAATCCCATACGAATAACGGGGATTTGCGCTGCCCAGGCGCGCTTGCCGGGCGCCGGCATGTCGGCCGCCCGGGCGCGCCATGCCAGCAGCGCGGAACCAAGCCCGACGGCGAGTGAGCGGCGTGTGATCATCGGCGGATCCTTTCACCGGCGATGATAGCGCCGTCACCAGGCTGTGCTAATCTCGGTCGCGTCGTCAGGGAGGAATGTTATGCTGCTGTACAACTCGATCGGCCCCAATCCACGGGTCGTGCGCATCTTCATGGCTGAGCGCGGCATCGAATTGCCGCGTGTCGAGGTGGACCTGCGCGGTGGCGAGAACCGCGGCGAGGCATTTCGGGCGAAGAACCCCGCCGGCCAATGCCCGGCGCTGGAACTCGACGATGGCAAGGTCATCGCCGAGATCACCGCGATCTGCGAATACCTCGACGAGGTTACGCCGGGTCCGTCACTGATCGGCAGCACGCCGGTGGAGCGGGCGGAGACGCGCATGTGGGCGCGGCGGGTCGATCTCAACATCCTCGAGCCGATGGCCAATGGGTTCCGCTTCGGCGAGGGATTGAAGATGTTCCAGAGCCGCATCCACTGCATACCCGCCGCGTCCGACGACCTGAAGCAGATCGCGCAGGAGCAATTGACCTGGCTGGACGGGCAGATGGCGGGCAAGCAATTCATCTGCGGCGACCGGCTGACCCTGGCGGATATTCTGCTGTTCGCCTTTGTCGATTTCTTCGATGGCGTGCGGCAGCCGATCAACCAGGCGAACCACAACATCGTCGCGTGGCACGCCAGGATGAAGGCGCGCCCCAGCGCGGCGGCATAACCTCTCCCGCGAGAGCGGGAGAGGTCGAGGCGCGCAGCGACGAGGGTGAGGGTGATCGGGTCGGCACGCAGCACTGGTGCAAGAACGCAGCGTGTCTGCCCGGTCACCCTCGGCGCTAACGCGTCTCGCGTTGATCCGCCTCGCGGCGCAACCCCACGCCGTCGGCGAGGTCGAGTTCGTCGCCATAGATTGCGACGACCCGGTCCGCGGTCAGTTCGGCCGGCGGACCGTCGAACATCAACCGCCCCTGCTGCAACGCGACGACGCGATCGCAGTAGCGTCGCGCCTCTTCCAGATGGTGCAAATTGGCCAGCACGGTCAGCCCGTCCTCGCGATTCACCCGGCGTAGCGCTTCCATCACCACACGCGCGTTATGCGGATCGAGGCTGGCGATCGGCTCGTCGGCCAGCAGCATCAGCGGCTGCTGTAGCAACGCGCGGCAGATTGCCACACGTTGCTGCTGGCCGCCGGACAGCGTGCCGGCGCGCTGCAATGCCAGTTCCGCCAGGTCGAAGCGTTCCAGGACCGACAGCGCCATGGCGCGTTCTGCCGCGGAGAACAGGCCGAGCAGACTGGGCAGCGTGGCGCGGCGGTTCAACCGGCCGATCAACACGTTGGTCAGCACGTCGAGGCGCGGGATCAGGTGGAACTGCTGGAAGATCATCGCCGCGCTGCTGCGCCAGTCGCGCAGTGCCTGGCCGGCCAATGCCGTCACATCGGTGTCGCCGAACCGGATCGTGCCGGCGGTGGGCTCGACCAGCCGGTTGATCAGCCGCAGCAGCGTCGATTTGCCGGCGCCCGAGCGGCCGATGATGCCCAGCACCTGGCCCGGCGGCACGTCGAGGTCGATGCCATCGACCGCGACCGTCGAACCAAACCGCCGGGTCAGGTTGCGCAGTCGTAGAACCGACTGCGCAGGCAGGCTGTCAGCCAGCGGCACTCGCCCTGTCGATCTGCGCGATGGCGTCGCGGTCGAGCTTGATCTCCGGTGCCCGCATGATCTCACGCAACTGGTCGACATTGGTGGCACTGGCGATCGGCGCGGTAATGCTCGGCCGTGCGATCATCCAGGCGAGGGCGACCTGCGCCGGTGTCGCATCGTAGCGCTTGGCGACGTCGTCCAGCGCGGCGAGCGTGCGCAGCCCCGCGTCGTTCAGGTATTTCGCTACGCGCGAGCCGCGCGCGCGGCCCTCGGTATCGGTGGCGGAACGGTATTTGCCGGTGAGGAACCCGCTCGCCAGGGAGTAGAAGGGGATGACGCCGACTTGCTCCTTCAGGCAGAGGTTTTCCAGCTCGCCCTCGTAGGGCTGCCGTTCCACCAGGTTGTACAGCGGCTGGAGGCTCTGATAGCGCGGCAGGCCCTGTGCGGTGCTGATGTTCAGCGATTCCGCCAGCCGCGCGGCGCTGAAATTCGACGCGCCGATCTCGCGCACCTTGCCCTGCTGGATCAGTTCGGCGTAGGCGGACAGGGTTTCCTCGATCGGCGTGTCGGGATCGTCGCGATGCGACTGGTAGAGGTCGATGTAGTCGGTTTGCAGGCGGCGCAGCGACGCCTCGACCGCCTGCATCATATAGGCGCGCGACAGGCCCTTCATGCCAGGCCCCATCTCGATGCCGAGCTTGGTAGCGATGATGACCTTGTCGCGATTGCCGCGTGCCTTCAGCCACTTGCCCAGGATGGCTTCGGACTCGCCGCCCCGGTTGCCGGGATGCCAGCGCGAATACACGTCGGCGCTGTCGATGAAGTTGAAGCCGGCGGCGACGAAGGCATCGAGCAAGGCGAAGGAGGTGGCTTCGTCGGTTGTCCAGCCGAATACGTTGCCGCCGAAAGCGAGCGGCGCGATTTGCAAAGACGATTGGCCGAGCCTGCGCTTTTCCATTCCGATCTCCGGGGTAAAAACCCTCTCCCGCTACGCGGGAGAGGGCAGGGTGAGGGTGCCGCGTGCGCCCCGTTGCACCCTCACCTAACCTCTCCCGCAAGCGGGAGAGGGACTATTGCGCCCGCGCCCGCACCAGCCGGCCTGGCGTGGCGCCGGTGTACTCGCCGTTCTCGAACGTGGTTGCGCCCGACACCAACGTTGCGCGATAGCCGTCCACGCGCTGCACCAGCCGGCGGCCATTCTTCGGCAGGTCGTAGCGAACCTCTGGCACGTGCAACCGCAACGCCTCGTAGTCGATCACGTTCAGGTCGGCCTTCTTCCCGGCCGCCAGCATGCCGCGATCGTGGAAACCGAAGAAGCCGGCGGTCTCGCTGGTCTGCCGCTTTACCACCATTTCCAACGGCAGCCGCTCGCCGCGGGTGCGGTCGCGCGCCCAATGGATCAGCATCCAGCTCGGCACGCTGGCATCGACGATCGATGAGCAATGCGCGCCACCATCCGACAGGCCGAGGATCGTCGCGTCATCCGTCAGCATGGTGCGGATGATGTCGTGATTGTCCTCATTATAGCCGACGATCGGGAAGAACAGGAATTTTTCCGCGCCGCCAGCGAGATAGTCGTACGCAACCTCGTCCGGCGTGTGATTGCTGCGCGCGGCGATCGCCGCAATGCTGTCGCGCGCTTCCGGTTCATAGTTCGGCGGATCGCTCATCGGGAACATCCGATGCCAGCTTGTGGTGATGCGCTGGCGGAATTGCGACAGCCGATGGATCAACTCGGGCGAAGGCGCCTCGCTGAGAATCTGCGCGCGCATTGCCGGGTCCTGCAACCGCCTGATGCGCTCCTCCGCCGGCAGTTTCAATAGGGCCTGGTAGCTCGGCCGGATGGAGAACGGATTCAGCGCGGTGTCGATGCCCAGTAGCACGCCGACCGGCCGCCCCGCCACCTGGGCCGTGACCATCGCACCCTGCGCGCGTGCCTTGTGCACGCCATCCATCAGCCGCCGCCAACGCGCGGTATCGGTCGGACGATCGGTCAGCAGGAACCAGACCGGGCGGCCGGTGTCCTTGCCGAGTTTCGTCATCCATTCCAGCTCTTCGGTTTCAATATCGAAATCGCTGTTCACCCCGAACGCGCCGTAGCCCAGGCCCTTGAACGCGGCGCCGATGCCCAGCAGTTCCTGCACTTCCGAATAGCGGCCAGGCACCATCTCGCCGGTCGGCGTCTTGTGCGAATTGGTGCGCGACGTAGTGAAGCCGAAGGCGCCGGCGCGCAGGCCCTGTTCGGTCATGCGGCGCATCGCCGCGATGTCGTCGGCGGTGGCCTTCTCGCGGTTGACCGCGCGCTCGCCCATCACGTAGACGCGCAGCGGATGATGCGGGATCTGCGCGGCGACATCGATCGCGCGCGGCATCTGGTCCAGCGCATCGAGATATTCGGGGAAGGTTTCCCAATTCCATTTCAAGCCGTCGGCCAGGGCGATGCCGGGGATCTCCTCCACCGCCTCCATCAGGCCGATGAGAGAATCATGGTCGGCGCGGCGCACCGGCGCGAAGCCGACGCCGCAATTGCCGAACAGGATGGTCGTCACGCCATGCCATGACGAGGGCGCCAGCAGCGGGTCCCAGGTGGCTTGGCCGTCGTAGTGGGTGTGCGCATCGACCCAGCCGGGCGTTACCAACAATCCGTCGGCGTCGATGTCACGCTTGCCGGGGCCGGCCTTGCCGCCGACCTGGGTGATGCGGTCGCCATCGATCGCAACGTCGCCGGTGAAACGCGGCTGGCCGGTGCCGTCAACGACAGTCCCGCCACGGATGACCGTGTCGTGCATGGCTCTCTCCCTTGGATTCCTGGGCGGAATGGGAGACCGGTTCGGGCCTGCGGTCAAGCAAGTGGCGCGTTGCGGATCTGCCCCCCCTCCCCTTGTGGGAGTGGGTTGGAGGGAGGGGTCCGTGCCGCGTTGCACCCCTCCCCCCAACCCCCTCCCACAAGGGGAGGGGGAGCGTATGGTGCGTCCAGCATTGAACCCCGAGGTCCGCCATGTTCCAGCTCCCGCTCCGCCACGGCATCTTCCTGCCGCCGTTCCATCCGATGGAAGAAAACCCGACCCAGTGCATCGAACGCGACCTGGAGCTGATGGGCTGGCTCGACAAGCTCGGCTTCCACGAAGCCTGGATCGGCGAACACCATTCGGCGGGATGGGAGGTGATCAGCTCGCCCGAACTGTTCATCGCGGTCGCCGCGGAGCGCACGCGATCGATCCGCTTCGGCACCGGGGTCATCTCGCTACCGTATCACAATCCGCTGATGGTGGCGAACCGCATCATCCAGCTCGACCACATGACGCGCGGCCGCATCATGTTCGGCGCCGGGCCTGGCCTGCTGGCCTCCGATGCGCTGATGCTGGGCATCGATCCGAATGTGCAGCGCGACCGCATGGCGGAGGCGCTCGACGTCATCCTGCGGCTGTTCCGGGGGGAGATCGTCACCGAGCAGACCGACTGGTATACCTTCGTCAACGCACGGGCGCACCTGCTGCCGTACACCAATCCGCATCCCGAAGTGGCGGTGGTCAGCGCGGTGACGCCGTCCGGCGGGCGGCTGGCGGGAAAATACGACCTCAGCATGATATGCGTCGCCGCCACCAACCCGTTCGGCTTCGATGCGCTCGACGCCAACTGGAAGATCGCCGGCGACATCGCCGCGGAGCATGGCCGCAGCATGGACCCGGCACGGCTGCGGCTGGTCGGACCGATGCACATCGCCGAGACGCGCGCCAAGGCTTATGAAAATTGCAAGTTCGGATTCGAACGCTATCTCGGCTACCTGAACAACAACCAGCCGCGCTTCCTGCCGCCTGCCGGCGCCGATCCCGCCGAATGGTTCGTGCAGCAAAAATTCGGCGTGATCGGCACGCCGGACGACGCCATCGCGCTGATCGAGCGGTTGCAGGCCAAGCAGGGTGCGTTCGGCGTGATGCTGCAACAGGCGCATAACTGGGCGGATTGGGCGGCGACGAAGCGCTCCTACGAGCTGTATTCCCGCTATGTCATGCCGCGCTTCTCCGGTGACAACGTGCCGCGCGTCGAATCGTTCGACTGGTGCACCGCGCATCGCGACGAGTTGACCGAGAAGCGCTCGGCGGCGGCGCGGGCGATGTTCGACAAGCACGCGGCAGAGCAACGCGCGCGACAGGCGGCGGCGACCGCGCGGCCGGCGAAGGGGCGCGAGGCGTGGTGAGCCGCACAGGACTTGCGGATGGCCCCCGATCGCCACACCCTGCGCGCCCTCGGTTGCAACAGGAGAAACCGCGATGATTGCTGACCTGCGCATCTACACCTGCAAGCCGAACAAGCTGGCCGAGTGGGTGGCGATGTACAAGGAACTGGCCTGGCCGCTGCAACAGAAGTATCTCGGCCGTTGCCTCGGCTGGTTCACCACGGTGGAGGGCGAGTTGAACACCGTGGTGCATATCTGGGGCTATGAGGACCAGGGCGACCGCGAGCGCCGGCGCAACGCAATGGCCGCCGATCCCGAGTGGCAGAAGTTCCTGGCCGAGGGTTACAAGCGCGAACTGCTGCTGAAGCAGGAGAACCGCATCATGCGCCCAACGGATTTTTCCCCGGTGCAATGATTGAGTACACCTCTCCCGCTGCGCGGGAGAGGTCGGTGCACAGCGCCGGGTGAGGGGCGGAACGCGCGGACCATCCGTGCGTTTCGCCCCTCACCCTCGGCGCTTACGCGCCATCGACCTCTCCCACTTCGTGGGCGAGGTTTATGACTTTCTCCATCGTCACCGAGGTCGCCTCCGCATACCCCGGATGCGCGGTCCGTTCCGTTTCGACGAACCCGCACGCCGCGAACAGCCGCCGGTTGTCCGCCAGCACCAGCCGCGTCGCCAGGTGCACACGCGGCAACGCCAGCGCCCGTGCCGCCGCCTCCCCGGCCTCCACCAGCGCCCGCGCGATGCCGCGCCGCCGCCACGTCGGCGCCACGGCAATGCGGCTCACATACAGCCCGCCGTCCCGCGCCTCCCACAGCGCGGAGCCCGCCAGCGCGCCGTCGATCTCCGCCACAGCACCGCCGCCGCGCTCCAGATGCGCCGCCACGTCCGCCGCCGTGACCCGCAACGCCGACATCGGCGGGTCGGGCGCCACCGGTTGCGCGGCAAAAGCGACCCGGATCAGGGCCGCGACCGCGTCGGCATCGGACAAGGTCATCGCGCGAAGCATGCCCCGGACAGTAGCCCCGCGCCCCGAGCGTGCCTATCTTGCGCGGGATGTCACAAACGCCTGCCTTCCTCGATCCCGCCCGTCCGCCGGTGCCCGATATCGTGGTGCCGCGCGGCGTCACGCCGTTCTACCTGCCGCACCGTCCCGTGCGCGGCCGGTTGGTGCGGCTCGGCCCGCTGGCCGACGCCCTACTGACCCGGCACGACAACCACCCCGTCGTCACCAGGCTCGCCGGCGAGGCCCTGGCGCTCACCGCGGCACTGTCCGGCGCGTTGAAGTTCCGCGGCTCGTTCAGCCTGCAAGCCAAGGGCGACGGCCCGGTGCCGATGCTGCTGGCCGACTGCACCGACACCGGCGCGCTGCGCGGCTATGCCCGTGCCAAGTCCGACGCGCTGGCCGGCTTGCTGGAAGCCTCCCCGTCCCCCGCGGCCAATGAATTGCTCGGCGACGGCTACCTGGCCTTCACGGTGGACCAGGGACCCGAACAGAATCGCCATCAAGGGATTGTCACCATCGAGGGCACCAACCTCGCCGAAATGGCACTGCACTATTTCAGCACCAGCGAGCAAATACGCTGCATGGTGCATCTCGCTTGCGAACCGACCGATGCCGGCTGGCGCGCCGGGGCGCTGATCCTGGAGAAGGTCGCCGGCGCCGGCGGCATCGATCCGATGCTGGACGCCGAGGCGCAGGAGGAAAGCTGGCGCACCGCCAGCATCCTCGCCGAAACGCTGACCGACGGCGAGCTGCTGGATGACGCGCTCGCGCCCGAGACGCTGCTGTACCGTCTGTTCCACACCGAGGGCGTCGCCGTCGATCGCGCCCGTTCCCTGTCCTACGGCTGCCGGTGCTCGCGCGCGCGGCTGTCCGGCATCCTGGAAACCTTCTCCATCGACGACCTGGACCACATGGCGGTGGACGGCGACATCGTCATGACCTGCGAGTTCTGCAATTTCGATTTTCGTTTCACCCGTGATGAGGTGCATGGCGCGGCCACCGCGCCGAAGCGCCCCTGAACCCCAAGCCGCTCCGGAGCCAGTTCGCATGCATGCCAGCCTCCTGACCCGACGCGCGTCGCTGCTGCTGCCGTTCCTGCTGGCTGCCTGCGGCCACGAGGAGCGGCAGAATTTTCCGCTGCTGCGCTACAACTATTTGCCGCCGATCCGGCTGAACGTCGCCCAGTTCACTGTCGAGCAGCGGTTCTATCCATCGGGATTGGCGCCTGACATCACCGCGCTTGCCCCGGTGCATCCGGTGGAGGCGCTGCGTGCCATGGCGGAAGACCGGCTGCAAGCGCTGGGAACCAGCGGGCAGGCGGTGTTCGGTATTACCAATGCCTCGTTGACCCGCCAGGGCGACATGATTGCCTGCGCGCTGGCGGTGGTGCTGGAGATCTATCCCACGCCGGGCCTCCGGTCCGGTTTTGCCCAGGCCAACGCATCGCGCCAGCATACCGGGCCCGTCGATGACCTGCGTGGCGCGCTCTACGACATCACGAAGGCGACGATGGACGCGATGAACGTGGAGTTCGAATACCAGGTCCGCCGCAACCTGGAGCCTTGGCTCGTGCCTGCCGCCGGGATGCTGCCGCCGGTGCAGCAGCAGCCGTTGGATACGAGCCCGACCGAGCAACCTCCGGGCGAACCGCCGCCGGGAGTGCCGCCGATGCAGGCGCCGTCCGACGGGGCTCCGATGCAGCCGACGCCGCTGGGAATGCCGTCACAGCAGTACCAGCAACCGCCCTGACGATTGGTTCTTCGGCAATGTCCCTATCGTCACGCCGACGCCGGCCGGCATCCACGACTTCCCCGGTCCTTGCAGCAAGGGGTGGGCGCCGAGCCTTCGCCCGCCATGCCGTGGGGGCGTCGGTGGCTCGGTCTCAAGGACGCTCATACTGAAGGCCAGTCGACGGATGCCTCCGCCGCAGCGGCCCGGCTAGTCACCGGCGCCGGTCGGCTCCCGAACGTGCTGCTTGTGGGTCTCGGGTCGGTTTGAATAATCAGCAATCGACCCGCCGGCCGTGCAGATTACCCCTTCATCGACCCTGGTCACACCGCCGTGTTCCGGCCATGCTGCGCCCCGCAGCCGGTTCGGCACGATAACCGGATGGCGCCAACAGAGGGGAGGACTGCATGCGGCGACGGACGCTTCTGGGCTCGGTATTGGCGGCGGCCTCGATGCCGGCCGCGATCGTCTCGGCGGGACGCGCGAGGGCCGAGGCAGAGCCGCAATTGACCGTGGTCTCCTGGGGCGGCTCCTATCAGGACGGCCAGAGCAAGAGCCTGTTCCAGCCCGCCGCGAAGGCACTCGGGATCAGCATCAAGGAAGAGACCTATACCGGTCTGGCCGAGTTGCGGATGCGCGAAAAATCCGGCGCCGTCACCTGGGACGTCGTATGCACCGGATCAGGCACCGGGGCGCGCGCCGGCGCGGAAGGCTTGCTGGAGCAACTCGACTACAAGGTGATCGACGTCGCCGACTTCATACCCGGCGCCTGGGCACCGTATTACGTCGGCGGCGATGCGTTCTCGACCGTCGTGGCCTGGAACACCAAGACCTATGGCGATGCCGGACCGCAGAACTGGGTGGATTTCTGGGACGTGAAGAAGTTCCCCGGCACGCGGTCCTACCGCAACACCGTCACGCTGGAGCCCGCATTGATCGCCGACGGCGTGCCGCTCGACAAGATCTACCAAGTGCTGTCCGCGCCGGGCGGGATCGAGCGCGCGATCAAGAAGCTGGAGGAACTCAAGCCGCACATCGCGGTGTGGTGGTCGTCCGGCGCGCAATCGGCGCAGTTGATGATGGACGGCGCGGTGGACATGGTCATGGGCTGGAACGGCCGTTTCGACGTCGCCAAACAGGCCGGTGCCAAGGTCGCCTACACCTTCAACCAGGCGATGCTGGATTACGACTGCTACGTGATCCCCAAGGGCGCTCCGCACAAGGACCTGGCGATGAAGTTCATCGCCGAGATCAGCAAGCCGCAATACCAGGCCGCGTTGACCAAGTACATCACCTACGGCCCGACCAACAAGAAGGCCTACGATATCGGCAGCATCCCGGCGGACTATGCCGCCACGCTGCCCTCCTCGCCGAGCAACGTGGCCAGGCAGTTCGTCATCGACGATGGCTGGTATATGAAGTTCGACCAAAAGGCATCGCAGGCCTACCAGAACATGATGACGCAGTGATCGGCGCCGTGCCACCCGGGGCCTGAGTCATGGCGCCGGACCGATCGCTGCCGATCACCGTGCGTCAGGTGACCAAGGCGTACGGAGCGCTCCGCGCGCTCGACCAGGTCGATCTTGCAGTACGCAGCGGCGAGTTCCTCACCCTGCTCGGGCCGTCGGGCTCCGGCAAGACGACGCTGCTGATGGTGCTCGCCGGCTTCGTCCGGCCCGACCACGGCAGTATTCGTTTCGGCGATGTCGAGGTGGTGCGCGCGCCGCCGCACAAGCGCGATGTCGGCATGGTGTTCCAGAACTACGCGCTGTTCCCGCACATGAGCGTGGCGGGAAACATCGCATTCCCGCTGCGGATGCGCCACGTCGCGAAAGCCGCCATGGAAGCCAAGGTCGCACAGGCGCTGGAGACGGTGCAGCTTGCGGGGTTCGGCACGCGCCGCGTCAGCGAGCTGTCGGGCGGGCAGCGGCAGCGCGTCGCGCTGGCGCGGGCCATCGTGTTCGAGCCGCGCATCCTGCTGATGGATGAGCCGCTCTCGGCGCTCGACAAGCAGTTGCGCGATCGCATGCAGATCGAACTGCGCAACCTGCACGACCGGCTCGGCATGACGACGGTTTGCGTGACGCACGATCAGCGCGAGGCGCTGACCATGTCCGATCGGGTTGCGGTGATCGACCGCGGACGGATCCGCCAGCTCGACGCCCCGCGGACGATCTACGAGCGCCCCGCCAACCGGTTCGTTGCCGAGTTCGTCGGCGAGTCGGCCTTCCTGCCGGTCGAGCAATCGGGGGGGGAAATTCGTTTCGCCGGGCAGGTGCTGAAACTGGCGGATCACCCGGGATCGGGCGGGCCCTGGCTGCTGATGGTGCGGCCGGAGCGGCTGCGCATCGTCACCGACACGGCCACCGACGCGACCAACCTGCTGCGCGGCCACGTCCTGGCGCTGGTCTATCAGGGCGAAAGCCTGCTGCTACACGTCGAACTGGCGGATGGCACGCGCGTCCCGGTGCGCGGCAGCTCGGCGCGCGGGGCGATGGCGTCGGTTCCGCAACAGGGCGAGGCTGTGACCCTCAGCCTCGCGCCGGAGGACACGTTCCTGCTGCCAAACGAGACCAGCGCGCCATGACCGGTGATGCGGACGCCGCCCCGAATGCCGCCGGGCTGCGCCGCGACGCAGCTCTCGAACGGGCGCTGCTGTTCGGCCTCAGCGTCCCGGCACTGGCCCTTGTCACCGCCACGATGGTGCTGCCGGTCGGCTGGCTGTTCTGGCTGTCGCTGTTCGACGACGATGGCCAGTTCGGGTTGGAGAACTACCGCCGGCTGATCCAGCAGCCGTCCTATGGGCGCATCCTGCTTGCCACCTTCGAGATCAGCGCGTTGACCACGTTGATCTGCGCGGTGTTCGGCTATCTGCTCGCCTATCTGCTGGCGCAACTGTCGCGCCGCCGCGCCGCGATCCTGATGATCGGCGTGCTGATGCCGTTCTGGACCTCGATCCTGGTTCGCACCTACGCCTGGCTGGTGCTGCTGCAACGCGACGGTCTGATCAACGCGTGGGGCATGCAGCTCGGGCTGTGGCGGCAGCCTTTGGCCCTGGCGTACAACCTGACCGGCACGGTGATCGGCCTGGTGCATATCATGCTGCCGTTCCTGGTTTTGCCGCTGTACGGCTCGATGCGCGCGATCGACCGCGATTGCCTCAGGGCGGCGGCGAGCCTTGGCGCCAATCCGGTCGCGACGTTCTGGCGCGTCTATTTCCCGTTGTCCCAGCCGGGACTGTTCGCCGGCGCGGTGATCGTCTTCATCCTGTGCCTGGGCGCCTATGTGACACCCGCCGTGCTGGGCGGCGGCAAGGTGATCATGACCGCCAACGCCGTCGCCAGCGATATCGAGCTGTTCTTCAACTGGGGTGCGGCCAGCGCGCTGGGCGTCGTGCTGTTGCTGCTGACGGCCATCCTGCTGTACGCAGCCTCGCGCATGGTTCGGCTCGACCGGATCTTCGGCGGCCATGGATCATGAGCTGGCTCGATCGTCCCGCCGGCGACACGCAGATCACCCACCGCGCGCGGCTGTGGCTCTATGCGATCGCCGTCGCGGTGCTGGTGTTCCTGCTTCTGCCGACGCTCATCGTGATCCCGATGTCGTTTTCCGCCTCGCAGTTCTTGGAGTTCCCGCCGCACCACTGGTCGCTGCGCTGGTACGCCAGCTACGTCGCGTCCCCAGGCTGGATGCAGGCGACCGCCACCTCGCTCAAGGTCGCGGCGCTGACCGCGGTGGTCGCGACCATGCTCGGCACGGCCGCTTCCTACGGGCTGTTCGTTTCGGGGCTACGCTGGGCGAGACTGGTGCTCATGCTGCTGCTGACCCCGATCATGGTGCCGGTGATCCTGGTCGCGATCGGGGTGTTCTACGTCTACGTCAAGCTGAAATTGCTCAACACGCTGGCCGGACTGGCGCTGGCCGACAGCATGCTGGCGATCCCGCTGGTGGTGCTGGTCGTCACTTCGGCGCTGCGCAGCTACGACATGAACCAGGAGCTGGTTGCCCGCAGCCTGGGCGCCTCGCGGCTCAGGGCCTTCCTGCTGGTCACCCTGCCGCAGATCCGCTTCGCGGTGCTGACTGCCGCCGTCCTGTCCTTCCTCACCGGCTTCGACGAGGTGGTGATCGCGCTGTTCGTCTCGGGCGGCGGCAACGCCACGCTGACGCGCGACATGTTCAATGCGCTGCGCGATCAGATCGACCCCACCATCGCCGCGATTTCGACGGTGATGATCGCCGTATCGTCGATCCTGCTGGCCGCAGTGCAACTGTTCGGCAGATCGCGCCGGGACTGACGCCGGCGTCAGCGCCCCAGGCGATCGCACCAACGGTAATACGCGACCGACGGTGCCAGGAACCACGGATTGCCCCAATAGAACGGGCGGGAGGCGAAGGGCAGGCCGTCAAACGCGGTCGCGCCGGCTTTATCCCCCAGCACTTGCTGGCCGATGCGCGTGCCGAGATAGCCGGCCATGCCGACGCCCGATCCGCAATAACCCATGGCGTAGTACAGCCCGTCCTGCACGCCGACATGCATCATCTCGTCGAAGGTATAAGCGACGAAGCCGGCCCAGGAATGGCTGATGCGGGTATTCGCCAGCTCGGGAAACAGGCGGGTCATTTCGGCATGCAGCCGTGGGCCGCTGACTTTCGGATCGGTCTCGTTATATGACACCCGGCCGCCGAACAGGATGCGCTGGCCGTCGGGCGAGGCGCGATAGTAGTAGACCACCTTGCGCGTGTCGCTGACGATGCGGTCCCGCGGCATCAGCCGGGCCATCGTGTCACGGGGGATCGGCTCGGTCGCGATGATGTAGCTGCCGATCGGGATGACGCGCCGGCGCAGCCAGGGCGTCACCGTGCCAGTATAGCCGTTGGTGGCCACGACCACGTTGCGGGCCGCGATGCTGCCGCCGGCGCAGTCCACGCGGAAGTGGTTGCCGTCACGGTGGATCGCGGTCGCCGCACAATGCGGAATCACCGTCGCGCCGGCCGCTCGTGCACGGTCCAGCATGCCCTGATGGAAGCGGCCGGGATCGACCGAGGCATGACGCTCGAACAGCACGCCGCCGAAATAGGCATCGCTACCGAGCTCGCTGCGTTGCTCTGCGCGCGGCACCATGTGCGCCTCGAACTCCAGCCCCTTGGGCTGCGTCGCGATCTGGCGTGCCAGCGCCTCGTAGCGGGCCGCGTTGTGGGCGGCGTGAAAGCGCCCGGCGATCCGGAAGTCGCAGTCGATGCCTTCCTCCGCCACGAAGGAGGCCGCCCAGGCGAGGGAGTTGTGCCCCTCCTTGATGATGCGGAACGCGCGATCGGCGCCGAAGCGTCGTGTCAGCGCATCGTAGCCCGGCTTGACACTGGTCGAGATCTGCCCGCCGTTGCGCGTGCTGCAACCCCAGCCGGCAGCTTCCGCGTCGAGCACCACGGTGTCGCGCCCACCCCGCGCGGTCTGTAGTGCGGCACACAGCCCCGTATAGCCCGAGCCGATGACGACCACGTCCGCCTTGGGCGGTGGTGCGACATCCGGCAGCGCCGGGCGCGGCACATGGTCCCACCAGTAAGGCGCGAGTTTCACATCCTCCGTGAACAGGCTGCCGTTCATCCGGTTGCAACGTCCTTCTGTGCGGAGCGAAGCGCTACGTCGATCATGTCACACTGACCGATCGGGGGATCGACGTACGCACTCGGGCGCCGGGGAGCATGTCATCGCAAAAGTCTTCACGCCCGTCATTGCTAGAGTCGTGATGCCCGTCATTGCAGGCAGGTGAATCCCGTCATTGCGAGCGGCTGCACCGCTGTCTTCCGATCGGCGCGACGCGCGGGATGTCCTCAATCCCCCAGGATCGCCGTCCCCCGATTGCCGATCATCGCCAGCAGTTCCCGCCGCGTTGACGCGTCGTCGCGGAACGCGCCGAGCATGCGGCTGGTGACCATGGTCACCCCCGGCTTGTGCACGCCGCGTGTGGTCATGCACTGGTGCGCCGCCTCGATTACCACCGCGACGCCGCGCGGTTGCAGTACTTCGAGGATCGTGTTGGCGATCTGCGCGGTCAGTTTCTCCTGGATCTGGAAGCGTTTCGCGTAAGCCTCGACCACGCGCGCCAGCTTACTGATGCCGACGACGCGGCGATGCGGCAGGTAGGCGACGTGGGCGCGGCCGATGATCGGCACCATGTGGTGCTCGCAATGGCTCTCCAGGCGGATGTCGCGCAGCAGGACGATCTCGTCGTAGCCGTCGGTTTCCTCGAAGGTGCGTTCCAGCAGTGCCACCGGGTCGATGGCGTAGCCCTCGAAGAACTCCTCGTAGGAACGCACGACACGGTCTGGCGTATCGAGCAATCCCTCGCGGGTGGGATCGTCGCCGGCCCAGCGCAGCAGGGTGCGGACGGCTGCTTCCGCTTCCTCGCGCGTCGGGCGGTCCTTGGCGGAGACGGTTTCCGCGGTCGTGCGGCTGGGTTTCGGCGAGACGATATTCACCGCCTGGCTCCTCCGGTGGTTGTTGTGCCACCGGTCAAGTCCGGTGACAGGTTGGTCCACCGGTCGAAGCCCGGTGGGTGGGTTGGCGACACGGGTGGGAGCCGCCGGCTGGATATGGCGCGTCGTCGGGGCCTCGCAACCCCGTGCCGCAACCCTGGCCTAATGGACCCTACCGTTCTGGTGCGGGCTGTCCAGGCTGAACGCCGGGATGGGGACGTCGAAGTTCTCCCCCGACGACGAAACCACCATGTGATAGGCGCCGACCATGAAGCCGGACGGCGTGTCGAGCGGCGTGCCGGAGGTGTATTCGAAGCTCTCCCCGGGTTCGAGCACCGGCTGTTCGCCCACCACGCCGATGCCGTGCACGTGCTGGGTGCGGCCGCGCGCATCGGTAATCTGCCAGGTGCGCCGCAGCAACTGCACGGTCTCGCGTCCGTTGTTCTCGACCTTCACGCGATAGGCCCAGACGAAATGATTGTCGTCCGGATGCGACTGGTCGTCGAGATAGAACGAGCGCACGGAGATGCGGACACCGCGCGTGGTCTTGACATAGCCCTCGCGGCCCTCGCCACGCGGTGCACGGCTGGCTTGCCGGTCGTCCCGCTGCGATGAGCGTGCGCCGGGCCGGTTGGTTTTGGACTCGTCGTTTTGCATGGCACGACCGGCCTTTCTGCGCCGTATGGGGATCGCACGGTGATTCAAGGCCGAATGCGGCGGGTTGTCCAGCGCGGGGCGCGGCAGCCCGGGACGGCGCACCGCATTGCGCCCTACAGAGTCTCGACCTCCAGCGGAAACAGCGCGTCCGGGTCCGCCGTGTACAACAGGTGGTAGACATTGAATCGATAGGCGGGACCTAGCGAAACCTCCGGCGGGGTGAACGGGAAGGCGAGGTTGCCGGCGGTGGACAGCCGGCCGGGATAGCCGTGGTGCAGCAGGTATTGTTTGCAGGTGCGCACTACTTCGGATGCGCGTTCGGCGGTCGGCGCGATGCACTCGCCCATGACGAACACCTCGCCGGGCGGCGGTTCGTGTTCCGGCGCCGCCATGCGCACACCGTCCACGCCATAGACACGGAACCGCAACGTGTAGTCCTGCGGCGTGTCTTCGCAGACCAGGTCGCGCACCACGTCCGCCACCGCCGCCAGGATTTCCCGATGCTGCGCGATGAAGCGCGGATCGGCGGCGCCGGCCAGCAGCACCGCGCGCTCGCCGATCTTGCGGGCGCCTTCGATTTTCACGCAGGGATCGGTGGACGCCTCCCATCGGGCGCCGGTGACACGCGTGCGGCGCTCGTCCACCGCAACGTACTGCGCGGCGGCGAGATCCAGCTTGCCCTCCGGTTCGTACACCGTGAACGGATCCGCCTGTTCGTACAGGCTGTGCGCCGCGACCGAGGTCGGCGTCGCGCGTCGCTGCGGGTTCATGCTCTCCAGCACGAAACCGTCGTCGTCCAGTTCCGCGAGGATCGCATCCCGTCCGCCCGGCACGCAGCACAGCGAGGCGCACTCGATGATCTTCGCCATGTGCACGGCGAGGCCGGGGGGAAAACCCAGCATGGTGGGCAGCGCGGCGAAGATCGCGGTGTCGCAGGCACGGCCGGCGATGATGACGTCCACGTCCTCGGCCAGCGCGCGGCGGAACGGCCCCATGCCCATCTGGCCGACGATCTGCGTCGCCTCGGTCACCTCCTCCTCGGTCAGCGCCGGCATGTCGTCGATGCCGCGGACCCGGCCGTCGCGCACCGCCTGCGCCAGCATCGGCCGCGGCAGGTCGGCGCGCAGCACGCCGAGGCGGAAATGCAGCCCGTCGGCGCGGGCGATCTCGCGCACAATGGCGAGCGTCGCGTCCAGATGCGGCGCGGCGCCGGCCGATCCGGCCGAGCCGATCACCAGCGGAATGTTCTGCCCCCGCGCGCCGTGCAGCAGCTTGCGCAGATCTCGCCGCGTGGCGGCCGGCGCGGTCGCCATCTCGCCTTTGCCGAGATAGGTCGGGCCGATGTCGATCGAGCCCATATCGGCGCCGATCAAATCCGGCTGGCGGGCGAGTGCGGCATCGAACGCCGGCGTGGGCACGCCATAGCCAAGCTGCCCGGAGGCACCGACCAGCCGCATCGGCCGGCGGTTGCGGCGGAGTGCGTCGAGCACGCGGGACGAGGCACTCATGGCACGAACCGGCGCGTTGGGAGGGTGGCGAGGAACTCCAACCCCCCACCAGGGAGGAGGGAGCAGTACATGCGTCGCCTCGTCATATCTCTACCCCCAGCAGCGGCGCGTGCTGCTGCGCGCCGTAGACGTCGAAGTCGCCCGGGTCGCCCGCCATGATCTTTCGCGCCAGCACGATCTTGATGGCGAACATCAGGTCGAGCGTCAGCCGCCGCGGACCTGCGTTCTTGCTGCGGATCACCTGGGCGATGTCGGACAGCCGCATGGTTTGCATCCTCGG
>Ga0181521_10003631_pt1 | contig 18022 bp, 10 predicted proteins | sample PEATcosm2014_Bin_32_FD_119764 | JGI IMG/M metagenome (GOLD analysis project Ga0181521, IMG submission 119764) | Peatland microbial communities from MTU Mesocosm Facility, Houghton, MI, USA - PEATcosm2014_Bin02_60_metaG | ecosystem: Environmental > Terrestrial > Soil > Wetlands > Peat | place... | reverse complement strand
GGCCCAGATGTAGCCCACCACCAGGATGCCCAGGAACACCACGACCTCGGCCACGCCGAACCATCCCAACGTCTTATACCGGACGGCCCAGGGAAACAGGAAGATGGTCTCCACGTCGAAGATGACGAACAGAATGGCGATGATGTAGAAGCGCACGGTGTAGCGTCCGCGCGAATCCGAGGCGGCCTTGATACCGCATTCGTAAGCTTCCAGCTTGGTGGCGGACGGAGAGGATGGCCGAACCAGTTTGGCGATGACGATGGTCACGACTGGGAATGCGATGGCAATTGCCAGGAAGATGAAGATCGGCAGGTAACCGCTCGGCATGGCCACAAATATATCATAGTTAAAGCCGGTTCAAGACATGCAAAGCGATCCCCGCAGCGCATACACGGAGCGATTGGAGGCCCGCCGCCAGGCGGCAGCGCGGCTCGACCAGCGGCACCACACCATCGGCAACTTGCGCCTGCTGGTCTTCTTGAGCGCGGCCGTTCTGGCGTGGCTGGCCTGGGGACGCGACGCGCTTAGCGCGTTCTGGCTGGGTCTTCCCGCGGCGGTGTTCGTCTGCCTGATCGTGGTGCATGAGCGCGTGCTGCGCGCCCGCCGCGCCGCCGGGCGTGCGGTGGCGCACTACGAAAGAGCGCTGGCGCGGTTGGACGGGCAGTGGGCCGGCCACGGCGAAACTGGCGAGCGATTCCTGGACCGCACTCACCCATACGCAGCCGATCTGGACCTGTTCGGCCGAGCGTCGCTGTTCGAGCTGATGTCCACCGCACGCACGCGCATGGGCGAGGAGACCCTGGCGCGCTGGCTGCTCGAAGCCGCGGAACCAGGCGTGCTGCGGGCGCGGCACGAAGCGGTAGCCGAGCTGCGCCCCATGCTGGACCTGCGGGAGGACCTGGCGGTACTGGGCGAGGATGTGCGCACGGGCGTGCATCCGGCGGAACTGGCGGCATGGGGCGATGCCCCGCCGCTGCTGGAATCGCGCCGCGCCCGCGCGATTGCCTTCGCGATCCCCTGCCTGGTGGCCGTGTCCGCAGTGCTCTGGGGCGCGTTGGGCTGGCGCGATCCATTCTTCGCGATGCTGGCGGCCGTGGCCATCTTCATCGCACGCTATCGCCGCGTGGTCGCGCGCGTGGTGGAATCGGTGGAGCAACCGGCGCACGACCTGGCCCTGCTGGCGAAAGTGCTCGCCCGGCTGGAGCAAGAGCGCTTCACATCGGCGCGGCTGCTCGAGTTGCGTGGCGCGCTGGATGTCGCCGGCCGGCCGCCCTCGGCACGGATCGCCAAGCTCAACCGGCTAATCGAGATGCTGGACTCGCGCGACAACCCGTTCATGAAAGCCGTGGGCCCGCTGATGCTGTGGACCGAGCAACTGGCCTTCGCCATCGAGGCCTGGCGCCGGGTGTCCGGACCCGCGCTGCGGCGCTGGCTGGCCGCGGTGGGCGAGATCGAAGCGCTGTGCGCCCTGGCGGCCTATGCGTACGAGCATCCGGCGGACGTGTTCCCGGAGTTAGAATCCGGCGCGGCCTGCTTCGACGGCGAAGAACTGGCGCATCCGCTGCTCGATCCATCGCGCGTGGTGCGCAACAGCGTGCGGCTGGGCGGCGATTTGCGCGTGCTGATCGTCAGCGGCTCGAACATGTCCGGCAAGAGCACGCTGCTGCGCACGGTGGGCATCAACGCGGTGCTGGCTCAGGCGGGAGCGCCCGTGTGCGCGCGCCGGCTGCGGCTGTCGCGCCTCGCGCTGGGCGCGTCCATACGCACGCTGGACTCACTCCAGGACGGCACTTCGCGCTTCTATGCCGAAATCAAGCGCCTGCATCAGATCATGGAGCTGACCGCCGGTCCGCTGCCGGTGTTGTTCCTGTTGGACGAGTTGCTGCACGGGACCAACTCGCACGACCGGCGCATCGGCGCGGAAGCCATCGTGCGCGGCTTGGTCGAACGCGGCGCGATGGGCCTGGTGACCACGCACGACCTGGCGCTGGCGCAGGTCGTCGACGCGCTCGCGCCGCGCGCCGCGAACGTGCACTTCGAGGATCAGTTCGAGAACGGGCGCATAACGTTCGACTATCGCCTGCATGCGGGCGTGGTGGAGAAAAGCAATGCGCTGGAGTTGATGCGGTCGGTGGGTCTGGAAGTGTAGGAAACTGGGCGTTAGGGAAAGCCGGCGCTGGGGTCTAGAGCTAGGTGCTGGGTGCTGGTCTGTTGCGCGCTTAGGTCTCGGAGGACCCCGCGACTCGTCCTCCGCTAAAGCTTCGTCCTCGGTTTGTTCTTCGTAATGCGCGAGCACACGTTGTACTCTCTCCTCATCCCATCCGTTTGGAAACTTGTCCTGGCTCATTAACCTCTTTCCGGAGCCTTTTCGGCCCGCACGGAGCGCGAGAAATTGTCCCGCTACTGCTTTGTCTGAGAGACAGCTACCCGGCCAGTCGCCCACGCAATTCTGCCTTGGTACGATCATCGATTTCGACGAGGGGCAGCGCAACAGTATCGGACCCACGGCTCTTACTCGCGCCATCTGGCTTCGGCCATGCGTAGAACACCCGATTTTGCTTCACATCGGCGACCAGCACCAGTACGGGAATGTTTGAGTGCGCCAAGCGGTCGTAGGCGCGCCGGTTTATCAAGAAGCGCGCCGGAACGGGACGATCCGTCGCCTTGACCTCTACCGCAGTGACATTGATACCGCCCTTGGAATTTGGGAATCCCGCGAAGTAATCATAGCCAAGATTCCTGTTTGCGCGGGCGACGAACGTCGGCCCTAAATCCTGCAGTAGCAGTTCCGCCATCAGCTCACCCCTATGTTCCACCATCCCAGAGTGTGTATATTCGTTCTTCATAGGGCTATGCGAATGCGGAAGAAGTCGGTTTATGGCCCGTCGCGGCCCAATAGTCTCGAACTTCCCTATGCAGCGTTTGAAGGTTCGCACCCGTTAGCTCATAAGACAGCGGTATGCGGGTGATGGCTTTCACCGGAATGCCAGTGTGTACGGATCGGACGAATGTTCGTTTCGTTGGTTCGTGAACACCAAGGAGATAAGTTGGGCCTGGAATTCTAAGAAGGCGGTCTATGTCCCTCTTCTTGGTCGAGATGTTTAGGCAACTTGCTGTCAAAGCGGACGTGGTGGCCTTGACCTGCGCGAGGAAATAGAGGCTTTTTCCAGGTACCCCATCCACATGGACATAAAAATCAATGGTTGGGAATTTCTCGCCAAGGGAGGTTGCGCGGAAGAGCGGCCTTCCAAATTGCTTATATTCGCATAAGCAAAGGTCGGCGATCTTCTCTCCCCGGTACCCGGTAACGTCCTTTAATTCGTTCGTCATAAGACCTGCGTGCGGCGAGACGCCTCACGTAGTCCACCCGGTTTTCATTCTACCACCTATGGACGTACCGGCATTCTTACACCGTCCAATCGTCCCGATCCCCGCTAGTCATCTCGATCCAGCCTTGCTGCGGCACCGCATCCATCGGCAGGCCGCCCTGCCAGAGCGAGAACTGAAAGCGGACCGGGGCGCCCGCACGCGCGCCGAGCGCGGCCAGCGACAGGCGCGCCTCCAGCACATTCTTAAAGGCGAACGCGACGGCCTGCGCGGCGGGTGGCGGCGCCGCGGCCAGCTTCAGCTCCGTGACGATGGCGCGGCCATAGTCGAAGCGCACGGTCACCTGGCTCGATTGCGCGGGGTCGCCCGCCGTGATGTTCAGGCGCGCTTCCATCTCCGAAATGATCTGCTCGGAGCCGCGGTGAAAATCCACCCGCAGATACAGGTTCTCTCCGTCGCTGCCGTAGTACACCTCGCGCACCAGGAACTTCTTGCCGTGCATGGAGCCGGAGCGCTCGTCCACGCGATACAAGCCGGCGCCCAGCCATTCGAAATACGAAGTGACTTCGCCGTCGATGACGGGCTCGATCGGCCCGCTGGGCGGGATGTGCACGGCGCTCACCGCAACGCGCAGAATGGGGCGGGACAACTCCTCCGGCGGGCTGAGGTTCAAGAAACGGTAGACGTTCGCCAGATGGCTGCGGTAAAGCTGATCGAACTCCACACGGTTGGCGGAATCGTGCTCGGGGCCGTACCACCAGCACCAATCGCTGCCCTCGGCAATCAGCAGCTCTTCATAGGCCAGACGGCGGCGGTCTTCGGGCACTTTGGCCGCGGCCTGGTACGTTTCCCGCGCGCGCAGCAGTTGGCTCCAAGCCTGGTTATCCTCCTCTGCGCCGATCCAGACGTCGAAGTTGGCGTTGATCCAGGACCCCGGGAAAACGTGCGACAGCGGCTCGGGTTCCATTTTGGTCAGCGCGTCGCTGACGGTTACGGCGGACATCTGCGCGTCTTCCGAGATCAGCGTATACAGGTAGCGCAGGAAGGGCCGGCCGTTCCGATCATAGTATTCCCAGGCGTTTTCGCCGTCGAGAATGATGGGAACCAGGGCATCGCGGCCGCCCGCCAGGATGCCGCGGCAGTTCTCGCGGATGCGATTCAGGAAATCGTTCGCGGCCTGGGCGGAGTCCATTCCCGAATACACGAAGCCGATCAGGTCGCTCAAAAAGTGATCGCGGAAAAGCACGCCGATCTGTCTGCGGCTCTGCTCCCAGCGGTAAGAGCGATAGATGGCGTCCACGCCGATGGCGCGGCCGAGCGTGCGCCCCAGGACGCCGCTGTCGCTGGCCGCCCAGTGGAAACCGACATCGGCGGCGATGCCGAACGTCTCGTCGGAAACGGAGCCCTCCGAGGGCCACAGGCCCACGGGCGCTACACCGAACTCGCGCTCCACGTAGTTGCGGGCCATCTCCAGTTGCGTGTGGGCGTCTTCCGGATAGCGAAACGGGGGCGGCAGCGGCACGCCGGGATGCGACACCGAGGCGATGTTGGAGTCGCACAGCAACGGCAGGATGGGGTGATAGTAGGGTGTGGTGGAGACTTCGATCTGTCCGGCGCCGGCCATCTCGCGATAGATCGGGATCACCTTGCCCAGGATCTCCAGTTGTTTGCGTCCCACCAGCCGCTGGTCGTCGAGCGTGTAATCGGCGCCTTTGGTAAACAAGTCGCGAACTTCCGGGTCGGCGGTGCGAAACTCCTCGTCGAACCAGATGAGTTGCGAGATCACCTGCAGGTCGCGGAAATCCTGCGCGGAGAAGCGGCGGCGGGCTGTGTTGAGGGTGTTTTGGGAGTGGCACGCTTCGTAGAGCGCGCCGTATCGCGGAAGCGCCTGGGTCATGCGCGGCGGATGCGCCTGCAGGAGCTGCTGCAACAGGAAGGTCTGGTCCGCCTCGGTCAGCGCTTCAGCGGGCTTTAGCGCGGCAACCAGGTAGGGATCGTGGGCTTCGCCGCGGGCGTACTCGTCGACCTGCGCGATCATGGAGGGCACCAGGTTGAAGGTTTGGCGCACGTTGGGAAACTCGCGCAGGATCTCGACCATGCCGTAGTAGTCTTTGAGGGCGTGCAAACGGGTCCATGGCAGCTTGTACTCGCCGGTCGCGAGGTCCTTGTAGAAGGGCTGGTGCATGTGCCAGAGGAAGCAAAGATAGATGCGGGGCATGGGTTAACGGGCGAGCGGGGCGGAAGGCCCGCGCGGGCTCAAGCCCGCCCTCCGCGCGAAGAAACTGCTGGCTGGTGGCGGCGCGTGGACGCCTTTGATGGCCAGCCAGAGGATATCGTTTAACTCGTCGGCGTCGGCGCGATCTTCTTCGCTGAAATCCAAGCGGGAGGACCGCTCGGCAGTCGCCGAGTGCAAGGGATTGCGTTCGTCGAGCGGCACGCGCGGCTTTTCGGCCGTGTAGGGCTCCGGGTCCGCGGCCGCCTGGAATGCGGCGGACATGGGCCGCGCCGCGGCGTCGAACTGCGTCATGGGCCGCAGCCCCAGGATCAGCTCCATGGTGCGCAACATGGAGGCGGTGTTGTACATCGAGCTGTCCACGGCTTTGTGCTTGACATAGGGCGAGATGAGAAACGCGGGTGAGCGGTGCGAGTCGACGTGGTCGGGGCCGTTCTGCGCGTCGTCCTCCAGGACGAAGATGGCGGTGCTGGGCCAGAAGCGGCTCTTCGAGACGGCTTCCACCAGCATCCCTAGCGCATAGTCGTTATCTGCGTTCATGGCGATGGGGGTGAGCTTGCCGCCCTGCGTGCCGCTGGTGTGGTCGTTACCGAGTCGCATAAACATCAGTCGCGGCATAACGCCGGATTTCTCAAATTCCGCGAGGTCGGCCAAAAACACCTTCACGCGTTCCACATCGGGGTACTCGAGATCGAAGTCGCGATAGTGGAGGTTCGTGACGCTTTTCAGAACCGGGTCGCGGACCAATTCAATCTGGGTGCCGTCGGGAGCGGCTTTAGCGCGGTTTTGAGCCATGTAACCGTAGTTGCGCACGGAGATTCCCGCTTCGACGGCGTTCGACCAGAGATATCCGGCGGGCGGCACATCGGTAGGGTCCTGCTCTTCGTAGTCGTAATGGTTGCGGCGGTTGGCGTAACTGTTCGGCCACATCTTCTGGATGTAATCGATGCCGATGGCCGCGGTCGACCAGGAATGGCCGTCGGCGCTCACATCGCCGTTCACGTAGAAGTTATCCAGCAGCACGAACTGGCGCGCGATCTTGTGCTCGTTAGGGGTGACCTTTTCACCGAACAGCACGAGGGAAGGATCGCCGTTGCCTTCCTTGATATCTCCGAGCACCTGGTCGTAGGAGCGGTTCTCTTTGACGATGTAGATGACGTGCTCGATGGGCGGGAACGGATTGGGCGTCTCCAGCTTCTCGTCGCGGTAGGGGGAGTTGGCCATGGCGGTCCTGGTGTACGTCTCCAGTTGCTCGTCGGAAAAGCGGTCGATGAAGGAGGCCGTGCCGGTTTGAATGCGGGCCACGTATTCGACGATGCCGGCGTCGTCCTGGTGGCTGGCCTCCGGCCGGCGCGTGGGATTCGGCCCGTGCGGATTCGGATGCGAGCCGAGCCCGCGGCCATTCAGCACCACCAGCGCGCCGTTCGGCAGCACGCGCGCCGCGGTGGGATACCAGCCGGTGGGGATGAAGCCTTCGACGTGGCTGCGTTCCTCGGAGATATCCGCGACCGCCACCACGTTGGCGTCGGAGCAGACCACGTAGAGGCGCTTGCCTTCCTGGCCGATGGCCAGCGCGCTGGGCGTCATGCCGGCGGGTTGGCGCGGCGTCATGGCGGTATTGATGGTCTCGATCAGCCGCAGTTCTTTGCCCTCGGAGACGCCCAGCGTGTAGACGCTGTTCGTATTGGAGGCGGCGATAAACAGGCGCGCGGCGTATGCGGTTTCCCCTTCGGACGCCTCGCTGGCGCCGGCGAGCCAGAGCATGTCGGTGGGATGCGGGCCGAGCCGCACGCTGGTGAGCTGGTTGCCGGAGGCGGTGTCATAGTGGCCTACGGAGCCATCCGCCCAGCTCGTGACGAAGAAGGACTTGCCGTCGGGATGGAAGAGGATGCGGTAGGGGCGGCGGCCGGTCTTGACGCGATCGATCAGCATGCCGGACTGCGGATTGATAACGACCACCGAGTCGTGATACAGATCCGCCGCGTAGATCAGGCGTCCGTCGGGAGTGAGCGCCACGTCGCCGATGAAGTCGGCATGCGTGCGCTTGTCGGGCGATACCACCGTGAAGGTGCGGGTGGGTTCCAGCTCGCCATCGGCGAAAGAGAACTCGAAAACCGCCGCGCGCGAGCCGCCGCCCACGTACACGCGGTCGCCCTTAGGCGAAAAGGTCAGCCCCAGCCAGCCGTCGGCCACGGGCACGCGACGGGTCTCGCGTCCGGTAGCGGCTTCCAGCACGCTGATGGTGGGCGGCTTGTATCCGCCGTTCAACACCAGGAGGTAGCGGCCATCGGGCGAGAGCGCGGTGGACATCGGGAAGGTGTCCAGCGGGATTTGTTTGCCGGCCGGTTCGAGGCGCCAGCCGCTGTTCAGCAGAAATCCGCCACTGGGAAGCGGACCCACCTGCTCGCGCGGGACCGGCTGGGAGCACAGGAGAGCGGCGGCGAGCAGTAGTGCAATGACGAAGTATAAGCGCATCCTGCCTACGATCATAGCGTGTGGCGCGCGCTTCAGCGCGCTTCAGCGCGCTTCAGCGCGCCGCCGTGGCCTTCAGCCAAGGGTTCTGACGGCCATCCGAAGATGGCGAGCTGAAGCTCGCTACTGCACGCTGAAGCGTGGCCACGGTCCATCGTTCAGCATTGGCCAAGTCGGGTGCTTAACCGTATTGGGATTCCTGACTGACAGAAACCGCTCCCTGACGGTCGCGGCTCGGTAAGCCTTGCGAAATGAGCGCGACTGTTACTGAGCCGCGACCGTCAGGGAGCGGTTTCCCCAAAACGGTTACGCACCCGGCCAAGTCGGCGCCACTTGCGCCCGGCTTTCCTTTTCGGGGATAATTGACATCACCGATGTTACCGCTCGCCTAAGAGACAGGAGTTCGGGGTTGAGAACAGCCTTGATTTCTGCCATCGCCGCGTGTGCCGAGCAGCGCTTTCAGAAGAAGGCGCGGGAATTCTTGCAAGGTCTTTCCAGGGACGAGCTACAGTATATCGCGGAGTTTCTGGGCGCCTGCGTGCTGGAGTCTGTGGGGCACTCCGCGCTCAGCCGGCGCGAGTTGGCCGACGGCATTGCGCAGTTCGAACAGGTCCGCCGCGCGTCCCCGGACGGCGGCGGCGATCGGGAACACAAGATGATTCTGTTGCTGGAGTATCTGTGTCGCAGCCAACTCACGCACTGCTCCCTGGCGGTGCGGGCCGGGCGGGCGTAGCCGGACCTATTCCGTCGCTCTTAGCTCCCGAATCCAGATGTTGCGATAGCGTACGGGCTGTCCATGGTCCTGCAACAGGAGCGGCAGTTTGGCCGGCGTCACTTTGTAGGGCGGGCGCTTCATATAATCCGTGGGACCCGTCGGCATGGCGTGGTCTTGCGCCAACACGCCATTGAAGAGCAGTGTGACCGTCGCCGGTTCCAGCAGCTTCGAATCGGGTGCGAACCGCGGACCATGGAAGACGATGTCATAGGTCTGCCACTCGCCCGGCGGACGGGCGGGGTTCACCAGCGGCGGATACTGGCAATAGATCGCGCCGGCCTGGCCGTCGGCGTAAGTCTTGTTCCGGTTGGATTCCAGCACCTGGATTTCGTACAACGAGTGCAGGTACACGCCGCTGTTGCCCGGTTCCTGATCGGAGCCGTGGGGCGGATTCGGGGTAGCCCACTCGACGTGCAACTGGCAGTCTCCGAAGGCCTGCTTGGTGACGATGTCGCCGGTGCCGGGGGCGACTTCGAAGTAGCCGTCGCGCAGTTTCCAGGCGATCGGCTTGCCGTCGTGCTGCTGCCACGCGGAGAGGTCCGTTCCGTTGAAGAGTTGCACGGCATCGGAAGGAGCAGTGCCGGCATGCTGCTCGGTGCTGGGCTCGCCGGGCGTCACCATGGCGGGCAAGGGCCGGCTGCGGTCGCCGGTCTTCCACTTGATCGCGGGCACGGTTGCGGCAAAGGCCGTAAGGGCAATGGGCAGGAAATATCGGATTCGCATTTGGCCCGATTTTAGCACCGTGCCGCGCACCCGGCGCAGCGATGCGGCGCCGATAGCGGCGTTGACAGCTTCAAGTTGGCTTTTCGTGCCCTCGCATCTCCTTAACGACTTTCTTATGCCTTCCTTATGGCCCTGGTGCGATGCTTTTGGATTGCCGGTTGAAGCATCGGTTCGATTGTTAGAAAATCGTGGCGGTCCCGAAGTACCCGTTTTGCCTGAAAGATAGGCCTATCCCCCGTCGAAAGATAGACACGGCTCCGGACAAGACCGCTCCAAGCCATGATAGGATGAAGAGGCCTGTGGGGTGCTCGTTCGCCTTAGAGGATCCCAGTCTTCCCCGTCGGCAGATGGTACCCTTCCTCCTGGACAAAGACACCCGGCCAATTCGCCAGGGAGGTGATATGCAGCCCCTATTACGGCGGCTGTCGATGGGGTTCCTTTTTGCGGCCTGCTTCGCCGAAGCGATCTTCGGGCAGACGAGCGCGCAGAAGACCATGACGTGGCAGCAAGCGCGGGAGGAGTTCGAAAAGTCCAATCCCACCTTGCGGGCGGCGCGCATCGGCATCGAAGAATCGCGGGACGAGGAGATCACGGCCTATTTGCGTCCCAACCCGGATTTCGCTCTCTCGACGGACGGGACTCAAATCTCTCGCTATCAAGGGGTCTGGCGTCCTTTCGCCGGCACTCAATTCTCACCCAACATCAGCTACCTGCACGAACGCGAGCACAAGCGGGAACTGCGTCTGGAGAGCGCACAAAAGGCAACCGCCATCGCGGAATCCCAATTGGCGGACCAGGAACGGACCCTGCTTTTCACCTTGCGCGGAGCGTTTGTGCAAGCCTTGCAAGCCAAGGCCGTGCGCGACCTGGCGAAGGAGAACCTGGCTTATTTCGATCATGAGTTTGGCATCAGCCAGGACCGCTACAAAGCCGGGGATATCGCGCGCGTGGATCTGGACCGCCTGGAGTTGCAACGCGTGCAGTACGAGTCCGATCTGCAGACCGCCGAAGTGAACCTGCGCACGGCGAAGATCCAGCTCCTGCAGTTGCTGAACGACAGGACTCCCATCGAGCAGTTCGACGTGCAGGGGCCCTTTGATTTTATGGAGCAGATTCCGGCGCCGGAAGAGATGCGCCGCATCGCCATGGAAGAGCGGCCGGACTTGAAAGCTGCCGTCCAATCGGTTGACAAGGCGCAAACCGATTACAAGCTGGCGGTGGCCAACGGATCGACCGATCCGACCTTCAGCGTATGGGTGACGCACAACCCTTCGTTCAACAACCCGTATGACAACAACACGATCGGCGCCAGTGTCAGCATTCCCTTGCGTATCTTCGACAAGAATCAAGGGGAGAAGGCGCGCACGCGGGTGGACATTACGCGCAACGAGAGACTGCGGGACGCGGCTGAGGCGCAGGTTTTCAGCGATGTAGATTCGGCCTATGCCACCTTGCTCAATACAGTGACTCTACTGCGGCCGTACAAGACGAAATATCTGGCGACCGCCGGCAGAGTGCGCGATACGATCGCTTTTTCGTACCAGCACGGCCAGGCCGCGTTGGTCGACTACCTGGACGCCCAGAGAGATTACCGGGCGGTGCAGGTAAGTTATCTGAACTTAGTAGGTTCTTACTTATCCGCCGCGAGTCAATTGAATCTCGCGGTGGGCCGTGAGGTTATTCAATGAAACGGCGCGAACTAACAACCGCTCCCTTACGGTCGCGGCTCGGAATATGGCCGCGGCTCGGAATATGGTCGCGGCTCGGACTATGGTCGCGGCTCGGAATCGATGCGGAGCCGTGCGGGTCAGCAAGCGGTATTCTGGCGTTGGGGTGCCTGGCTTTAGTGCTGGCCGGATGCAGCGCGCAGGGCAAAGGCGACCCCAAAGCCGAGGCTCCGCCGCCGGCCGAGGTGGAGCACGTCCAGAGCGCGGGTCTGTTCAAGGTGGACGACCCCAGCAAGTTTCCGCTGGCAACCGCGGGCAGGATCGATGCGGCGCCCGAGTTGAACGTGACTGGCGTGGTCAGCCCCGATGTATCGCGGACCATTCCGGTGATTACGCTGGCATCCGGCCGCGTGATCGAGGTGCTGGCCCGGTTGGGGGACACCGTGACCAAAGGCCAGCTCCTGATGAAGGTGCAGAGCGCGGATATCGCCGGGGCTTACTCGGATTACGAGCAGGCTCTGGCGGACGAAACACTGGCCAAAGCACAACTCGACCGCTCCAAGATTCTCTTCGACAAAGGCGCCATCGCGCAGAAAGATCTGGAAGTCGCCGAGGACACCGAGACGAAGGCTCAGGTCACCGTCAAGACCACGCTCGACCACTTGCGCGTGCTGGGCGCGGATCCGGATCACCCATCGGCTATTGTGGAAGTGCGCGCGCCGGTTGCGGGCGTGATCACCGACCAGCAAGTGACCAGCGCATCCGGCGTACAGGGATTGGCCTCTCCGAATCCGTTCACGATCTCGGACCTCTCGCATATCTGGATTCTTTGCGATGTGTATGAGAACGACCTGGCGCAAGTGCACCTCGGCGAGTACGCGGATGTGAAGCTGAACGCCTATCCCAAGCAGGTGCTCAAAGGGCGTGTCGGTAATATCAGCCCGGTTCTGGATCCCAATCTGCACACGGCCAAAGTCAGGCTGGAAATGGCGAATCCGGGATCGATGCGGCTGGGCATGTTTGTCACCTCGACATTCCATGGCTTGCAGAAAGAGACGCACGCCACGGTGCCGGCGCCGGCAGTGCTGCATCTGCATGACCGCGACTGGGTCTACGTTCCGGCGGATGGCGGGCAGTTCCGGCGCGTGGAAGTGACCGGCGGCAAGATGCTGCCCGGCAATCTGCAGGAGGTCGCGGGCATCCAGCCGGGCCAAAAAGTGGTTTCGAATGCGCTCGTCTTGCAAGCCACCGCGGAACAATAATACAGTGGAACAATTATGACGAAAGAGGAAGTCCGCGCGCGCATCGAAGAGTTCGGCATCATTCCCGCGATCCGACTTTCTTCCCCCGAGGACGCACGCTTCGCCGCGGAAGCGGTCTATCGCGCCGGGCTGCCGATTGTCGAGATACCCCTGACGGTTCCCGGAGCGCTGGATTTGATTTCCGCGCTGCTGCGGGACTTTCCGGACATGGTAGTGGGCGCCGGAACGGTGCTGGACGCCGAAAAGGCGCGGCGCGCCGTGGGAGCCGGCGCGCGATTCATCACCAGCACGGGCATGGACGCGAGCGTAGTGGGGCTAGCCGTTGAGGAAGGCGTCCTGGTGCTGCCGGGCGCGCTGACGCCCACCGAGATCATCAACGCATGGAAGGCGGGCGCCGATTTCGTAAAAGTGTTTCCCTGCGCGCCGATGGGCGGAGACAGCTATATCAAGGCGCTGAAAGCGGCTCTGCCGCAGATACGCCTGATTGCGGGAGGCGGCGTGCAGCAGCACACCGCCGGGCATTACATTTCCGCGGGCGCCAGCGCCATCGGTGTCGGCAGAGAGTTGATCACGCATGAAGCGATTCGCCTCCGCAAGCCGGAATGGATTCTGGAGCTGGCGCACCGGTTCATGGGCATTGTGAAGAACGCACGCACGCATACGCCGTCTGCTAATGTGGTTACGTTTAAATAGCACGGCGTAACTGAATGATTCGCGGCCTGGTTGATTTCTCCCTAAACAACCGCCTTCTGGTGGTCGCGCTCGCCATCGTGCTGTTTGCATGGGGCGTCATATCATTCAAGAGTCTACCTATAGAGGCTTATCCCGACATCGCCAATAACTACGTGCAGATCATCACGCAGTGGCCGGGCCGGGCAGCCGAAGAGGTCGAGCAGCAGGTCACGATTCCCGTCGAAATCGTGATGAACGCGCTTCCGCACCTCCAACACCTGCGGTCTACTTCGCTATTCGGACTGTCCAGTGTAATGCTGATCTTCGACGATCAGTCCGACGACGACTGGAACCGGCAGAAGGTGCTGGAACGTCTGGCGCAGCTCACCTTGACGCAGAACCTGCAACCGCAGATCGGCACCGATTACAGCCCAGTGGGCCAGATTTACTGGTATACGCTGAGTAGCACCAATCCCGAATACGACTTGATGGAGCTGAAATCCCTTCAGGACTGGGTGCTCGAGAAGCAGTTCAAATCCGTCCCCAATGTGGTGGACGTGGTCAGCTTCGGGGGGATCACCAAAGAGTACCAGGTGGCCATCGATCCCAATAAACTCGTGTCTTACGGCCTGAGTCTCGCGCAGATCGAGCAACCCCTGGCGAACAATAATGTGAATGCCGGCGGAAGCTTTATCGAGGCCGGCCTGCAGCAGATCAACGTGCGTTCGGTGGGGCTGTTCGAAAACGTGCAGGATATCGGAGAGACCGTCATCAAGACGCAGCACGGGACGCCCATCCGGATCAGCGATGTCGCCTCGGTCATACAGGGGCCGAAGATCCGCCTCGGCCGCATCGGCAAGGCCATTCACAGAAGAGACGGTAAAATCCTGGACAACGACGATGTGGTCGAGGGCATCGTGTTGTTGCGGAAGGGCGCGGAAGCCGACGCCACACTGCGGGCCATTCACGAAAAGGTCGACAAACTGAATCGTCACATTCTTCCAAAGGGCGTGCGGGTCGTGCCGTTCCTCGACCGCAGCAATCTGGTCCACTATACGACGCACACGGTGATGCATAATCTGACCGAAGGCATCATCCTGGTCGTCATCGTCCTGTTCCTGTTTCTGGGCAACGCGCGCGGGGCCCTGATCGTGGCCCTCACCATTCCTTTCGCGCTGTTGTTCGCCGCCATTTGCATGGACCTGAGCCACATTCCGGCGAATCTGTTGTCGCTGGGGGCATTGGATTTCGGCATGGTGGTGGATGGCACGGTGGTCGTGGTGGAGAACATCGTCCGTCACCTGGGCCACCAATCGGCCCAGCCCAAGCCGCTCATCGAGCTCGTCCGCGAGGCTACCCACGAGGTGCAGCGGCCGGTATTCTATGCGCGGGGCATCATCATCACCGCGTACCTGCCGATCTTCACCCTACAAAGCGTCGAGGGCCGGCTGTTCAGGCCCATGGCTTGGACCGTAGCCTTGGCGCTGCTGGGCGCCCTGGTTTTCTCGCTGGTGGTGGCGCCAGTGCTGGCCAGCCTGTTCTTTACGAAGAACACCCGCGAGTGGCGCAACCCCGCGCTGGCGTGGATGACCGCCCGCTACCGGGCGGCGGTGCGCTGGGCTATTCGCGCACGCTGGGTGACGGTGGGTGCCGCCGTGTCTTGCCTGGCGGCCACAGTCTGGCTGGCGTCCAGCGGCGTGATCGGCTCCGAGTTCCTGCCGCATCTCGATGAAGGCGCCATCTGGGCGCGCGGCACGCTGGCGCCCAGCACCGGCCCGGCCCAGGGCACGCGGCTGATGACTGAAGCGCGCATCCTGCTGGCCTCCTTTCCGGAGGTTACGCAGGTGGTTTCGCAGGTCGGGCGTCCCGACGATGGCACCGACACCACGGGGTTCTTCAATACAGAGTATTTCGTCGATTTGAAACCCAAAGAACAGTGGCGACCGGTGTTTCACCAAGACAAAGTAGAACTGATCGCGGCCATGGACCGGGAGCTCGAGGGAATCCCGGGCGTGCTTTGGAATTTTTCGCAGCCGATTGCGGACAACATGGAGGAGGCCGTGAGCGGCGTGAAAGGCGAACTTGCCATCAAGCTCTACGGCGCCGACCTGAAAACGCTCGAGCAGAAGGGCGACGAAATCGTCAACGTGATGCGGCGCATTCGCGGCGTCGAGGATTTAGGACTCTTCCGGGTCATCGGCCAGCCCAATCTCAACCTGGTCGTCGACCGCAGCCGGGCATCGCGCTATGGAATTAATGTGTCCGACGTGCAGGACGCCATCCAGACCGCCGTAGGGGGCAATGCGGTGGGCCAAGTCTTACAGGGCGAGCGGCGCTACGATCTGGTGCCGCGCTACGCCGCTCCCTATCGCGACACCCAGGATGCCATCGAGAGAATTCGTCTGCTGGCGCCCACGGGTGAACGGGTTTCCCTCGCGCAACTTTGCCACGTGCAGGTGCTCGACGGCGCGTCGGAGATCTATCGCGAAGAAAACTCCCGCTACGTGGCGATCAAGTACGGTGTGCGCGGACGCGACCTGGGCAGCACGGTCGAGGAAGCCATCAAGGCCGTCGACCGTCAGGTGAAGCTGCCGGAAGGTTATACCATCAATTGGGCGGGCGAGTACGCCAGCCAGCAGCGCTCGCAAAGGCGCTTGACGGTCGTGCTCCCGGTGACCATCCTGGTGATCTACATCATTCTCTACACTATGTTCGGTTCGTTCAAGTGGGCGAATCTGATGCTCGCCAGCATCGCCATGGCCCCGCTCGGAGGTCTGCTGGCGCTGCTCATGACGGGCGCTCACTTCAGCGTGTCTTCGGGAGTGGGTTTTCTGGCGCTGTTCGGCGTTTGCGTGGAAACCGGCGTGATCATGCTGGAGTACATCAACCAGCTTCGCGCACGCGGCTTTTCGGTGATGGACGCCGCGGTGGAGGGCGCCGTGCTGCGGCTCCGGCCTATCATGATGACGACCCTGGTAGCGACCTTGGGTTTGCTGCCGGCGGCCATGTCGCGCGCCATTGGTTCCGACTCCCAGCGGCCATTCGCCATCGTCATTGTGGGCGGGCTCATCCTGGCCATGCTGCTGAATATCTTTCTGCTGCCCGTGCTGTATGTGTGGTGGGCCGGCGACCGCGACGTGCTCCCCACCCCCGAGGCCGAATTCGAAGAATCCGTGTAGGCGCCCGATGCACGCCGCCGGGCTCAGGTCCGGCGGCGGTCTCGAGGCCGGATTCCAATCGGACGGCTCGTTAAGATTCTCGCAGGCTGGAACATAATCTATGAATAAGTCAGGAACAAGTGATAAATAAGTTATTAAAGTGAGTCGGATGGCGATAACTTGCTGCCCAAAAGATAGCCGTGCCTGACCGAAAGATGTAGCGCCTCATCCGGCGGCTGGTATAAACTGAAGTATACGGTCTCCAAACGATGATCCGCCGGCTGGTCGATTTTGCCCTGAATAACCGCCTCTTGGTGGTAGCGCTTGCGATCCTGCTATTCGGATGGGGCATCATTTCATTTAAGAATCTCCCGATAGAAGCTTATCCGGACGTGGCTAACAACTACGTCCAGGTGATCACGCAATGGCCGGGGCGCGCGGCCGAGGAAGTGGAGCAACAGGTCACTATCCCCATTGAAATCGTAATGAACGGGCTTCCGCACCTGGAGCACCTGCGATCCACCTCGCTGTTCGGGCTCTCCAGCGTGATGCTGGTCTTCGACGACGCTTCGGACAACGATTGGAACCGGTCGAAAGCGTTGGAACGGCTGTCGGAGGTCACGCTGCCCGAGAACCTGCAGCCGCAGATCGGGACGGACTACAGTCCGGTCGGCCAGATTTACTGGTACTCGCTGACAAGCACGAATCCCGAGTATGACCTGATGGAATTGAAGGCTTTGGAAGACTGGGTTCTGGAGAAGCAGTTCAAGTCGGTTCCCAACGTAGTGGATGTGAGTAGCTTCGGCGGTATCACCAGGGAATACCAGGTGGCGATCGATCCCAACAAACTGGTGGAATATGCGCTGAGCATCGGCGATGTGGAGCAGCAATTAACCAATAACAACGTCAATGCCGGAGGCAGTTTCATCCAGCAGGGCCTGCAACAAGTCAACGTGCGCTCGGTCGGACTCTTCGACAACGTGCAGGACATCGGGAAGACGGTCCTCAAGACTCAAAACGGCACGCCCATTCACATTAGGGATATTGCGACGGTCATGCAGGGGCCGAAGATCCGGCTGGGCCGCATCGGCCAGGCGATACACCGCAAGGATGGCAAGATCGCGGACAACGATGACGTAGTCGAAGGCATCGTGCTAATGCGGAAAGGCGCCGAATCCGATGCCACGCTGGTGGGCATCCACGAGAAGGTGAAAGAGCTGAACGAGCACGTTCTTCCCAAGGGCGTGCAAGTCGTTCCATTCCTCGACAGAAGCGACCTCGTACACTTCACCACACACACGGTTCTGCATAACCTGACCGAGGGCATTACCCTGGTGGCCATCATCCTGTTCATGTTCCTGGGGAACGCTCGCGGCGCCCTGATCGTGGCCATCACGATTCCGTTTTCTCTCTTATTCGCGTCGATCTGTCTGGACCTCCGGCACATTCCCGCCAATCTGCTATCCCTCGGCGCGCTGGATTTCGGCATGGTGGTGGATGGCGCGGTGGTGATGGTGGAGAATATCGTACGGCATTTGGGGCACCAGGGCGGCCCACCGCGGCCCGTCGTGGAGCGCATTCGCGAGGCGGCCCACGAGGTGCAGCGGCCCGTGTTTTACGCCATCGGGATTATCATCACGGCGTATCTGCCGATCTTCACGCTACAGAGCGTGGAAGGGCGTCTGTTCAAGCCGATGGCGTGGACAGTGGCCTTCGCGTTGTTGGGCGCCCTG
>Ga0181521_10003630_pt1 | contig 18024 bp, 12 predicted proteins | sample PEATcosm2014_Bin_32_FD_119764 | JGI IMG/M metagenome (GOLD analysis project Ga0181521, IMG submission 119764) | Peatland microbial communities from MTU Mesocosm Facility, Houghton, MI, USA - PEATcosm2014_Bin02_60_metaG | ecosystem: Environmental > Terrestrial > Soil > Wetlands > Peat | place... | reverse complement strand
GTAATCGTCGGCGCCGAGGTTGAGTCCCGTCACCACGTCCTGTTCGCCCGATAAGGCGGACAAGATGATCAGCCGTACCGCTTGCGGAACGCGCGCGCGGCGTACGCCCTGAATCAACTCCAGCGCGGCAAAGCCCGGCATATTCCAATCGATGATCACCAAATGAGGCGGCCGCTCCGCCACGGCGCTGACGGCGGCGGCGCCGTCGGTGATCGCGCGTACGACAAACCCGGCGTCAGACAGTTTCTGACGCAGCGGTTCGACTGCGGCAACATCCCGATCGACGATGAGTATCTGTTTGTTGGTTTCGTGCGCAAGCATGTGGCCGCGCCATTAAAGATACCCAGCTTTACAGTACGTTGACGCTTTTGTGACCCTTCGAAAGAAAAATGGGATTTGACGGGAACGTCGGGAGTGCAATCACGCGGGCGCCTGCCATATGAAATGCATCCCTCAGACGATATCATTCCGACCGCGCAATGCCGCGTTTTGGCTCGGTAGCAGACGTTTGTTGGGAGGATGACTTGGCAAAGATCGCTTTGATCACGGGTATTACCGGTCAGGATGGTGCGTACCTTGCCGAATTATTGCTGTCCAAGGGCTACGCCGTACATGGCGTCAAGCGCCGGGCCTCGTCGTTCAATACCGATCGTATCGATCACCTCTACCAAGACCCACACGAAAAAAACGTGCGCCTGCGGTTGCACTACGGGGACCTCACCGATTCCACCAATTTGATCCGCATCATTCAAGAGGTGCAGCCCGATGAAATTTACAATCTGGCGGCTCAGAGCCACGTCGGTGTGTCGTTCGAGACGCCCGAATACACGGCAAACGCCGATGCGCTCGGTACGCTTCGAGTGCTCGAGGCCATTCGCATTTTGGGGCTCGAGAGGAAAACCCGCTTTTATCAAGCGTCGACCTCCGAGATGTTCGGCAAGGTGCAGGAGATACCGCAGCGCGAGACGACACCCTTTTACCCCCGCTCGCCCTACGGCGCCGCCAAGGTGTATGCGTATTGGATTACCGTCAACTATCGTGAGGCCTATGGCATGTATGCCTGCAACGGCATCCTGTTCAACCACGAATCCCCGATGCGCGGTGAAACCTTCGTCTCGCGCAAGATTACCCGGGCGCTCTCGCGCATTCACGTCGGTCTTCAGGACACCCTGCATCTTGGTAATCTGGATTCCCGGCGCGACTGGGGCCACGCGCGGGACTACGTGCGAGCGCAGTGGCTGATGCTGCAGCAGGAGGAACCGGAGGATTTCGTCATCGCGACGGGCAAACAATTCTCAGTGCGTGACTTCGTGATCGCCGCCGGCTCACTGCTCGGCCAGAAGATTGAGTGGCAGGGCGAGGGGGTGGATGAAGTAGGTATCGACACGGCCACGGGTCGCACGCTCGTGCGGGTGGATCCGCGCTATTTCCGCCCGACCGAGGTGCAAACCCTGCTAGGGGATCCCACCAAAGCTTGGCAAAAGCTCGGCTGGGCCGCCGAAGTCGGCTTCCCGGAGTTGGTGGCGGAAATGGTCGCAGCCGACCTTAAGGTCGCCAAGCGCGATGCCTTGGTCGCGAAAGAGGGCTATCAGGTGTATAGCCACCACGAGTAGCGTCGTGCGATTCGACGAGTCTTCACGCATCTATGTCGCCGGCCACGGCGGTCTGGTGGGTTCGGCGGTGGTGCGCGCTTTGCAAATGCGGGGTTACGAGAATCTGCTCCTGCGCACTCGCGCAGAACTTGACCTCACTGACCAACTTGCGGTACGCCAATTCTTTCGGGCCGCTCGGCCACAGAGCGTCATCATGGCCGCAGCGCGCGTCGGTGGAATCCATGCGAATTCTATTCATCCGGCGCAGTTCATTCGCGACAATCTCTTGATCCAAGACAACGTCATCGACGCGGCGCATCGCGCGGGGGTCGAGAAATTCGTATTCTTGGGATCGAGCTGTATCTACCCCAAGCTGGCGCCGCAGCCGATCAAAGAGGATTACCTGCTCACCGGGCCGCTGGAACCCACCAACGAGTGGTATGCCATTGCCAAGATTGCGGGTATCAAGATGTGTCAAGCGTACCGGCGCGAGTTTGGCTTCAATGCCATTTCCTTGATGCCGACCAACCTGTACGGTCCCGGCGATAACTTCGATCTACAGAATTCCCACGTGCTGCCGGCGCTGATCCGCCGCTTCCACGAAGCGAAGCTGCGCGGCGATGACAGCGTGACGGTTTGGGGAACCGGCACGCCGCGCCGCGAGTTTCTGCACGTCGATGATCTGGCGGACGCAATTTTGCATCTTTTGCACGCCTATGACGGAGAACCCATCGTCAATATCGGTTGGGGGGAAGACGTCACCATTCGAGAGCTCGCGGAACTCGTCCTGTCGGTGATCGGCTATTCGGGCCGACTGATCTTCGATACGGCGAGGCCCGATGGAGCTCCGCGTAAGCTTCTCGATGTGACGCGCATGACGGAGCTTGGATGGCGGCCTAAAATCCCGCTGAAGAAAGGCATCGAAGCCACGTACCGGTGGTTCACGGAACATTGCACGCAAGCCAGGATGTAGAGTGTCACCAGGTCGTTGCCTGGCTGCGTGTGGCCGCGCGCACCGAAACGTACGAATACGCGCGCAGCGCCTCCGGCCGCCGGCGCGTTTCGCCGGCCGCCTCGTTGTCCGCAGCATTCCATGCGGCCAGCAAGAGCCCGAGCGCCAGCCAATTGAGGGAGGCTTCGCCGTGTTGCGACCAAAACCTACCCGGCGCCCCGAATTTCCGTGGCGCGTAGGTCTGCGGCAGATTCGACTTTTGCATGGATGGGTCCTCGTTGTGGCGGGTACGAGGAGTGTCGGACGTGAATCTCGCGCTGATTGGCCGCAATTCTGGCTCCGCGCGGGCCAATTCTGACCAATTGTGGCGGCCGATTTCCCGTGCCGATTCGCGTATGCGGCTCTGCTCTGCGTTGGCCGCCATCGGCTATGATTGACCCATGAAAAAGCATATCGCGATCGTCGAGGACGAGCCGGCGTTACGGGAAAATTATGCGGCCGCGCTCGCGCGGCACGGCTACGGCGTCAAGACCTACGGCAATCGAAAAGTCGCCATGCAGGCGTTCAGCACGCACTTGCCGGATCTCGCGATCATCGATATCTCTTTGGAGGACGAGGCCGAGGGAGGCTTCGACCTGTGTCGCGATCTGCGCGCGCTGTCGGCCGAATTGCCCATCATCTTCCTCACGGCGCGGGACAGCGAATTGGACGCGGTCTCCGGTCTGCGCTTGGGTGCGGATGATTTTCTGACCAAGGACGTGAGCCTGCCGCATCTGGCGGCACGGGTGGCGGCCTTGTTCCGGCGCATCGACGCCTTGCGCCGGCCGGACCATGCAAGCGATGTCGTGCGCCGCGGCGCACTGTCGATCGACGGCGAGAAGATGCAGACCACGTGGAATGGGACGCCGGTGACTCTGTCGTTGACGGAATTCTGGATCGTGCACGCGCTCGCCCGCCATCCGGGTCATGTCAAAAACCGCCAGCAATTGATGGACGCTGCAAACGTGGTATTGGACGACAACACCATCACGTCGCATATCAAGCGCGTGCGGCGCAAGTTCCAACAAGTCGATGCAGCCTTCGACGCCATTCAAACCGTCTACGGAATGGGCTATCGCTGGGTCGAGTGAGCATCCGCCTGCAACTGCTGATCGTCGCGCTCACCACGCTGATTCTGCCGTGGGCCGGTTGCCAATATGCCCGCGAGCTCGAGACAGCCTTGCGCGTGTCGCAGGAAAACGCCCTCGAGGCGAGCGCCGACACCATGGCACATGCATTATCCGCCCAGTCCGAGCGCGTCTTCCGCGATGTGGATGATATCGAGCCGTTCGCGGCTTCCTTGGGGGATCTCTATGTTTTTCCCCTCCACAGTCCCCCGTTGCTCGACGGCTACCGCGAGGATTGGGGTGTCGCGGAGGACCCGAAGCCCCTGCCGACCTCGACGGGCTATGCCGCGCGCCTCCAGGCCGGATTCACCGAACGTTACCTGTTCCTTTATATGGAGGTCGACGATCCGCATTTCGTGGCCGAGCCCGCCGACGTGCATCCGGAAATTGATCGTTTCGATCGCGTCGATCTGACCCTGCAACAACCCGACGGATCGCTGGAATCCTATTTCTTTGCCACCAGTGCCCCGGGGCTCATCGAGGCGCAAACCGTCATCCAGGGTGACGACGGCGTCGCTCATGCGGCGACCGAACCGCGCATCCAAGCCTATTGGTTGCAAACCTCGCGTGGCTATCACTTGGAGGTGCGCTTGCCGTTGAGCCTGGTGGGTTCGCGCCTGTGGATCCAAGCGCTCCAGGGCGCCGGCGGCGGCAGGGCCGGATTTGTCGGCGCAGAGCCGCTGCGCGGCGGACGCCTGTTCATGGCGACACCGGGACTTGACGAGTTGCTCGCCACTTTCATACGCCCCGGCACTCGCGCCACCGTGATCGACGCCAATGGCTTGAAGCTCGGCGTCGCCGGCACGCTCAACTCGATTGCCTCCGATGAAGGAGTCGGGGCGAGCGGCACCTGGTACCGGCGCTTCGTCACCGTGGACACCTCGCAGTGGCCGCTGCAGGTGTCATCCCCTGAGCGAGTCACCGGAAGAAGCGTGGAGACCGCTCTCGCGGGGCAGCCGGCGGCGGAATGGCTGCGCACGGCCAGCAGTCAAGAATTACTTCTGTCGGCAGCCGCGCCGATCATGCTGGGCGGGCAAGCTCGGGGCGCGGTCGTGCTCGAGCAAGCCGGTGACCAATTGCTGGAGCTGCGGGACCAGGCGTTGACGCATCTGTTCAATCTGACGTTGCTCGCCACGGCACTCGCCGTCATGGTTGCGTTCGGCGTCGCGACCTTCATCAGCGTGCGGATCGGGCGCCTGCGCGCCGCCGCCGATTCCGCGGTGAGCAACGACGGACGGATTCGGCTCGACATGCCGGAATCGGCACGGGCCGACGAAATCGGCGCCCTGTCCCGCGGATTCGAGCGGCTCTTGGCGCGCCTCAACGAACACACGCAGTATTTGCGCACACTCGGCGGCAAGCTCGCGCACGAACTGCGCACCCCGCTCACCATCGTTCGCTCGTCCCTGGACAATCTGGAATCCGAGGGCGTACGTGCGGATCAACGCGGCTATCTCACCCGCGCTCGCGAGGGGATTTCACGCCTGCAATCCATCTTGAGCGCGCTGGGTGCGGCGGCCCGAGTCGAGGAGAGCATCAAACAAGCCGAACGGGTGAACTTCGATCTCAACGAATTGCTGCACTCCGCGGTGGCCGGTTACCGCGATGCCTTCTCGAGTCGGCGAATCGAGCTCGACACGCCGCCCGATGCCTGCACCCTGCGCGGTGCACCGGACTTGATCGTGCAGCTGCTCGATAAGCTCATCGAAAACGCCGTCGATTTCTGCCCGGTCGCGGGCACCATCACGGTGCGTCTCAGGCGCTCGGGGAGCAATTACGAATTGGCGGTGATCAACGACGGCCCGCCGATCCCGACGGCCCTGCTCGATCGGCTGTTCGAATCCTTGTTCGAGCATCGCCAGGGCCAGGACGACAAGCCGCACTTCGGCTTGGGGCTGTACATCGTGCGGCTCATCGCCGAATTTCACGGCGGCAAGGCGCTCGCCGCCAATCGGCCCGATGGCAATGGCGCGGTGTTCACGGTGATCCTGCCGCTGATCTAGTGTCGGTGGGCGTCGTCGCAGCCGCCCCCGAAATTGACGATTTTGGCCAGGTCATCGCCGGAACCCGCGTCGAAAACCCGCTCGCTTGAGCGCTTTTTTGACTAGAACGTAAAAGCGACTCCGGCGCTTGCGGCATTCACATTGTACTTACCGACCGTCTTGTCATCGCCCGCCTGGTTGACGCGCAGGTAATCGAGCCGAATCGACCAATGGCCGGCGAACGTGTAGGCACCGCCGACGCTGACCAGAAGACTCGATGTGCTGGTGGACTGCACCAAGCTGGTGGATTTCGAGTTGAGGTAGAGTACCGTCGTCAGGGTCGTCTTCCCGTAGTAGTCGCCGATCCGCACGTCGAGGTCCAACGACTCGGCGAGCGGCACCCTGGCCACCAACGACAGCGCCGGCCCGTGGGAAGTGACGCTCGCCGTCTCGATGATCGAATCATTTGCGGACAGCGTCTCGAGCGTACCGGAGAGTCGGTGCGTCAGTTCGCCGAGATGGATGAACGCCGCATCGATCCCGAAATAGGTCCAGGGCATGTAGCCCGCGTCCACCCACCAGGTGTTGTCGTCTCTGCGCACCGACGATGAGCTGGGTTTCAACACATCGCCCGCAGCGGTTGCCTCGCTCTTGAGTTGATCGTCGACGAAGGCGGTATCGTAATCGTTGTGCGCGCGCCCGAAGTTTCCACCCGCGTACAGGCCGTCCAAACCGTCGGCCCGTACTGCCTGCCCCAACGTGACCCCGCCGAGGAGGATCGCGGCACACAGGTATCCGATGCTCGTCCGTCTCATAATGCTTCTCTCGCAATCATTTGGTAGCTGCCCGCGCACGAGAACTATACCTGCAGGAGAACCCACCGAACATGAGCAGCGGTGACGAAGAGCGCGAAACTTCGACTGAAATGCAACTGTCACGCCGATCGAATATTCTCGGCGGTCCAGGAATTGGGCGGCTGGCGTGCGGCGAGCATAATTTTGATTGAGGCGAGTATAGTTCGGCATCCAACCATCGGCGAACGATGATGGTGTCCAAGAGCCCACGAACCCAATAGGCGGAACGAAGCAATGCAAACGACAGGGCGGTTGCCGGCACGACTCGCAATCGCAGCAATCGCGCTAACGTCAGTATCCTGCAGCAGTCAACATGCCACTTACACACCGGACGGACGTCGGGGCTATGTGGTCACCTGCGCGGGCTACTTGAACAGCTGGTCAACCTGTCTGGTCAAGGCCGGTCGGGCATGCGGAAACAAGGGCTACGAAACGATACAGGGTAGCGAAGAGGACCGCAGCCTGCTGATTGCTTGCAAGTAAGAAATCCTGCGACGCCGGGCGACGACGATCGAGCCTCAGGACTTGACACGTGTGGAAACGTCACCTCATCCCCTCATCCCGGCTAATGCAGCCCCTCGTGCGCCAGCAGCCAGCGCTTGCGCTCCAGCCCACCGCCGTAGCCGGTGAGAGAACCGTCGGCGCCGATCACTCGATGACACGGCACCAAAATCGAAATCGGATTGCGCCCGTTCGCCAAGCCCACGGCACGCGAGGCCTTCGGATTGCCGATGCGCCTCGCCAATTGGCCGTAGCTCCATGTTGTGCCATAGGGAATTTCGGTCAAACGCTGCCACACGCGCCGCTGAAAAGCCGTCCCGTGCATGCGCAGGGGCAGAAGGAATTCGCGGCGCGTCCCGGCGAAATACTCGTTCAACTGCTGCACGGCTCCGGGCAGCGGATCTACGCTCGCATCCTCCACCCCGTCCATGTCTTGCGGCGGGCGTTGAAGATCCATGAAGACCCCGGTCAAGGCCTCGCCGTCGCAGGTGAGCAGCAGGCGGCCGATCGGGCTTTCTAAAAAGGTAAAACGATTCACGGCGACACTCCCAACGATTGCCACAAGTAATGAGCTGCATACGCGCGCCACGGTCGCCACGCCTCGGCGCGCGCGTGCAATTCCCTTTTGTTGGCCTTGGCCGCCTTGAGCAGCATCAGATCGCCGCCGGGAAAGGCGTCGGGCCAATGCAAAGCGCGCATGGCGATGTACTGCGCCGTCCAGGGGCCAATGCCCGGCAAGCGCTGCAACGCCTCGATCTGCTCCTCGACGTTTGCGGCATAGGTTAACACCACCCGGCGCTCGATGACCGCTTGCGCAAGCGCGGTCAACGCCCGTGCCCGGCTTCCCACGATACCGAGCGCGGCGATATCGTCAATGGCGGCCACCGCCATGCGCTGCGCGGGGGGCGTGAGCCGATTCAGCTCGGGGTAAGGCGTTGCAATGGCGGCGCCAAAGCTCTGCGCCCAACGCCCCGCCAAGGTGGTCGCGGCCTTCACCGACACCTGCTGGCCGAGAACGGCGCGCACCGCGAGTTCGAAGCCGTCGAACGCGCCCGGCACGCGCAGTCCCGGCAGGCGGCGCACCACGTGGGCGAGCGTTGCATCTTGCGACAGCAATGCGCTCACCGCATCGGGCGCTGCGCCCAAATCGAACTGACGCTTGACGCGCACGATGATGGCCCCGATCACCGGTGCGAGCGAGGGTGACATCTCGACCTCGAGCGCCACTCCGCTCTTGGCGCGCGACACCGCGATCCAACCGCGGATGTCGCCGATCGCGACGGTGCGCCGATAATGCGTCCCGTCCACCCATTCCACGCCCGGAATGGCGCGCAGGCGCAGGTACGCGAGCAAACTCTCCCACGCCAGCGGCGGCCTGAATTCCAGCTGACAGCGCAAGCCAGTCTCGGCGTCGGCTTGCCCGCGCAGCGCCCGCGGGCTCAAACCATAGCGGGATTTGAACAGCGCATTGAATCGCCGCAGGCTGCCGAAGCCGCTGGCAAAGGCGATTTCAGTCAAAGCGAGCGTGGTTTCACCGAGCAAGCGTTTGGCGAGCAGCAGCCTCTGCGTCTGCGCGAGTTCGATCGGCGACACGCCGAGCTCGGCCTCGGTGACTCGACGCAGGTGTCGATCGCTGATCCCCAATGACGCCGCGAGGTCGCCCACCCGCGCGTTGGAGAGTGCATGCTCTTCGATGCCGGCAATCGCCGCTCCGATCAAGCGCCCGGCGGCGTCGACCGTGGCGAGGCCCGGCGCCCGCTCGGGGCGGCAGCGCAGGCAGGGCCTGAAGCCCGCGCCCTCGGCCGCCGCCGCGCTCGAAAAGAAGCGCATGTTCTCACGCTTCGCGGCACGCACCGGACAGATGGGACGGCAATAGATTCCGGTCGTCGCAACCGCCGTGAAAAACCTGCCGTCAAAGCGGCGGTCACGGGCGCGTACCGCGCGAAAACAGGCATCGGAGTCCAGCAACATGGCCCCAGACTAAATCAATCGGGGTGCGATTACTCGCCATTTTCGGACATCGATATGCCCGCAATCCGCAATCGGACTTGCCGGCAATGCCGGCTCAGCGCGATCCCGCGCGCACTCTGAGGTAGTGCAATATCCCCAGCGCCGCCTCGCGTCCCTCGAATACCGCGGTCACGACCAGATCGGATCCGCGCACCATGTCGCCGCCGGCGAACACCTTCGGATTGGTGGTCTGAAATCTAGAAAGCGCCGTTCCGGATACGCGCACGCGACCGTTGCCATGCAGCGCGATGTGCTGCGAGGCGAACCAATCCGGCGGACTGGGCAGAAAGCCGAAAGCAATGATCACGGCATCCGCCGGTATAGTCTCTTCCGTGCCGGGCACGACTTCGGGGATGCGGCGCCCGCGCCGATCGGGCGGTCCCAAGCGCGTCTCGACCAGCTTCACGCCCTGCACCCGATCGGTGCCGACGATTTCGATGGGCTGGCGGTTGAACAAAAAAGTCACGCCCTCTTCCTTGCTGTTCTTGTAGTCCCGCCGCGAACCCGGCATGTTGTCTTCATCACGGCGATAGGTGCAGGTGACGCTCACCGCGCCCTGGCGAATGGCGGTGCGATTGCAATCCATCCCGGTATCGCCGCCGCCGAGCACGACGACTTGCTTGTCGCGCATGTCGATGAAGCCGGCCGGATCATCCGCGATTCCGAGTTCTCGATTGATGTTCGAAATGAGATACGGCAACGCTTCGTACACGCCGGGAAGGTCTTCGCCGGCGAAGCCGCCCTTGACATAGGTGTAGGTGCCCATGCCGAGAAATACCGCGTCGAACTCCCGGGTCAGATCATCGAATGCCAGATCGCGGCCGATCTCCACATTCAAGCGGAATTCGACTCCCATGTGCTCCATGATTTCCCGGCGCTTTTCCACCACGTCTTTTTCGAGCTTGAACGGCGGGATGCCGAAGGTCAGCAGTCCGCCGATCTTCGAATAGCGATCGAACACCACGGGGGTGACGCCGTTGCGCACCAGCACATCCGCGCAACCCAAGCCCGCGGGGCCCGCGCCCACGACGGCCACGCGCTTCGAAGTGCGCACGACGTTCGACAGGTCGGGCTTCCAGCCCTGCTTGAAGGCTTCGTCGGTGATGTATTTTTCGATGGCGCCGATGCTCACGGCACCGAGACCGTCATTCAGCGTGCATGCCCCTTCGCACAGCCGATCCTGAGGACAAATGCGTCCGCACATTTCCGGCAGTGAATTGGTTTGATGGGAAAGCTCCGCCGCCTCGAACAGTTTGCCGGCGTTGACCAGCGCCAGCCAATTCGGAATGTAGTTGTGTACCGGACATTTCCACTCGCAAAAAGGATTGCCGCACGACAGGCACCGTCCGGCCTGCTGCCCGGCCGCCTCGGCGCTGTACTGCGAATAGATCTCGCGGAACTGCTGGGTGCGCTCTTCCACGGGCAACTTGTCCGGGTCGTGGCGTGGAATCTCGAGAAACTGCAGGTAGTTGTCAGCCATGTGGAAACGGGCAATGGCGATCTTCAGGCGGCGCGGCGCAAATTGACCAGCAGCGAATCGATCGCCGCGGCCTTCGGCTTCACCACCCAGAATTTGCCGATATAGGTGCGAAAATCGTTCAAGAGCTGCGCACCCCAATGGCTGTCGGTGGCAGCGACATGCTGTTCGATGAGCCCGCGCAAATGCTGCACGTAAGTTCCCATGCCTTCGGGCGACACGCGGTGAATATCGATCAATTCATGGTTGTAGCGGTCGACGAAGTCCCGCTCCATGTCGAGCACGTAGGCGAATCCGCCGGTGAATCCGGCGCCGAAATTCACGCCGGTGCGCCCGAGCACGCACACCACGCCGCCGGTCATGTACTCGCAGCAATGATCGCCCGTGCCTTCGACCACGGCGAGCGCGCCGGAATTGCGCACCGCGAAGCGTTCGCCCGCGGTGCCGGCCGCGTACAACTCACCGCCCGTCGCGCCGTACAAGCAGGTATTGCCCATGATCACCGTCTCACGCGCGATGAACGTGGATCGGGCATGAGGTTTCAGGACGATCTTGCCCGCCGCCATGCCCTTGCCGACGTAGTCGTTCGCTTCTCCCTCCAGATGCAAATGCAGTCCTCCCGCATTCCAGACGCCGAAGCTCTGTCCCACGGAGCCCTTGAGCGTGACGATCAGCGGCGCCGCACTCATGCCGCTGTTGCCCCAGCGCTTGGCGATTTCCCCCGACACGCGCGCGCCGATCGAGCGATGAAAATTGCTGACCAGGTAGGAGAATTCGCCGCCGGACTTGGTTCGGATCGCCTCCTGCATGTCGCGCAGCATTTTCTCGGCCAGCACGCCCTTGTCGAACGGCTCATTGTGCGGAGCGACGCAATACTGCGGTTTGCTCGACACCAGCGCGGAATTCGCCAGCACCGGCCCCAAGTCGAGCTTGCGTTGCTTCGAGGTCTCGCCCGGCAGGACCTCGAGTAGTTCGGTGTGCCCGATCAGCTCCGCGAGGCTGCGCACACCCAGGGCGGCCATGATCTCGCGGCTTTCCTGCGCCACGAACCTGAAATAGTTCATCACCATTTCCGGCAGCCCGATGAAAAACTTGGCGCGCAAAATATTGTGCTGCGTGGCCACACCGGTCACGCAGTTGTTCAAATGGCAGATGCGCAGATACTTGCATCCCAGCGCGACCATGGGCGCCGTGCCGAAGCCGAAACTTTCCGCGCCGATGAGGGCTGCCTTGATCACGTCCAGACCGGTCTTCAAACCGCCGTCGGTTTGCAGCCGCACCCGATGTCGCAATTCATTGGCGCGCAGCGTCTGATGGGTTTCGGCCAGCCCCAATTCCCAGGGAGTGCCGGCATATTTGATCGAGGACAGGGGGCTCGCGCCGGTGCCGCCGTCGTAGCCTGAGATGGTGATCAGATCGGCGTAGGCCTTGGCGACCCCGGCCGCCACCGTGCCGACTCCGGGTTCGGCGACCAGCTTGACCGATACCAACGCACTCGGATTGACCTGCTTCAAGTCGAAGATCAACTGCGCCAGATCCTCGATGGAATAAATATCGTGGTGCGGGGGCGGCGAAATCAAACCGACGCCGGGGCGCGCGAAACGCAGTCGCGCGATCATGTCGTTCACCTTGTGGCCGGGCAGCTGACCTCCCTCGCCCGGCTTTGCCCCCTGCGCGATTTTGATCTGCAGCACCTCGGCATTGATCAGGTATTCCGGGGTCACGCCGAAGCGCCCGGAGGCCACCTGTTTGATCTTGGAATTCTTTTCGGTGCCGTAGCGCACCGGATCCTCGCCGCCTTCGCCGGAGTTCGAGCGCGCGCCCAGGCGATTCATGGCGATCGCGAGCGCCTCGTGCGCTTCCGGCGACAGCGCCCCCAAAGACATGCCGGCACTGTCGAAGCGCTTGAGGATGGACGTCAGCGACTCCACCTCATCGATCGGAACGGCCGCGCTCTTTGAATTCAATTTCAACAGATCGCGAATGCAGGAGACCGGCCGCTCGTTGACCAGCGCGGCAAACTCCTTGTATTGCTCGTAATTACCCGTCATCACCGCCGATTGCAGCGTGGCAATCACGTCCGGGTTGTACATGTGGTACTCGCCGTCGTGCATGTATTTGAGCAGGCCGCCTTGGCTGACGCTCTCGGACGGATCCCAGGCGCGCTTCGCCAGGTATTCGGCATCGGCCTCGAGGTCGACGAAATCCGCGCCCTCGATGCGGCTCTCCGAGCCTTCGAAACACAGCGCGACCACATCGCGGCCAAGGCCGACGATCTCGAACAATTGCGCGCTGCGATAGCTCGCGATGGTCGAGATGCCCATCTTGGACATGATCTTGAACAGACCTTTGCGAATGCCGCGCCGGTAGCTGCGGCCGAGTTCCTGGCGCGTGTCGGCGTCCATTTTCAACGCACCCTTGCGCATCAGATCGAACAAGGTCTGATACGCGAGATACGGATACACCGCGGTCGCTCCGTAGCCGATGAGGCACGCGAAATGATGCGCGTCGCGTGCCGTACCGGTCTCGACCAGGATATTGCACTTGCAGCGCAATCCCGTCCTGACCAAGCGATGATGCACCGCCCCGGTGGCGAGCAGCGCATGGATGGGTTTCTTGCCCTTCAGCAAGTAGCGGTCGGACAACAGCAGCACCAGCTTACCGGCGCGCACCGCGGCTTCCGCCTGATCGCACACCTTTTGGATCGCGGCCTCGAGATCGAGCGTGGCGTCGTACTGCAGATCGACGAACTCGTGCGGCACGCCGGAGTCCTCCAACCCCATGATCTGACGCAGCTTGCGCTGCGAAAGAATGGGAGAGCTCAACACGATTTGCTCGGCATGCTGCGGCGCCGGTACGAAGATGTTGCACTCGGGGCCGATCTGCGTCTGCAGCGACATGACGATGCTTTCGCGCAGGGAATCGATGGGCGGATTGGTCACTTGCGCGAACTGTTGACGGAAATAGTCGTATAGAGAGCGCACTTTCTTCGACAGCACCGGCATCGGTGTATCGTCGCCCATCGAGCCGACCGCTTCGCTCTCGTCCTCGGCCAGAACGCGGATGATCTCATCGCGCTCCTCCGCCGAGACGTTGTACATTTTTTGAAACACCGCCAGGGTCTCGCGATCGAAAGGCTCCGCGGCGAGGCGCGGGTCGATGAGATCGGTTTGCAGATAGCGCACGCCCTTCTTGAGCCACACCTTGTAGGGATGCCGGCTCTTCAGAAGATCGTCGACCTGCTTGGTGTCCATGAGCTCGGCGGTCTGCAGATCGAGCGCCAGAATCTCGCCCGGACCGAGTTTGCCCTTCCTGACCACATCCTCGGGCCGGTAGTCCCAGACGCCCGCCTCGGAGGCAATGGTGATGTGCCGATTCTTGGTAATGACCCAACGCGCGGGCCGCAAGCCGTTGCGGTCCAGCGTGCAACACGCATAGCGGCCGTCGGTGAGCACGATGCCGGCAGGCCCGTCCCACGGCTCCATGTGCGTCGCATAGTATTCATAAAAAGCTTTCAGGTCGGGATCGATCATGTCGACCGATTGCCACGCCGGCGGCACCAGCATGCGCATCGCATGCATGGGATCGAGACCGCCCACCAACAGCAGTTCGAGCATGTTGTCGAGCGACTGAGAATCGGAACCCGTCAGCGAGACCACCGGCAGGACGTCGCCCAAATCGGGCAACAGCGGCGAGCGAAACAGCGGCCCGCGCGCCACCGCCCACGATCGATTGCCCTGCACGGTGTTGATTTCGCCGTTGTGCGCCAGATAGCGGTATGGATGCGCGAGGCGCCATTGCGGCAGCGTATTGGTGGAAAAGCGCTGGTGGAACACCACCACCGATGCCTCCAGGCGCGGATCCTTGAGGTCGGGATAGAACTGCTCCAGGAACTGCGGCATCACCATGCCCTTGTAGACGAGGGTGCTCGCCGACAGCGACGGGATGTAGAACATGGGATCGCTCAATTCCAAGATCTTTTCGGCGCGCCGGCGCGCCATGTACAGCTGGCGATTGAAAGTGGCCTCATCGATGTCGGCGCTCGAGTTGACGAACACTTGTTCGATGTGAGGCAAGGTCTTGAGCGCCTCCACACCACAGGCTGAAGGGTCAATGGGCAAGATCCTGAATCCGGCGACGCCCATGCTTTCGCGCTCGATTTCTCGGGCGAGCACGCGGCGCGCCTCATCGGCCTTGGACGCGTCGCGATTCAAGAACACGAGTCCCGCGGCGAACTGGGCGGTGAGCGTCAATCGAGCCTCAGCGGCCACGGCCCGCAGGAAACGCGTCGGTGTCTTGATCAACAGGCCACAGCCGTCGCCGGTTTTTCCATCAGCGGCAATCGCGCCGCGATGTGTCAGGCGGTTCAATGAACTGATGGCGGTTTGCAGCACCCAGTGGCTGGCCCGATCGTCGAGGCTCGCGATCAAGCCGAAGCCACAGGAATCCTTTTCATAGGCGGATCGATACAGCCCCCAGTCACCGGCACGCGGATCCATCCCGCTGAAGGAAGTCGTCAGGTCTGCCATTTGCTCATTCGCCATAACCGAAGCCCAAGCTTGGCCGCATCCCTGCGGCCGATCCGTAGAGATCTTTCAAAACAATTACTTAACTCGGTTCTAAGCGCTCAAATTAAGTCTTAAGCCAGGTGGGCCAAACGGGCTTAAGCGCGCCGGTGCAATGCGCCTCATGATACCGACGTGGCAAGTATCGTCAACCGGCAAAAATCAACCGGCGATGGTCGACGGGGCGATGGGCGGGCAACGGGCGACCGGCGATGGTGGAGACGGGGCGATGGTCGACCGGCGGGTCAGCCGGCGATGTAGCGCTCCAGCTGCTCGATGGTTGCGGTCTGCTCCTCCATCACGGCCTTCACCAAGTCTCCGATCGACAGCATGCCCACCACTCGGCCAAATTCCACGACCGGTAAATGCCGGAATCGGTGCTCCGTCATGACCTGCATACAATGGTGAACCGTATCCGCGGGCGTCACGGTCAGCGCCGGAGAAGTCATGATCTCGGTCACCGGGGTGTCGTGCGAGGAACGATTTTTCAGAATGACCTTGCGGGCGTAGTCGCGCTCCGAAATGATGCCGAGCAGGGAACCCTGATCCATGACGAGGAGTGCACCAATATGCCGATCCGCCATGACTTCGATCGCGTGCAGCACGGAATCAGTCGGCGCGACGGAGAATATCTGGCTGCCCTTGACGCGTAGTAATTGATTCACGGTCTGCATACGAGCCCCCATCGATTTCATTAATTTACGAGGTCTGAAGTGCCTGTTCGATTGACTATACTCCCGCCTCGCGCCAGGACAAGTGATCGTCCAATGACCCCCTCTGAACTGCAAACTCCCGAAGCCCCCACCGCGCGGACCCCTGCGCCCGAGGTCGCCGTGCCCGAGGTCCCTGCGCCCGAGGTCGCCGTGCCCGAGGTCCCTGCTCCCGAGGTCCCGGTGCCCGAAATCCCGGCGCCCGAAGTCCCGGTGCCCGAGGTCCCGGTGCCCGAGTTCCCGGCGCCCGAGATCCCGGCGCCCGAGATCCCTGCGCCCGACTTCCCTGCACCCGACTTCCCTGCGCCCGTGGCTGCGTACCGCCCCCACAGGATCGCATCGCCGCATGGTGAGCGGACCGACCCCTATTACTGGCTGCGAGATGATGAACGGCGGGACAGCGAGGTGCTGGCATACCTTAGCGCGGAAAACGCCTACAAGGAGTCGCAGCTAGCGGCCATCAAGCCATTGGAAAACAAGCTGTATGCCGAGATCATCGCGCGCCTGAAGCAGGACGACGCCACCGTTCCTTATCGCAAACGGGGTTACTGGTACTACATGCGTTTCGAGCCCGGCAAGGAACACCCCATCGTTGCGCGCCGCAAAATATCGCTCGATGCACCCGAGGAAGTCATGTTGGACGCGAATGAACGCGCCGCGGGACATGATTACTATCAGCTAGGGACCATTGAGGTCTCGCCCAATTCGCAATGGCTGGCCTTCTGCGAGGACACGGTCGGCCGCCGTCGGTACGACTTGCGCTTCAAGAATCTACTCAGCGGCGACCTACTCACGGACACCATCGGGGATGTCGAATCGGACGTTGCGTGGGCAAACGACGACCAGACCGTGTTCTACGTCGAGAAGGATCCGCAAACCCTGCTCGGGATTTTCGTCAAAAAGCATCGGCTGGGGCAGGACCACAAACTCGATGCGCTGGTGTTTGCGCAAGCGGAAAGGAGCTTCTACACCGGGGTGGCCAAATCCAAATCGGAGCGGTTCATCTTCATCCACATGGAAAGCACCGTGTCATCGGAGTGGTGGTATGCCGAGGCCGACGATCCGTCGCTGCCGTTCAGAGTTTTTCTGCCGCACACACGCGATCACGAATACCAGATCGAACATTTGGGCGATCGGTTCATCATCCGCACCAATTGGGCCGCAATCAATTTTCGGCTCATGCAGGTGCCCATCGGCCAGGTGGGCGACCGCGTCCACTGGCAGGACGTGGTTTCTCATCGGGACGATACGTTTATTCAAGACTTCGAAGTGTTTGAGCGCTTCATCGCATTGACCGTACGCACCGGGGGCCTGAAAAAAATCAGCATCCAGCCGTTGGTACCGGCAGGCGCCCCACAATTTTTCATCTCCAGCGAGGAAGTGGCGTACAGCATGGGCATATCGGTCAATCCGGAGCAGGACACCGATCTCGTGCGCTACACCTATTCCTCTCTCACCACGCCGACAACGGTTTATGACTACGATGTGCGCACCGGCCAGAGAACCTTGCTCAAGCGCGATCCGGTCTTGGGAAGCTTTGATCCCGCGAATTACCAAACCGAATTCCTGTTCGCACCGGCGCGCGACGGCAAGCGCATACCGGTGTCTCTGGTATACCGCAAAGGCGTCGCACGGGACGGCACCGCGCCTTTGCTGCAATACGCCTACGGCGCATATGGTCTGTCCATGGATCCGCAATTCTCGTCGGCACGCCTGAGCCTGCTCGATCGTGGTTTCGTTTACGCCATCGCGCATGTCCGCGGCGGACAGGAAATGGGTCGCGCCTGGTACGATGACGGGCGCTTGCTCAACAAGAAGAATTCGTTTAGCGACTTCATCGACGTCACACATGACTTGGTCGCGAAGCACTATGCCGCCGGCAACAAGATTTTCGCGATGGGCGGCAGCGCCGGCGGACTGTTGATGGCGGCGGTCGCGACCTCGAGTCCGCAGGACTACCGCGGCATCATCGCCCAGGTGCCGTTTGTCGACGTCGTTACGACCATGCTGGACGAAGGTATTCCGCTCACCACGAATGAATACGATGAGTGGGGCAACCCCGGCGACGCGAAATACTACGACTACATATTGTCCTACTCACCGTACGACAACGTTCGGGCACAGCCCTATCCGGCGATGCTCGTGACCACCGGCTTGTGGGACAGTCAGGTGCAGTACTACGAGCCCGCCAAGTGGGTCGCCAAGCTGCGCAGGC
>Ga0181521_10003627_pt1 | contig 18040 bp, 20 predicted proteins | sample PEATcosm2014_Bin_32_FD_119764 | JGI IMG/M metagenome (GOLD analysis project Ga0181521, IMG submission 119764) | Peatland microbial communities from MTU Mesocosm Facility, Houghton, MI, USA - PEATcosm2014_Bin02_60_metaG | ecosystem: Environmental > Terrestrial > Soil > Wetlands > Peat | place... | reverse complement strand
GTTGGGAGAAGCGTGTCTTCAATTACCTTCTTCGCCTCACCGGCAGTCCGGATGACGCTTTGGACCTGAGCCAGGACTCTTTTTTGAAGGCTTATCAGAGCATTCGCAAGCTTGACGACCCGGCGCGGTTCGGCCCGTGGCTGTATCGCATCGCGCACAATGAGGCTTATTCGCACTTCCGCAAACGCCGGCCCGAAACGGCGGCGGAAGGCGTGGATGTGGCCGAGCGCGAAGCCGCGCCGGGTTTCCCGATGGATCTTTCACTGGCCGTTACGGCGGCGCTCGACCGGCTCAACCCGGACCAGCGCGAAGCCGTCGTGCTGAAGGTTTATGAGGGATTCAAGTTCGACGAGATGGCGGAGGTTCTGGGATGTCCGGTTTCGACCATCAAATCCCGGTTGTATACCGCGCTCGACCTTCTGAAGACCGAACTGGCTCCGATCAACACGAGAGGTACCCGATGAGCACATGCCATCGTATCGACGACCTGAGGGATTACGCCTTCGATGAACTGGCGGCCGAATCCCGCGATTCTCTGGAGCAGCACCTCGCCGGCTGCCCCGATTGCACCGCTGAACTGGACCGGCTGCGAATGACCACCGCGGCGCTGCGCATGCTCACCGACCGCGAAATCCCGCAGCGCATCGCGTTTGTGTCGGACAAAATCTTCGAACCGTCGCCGGTGCGGCGCTGGATGGAAGGTTTCTGGAACTCGGGCGCGCGCCTCGGCTTTGCGTCAGCCTGCGTGCTGGCGGCCGCGATCGTCGTGTCGGCATACCACCGGCCCGCGGTGAACAGCGTGGCTCCGGCAAGTGTTCAGACGGCGATGGCGGCTCCGGACCTCTCCAGACAGATCGATGCCGCCGTGGCGAAAGCCGCCGCTCAGATTCGCGACCAGGTTCACGACGAAGATGCGCGTATCCTGAAGGCCGCCCTCGAAGACTCCGAGCGCAAACACGATCAGGAACGCCGCGCGCTGATGGTAGCCGTCGGAGAGAACCTGGATTTCATGCAAAAGCGGCTGAATACCATTACGGTGCTGGCCTCCAACGATGTCGGAGTGCGTCCGTGAAGGCCCTGCTGCTCGTCGCACTGGCCACTCTTTGCTTCGCCGGAACCGAATCGGCCGTTTCCCGGAAATCGATGCAGGCCGTCGAGGACAATCTGAACGACGCATTCCGCGCCAATGCGCCGGATCCTTACAACCTTCTTGGCACGGCGCGCGGCTCGTACATTCCGGGCTACGGCACCTTGTTTACCGTGGAACTGCAGCTGCTCTTTGTCATGCCGCCAAACCCATTCAAGCACGATATTTCTCCGCAGGAGATTGACTCCATCCACGAGCGCAAGCTGAAGAAGATTCCGGTTCTCAAAGAAGCGATGCGGAACCAGATGCTCAACGCCTCCAGGACCATGGACGGTCTGCCTCTGAACGAGCACGTCGCGATGGAGGTCATTCTGTTCAGTTTCAGTTTCGAGAATCCTAAGGGACTGCCGCAGCGGATCTTCATGACCGCCGAAAAAGGGAAGCTTCTCGACGCGCAGTCCAACCACGCCGATTTGTCCACCGTAATTCAGGAGCAGGACCAGTAGCGTGACGGGGATCGCCATACCGCTGGGACAACTTTTAATCGACCGCGGATCGATAGATCCCGAAGATCTCGACCGCGCGCTGGAACTGCAGCGCGAGCGCCGCGGCGAAAAGCTGGGCAAGATTCTGGTCGACATGGGTTATATCGCCCAGCGCGATCTGCTCAGCGCGCTTTCGGATCAGCTCGGCCTGCCCATCGCGCAGCTCGCCGCGCCCCCGTCGTCGCCGGAGCTCGAGGGCCTCTCGCCGCGCTTTCTGCGCCAATACTGCATCTTCCCCGTAGCCATCGAAGAGGGATCGCTCACCCTGGCGATGGCCGATCCGCTCGATTTCGAAACCATCAACGCCGTCCATAAATTCCTGCGGCTCGAGGTCAGTCCGCAGCTGGCGAGCGAACAGGACATCACCGACGCGATCGATCGTTACTACAGCGAAGGCGACCGGCAGGCGGCGACTGCGGAATTCGGCACCGGCGACGAGGAAGATCTCGAACATCTGCGCGATATGGCGAGTGAAGCGCCTGTCATCCGCCTGGTGAACGCCATGATCGCGCAGGCCATCGAAAAGCGCGCGAGCGACATCCATATCGAGCCGTTCGACAAGGAATTCCGCATCCGTTTTCGCGTGGACGGTGTGCTCTTCAATCAGGAGCAGCCCCCACGCGAACTCAAAGCCGCCATCACTTCGCGGCTGAAGCTCATGGCCAAGCTCAATATCGCCGAGCGCCGCCTGCCGCAGGACGGCCGCATCAAGATCCGCATCCTTGGCCGGGAAGTCGATCTGCGCGTCTCGACACTGCCCACGCTGTTCGGCGAAAGCATTGTCATGCGCCTGCTCGATCGTTCCGCGGGCGATTTCTACGATCTCCGCCGGCTCGGATTCGACGACCGCATGCTGGAACGGATGGAGCACTATACATCGCTGCCGCACGGCATCTTTCTTGTCACCGGACCGACCGGCAGCGGCAAATCGACCACGCTCTACTCGGCGCTGAAACGCATCAACCTGCCGGACAAAAAGATCATCACGATCGAGGACCCGGTCGAATACCAGATGGACGGCATCAACCAGATTCACGTCAATCCGCAAATCGGGCTGACGTTTGCTTCGGGCCTGCGGCATATCGTTCGCCAGGATCCGGATGTCATCATGGTCGGCGAAATCCGCGACCGCGAGACAGCCGACGTCGCGATCCGCGCCGCGCTCACGGGCCATTTCGTTTTCTCGACGCTGCATACCAACGACGCGCCCAGCGCTGTGACGCGGCTTATCGACATGGGAGTCGAAAATTACCTGATCACATCGTCAGTGGTGGCGATTCTGGCGCAGCGGCTGGTTCGGCTGATCTGCACCCATTGCCGGGAAAGCGCCGGACCCGCCATGACGCCGTTCGGGGAAGAGATTGAGACATTCCGCGGACGCGGCTGCGCGGAGTGCGACGGCTCGGGTTACAAAGGGCGGGCCGGCATCTTCGAGCTGATGGAATTGAACGACGAGCTGCGCCGTCTCGTGATGGCCAACGCCGATGCGAGCCGGATCACCGAAGCGGCGCGCCGCCATGGCATGCGCAATCTGCGCGAGGACGGCTGGGAAAAAGTTGGACGCGGAATCACGACGGCCGCCGAGGTGACGCGCTTCACCCAGGAATTCTGATGGCATCGGCCACGTTCCACTATCGCGCCATCGCCGCCGACGGCAAAATCCGCACCGGCATCATCACCGCGGAAGACGGTAAAGTAGTCGCACGCGAACTGATCCGGCAGGGTCTCACGCCCGTTTATGTCGGCTCCGGGGAAAAACAATCGGCCGCGCTCAAGCTGCCCTCTTTTGGATCGGGGCGGCGCGACGTTCTCTTCTTCACCCAGGAACTCTCCACGCTGCTGAACTCGGGCGTACCGCTCGATCGCGCCCTCTCCATCACGAGCGAACTCACCACACGCGCGCAGTTCCGCACCGTCGTCCTCGACATTCTCCGGTCCATCAAAGGCGGCAAATCGCTCGCCGACGCGCTGGCGCTGCATCCGGCCTATTACTCCGATCTCTACATCAATATGGTGCGGGCGGGAGAAGCGTCGGGCAGCCTCGGGCAGATTTTCGAACGCCTCTCTGAGTTCGAGCGGTCGCGCGATGAACTGCGCAGCTATATCGTTTCTTCGATGATTTATCCCGCGCTGCTCGCCTGCGTGGGCACCGGATCCATCTTCGTGATCCTGAACTTCGTGGTACCGCGCTTCGCGACGATTTTCGACGACAGCCGTATGAAGATTCCGCTGCCGACACTGATCATGCTGCAGGCCAGCCATATCGTGCACGACTGGTGGTGGCTGGTGGCGCTGACCCTCACCGCTGCCATCGTCGGATTCCGGCTTTACATCGCCACGCCTGCCGGACGCCTGTGGTGGGACGACAGCCGCCTGAAAATCCCGATGCTGGGCGACGCTTTGCGCAAAGCTGAAACATCGCGCTTCGCCCGCGCCATGGCGACGCTCGTGGGAAATACGGTGCCGCTCGTGCAGTCCCTGCAAATCTCAGCCGGGATTCTCTACAACACCCGCATGGCCAATTCGCTGAAAGATGTGGCGCAGGGCGTCAAGCGCGGCGAAGGCATCGCCCAGCCGCTGGCGCGCACGAAGATGTTTCCGCCGCTGGCTTCGCATCTGCTCACGGTCGGCGAAGAAACCGGCAAACTGGATCTCATGTTCGCGCGCATGGCTGACATCTATGAAGAAGAGACCCGCGCGTCGATCAAACGCTTCACGGCTATTTTCGAGCCGCTCGTCATTCTCATCATGGGCATTGTGGTGGGCGCACTGATTCTGAGCATGCTGATCGCAATCACGAGCATTAACGATGTCGCAATTTAACACTGAGGAACTCTCTATGAATCGTAAAAACAACCCGCGCGCCGGCGTCACGCTGATCGAAATGCTGGTGGTGGTAGTCATCATCGCCGTCTTCGCCGCAGTGGTCGGACCGCGCCTGCTGAACCAGGGCGACAAAGCCCGCGTGGTCGCGGCCAAACAGCAGATCGAGAATTTCGGACTTGCTCTGGGCCAGTATCATCTCGATACCGGCGGATATCCCACCACCGAGCAGGGGCTGCAGGCGCTGCGCGTGCAACCAAGCGGCGTCGAACAGTGGCATGGCCCGTACCTGCAAAAAGATCTGGCAAACGATCCATGGGGACACCCGTACGTTTACAAATACCCCGGCGATCATGGCGACGAACCCGACGTGATCTCCTATGGCGCCGACGGGCAGCCGGGCGGATCCGATCTGAACTCTGACATCGTCAGTTGGAAGTGAACAAAATACGTCAATCCGGCGTCACGCTGATCGAAATGCTGATCGTCGTGATGATCATCGCGGCGATCGCCGGCGTGTCCTTCCCCGCCCTGACGGCCGGCCTCGCGAGCGTGCGTCTCTCGTCGGCGTCGGGGACGGTCGCCAGCTTTCTCACGTCGTCGATGAACCGCGTCGACCGGCGCGAGGAGGCCGCCGCCATCGTCATTTCGCCCACAGACAACACGCTGGCAGTCTATACGGCCGCCTCGGGAGAAAAGCCGGACCGCACAGTTGGTCTGCCCCAGGGGATCTCGATCGAAGGCAGCGAGTCTCGCCGAGTCCTGTTGCTGCCCGGTGGCACGGTGCCGCGCGTAACGGTGGTGCTGCGCAATGAAAAAGGCGCGCGCCGCTCCGTCGAGGTCGATCCGGTGACTGGCGTGCCGAGCATAAAGCGCGTGGATGGAGAAATCCATTGACCGCCTGCGCCACAAAAGGAAAGGTGGGGCAGGCGGTTCCGCCTGCCGCCGGATTCACGCTCCTCGAAGTGCTGGTCGCGACGCTGATCATGGGCATCGCCGTATCCGGCCTCATCGCCGGCCTGTCGCAATCGGTGAAGAACGCCGCGCGCCTCACCGAGTACGACCGGGCCGCCATGCTCGCGCGCACAAAAATGAACGATCTGCTCCTCGACGTGAGCCTGCCCTTCGATGGCTCCGCCGACGGTCAGTTCGACGCCACGCAAACCGGCGGTGTTCCGGGCGGCTGGCGCGCTTCTCTCAGGCCTTTCGATCTGCCCCCGAGAGCGGGACCGGGGACGGTGATCCTGCAGCGCATCGCGCTGGAAATCTGGTGGCAGCCGGCTGTTGGAACACGCCGCAGCCTGCAGCTGACGAGCTATCGGCCGGCAAGAATTCCGATCCCCGCGGGCCCATGAGACGAACTTTAAAATCCGGCGTCACGCTCATCGAGATTCTCATCGCGATTTCGCTGCTGAGCCTGTTGTCGGCGGGCATCCTGGTGGCGATGCGTCTCGGCTTGAACACGATGGACAAGACGGACGCGCGTCTGGTCGAAAACCGGCGCGTGGCCAACGCGCGCAAAATTATCGAGAACGAAATCGCGGGGTTCACTTTCACCTTCGCCAGTTATAATCCGCAGCCGACGGTGTTCCAGACGGTGCCTTTTTTTCAGGGCGAGGCGGCAAGCATGCGCTTCGTGACATCGTATTCGCTGCAGGATGCGTGGCGCGGGCGGCCGCAGATCGCCGCGCTCCAGGTCATTCCGGGCGAGAACAACCGCGGCGTGCGGCTGATTGTGGACGAAACGCCCTATACCGGGCCTTTGCAAGCCGGACACCTGATTACCTCCACAGCGCCGGACCCGGTATCCAGAGCTCAGGTGATTCACTACGCGCCGATCGCGGCCGGTCCGCGATCGTTTGTTCTGGCGGATCGTCTGGCGTTCTGCCGGTTCACCTATCTGGAGCCACGTCCCTTGCCGCCCTTTCAACTGTGGCGTCCGGACTGGGTGCAGCTGCAGGTATTGCCTCTCGGAATCCGCGTTGAAATGGCGCCGCTCGACGCCCAGTCGAATGCCCTGCAGGTCACCACGGTCACCGCGCCAGTCAACGTGACGCGCATTCCCGGGACAATCTATACCGATGTCGACTTCTAACCGCGGTTCCGCGCTGCTCACGGTGCTCTGGCTCACCGCGGCGCTGTCGGCCATCGGGCTCGCAGTCGCCAACAACGTCCGCGGCGAAACGGAACGGGCCGCCACCAACGTGGACGACGCGAAGTCGTATTTCGCAGCCCGGGGCGCCATCGAACGCGCGGCACTGCACGTGATATGGGGGCGCCAGTACTTCACACCGGACGGGCGGCCGATTTATTACGTCAACGGCAATCCGGCGATGGACCTCTCATTTCCGGAAGCCGATGTGCACGTCGACATCATCCCCGAGACTTCGAAATTAAGCCTGAACGGTGCGCGCCCCGAGGATATTCTGCGTCTGCTGACCGCCCTCGGCGTCTCCGAAGATCGCTCTGTCGGAATCGCCGCGGCCATCGTCGACTGGCGCACGCCGGCCAACCCGGTGCATCCCAGTCCGTTCGATTCCTTTTATTTGAGCCAGTCTCCGTCTTTTTCGGCCCGCCATTCGTCATTTCAGGAGAACGAGGAATTACTGCTGGTGCAAGGGATTACGCCCGACCTTTATTACGGATCGTCACTCGACAATAGCCGCCCGGGTCTGCGCGATTGCTTGTCCGTTTACGGGAGCGCGGGCGTGGTCGATATCAACACGGCGCAGGCCGCCACTTTCCAGGCGGTGGGTCTGGCTCCGGCCGACGCCGCCACCATCGTGAAGAACCGCGCGCAGCATCCCATCCTCGATTACAGAGAACTCGCCTCGATCGCGAAGTCGCTCGGACCGGCCGGATCCAGGCTGGGCATCGGAGGACAAACCATCTTTACCCTGCGCGCCACGGCCCGGATGAAGCGGCCCGACGGTTCTCTGTCGGATATGCGGCGCACCGCGGGCGCGCTCGTGAAATTCAACTTTCCCGGCAATGCACAGAGTCACGAACCCGGCTTCGAGGTCCTCCGCTGGTATGACCGCAGCTGAGACCCCGATTGCCGCGGGCACTCCGGCCAGCCCGGCCGCACAGCCCCGATGGCGCCGCGCCCTGATCTTCGGAACGGGCTTCGGCATTGCCCTCGGCGAACGCCACCTCGAGGTCACCATCGCACGTGCGCGTTCCGCGGGCGCCACGCTCGTGGCCGCGGCGACTATTCGCGATTTCCGCTCGCGGCCGGCGGCTGAGTGGGGAGCCGAGATCCTGAAATTCCTGTCGGACGCGGGCGAAAGCGGCCTCGCCGCGACCGTTTTGCTGCCTCGCGACGAAGTGATCGTGCGCACGGTGAATCTGCCCGGAGTGCCGGACAAAGACGTTCCCGGCGCCATCGACTTGCAGATCGACACGCTGCATCCCTGGGGCGACGAGGAAATCGTCTGGGGATGGTCCCGCGCCGGAGTGGACAGCGTACTTGTGGGTTTAGCGCGGAAAGAGTTGCTCGATTCCTGGGAAACACTTTTCGCCGAAGCGGGCATTTTGATCGCGGCCGCAACCTTCTCCTCGGCCGCCATTCATGCCGCGCTCCGCATCTGGAGCGCGGCGCCCGCTTCTTTTTTTTGTTTCACGACAGGGGAGGGCGGCCGCACCGAAATCTACGGCGAAAGCGAATCGCGTTCCCTCTACTCGGCTGAATTCGCCATGCCCCTGGAACGGGCGCTCAACATCGCGCGCGCCGAACTCCGTCTGCCTCCGGATCGGGCGGCCAGCATGCTCTCCGAGGTTTTGCCAGTTCCGGAGGGGAACATCACGCCCCCTTCGCCGCTTGCCTGGGCGGCCGCTCTGGCCGGGTCGGCGCCCCGCGTCACCCGCTTCGCGAACCTGTTGCCGCCGGAACGGCGGGCCTCGCACGATCGCATGCATTATCGGCTTCCGGCTTTCCTCGGAAGCATTCTGATTTTTGCGCTGGTCGGCGTATTCCTCATCTATCCGGCGATTGAGCAGCGGCGCTACCGCAGCGATCTCGACGCCGCTGCGCGGAAGCTGCAGCCCGCGGCGCTTCGCGCCCAGACGCTCGAGCGGAAAACCGCTTCGGACCGCCGCAACATAGCCGCGCTCGACGATTTCCGCGGCCGGCCTCAGGCCGACCTCGACGCGCTGAACGAACTCACGCGTCTGCTGCCACCGCAGGTCTGGACCAACGCCATCGAGATCTACCCGGATTCGATCGTGCTCTCGGGCGAGGCAGACCAGGCCGCGGCTTTGCTGAAAATCCTGGATTCCTCGCCGCTCTTTCAGAATTCGGAATTCCAGCTCTCGGTCACGCGCAACAGCCAGACGGAACAGTTCCGCATCAAGACAATGCGGCGCGGACGCACCGGAAGGACGACGCCATGACCCTTTCCAACCGGGACCGCCGGGCATTGATCCTTCTGGCCGCCGGACTGGCGGTCGCAGGTATTCTTCGCTTCGCATTTTCGAGCGGTTCCACTGCCCCCGTGGTTGCAACTTCCGACAGCGTCGAACTCGCCCAGCAGCGTCTTACCCGCCTGCGTCAGATCGCGGCCACCGTGCCGGCACGGGAAGCGGTGATGAAGCAGACTGCGTCCGATCTGGCCGACCGCGAACGAGGCATTATTCAGGCCGATACCGCGGCGCAGGCTCAGGCCACGCTGCTCGAAATCGCGCGCCGTATTGGAAAAGACGAACAAATCGACGTGCGCGGCGGCGACCTGGGCGCGCCGAAGGAATTTGGCGACTACGGGCTCGTCTATGCGACGGTAACGTTCGAATGCCGCATCGAACAGCTCGTCAATTTTCTCGCCGACCTGTCCCATGAGCCGGAATTGATCGCACCTTCCGAAGAGCGGATCACAGCCGCAAACGCGAAAGAAAAGACCATGGGAGTCCGGCTGGTTCTGGCTGGCGTGGTGGCAAAGAAACTGGTTCCGCAGAAGAAAGGTCTCGGCGCGTTTTGAGACTGAAATTCATCGCGCTCAATGCAGTGCTGCTGATCGGCATCCTGGTGATCGCCTGGCAGGCGCGGACACGCTGGCAGGAGGCTCACACGAGGCGCGAGGCCAATCTCAACACCGCGATCAGGCCGGTTGCGCCGCCGCCACTCGTTCCGGCGCCGAAGCCGGACGCCGCCCCCGCCGCCAAATATGCCGACGTCGCGACGAAGGATCTGTTTGCGAAAGACCGGAACCCGGTCGTGATCGTCGATCCGCCCAAAGTCGAAAAACCGAAAGAGATGCCGCCGCTGCCGGTCGTCTACGGCGTGCTCGGCCTGCCCAGCGGAGTCCGGGCGATCATGTCGGAAAAAGCGGGCGGCACCAGCGCGCCGTTTCGCGAGGGCGATACGATCGGGGAATTCAAGATCGTTTCTCTCGATCAGCGAAACGTCACTTTCGAGTGGGATGGCAAGGAGATTTCACGCAAGATCGACGATCTGATCGATCGGTCGGGTCCGGCCGACACGGCCGGCGGGGGCCGCGCCAACGTTCAGGCCAGTGCGCCGCCGCAAATAGCCGCCGCCCAGCCGCAGATCCAGATGCAGCAAAACCAACAGCAGAATACCGTCCAGACGAACACCGTCCAGTCGGTGGCGGCGGGCCCTGGCGGCGAAATCGGACCGCCGGGGCAGTCGCAGCGCCAATGCAACCCAGCCGATAACTCGCCTGCGGGGACGGTGGTCCAGGGCTACCGCAAGACCCTTATACCAAGTCCTTTCGGTAATTTTTGCCGGTGGGTACCGGCGCAGTAGAAGAAATGGAGAGTTCCAATGCATAAAACGATAGCCACGATGATCCTGTTCGCCGCCGCAGGCTGCATGACGGCCGCAACGAACGACGATGGACAGAAAGGCACTACCGCGCCCGCCGCTGAGCGCGCAACTTCGCTGCCGAAGGACGCAACGAAGAATCAGGACGGCACTTATTCCTGGATCGACAAGGAAGGCAAACAATGGATGTATCGCAAGACTGCCGCGGGTTATGTGCGGTCTTTGACGGGTGCGGTTCAGAGGGCGCCGTTGACGATTCCGAAAGACGCCGTCGCGAATCCAGACGGCTCTTACATCTGGACCGACAAAGCGGGCCAGAAGTGGGCGTTCCGGAACTCCCCGTTCGGCGTGATGAAAACTCCGTGGACAGCGCCGGCGCCGTCCGGAGCTGAGCCTGTCGATACCGTCACCAAAGTCATCGACAAGGGCGATACCGTGAGGTTCGAACGGCCCTCGCCGTTCGGAGTAACCGGTTATGAGAAGAAGAAATCCGAATTGAACGAAGACGAACGCCGCCTCTACGAGGCCAGCAAGGCAAAACCGGAATAACATGAAAAACCCGATCGTCCGCCGTATCGTCATTTCCTGGGTGTTCGTGTTCGCTGCCGCTTCCGCGCGCGCGCAGCAGGCGCCGCCTCCGGCCGCTCCGCCGACGCAGCCCGCGCAGCCGGCCCCGACGGTGCCGGGCGGGCTCAATCTCAACGGCGCGTCCCTGCTCCAGGTCATCGACCTGCTCACCCAGGATCTGCATATTAATTACGTCCTCGATCCCGGGGTGAGGGGCGGTACGGTCACCATCAACACCTATGGCGCGGTACGCGACGTCGATCTTCGCCCGCTGCTCGAAACCATTTTGCGCATGAACGGGCTGATGATGGTTCAGGTTGACAATATCTATCGCATCGTCCCGGCGGCCAACGTGGCGCGACAACCGGTCAGCCCCATCAGCGAATCGGACGCCTCAAAACTTCCCGACGATGAACGCCTGGTCCTGAACCTCGTGTTCCTGCATTACGTTACTTCCTCGGAAATGGCCAGGATCCTGTTGCCCTTCCTCGGCGACGGCGCGCGGCTGGACAACTATGACGCCGCGAACCTCCTTGTCATCCTTGATAACAGCCGTAACATGCGCCGGACCCTCGAATTAATCGCCATGTTCGACAGCGATACATTCGTCGGCCAGCGCGTCCGGGCATTCGACATCAAGAACGGCCGGCCCAGCGATGTCCAAAAAGAGCTCGACCAGATCTTTCAGGCGTATGCGATGTCCGATAAAAACGCCGCCGTCCATTTTCTGGCCATCGACCGAATCAACACCATCATCGCCGTGGCGCCAAATCCGGGATCGTTCGCGAAGGTCGAAGAATGGCTGCAGAAACTCGACATACCCGCGAAGGTTACGCACGGCTCGGTCGATAACTACGCTTACAAACTGAAATATGCCCAGGCGATAATGATCGGTTCCGCCATCCAGCAACTTTACGGTTGCGCTCCGACCGGCGGGTACGGTGGGTATGGCGGCGTGCCGGGCAATTCAAGTTATCCCGCGTCGGGTTATCCAAGCACGGCATTCAACGGCAACGGATTTGGTGGTGCCGGCAATCCGGCGGCTGGCGGCTTCGGTTCCGCAGTGGGCGCCAGCCCCTACGGGACCGGCGTGAGCCCCTATGCTGCGAACCCATACGGCGCGTCCCCGTATGGCAATACCGGATTCGGTGGAGCGATGCAATGCGGCGGAAGTAACACGTTCTACGGAAACCCGGCGGTTGCGACGCCCGCGCCCGCCACTGGCGCTGCGCCGGGAACGGCTGCTGCCACAACCGCCTCAGGCGTGGCCGGGCAAACCGGCACTTATCTCGCACCCGCAACGGTCCAGACCGGATACACCGGGCCTCGCATCATTCCCGATCCCTACACCAACACGATCCTCGTGCAGGGCACGCCCGATCAGTGGGAACAGATCAAAGGACTGCTCGAGAAACTGGATATTCCGCCTCGTCAGGTCCTGATCGACGCCAAGATCTACGAAGTCGATTTGACGGGGAATTTCTCCCTGGGCGTCGAATCCTACCTGCAAAGCACCGGCACCGCGAGCCAAACGGGCGGCGGGCTTCTGGCCACAGCCTCCAGTAACGCCGCCGGAACTCCCGGTCTCCTGCTGTCGGCCGGACTGCTGGTGGGACACAGCCGGCAGCTTCTGGCTTTACTCCAGGCCAGCGAAACCACCACCAAGGCGAAAGTGCTGTCCGCTCCGAGCGTGATCGCGACCGACAGTATTCCCGCTTCGATCACCGTGGGCGATTCGGTGCCGACGCTGACTTCCCAGGCGGTGAATCCCGGCATTACGTCGGGCGGCAGTTCGCTGTTTACGAACACGATTTCGAACACAAGCACCGGCATCGGACTCAACATCACGGCGCGGGTCAATCCCAGCGGAGTCGTGACGATGATCATCAACCAGGACGTAACGGCCCCGGTGCCTACGACCACCAGCGGTATCGACTCGCCTTCCTTCTCGCAGCGGAATGTCAGCACCCAGGTTACGGTCGAAGACGGCGATACGGTCGCGATTGGCGGCATCATATTGGAAGCGAAGACCGATACGTCGTCCGGTATCCCTTACCTGCACCGTCTTCCCTATGTCGGCGCATTGTTCGGCGCCAAAACAAGCACGACGTCGCGCACCGAGCTGATCATCTTTCTGACGCCGCGTGTCATTTACGACACGACCCAGATGGCCGATGCGACCCAGGAGTTGAAGGACAAAGTCAAAGATCTGCGCAAGATGATCAAAGAGTAGGAGATGCGGCTGGCCAGCCGCATCTCCAATACAATTCTTACCCGCGGCTTACGAATTTCTTACCGGTTAGGGCTTAAGGTGGAACTGGTGTTAAAGGGCAGCGGCTGCCTGACGCCATGTTGAAATCAGCGTCCAATCCGTCTGAAGCCGGTGAGACTCCCGAAAACGAGCCTCCTGGCTGTAACGGGCGCTCGCTCATTGCTCCTCTTCAATCGGGACCGTTCTGGTCCAAAGGAAACCAATTCATGATCGTTATGAAGTTTGGAGGCTCCTCCGTGGAGTCCGCCAAAGCCATTCAGCGTGTCGCATCCATCGTTCGCAGTCACTCAGGGAAGTCGCCGGCTGTCGTCGTTTCGGCCATGGGAAAAACCACTGACCGGCTTCTCAATATCGCTCGCCTGTCCGCGGCAGGCAATCGGCAGGCCGCGGGACTGGAACTGGCGAAGCTCCGCCAATTCCACCTGACGGAAGCGGCGTATCTCGCGCGGGCTGCCCAGGCGATTCGGCTCGACCGCGATATCTGCGGTCTTTTCGACGAACTCGATCAAGTCCTGCAGGTCGTCGCGGAATCCCGTTCGCTCACGCCGCGCCTTTCCGACGCGGCACTGAGCTTCGGGGAACGTCTCTCCAGCCTCATCGTCACCGCCGGATTCCGCCAGGCGGGGATCGACGCCGTCCATCTGGACGCACGCGACGTGATCGTCACCGACGGCCGGCACACGCAGGCAGCGCCTCTCTTCATCGAAACCAATGCACTCCTGCGCCGCAAGGTCTCCAGTGAGCAAGTCACCGTGATGGGCGGCTTCATCGGCGCGACCGAGGATGGCGTAACCACCACTCTGGGACGCGGTGGTTCCGACTACACGGCCGCGATCGTGGGAGCCGCGCTCTCCGCCGACGAAATCCAGATCTGGACCGACGTCGACGGGATGCTGACGTGCGATCCCCGAGTGGTCTCCGGCGCTCATTGCCTGCGCTCGATTTCCTTCGCGGAAGCCGAGCAGATGGCGAAGTCGGGCGCCAAAGTCCTTCATCCCGCCACCGTGCTTCCGGCGATCCGGCAGGGCGTTCCCATTGTCATTCGCAACTCGCGGAATCCGGGCGCGGCCGGAACCAGAATCACCAGCGAGACTCCCTGTGACGGCGCCGTGATGTCGATTGCCTGCCGGACGGATATCGCATTACTACAGCTGGTTCCGCGCAACACTCCCGTGACCGCCGACTTCGGCTCTGAGATTTGGGATGCGTTTCAGCAAGCGGGCGTGCCGTTCGAGCTGATAGCCACGTCGCGGAAGGAGCTTTCCGTCGTCGTCGATGCCGCATCGCTGACGCCGGAGTTCCGCCGCTGGCTGAACGTTCTGGCGGAAGTCGAGGTGAAAGAGAATCGCGCGCTGCTGACTCTGGTCGGTCAAAACGCTTCCCGGAATCCTTCCAACCTGACCCGTGCGTCGCAGCGGCTCTCGAAAACGCCGGGCGGCGCGGCCCTCGCCTGGTGCTCGGATTCGCGCTTTGCGTTCGTCCTTTCCAGTGAAGCGCTCACCCCCGCCGCCGAGGCGCTCCATCACGAATTCTTCGCGCAGCCCGACCCGGATTTGTTTGTTCCGAACCGGGCTTCGGTGACGGTGATGGAGAGCCAGCCAATCCGCTCCGCCGCGAGATTCGCCATGACCTCGATACAATAAGTTCACTTCTGGTGCAAAAGGCACTACCGGAGCCGGCGCCCGATCAATGGACGCTGATCCGGAACGCCCGGCAGCTGCTCACGCTGCACGGGCCAGCCGGACTCCGCCGCGGGTCCGGCATGGGTGAACTGAATATCATTCCGAACGGCGCCCTGCTGATCCGTAACCGGGTCATCGAGGAAGTGGGTCCCACCCGGCGTCTGGAAAACCTCGCCGCGGCGAAGGGCGCGACCGAAATCGATGCCACCCGCAAGGTGGTTATGCCGGCGTTCGTCGACGCCGATTTCCCGCTCGTGGTTCCCGCCGCCGCCTCCGGCCATGGCGCAGCGTCGCACGACGACGGATCGGCGCTGCGCAAGATGGGCCGGGAGGTTATGCATGCGCGAGCCGCCGCCGCGGCGTCCGAATGCGCCCGCTACGGTTGCCTGACGATTGGCGCGCACACGGCCTGGGCCACGGACCTGACGAATATCCGAAGAGTCCTGCGCACGCACCAGATGCTGAACTATAAGCCCCTGCGAATCCGCTCAATCTTTTCCACTCGTATGCTTTGTGTCGACGGCCAGCCCGCGCTCCAGACCCTGGCGACGCTCGTCTCCAAATGGCTGCCCGCGGTGCGGAAAGGGAACCTCGCCGGCGTGGTGGAGTTTTCCCTGGAGGGCGAGGAACAGACGGACGAGCTGGCGCTGATTCGCGAGGCCGCTACGGCCGCGGCAGGTCTGGGATTTGCCATCCGTCTGCGTTCAGCGCGGCGTCCCGATCCGGCCATGCTGCAACTCGCCGTTTCGGCCGGCGCTATTGCGATTGTTGCCCCCAACGACGGTCTGCGCGCTTTTGTCGGACCCCTCGCCATGATGGGCTGCGTTCGCGTACTGCCCGCCTCGGAGTGTTTCGACCACGACGAGGACGAGGCCCCGTGCGTCCGCATGGCGATCGGAGAAGGCGCCGCCATTGCCATCGCTTCCAGTTACCGTCCGCGCGATGCTGCGTCTTTCAATATGCAGTTCCTCCTCCATCTCGCTGTGCGCAGATTGGGATTGACTCCCGGGGAAGCGATTATGGCGACGACTTACAATCCGGCGTGTGCCCTGCGGATGTCGCACGTCACCGGGTCGCTGGAACCCGGTAAGCAGGCGGATCTGATCCTGATGGACGTGCCCGATTACCGCGAATTGCCGCGCCGTGCCGGCCATCACGACGTGCATCTCGTCATGCGCGCGGGCCGCGTGGTCTGGCGCGCGGGCGCATTAAATCTCGATTAACGCCCGCAACGGCGCACCCGAACACGCGTCTTTCACCGCGGGAGGCATTACAAATGCGCCGGATTCTTTCAACGTTTTTTCTTCTGCTGTCGGGGGCTGCCGCTTTCGGGCAATCCGTCCCTTACGACCGCCCGTACGGTGACCGCGATTATGCGCGTCAGGACCGCTCGCTCTTCGATCATGTGCGAATGGATCTCGACCGTGCCAGCGCCTATCCGTACGCTTCCCGGGCGGACCGTAATCGCTTCGACGACGCTCGTTCCAAACTGTTCGACTTCGCCAGCCGCTTCGAGCAGGGCCGCTATGAGAAGCACCGGTTAGACGAAGCCATCGACCGCATCCGGCACGTGGTCGCCGGTAATTCGCTCGACCCGCGCGACCGCGGCGCGCTGGACGACGATCTGCGCCGCATGCGCGATTACCGCGAGTTCCGCAATCATCATTACACCGACTAACCGCTTCTTACGGTCACGGCTCGGTAAGAACGTCAGCATTCGTAAAACCGAAACCGCTCCATAACCGCTCCCTTACGGTCACGGCTCAGAAACATCGTGAACTTACTGAGCCGTGACCGTAAGGGAGCGGTTAGTCGAGTGCCCGGAAGTCTGGGCAAGGGGCGCAGAACGTGACCTCTGCTTCGCGTACCAGTGACCGCGATGTTTTGCATGTGCAGCACATATTTATATGCTGAAGACATGAAGATGATCCAGGTGAGAGATGTTCCCGACCCGGTACACAGCATTTTGAAAGCGCGGGCGGCGCGCGAGGGCATGAGCCTCTCGGATTTCATCAAGAGAGAGATGGAGCGTGTTGCAGCGCGCCCAAGCATGCGGGAGTGGCTGGAGCGAACGCAGCAGGCAAGGCCGATTCCGGCAAAACGGAGTGCAGCGCAAATCGTGCGCGAATTGCGTGACGCGCGGTGATCGTCCTCGACGCATCTGTTGTTGTGGAACTTCTCACGAACGGCCCGCTCGCCGACTCGCTTAGAAGCGACCTCGCGACGCGCAACGACCCGTTTATCGTTCCGCACCTGCTCGATGTCGAAGTCTTCAGCGCTGTGCTGTAAACGGCCGACGAGAAACTGTCGAAGGGGCGGCGGTGCCCGCTTCGCGCGGGAGTGGCTATTTCTTCAACAGCGAAGGCCAGTTCTGGACGACGGTCAATGGTTCGTTGGCGCTGTCCTCGGGCCGGACGAGTGCCAGAAAATGCTGTCCGTCGGGCGAAACATCGTAGTCTCTGATGCGCACCGGACCGAACAGGGTGCGCGCCTCGCCCACGTCCAGCACGCTTCCTTTCGCGACAATGTCAACCGCCATCAGCTTTCCAAAGCGATTCGTGGTGGTTAGGTAGAAGATCTCTTTTCCATTACGGCTCCAGCGCGGATCGACGCCGCCGCCCGTAGAGATTTGCTTCCGGGCGCCTGGTCCGGGAAACGGTGTCGCGTAAATCTCATCCCTGCCCGATTCATTGGACTGGTAGGCGATCCACTTTCCATCGGGTGAGAACTGCCCTTGATTCTCGTCAAATTCGGAATGCAGGAATGGAAAAGGCTTCGATACACTCTGTTTGCCCAATGGGCCGGGAAGAATCCAGAGATCATAGTCGCTCCTCCCATCTGCCAGTGCTGCATACACCAGAAACCTTCCGTCGGGCGACCAACTCTGCGGATACTTCTGGGTTTGATCGGCGTAGAGCAATTCCTCCGGACCAGTCCCGTCGGTTGCTTTTCGGTACAGATCAAAATGTCCGTTCCGATTAGAATGGAAAACGACGCTCCTGGCATCCGGAGACCAGATCCCCGTGGACTCCGTAGCCGGATTTGAGGTGAAGCGCGTCCTCGACCCCCTTTTTGTGTCATAAAGCCAGAGATCGAGATTATGGGACTGATCGGTTTCGCTCGCCAGGGCGACCGTACCGTCGGGCGATAAATTCAGCCGGTAAAATTCCGCTGGATCGCCAACGGATGACTGGACGCCGCGGCGATCAAACCAGACCAATTGTGACTTCAAGGGTGACCCGCCCGAGTATGCCAGAACGCCATTCGCCGACGCCGAAAAAGATC
>Ga0181521_10003624_pt1 | contig 18050 bp, 18 predicted proteins | sample PEATcosm2014_Bin_32_FD_119764 | JGI IMG/M metagenome (GOLD analysis project Ga0181521, IMG submission 119764) | Peatland microbial communities from MTU Mesocosm Facility, Houghton, MI, USA - PEATcosm2014_Bin02_60_metaG | ecosystem: Environmental > Terrestrial > Soil > Wetlands > Peat | place... | reverse complement strand
GCTCGGGTCGGCCGACGCCGCGCTCACGATTGCGGATCCGGCATCAGCATTTCCGCGGCGCGATGTATCGCCTGGCGAATTCGCCGATAGGTGCCGCAGCGGCAAATGTTTCCGGCCATGGCGGCGTCGATGTCGGCATCGCTGGGCGCGCTATTGCTTCCCAGCAGCGCCGCCGCGGACATGATTTGTCCGGACTGACAATATCCGCACTGCGGCACGTCGAGTTCGATCCAGGCGCGTTGCACCGGGTGCGTGCGGTCCTGCGATAAGCCCTCGATCGTCGTGATGCGTTTCCCTTCGACCGCCCGCAACGGCAAAACGCATGACCGCATCGCGAAGCCGTCGACATGCACGGTGCATGCACCGCACAGCGCCATGCCGCAGCCGAACTTGGTCCCGGTCATGCCGAGGTGATCGCGCAATACCCACAACAGCGGTGTATCGGGTGCCGCGTCGACGTTAACAGGTCGATCGTTGACGGTTATCGTGGTCATCCTAAGGTCTCGCAGCCTGCAGCGGCGGCCCATGCTACGCGACTTGGCGAAGTTTGAGGAGCCACCGGCACGCTCGCCAATGTTAGGATGGCCAATGTTAGGATGACACCATGCCCGCCGCATTGACCTTTTATTCGCGCGTCTTCGCGTTGGCAGTGGCCGCCCTCCTGGGTTATGCGCTCATTCTGATTTTCAAGCCGTTTTTCGCTGCGATGTGCTGGGCCGCGTTCCTGGCATTCTTGCTGTATCCGCTGAATCTGCGGGTGCGGCGCCGCCTGCGCGGCAACGCCCGAGCCGCCGGCTTGCTGACCATCCTGACTCCGGTCACCATCCTGCTGCCATTGAGCGCCGTATCGATCGATTTCGTGGCGCAAGTTTCCGTGCTGGTGCAGAAGCTTCAACAGGAAGCACTGCAGTGGGACATCAAGACGTTTTCGGATCTGCAGCAGTTTCCCTTGATTGCCCGCGCCAACACGTGGTTGCAAGCACATGCCGGAATATCCGCCGGTCAAGTTCAATCCTGGCTGATCTCGGGTTCGCAAGACGTCTTGCGGCGCGCCGCGAGTCTCAGCGGCGCGTTTTTCCTGGGGGCGCTGGGCTCGCTCGTTGGGTTTGCAATCATGCTGTTTCTGTTGTTCTTTTTTTTGAGTGACGGCGATGTGATCTGTGGACGCGCGCGCCTGCTCATCCCGTTGGACGAGATGCGCAAGGATCGGCTATTTCGCCAGCTGAGCGATGTGACGCGGGCCATCGTGTTTGGCACCACCGTGACCGCGTTGCTGCAGGGTCTGCTGCTGGGTATCGGATTTGCCATCGCGGACCTGCCCGCGCCGGTGGTGTTCGGCGTGCTGGTGGCGCTGCTATCGATGCTTCCCGTCGGCGGCGCGACATTCGCGTGGGTGCCCGCGGTGGGCTGGCTCTTCTACGACGGACACTGGGGTTACGCAATTTTCATGCTGGCGTGGGGACTGATGCTGGCCGGTATCGACAATGTGTTGCGACCGCTGCTGATTTCGGGGCGCGCGAGAATTTCGGCACAGGCGGTCTTCATCGGCGTACTGGGCGGCGTCCCCGCCTTCGGCGCCATCGGCATCGTCGTTGGCCCGGTGGTGCTGTCGCTGGTCATCGCGCTGATCGAGTTCGCCGAGGAGTCCGCCGGCGCTCCGCGTGGCGCCGGGCCAGCGTAAATGGATGTATCTCACCTTCTAGACGGTCTGAATGACGCTCAGCGGCAGGCGGTCGCCGCGCCGCTCGGTCCGGCACTGGTGTTGGCGGGAGCCGGCAGCGGCAAGACTCGGGTGCTCGTTCATCGCGTTGCGTGGCTGATCCAAGTCGAGGGCGCATCGCCCCACAGCATCCTGGCGGTCACGTTTACCAACAAGGCGGCTGCGGAAATGCGCAGTCGCATCGAATCTTTGTTGGGGCATCCCGGGGGCGCGCTCTGGATCGGGACCTTCCACGGCCTCGCCCACCGCCTGCTGCGCTTGCATTGGCGCGAAGCGGGCTTACCGCAGAGTTTCCAGATCCTGGATTCCGAGGACCAGGCGCGGCTGTTGCGAAAAGTGCTGAAAGCGCTCGATCTCGACGAAGCACGCTGGGTGCCGCGCGAGATTCTCTGGTTCATCAATGCCCAAAAGGACGAGGGCGTGAGAGCCAAGCACATGCAGGATGCGGGTGACCCGACGCGCCGCCAGTTGATCAAGATCTACCATGCCTATGAAGAGGCGTGTCAGCGCGCAGGCGTGGTGGATTTCGCGGAATTGTTGCTGCGCGCCTACGAATTGTGGCGCGACGACGCCGCGCTGTTGCAGCATTACCGCAGCCGCTTTCGCCATGTCCTGGTGGACGAATTCCAGGACACCAACGCCATCCAGTACAAGTGGCTCACGCTGCTTGCCGGCCCTGCGGGCCAGCCGTTTGCGGTCGGCGACGATGACCAATCCATCTATCGTTGGCGCGGCGCAAGAGTCGAAAATTTGCAGCAATTTCGCCGCGATTACCCGCAGGCGGTGTTGTACAAGCTCGAGCAAAACTATCGCTCGACAGGCACGATCTTGAAGGCGGCCAATGCTCTCATCGCCAACAATGCCGGGCGTCTCGGCAAAACGCTGTGGACCAGCGGCGAGGACGGGGAGCGCGTCAAACTGTACGCGGCGTTCAACGAGCGCGATGAGGCCGACTTCGTCGTGAATCGGATCCGCGAGTGGGTGGAGCGCGGCGGAGCGCGGCGCGAAGTCGCGGTGCTGTACCGCTCCAACGCCCAGTCGCGAGTCTTCGAGGAGGCGTTCCTGAACGCGCGTATGCCGTATCGCGTCTATGGCGGCTTGCGATTCTTCGAGCGCGCCGAGATCAAGGACGCGCTCGCGTATCTGCGCTTGGTTGCGAGCCGCGCGGATGATACCTCGTTCGAGCGGGTGGTGAATTTACCGACCCGAGGCATCGGCGCGAAGACGCTGGATCTGCTGCGCGACACGGCGCGCTCGAACGGCACTTCTCTGTGGATGGCAGCCGGCGTGTGTGTGCGGAGCGGACTCGCGCAGCGAGCCGCGCAGGCGCTGCAGAGTTTTTTGCTGACCCTCGATGAGTTGGCCGAGCAAGTCCGCGGTTTGGAACTGCACGCGCAAGTCGATCACGTCATTCAGGCGAGCGGACTGATAGAACACTTCAAGAAGGAGAAAGGCGAGCGCGGCGAAGGGCGCGTCGAGAATTTGCTGGAACTGGTGAGCGCCGCGCGGGGCTTTTCGCCTGAGGGCGAAACGGACATGCAACCGCTCGAGTCCTTCCTTGCCCACGCCGTGCTCGAATCGGGCGAAGGCCAAGCGGACCCTTACGCCGATTGCGTGCAAATGATGACGCTGCACTCGGCCAAGGGCTTGGAATTCCCCGTGGTGTTTCTCGCCGGCATGGAAGACGGCTTGTTTCCGCACCAGCGCTCGGTTGCCGATCTGGCGAGCCTCGAGGAAGAGCGCCGGCTTTGCTATGTCGGTGCAACGCGCGCCATGCGCCAGCTCTATCTCACGTATGCCGAACAGCGCCGGCTCTATGGCGTGGACCAGTACGGTCAGCCTTCCCGATTCATCAACGAGCTACCGGCGGAGTTGCTGGAGGAAATTCGGCCGCGCCTACAGGTGTCCCGACCGGTCTTCGCCAAGCGCGGGGGCCTCGAGGAATCGCCGGCCTCAGGGATGCGGATGGGAAGCCGGGTGAGGCATTCGAAATTCGGCGACGGTGTGGTACTCAATTTCGAAGGCAACGGACCGCAGGCCCGCATTCAAGTGAATTTCGAGAATCAGGGCACGAAGTGGCTGATGCTGTCCTATGCCAATCTCGAGGTCGTCTAGCGTGAGGCGGGAATTTTCACCATTCGGATGGCGTTGACGCCCACATTATGTCTAAAAATGGCTTCATCCCGCGCATAAAATTCCCTTTGCATAGATAATTGATCGATGTGGGATTGAATTGCCAAATAATGCCTAGAAACCCCGGTCAAGTGGAATCAAGCGGGGCCGGAGGCCGATTCCCAGTCCTTGGCGAGACGGCGAGAAGCCCATAGGAACAGCACGGCGGCGATCAAATAGAAGCCCGTGCCGGCCAGTATGGCGTAGCGCAGCGATTCGACTCCCGCGCGGACGCGCAGCGCCTCCGACAATGCGCCAATCAGCGTCGTCCCGAGCCCGAGGCCGAGCAAGTTGTTGATGAATAGAAAAATGGCGGATGCCGTCGCACGCATCGTGGGGGGAACCAGGTGCTGAACCGCCGTCACGACCGGCCCCAACCATGCGAGTCCGAGCGCGGTGGGCACCCCTAACACGGCCATGCAGATCCATAGCTTGCTCGCGAGGATGCCCACCCCGTAGCACGGAATCATGGCCAAGGAAGCGACCGCCGGGATGAGCGCATAGGCGGCCCGGTGCCGAACTCCGTGGGCGTCGGCCAGCGCACCACCCAGCCAAATGCCCGCCAAGCCCCCCGCCAGCACCAGAGCCCCATAGGCAAGGGAGGCCTGCACCAGAGTCAACGCGAAGCTGCGCACGAAGAACGACGGCATCCAAAAGAAGAGGCCATATCCCGCCATGGAGCAGGCGGCGGCCCCCAGCGCCAGGCCCCAGAAGCTCGGCTTGCGCGCGAGCGCTGCCAGCACGTCCAGCAGTGTCGGAGGCGCGAGATTCGGGCGCATCGGTTGCGCAGGCTGCGGATCAAAACCCCCGCGGACGGGCTCGCGTACTGCCTTGAGCAGCGGCACCATGACGAGCCCGGCGAGACCGACGACGAAGAATGCCATTCGCCAGCTCATCCAGTGGCTGATGAAGCCGCCGAGCACGATGCCCACGGCGCTGCCGATGGGAATGCCGAAGGAATAGACGCCCAGAGCGCGTGCCCGCTGCTCAGGGGGGAAGTAGTCGCAAATCAGCGAATAGGCCGGCGCCACGCCACCGGCCTCCCCCACGCCGACCCCCAATCGCGCCAGGAACAGTTGCCCGAAGCTGTGGGCCAGTCCGCAGGTGGCCGTCATCACGCTCCAAAGTCCGACGGCGGCGGTCATGATGCCGACGCGGCTCACGCGGTCGGCCCAACGCGCGATGGGGATCCCGAGCAGGGTGTAGAACAGCGCAAAGGCCAAACCACCCATCAATCCCAACTGCGTATCCGTCAGCGCAAGTTCGCTCTTGATTGGAACCGCAAGGATCCCGACGATCTGACGGTCGATGAAATTGAACGTGTAGACGGCGACGAGAATCGCGAGCACGTAGGCACGATACGTGAGGGACATCCTCGAGCGGGCGAATCGCATCGTGCAGCAGGCTAGCAGAGTCGCTGCCAACCCTGGGAGAATGAGCGCATGGTCGTCCGCCGCAAGAAAACGAGCAAAAAGGCCGGGACCAGGCCCGGCAAGGACAGAATCCTCGATGCCGCGGAACGATTGTTTGCACGCCATGGCTTTTACGGGGTTTCGGTACGCGACATCACCCAGGCGGCGGATGTCGATGTCGCCCTGGTTAGCTACCACTTCGGCGGCAAGCGCGAGCTGTTCGCGGCCGTATTCCAACGCCGCGCCGAACAGTTGAACCCCGAGCGCCTCGCCATGCTGGAGAATGTGCGGCGCACCGCGTTGCCGGGCGCACCGACGCTGGAGCAAATCGTCTACGCCTTCACCTATCCGCTGCTGGAACGCTCGGCTCGCGGCGGCCCGGGTTGGAAGAGCTATTTCGCGCTGGTGGCGCAGGTCAACAATTCTCCGGAATGGGCACCGGTGCTGATGACCCAGCATTTCGATCCCTTGGTGGAAAAGTTCATCGCCGTGCTGCGCGAAGCACTGCCCGGTTGCGCTGCGCGCGAGATCTATTGGGGGTATCAGTTCCTGACCGGCGCGCTGACGCTGACGTTTGCAGAGACCGGCCGCATTGACCGCCTATCGGGCGGACTGTGCAAATCCTCTGATTTAGACAGTGTGCACGAGCGCCTGGCGCCGTTCGTGGCCGCGGGTTTCCAGGCGCTTTGTGGTTCAGCCTCCTCTTCCGCCGCCGGCCGGCCGAGGCGCTGACAGTGATCGGATTGCTGCAACGCGTCGTCGAAGCCCGTGTGCATATTGACGGTGAGCTCACGGCATCGATCGGACGGGGACTTTTGGTCCTGGTGGGTGTGCAGCCCACGGACGACGAGGCAGCCGCGCTTCGGCTACTCAGCCGTTTACTCAGGTTTCGCGTATTTTCGGACGACGCTGGAAAGATGAACCTCAGTTTGCAGCAAATTGCGGGAGATCTTCTGCTCGTGCCGCAGTTCACCCTGGCCGCCGATACGCGCCACGGCCTGCGACCGGGCTTCTCCACCGCGGCTCCGCCCGAACAGGGCAGCCGCTTGTTCCAGACGCTGGTCACGGCTGCGCGGGCGCAGCACTCGCCCGTGTCGAGCGGCGAATTTGGTGCCCATATGCAGGTGTCGCTCACCAACGACGGACCTGTAACTCTTTGGCTGGAGAGTTAATTTCGTCAAACGCCCAAATGCGACCGAACACGCATCGGCGCCTTGCTGTCAAATGTCATAATCTCTTTGGCGTATCATTGGCACCTTCACTTAGATTGCCGTGGATTCGGAGAAGCGACATGTTCGATTCAAAAATGTTACTGGTCATTCTAGCGATTGCATTGGTGGTTTTCGGCACCAAGCGTTTGCGCTCGATCGGTTCGGACCTGGGCGCCGCCGTCAAGGGCTTCAAGCAGGCCATGAGCGACGGCGAGTCGGAAGAAAAGGTCAAGCAGCTGAAGCAGGAAAAGGATGCCGAATTCGAAGTCGGCACGGCTCGCGAGGCTGAAGTCAAGGTCCCGCCCAAAACGAACGCCTGATGTCGTTGCATGCTTGATTTCGGGTTCTCGGAGATCCTGCTCACGTCGGCCATAGCACTGGTGGTGCTCGGCCCTGAGCGGCTTCCCAAAGTTGCGCGGCAGGTGGGCAACTGGGTCGGTCGTGCGCGCTTGATGGCGCGGCAGCTGAGCGAGCAGCTGGAACGCGAAATCTCTGCCGAAGAATTGTTGAAGCATCAAGCCGAAACGAGAAGCGTTGCCGTCCAGCCGCCAGCATCGACTCCTCCACCACCCCAGGCGCAGGCCCCGCCGCAATCGGTAGCGCATGCGCCGGAACCATTCACGGCCGTCGATCCGAAAAACCCAACCAATGAGTGAGCCAGAGGGCGAACCCGACGGGCTCGCCGAAGGTACGCTGATCTCGCACTTGTTGGAGCTGCGCGATCGGTTGCTCAAAATGATGTTGGCGGTCGGCATATGCTTCATCCCGTGCGCGATGTACATGAACCCGTTGTTCACGTTCGTCGCCGAGCCGCTGAAACGCAAATTGCCGCCCGGCGCGACATTGATCGCGACCAGCGTCGTCGCTCCCTTCACGGTGCCCTTCAAGCTCGCGCTCGTCCTCGCCATCGGCATCGCCATGCCGTTCGTGCTGTATCAGGCCTGGGCTTTCGTCGCGCCCGGCTTGTACCGACACGAGAAGAAGCTCGCCGTGCCGCTGTTGATTTCCAGCATCTTGCTGTTTTATTTGGGCGCCGCCTTCGCCTACTACGTGGTGTTCCCGGTGATGCTGAGCTTTTTCGTCGCCACCACGCCCGCCGGCGTGCAGATGATGACCGACATGGGAAGTTACCTGGATTTCGTGATGATCTTGCTGCTGGCCTTCGGCGTGGCATTCGAAGTGCCGGTGGCTACGGTATTATTGGTGTGGACCGGCTTCGTGAAACTCGCGGCGCTCAAGAAAAACCGCGGCTTCGTGTTACTCGGGATCTTCATCTTTGCCGCCTTCGTGACGCCACCCGACGCCGTCTCGCAGAGCGCGATGGCTGTTCCGATGTATCTCCTGTACGAAATAGGAATCATCATGGCGGGATTGTTGCTCAAAGATAAAATTGCGGCGCGCGCCAAAAAAGAAGCAGAAGAAGCCGAGCGCGAGGCCGGAGCCTAGTGAATCACGCGAAATACTCGGACGGGCTCCTGGCACCCGCGCCGCAGCTCACGCTGAAAGCGATCGCTCTGTCCCTCATCTTGACGGTGATCCTGGCATCCGCCAATGCCTATGTCGGCTTGTTCGCCGGTCTCACCGTGGCCACCGCCATTCCGGCCGCGGTGATCTCGATGGCGGTGCTGCCGCTATTCGGCCGGTCCAATATTCTCGAGAACAACATCGTGGCAACGGGGGCGTCCGCCGGCAGCTCGATCGCCGCGGGCGCGATCTTCACGCTGCCCGCCCTCATTTTGCTGCACCACTGGAGGAGCTTCGATTACTGGTGGACCTTGGCCGTCGTCGGCTTGGGCGGACTGCTCGGCGTGTTGTTCTCGGTGCCCTTGCGCCGCACGCTGATCATCGAGCAGAAGCTGCAGTTTCCCGAAGGCGTCGCCGCGGCCGAGGTGCTGAAAGTGGGCGCCAATCCACGGATCGGCGCCAAGTTTCTCGGGATCGCGGCGATCGCCGGCGGTTTGTTCAAGCTGGTGACATCGGGCTTGCGATGGTTGCCGGAGACGTTCACCGCCAAAGGGTTCATCGGCGAGCGAGGCATCGCTTTCTTCGGCTACGGCTTTTCACCCGCGCTGCTCGCGGTCGGCTACATCGTCGGACTCAATGTCGCCGTGTTGATTGCCTTCGGCGGGCTATTTTCCTGGTGGGTGGCCATCCCATTGTACAATATTTTTTTCTTCGATCACGACCCCGTCCTGCTCAACAAGCTGATCGGTCTCGATGCCGAAGACGCGGCATTCGCGATTTGGCGCGCGCAGGTGCGCTACATTGGTGTGGGCTGCATGTTGACCGGCGCTCTGTGGGCATTGTGGTCGCTGCGCAAATCCCTGTGGTCGGCGGTTCGCAGCGGGCTCAAGGCGGGCGCAAACAAGTCTGCCGATGTGCCGCACACCGAGCGCGACTTGCCGATGGGCGGCGTATTGCTTTGCATCGCTCTATTCGTCGCGCCGCTGTTCGTGTTGTATTACCTGGTGGTCGGCACCATGGGCGTCGCGCTTGCGATGGCCGTTATCATGATCGTCGCGGGTTTCTTGTTTTCTTCGGTCAGCGGCTACATGGCCGGCCTCGTCGGGTCATCCAACAACCCGGTGTCCGGCATCACGATCTGCACGATTTTGTTCGCCTCTCTCGTGCTGATGTGGATGGTCGGTGGCAGCTCATCGATCGGTGCCGTCGCCGTGGTGTTCATCGGTGCCGTGGTGTGCTGCGCGGCCGCCGTTGCCGGCGACAACCTGCAGGATCTCAAGTGCGGACAACTCATCGGCGCTACGCCCTGGCGCCAGCAGGTGATGCTCGGCGTCGGCGTGATCGCGAGCGCCGCCGTGATGGCGCCGGTAATGAATGTGCTGCAGTTTGCCTATGGCATCGGCGAGCCGGCGCATCCCGGGGTCAAGGCCTTGCCGGCGCCGCAAGCGAATCTGGTGAGGTCGGTCGCGGAGGGCATGTTCGGCGGCACCTTGCCGAGCGGCATGATTGCGATCGGCGCAGCGATCGGCGTGGCGATCATCATCTTGGATTTGTACCTCAAGCACCGCGGGTCGCGCTGGAGCGCACCGGTGCTGGCGGTCGCCGTGGGCATCTATCTTCCGCTGGATGTCTCGACGCCGATTCTGGCGGGCGGCATCGTGGCGGAGTTGGTCGACCGCTGGCACCTGAGGCACAGTGCGGGCGGCGATCATGACAAGCTCAAGCAAAATGGCATGTTGTTCGCCGCGGGCTTGATCACCGGCGAAGCGTTGGTAGGTATATTCATCGCCATGTGCATATGGATAACCAAGAACCCGGACGTACTGGCCGCGAACGCCGCGTTGCCCGGCGGCAAGTGGTGGGCGGCGGCCATCCTATTGGGCATTTGTCATTGGGTATTTCGCGCCGGAACACCGCGTCGCCCCGCATAGTCTGCCGTTCAGCGCCTCACATATTCCAATGCGCGATCCCCGCTATTCGGCGAAGCTCATGTTGTGCCTCGGCACCATCTATCTGGTGTGGGGCTCGAGCTTTTTATTCTCCAAAATTGCCGTCACCAATCTGCCGATCGCCCTGTTTTCCGCGATTCGATTTCTCACGGCAGGCACGTTGCTTGCGCTGTTGGCGCACTTCTGGGGTGGGCACCGTTTCCCGCACCGTCGAGCCGAATGGCGGCACGTGCTCATCGCCGGATTTTTCATGGTATTCGCAAGCAACGGACTGAACACCTGGGCGATTCACTACATCCCGTCCAATCAGTCGGCCCTGCTCAACGGCACCGCGGCCTTTTGGATTGCGGGCCTGGGAGTCTTCGGCCGGCGCGGCCATCCACTGACTCGCTGGTCCATACTCGGCATGCTCATCGGATTCGCGGGCACGGCCTTGATGCTGATTCCCAAGGGCGACATTCGCGGATCGAGCGTGCTGGCGCAAATGGGCGCGCTGACCGCGTGCTGCGCGTGGGCTCTGGGCACGCTGTACTACCGCAGTATCGATACCGAACTCAGTTCTCTCATGTTCATGGCCATGCAAATGTGCATGGGGGGCCTCATGCTGCTGACGGTTGCCATCGCGCATGGCGATCCCGCGCACTGGGCACCCAATCTGTCCGGGTTGATGGCACTTTGTTATCTCACGTTCTTCAGCTCGTGCCTGGCCTATACCGCCTATGGCTGGCTCAGTCTCAACGCGACGCCGGCGCTGATCGGCACCTACGGTTACGTGAATCCGGCCATCGCGTCGTTTCTCGGCTGGCAGTTTCTCAACGAGCATCTGTCGAGCCTACAGCTCGTCGGCATGGTGATCATCATCGTCGCCGTGTGCATTTTGACGCTGCCCGGTGGTGCGCTCACCGATCCGAAGACGCTCGGTGAACCGAAGACGCAGTGAATCAGCGGCGCCTGACGATCACTTCGATCTTTCCCTTGGGTCCTACGAACCATGACCCCACGATGCTCACCAGGCTCACGAGCACTGCGGTCCAAAAAGCCGCCCAAAAGCCTGCGACATGCATCCCCGGCAGCATCCACGCGACCAGCGCCACCATGCCCGCGTTGATCACCAACAAGAACAGGCCGAGAGTGATGATGGTCATCGGCAGGGTCAGCACGATGGCGATCGGCCGTACGATGGAATTGACGACCCCGAGCAACACGCCGGCGAGAATCAACGTAGAGGGGCTGTCGATAGATACCCCCCGCACCCAGAGGGTCGCCAACCACAAGCCGAGCGCGACGACGGCTGCGCGAATGAAAAAACCGAGCATGCGGCCTCCTTGCGGCGGTTATCGTCGCGCACGAAGAATTCAAGGAGAGAGTCCCCTAGAAGCCCGCGCGAGTCAATAATCCAATCCGGGTAGCGGCGGGTCCTTGGGCTCGACTCGGGGTTGCTTGGGCTGAGGCGGGCTTTCGAGCGTTACTTTGATGCGCGCCATGAACCGCTCCCATCCCATCCGCAGGCGGACGTAAGTCTGATCCCAGGTGGGCGACTCCGGAACCCCCGAACCCAGCAAGCGCAGGGAGGTGGTGCCCTCACCCTTGCGCACGTCGAGCAGGAAGTCATCCACGACCGCGCTATCGCGGGTCGGTGAGTCCGGGCCGTTCAGATAGATCAGTCGCAACCGGCGATTGGTCTCAAATATATCGATGTGCGCTTCGCGGCCGCCGGACAGTCGCGGGCCGATGCGGTAAAGACCGCCCTCGCGTGCGTCAATCTCCGCTTCCTGTCCCGCCCAGATGCGAACCAAGCGCGGGTCGGTGAGCGCGCGCCAGACCCGCGCCACCGGAACATGGACCTCGACCAGGTGGGCGTAGCCGCGGGTGCCGGAACGAGTGGATCTTCGAGATGAGCTCATTGCAGATTGTGTCTCATGTGCGATTGCGACGCCGACAGCTTGATGGAAAGCGACTGGCGACGGAGTGCTAGAATCCAACAACAGGGGAGGAACATCCATGGCATATGTCGATATCGTGACTGCGCTCGCACTTCTTCAATTCATCGTTTTCGGCTTCCAGGTCGGCGGCGCGCGGGCGAAATATGGAGTAAAGGCGCCTGCAATCACGGGAAACGAGATTTTTGAGCGGCATTTTCGCGTTCAACAAAATACCCTGGAGCAGTTGGTTGCTTTTATTCCCGGGTTATATCTGTTCGGTCGCTATCTGAACCCTCTCTGGGCGGCGGGACTTGGAGTCGTGTACCTGCTCGGCCGTCAAGTCTACGCGGTCAGTTATGTTAAGGATCCCGCAAAACGCGGCGCAGGCTTTGGTCTGACCTTTCTGCCCACGGTCGTGTTGATCGCCGGCGGCCTGATCGGCGCGATTTTGCATCTCCTCGGCCATTGAATGTCGTCGGGTTGAATTCGGCGGTCAACGCAGCTCGTGCGTTTCCGCGAAAACGCCGGCGCGCATCAGCGCATCGACACCCGGACGCGCTGCGTCGCGCTCGATTCCATCCAACTCTTGACGCGCTTGGCATCGGCGACGCGTGTGTACTTGCCCAATGAATCCAGCAGCACGATGACCACATTGCGGCCTTCGATCACGGCTTCCATCACCAAGCACTTGCCCGCCTCGCTGATGTAGCCCGTCTTTTGGACAATGATGTTCCAGGTCGGATTGGCCACCAGATTATCCGTGTTGCGGAATTGCACCAAGCGCCGGTGGACCCGCACCGTATAGCTCTTGTCGGTGGAGTATTCCCGGATAGTGGAATTTTGCGAGGCAGCGATCACCAGCTTGGACAGATCCTCGGGACTGGCCACATTCTCGCTGGATAAGCCGGTCGGATCCACGAAGTGCGCACTCGTCATACCGAGCACCGCTGCTTTGGCGTTCATGGCGCTCACCATGGCCGACATACCGCCCGGATAGTTGTTTCCGAGGGCATGGGCGGCGCGATTTTCGGACGACATCAGCGCCAGGTGCATGAGATCGCCGCGCGTCAATACCGTGCCGACGGCGAGGCGGGAAAATCCGCCCTTGGGCAGGTCTTGCTCGGCTTGGGTGATCTCGAGGGGCTCATCCAGCGGCTGGTTGGCGTCCAGCACCACCAAGGCCGTCATCAACTTCGTGATCGACGCAATCGGCGCCGCCACATCCGAATTACGCGAATACAAGATGGAGGAATCGCTTGAGTCGACGATGAGCACCGAGTTCGACTTGAGTTTCGGCGTGGGCGCAGGCTTCGCGGTCGCGGTCAAGGCCCATACGCAGAGGAGCGCACCCAGCAACGCCGCCGCGGGTACACGCCGTCCACAATTGAGTGATGCCATCGCTTTCCTAGCCTTTGAATTCAGTCGGACAAGCTAATCATATGTTAATCACGCCCTGACGTGACCCAGCCCTAACTTTGCCACCATTCCCGCTAAAGTCCAAACGGTTTAACCACCAAACCGTTCATCAGGCATTTACCTCCGTGCCGGGAGCACGCCGCAATTCCTTGTCGCGATACATCTTGTGATCGGCCATGCTCAGCAATTCCCGCATGTCACGGCTGTCTTTCGGGTAATTTGCGACGCCGATGCTGACGCTGCAGCGAATCATCCGCGAACGCAGATCGAGCGTGGTTTTGTAGACGTTATGGCGCACGCGCTTGACCACCGCTTCGGCGATCTCGGGCGATGCGCCCGGCAGCAATACCGCAAACTCGTCACCGCCGAAGCGCGCGGCCGTGTCCGTACCGCGAATGCTTCGTTGCAGGCACTGGGCGACCAGGGTGATGGCGCTGTTGCCGGCGTCGTGGCCGAAACTGTCGTTGATGTCCTTGAGCTTGTCCATGTCGATCAGCAGCAGGGCGTACATACCGCGATCGCGTTCGCAGTTGCCGTGCTCCCGCTGCCACAGCTCGTTGAACATGCGCAGGTTGAAAAGCCCGGTCAACGAGTCGGTTTGCGCCAGGTTCTCGATGCGTTCACGGGCTTCCGTGATATCGGCGGATAGGGTCGTCGTGAGATAGGCAACCAGCAGGAACGGCGCCAATTGACCGACAGCCCGACTGGCGTAGACCAGTGAGATCACATCGAGCCCCGGCGTCGCCGCGGCCAGCGCGAGGTGGCACAGCGCGATCGCGGCAACCTGCAGCAGCGTGACGAGGCGACCCAACGTGAGTGCACTCAAAATGATGGGCAGCAGATACAGATTGAGCAGCGGACTCGAGCCCTTCCCGGTGAGCCACAGCACCCCCGTGATGAAAATCACCATGGACCATGACTCGATCAGCAATCTCGTTCGCGTGCGGCCCGGGAAGAACCGCCGCGACCGGAACGCGACCATCGCGGCCGTAAAAGCGCTCAGCAGCCCGAGCACCGGCCACAACTGCGCCACCAGTACCCCTGACCAGAGGAGCACCAGCGCGGCGAGCGCCAGACAGAGGAATTCGATGGAACGGGTGCTGCGCACGAGACTACCGGGTCGCCGCGGACAACCCGCCGCGCGCGCCGACGGTCGGCACCTTCAGTTCCTGTAGGGCGCGCTTTACCTGCGCGTCCCGCTGCAGCAAGGGCGCATCGGCCGGCGGCGGCACCGACGGCGGATTTGGATCGCGCTCGAGCTCGATGTCGGGCGCGATGCCGCGGTGATTGATCGACACACCGGAGGGCGTGTAATAAAGAGAGGTCGTGAGCTTGATGGCGCGGTCGCCGGACAGCGGCATCACGGTTTGTACCGAGCCCTTGCCGAAGGTCGTACGTCCCATGAGCGTCGCCCGGTGATGATCCTTGAGCGCACCGGCGACGATTTCCGCAGCCGAGGCCGAGCCGCCGTTCACCAATACCACGATGGGCGCGCCATCGAGCTCATCGCCGGGCGTCGCGTTCATTTCGAATTTTGAATCCGGTGTGCGGCCCTTGGCGCTCACGATCACGCCGCCGTCGAGGAATGCATCGGCCACGGCGACCGCCGCCTCGAGCACGCCGCCTGGATTGTCGCGCAGATCGAGCACCAAGCCTTTGAGCGGTGCGCCGTTGCTCTTGCGCAAGCTCCGCAGCGCATTGATCAATTCATCCCCCGTGGTTTCGCTGAACTGCGCAATGCGTACGTAGCCGAATCCGGCTTCCGGCATTTCAGCTTTGACGCTGCGCAATTGGACGCGGGAACGCCGCAGTGTGAATTGCAGCGGTTCCGTACGGCCCTCGCGCAGAATTTCGATTTTGACCGCGGTGCCCTCTTTGCCGCGCATGCGTCCGATGGTATCCGCCAGCGTGGTGGTATTGACGGCGACGCCGTCGATCGCCGCAATGACATCGCCGGATCGGATACCCGCCTCCGCCGCCGGCGAGCCTTCAAATGGCGCAACCACCACGACCTGACCGTCTTGCATCGATACTTCGATGCCGACGCCCGAGTATTGACCCGAACTGCTTATTTTTATCTCGTCGTATTCGTCACCGTCGAGGTAAGCCGAGTACGGGTCGAGCGAGGAAACCATGCCGCGGATGGCTGCCTGCAATAGCTGGTGATCGTCGACGGGATCGACATACTCGCGCTCGACGCGCTCCAACACCTCGGCCAGCAGGCGCGCGTCCTGCCACGGCAGATCTTGGCCGAGCGCCTCGGGCTTTTCCGCCAGGACGCCGTGTGCAAGGCCAAGCGACAGGCCGATCAATATGCCCACCGCCAACAGCAATAGGTTGCGCGTATTCTTTATCATCAGGGGCCGCAGCATACGTGCGGCTGCGCTTCGCCGCTAGTTGCCGGAGAGGGCCGCGCGGGTTCCCCCCACGTCGAACCGCCCCGTGGAGGTTGCGATTCCCGTGGGCGTCGCGATTCCCGTGGGCGTCGCAATTCCCGTGGGCGTCGCGACTCCCGTGGGCGTCGCGAAGCACGAATACAAGGGCAGGTCGCGGATTACATCGTCGAGCGCCAGCGGCTTGCCGATGAAGAAGCCCTGACCGTAATCCACGCCCAGTTTTGCGGCTAGCGCGCGGATCGCATCGGTCTCGATCTGTCCCGCCACCGTCTCCAACCCCAAGGTTTTGGCGAGTTGCGCGATAGCCACGATCATCGACTGGGATTTCGCATTGTCGACCAGATCCCGGCTGAAGCTACCGTCTATTTTGATGCATGACACGGGCAGGGAATTCAGATGCGAGAGAGAGCCAATGCCGCGCCCGAAATTGTCCAGCGCAAAAGACACCCCCTGTTCGCGCAGACGGCACATGAACGGAGCGATCATCCCGTTGTGTCCGGCGGCCGCCTCCTCGGGAAACTCGAAACTCAAGGTCCCGGGTTCAATGCGGGTTTTGCGAATGCGCTCTTCCAGCATTCGCCAAAACTCACCGTCGGCCAGCGAAGCCGCGGACAGATTGATTGAAAATCGTGCCGGATGCTGGCGCAGCAAGTCTCGACAGCCGGCCAGGTGTGCGGTGGTTTGCTCGATGACCCAGCGATCGATACTTCGCATCAGTTCCTCGCAGCCCGCGCCGCCCACCAGCTTCTCCAACCCTAAGCGCGAACCATCCCCTGCGCGCACGCGCAGCAAGATTTCAAACCGCGGCTCGGCCGGTGCCGCACTCAAGGGCAGGATGGGCTGCGCCAATAGCTCGAACGAATGGGCCGCGAATGCCGCGGTCACTTCTGCGGCGAAGCTCAAGGATGCAGGCCGATGACCGAGGTTTTTCGAATCGCCGTAAAATATTTCGACGCGGTTGCGGCCGCGCTCCTTGGCCGCCCGGCAGGCCAGTTCAGCGGCGGCCAGCGCATGATCCAGTCGGCGGTCACGCTCGCCGATGCCCGACACACCGATACTGAGAGAGACCAGTAAGGGCTTGTCGCCGCGCGCGCCGCTGAGTCTCACGGCGGCGCTGCGCAGTTCCTCCGCGATCCGCGCCGCAGGCTCGATGGCGCAGCCAGGCACGAACATGGCAAACCGGTCGCCTCCGATGCGGCACACCAAAGCGCCGTCGCGCCCACGTCGGCTCACCAGAGCCGCGACGCTCTGGATGATCTCGTCGCCGACGTGCATGCCATGATTTTCGTTAACGACGTTCAGCTGGTCGATGTCTATGTAAAGCAATCCGTGCTTGCTCGTGCCGCCTGCCTGCGCGGACAACTTTGCCGTGGCTTGCGCGACGAAGGCCGCCTGCCACAGCATACCGGTGTCAGCGTCAAAGCTCGCGCGGATGATCTGTGCGGCTTTGCGCGCCAACAGTTCCAGCGCCTCGGCATCGCGTAGCTGGAAATCCGCGTGGGCCGCGACGCGGAACACCGCAAGAACGCCGGCGACTCGCCCGGTCTCGTCGCGAACGGGCGTAGATATCGCCTTATACGGCACTGCGGCATTCGAGCCGTCGAGAGACAGCTTATTGGCGACCAGTGTGCATCCATGCAGCTGAGCCCGCGTCATCAGGTGCCTGTGCATCTGCGCGAGCAGCGCGCTTTCCGCCGCGAGAGACTGGCCGTGACGCGTCCGGCAGAGCGTGAGATTGCGGGAGGGCAAGAGGATGGCGGCGACCATTCCCGATAAGCGCTCGAGCGCGATCTCGGGGATCTGTCCCAGGGCCAGCAATCCATCGGCAGGAGCCGACTCGGACAGGCGCTGGAACAAGTTCAGGTCGCGGCTGTTATCGGCGAGATTCTCGTGCAGTTCGCCGATGGCGGCGCGCGCGCTCAATTCACTTTGCAGACAGTCGAGCGCCGGCTTGATCAGCGCATGGAATGTGCCCAGGTTTTGCTGAGGCCCTGCAAAGGCGGGCGTGGCAACGGCGACGAAACCCAAGATCTCGTCGAGTCCTCCGCGGATCCGGAACCCATAGCATGCCTCGGTCTCGAGCTTATCCGACACACCGTCGATCTCACTGTGTGCGCCGCCGGCGGTGCAAGACAGTGACGACAGGGTGGTTTGCAACAGCGCGGCGGAGTTCGTATCGTTCGCCCACAGCGGCGTCGCGTCGGCGCCGGCAAACACGATGTGGCTGATACTTGGACAGAGCCGCAGGAGCAACTGAGCGTACGACTTCCAAGTGTCGACCGATGCCGTCATGCTTCTTAGGATCCGGCATATGTCGCCGCCAAACCAGGACGCGTTCGGCAATTCATCGCATTCGTCGCACGGGCACGCACGTCATGAGACATAACG
>Ga0181521_10003621_pt1 | contig 18061 bp, 15 predicted proteins | sample PEATcosm2014_Bin_32_FD_119764 | JGI IMG/M metagenome (GOLD analysis project Ga0181521, IMG submission 119764) | Peatland microbial communities from MTU Mesocosm Facility, Houghton, MI, USA - PEATcosm2014_Bin02_60_metaG | ecosystem: Environmental > Terrestrial > Soil > Wetlands > Peat | place... | reverse complement strand
GCCGGTAACAAGACGGGAAGGAGGCGTGGTGAAGTCGGTTGCGACGGAAGGGAAGATCAAAGGGGACGTGAATGCAATCGTCAATGGATCGTCGAGCACGCTGACGCTCACACTCCCGGCAAGTTTCATTCTTTATACGCCTGAAGGCGGCACCGCCGGCGAGTATCTCCTGCTGCGATTTCATGCTCACGAAAAACACCGCGAATTTCGCTTAGAGAAAGGCGGTGAATTCCATCGCTCCAATAGTGAGGCCAGAGACTCCGTCGATTTCAGCAGCAAGCAACTTGGGCCGCGTGTTTACGAGATCACCCTGGGCCGCGAATTGGGTCCGGGGGAGTACGGTTTTCTGGCTCCGAATGACGCAAGTGATCTGGGAAGCGGCGCTGGCTACGGCAAGATCTACACCTTCTCGGTGGTTAAATAGCGGTTCCGGTCCGCTATTCTGGTTGGGGGCCCGGGATTCGCTGCGGGCCGGAAATTCCTGGCCGGGGCGCCCGTAAGCCTGGCCGGGGCGCCCGTAAGAATGAGCCGACGCACGCGCAGAACGCTTTTGATTGTCGCCGCCCTCCTTGTCCTGGTGGCCCTTGCCGTCTTTTTGCGCTCCAAAGCTCCGCCCGAGGCCGCGCGCCTGTTGCCCGAATCCGACGGCATCATCTACATCGATCTGCGGCCCATCCGCACCTTCCTCCACAAACAACTGAAGCCGCCCCAGCGCGTGCCCGAATACCAGCAGTTCATCGACGCCATCGGCATCGATCCCGAGCGCGACCTCGACCAGGTGGCCATCGCCCTGCACCGCATGCCCGACCCCAATGGACCCAACGGCCCCGTTGCGTATTCGTTGGTCATGGTGGGCAAAATCACCGGCCAGCGCCTGAACGCGTGGCTCGATGCGCACGCCACCTCGCGCGAAACCTACGACGGGAAAACCATCTATAGCGTTCCCTCCGACGGCCGCACCGTCCGCGTGGCGCAAATCGGCTACGACACCATCGCCGCCTCCAACTTCCCCACCCCGGAAAAAATCCACTCCATCCTCGACCGTCATCGCACCGCCGCCTGGCCGCTTTCCGGTTCCACGTTGCTCGAGCGCCACTACCACGACGTGCCGTTGCTTTCGCTCGCCTGGGGTGTAGGTCAAATCGGTCTCCCCTTCAGCGAAAGCGGCTCCATTCACATCTTCGGCCTGGCGCTGCCCCTCGAGCCCGATTCGACCATCATCGCCAGCCTCCGCTGGACCGGCTCGTTGCACTTGCGCGTCGAAGAAATTGCGCCCTCTGAATCGACAGCCACCAGCCAGGCCGCCGACCTGGCCACGCTGGTCACCCTGGCCCGCGGCATTACCCCGCAGCTCGGCGCAAACCCCGCCAACAACAGCCTCAAAGAGCTGCTTGAAACTGCCGCCGTCACGCAGCACGGCGAGCGCGTCGTGGTTACAGCCACAGTTCCGGGCAACTTTTTCGCTGGGCTATAGTGAAGGCGAGTGAAGAAGTGAATAAAGTGAAAGAGTGAAGAAACCAAGCAGCGAAGGTGCGGCAGGCCGCGGAATCGCCTTTTGCTCCCGGCGCATCGAATCGGATGTTGGCGCGCTTCCCCGTTCCCCGCGCGCATTTTTTTGAATGAATCCCCCTGAGAGGTTGCATGAAGATGTCGCACCAGGAATTGAAAATCTCCGCCTTCACCCCGCTTGTGCTTTTTGCCGGCGCGCTCGCAGCCCTCAGCGCTGCCACCGCGCAAAATGCGCCGCAACATCCCGTGCTCACCGGCCAGGCCGCGTTCACCGATGCCGCCCACGAATCCCCCGGCGTCCGTCGCCATCTCACCGTGGCCGACCTGCCCGATCCCGCGCCCGACCAATCCGTCGATAATGGTCCCAACATCGTTCCCCGCCCCGCCAACGCCTGGCCCATCGCGCCCAAAGGTTTCAAGGTGGAGCTTTACACCACCGATCTCGACAATCCGCGCCTCATTCGCTTCGCACCCAACGGCGACCTCTTCCTCGCCGAGAGCGCATCCGGCAAAATCAAAGTCTTCCGCGGCGTCGACGCGAAGGGGAATCCAAAACAGACCTCCGTCTTCGCCGAGGGTCTGCACCAGCCCTTCGGCATCGCTTTTTATCCCAACGGCGACCATCCGCAATGGGTCTATATCGGCGACACCGACGCCATCGTGCGCTTCCCGTACAAGAATGGCGACCTCACGGCCAGCGGTCCCATGGAACACATCGCCGACCTGCCCGGCGGAGGGCGTCTCCGCGGCGGAGGTCACTGGACGCGCGACCTCGTCTTCACCCAGGACGGATCGAAACTTCTCGCCTCCGTGGGATCGCATTCCAATGTCGACGACGCCGATACCCACCCTGAAGAATTTCACCGCGCCGACGTGCTCGAATTCACGCCCGAGGGCAAATTCCTCGAGGTCTACGCCTCAGGTCTTCGCAATTGCGTGGGCGAGGCCATCAATCCCACCACCGGCGAGCTCTGGTGCTCCACCAACGAGCGCGACGCGCTGGGCAACAACCTGGTCCCGGATTACGCGACGCACGTGCAGGAGGGCGGCTTCTACGGTTGGCCGTGGTGGTACATGGGCGTGGGCGGGGGTAAACAAGATCCGCGCCACGAAGGCAAGCATCCCGAGCTCAAGGGCAAAGTCATCACGCCCGACATTCTCGTGAACCCGCACTTCGCATCGCTCGAAATGACCTTCTACGCAGGCTCGCAGTTCCCCGCTCAGTACAAGGGCGACGGCTTCGCCGCCGAGCACGGCTCCTGGAACCGCGCCCAACGCACTGGCTACGAAGTCATCCGCCTGCCCATGCACAACGGCCACTCGACCGGCGAGTACGAAGACTTCCTCACCGGCTTCACCGTCGGCAACGGCGACGGCGATGTCTGGGGCCGTCCCGTCGGTGTCGCCGTCGCGCCCGATGGCTCCCTCTTCGTGTCGGATGACGGGTCAAGATCGATCTGGCACGTAATCTACACGGGAATGTGAAAGAGTATGGAAGTGAAGACCACGCGAAAGATTCTCCGGCTGAACTTTTTTTCCGCGGTTCGATTCTTTGCCGTGTTTTACGCAATCATCGGCGTCTATAACTCGCTCCAGTCAGTGTTCCAGGGAGCCGCGACCATCGACTTCCCCATCGGTTTCCATTACCCAGAGGTTGCTTTCAACTTTTCTTTGAGTTTTACGAATCCCCACCCAGCGTCGATCGCGACGCCCTTCGCAGTTCTCGGCGCAGTGTTTTTTTACGCCGTCACGGGAGCCATCAGCAGCGCTCCGTTTATCGTCCTCTACAACGCAACCTCTCGATTCTGGCCCGCCGTCACGGCGACGTTTGAACCCGACAAGCGTCCCACAGAGTTGGCCCAGCAAACTCCTCCCCTGCCGCCGGGTGACTCGCCGACTCGCTAACTCCGCTCGTCTTCAAAAATCTCTTCTATCCGCAACCCGAACAGCCGCGCCAGCTTGAACGCCAGCGGCAAGCTGGGATCGAACTTCCCCGTTTCAATCGCATTGACCGATTGCCGCGAAACCTCCAGCCGCACCGCCAGGTCCGCCTGCGACCAGTCCCGCTCCGCGCGCAGAACCTTCAAGCGGTTCTTCATCTGTACCTCCGAACCACCACTGGGTAGGCGAGCGCTACGCATAGCCAGAAGATCGGGTACACCCAGACCAGGTCGAGCCGCGGCGCCCGCGCAAAGTCTTCCATGTAGCCCCAGACCGTCGTCACGGCCAGAGTCCCCCCAATGCCGCCCAGCAAGCACTGCACCAGCAAATTGCGCTGAAACTCGTCCTTCTCGACGGCCAGGTACCGGCCCGTCTCGATCAGCACCCATAGAATCGGCAGCGCCGGCAACACGGCCACCGGATAAGCCAACAGTCCTTTCAAATGCCACAGGCGAAACGCCGCGGCAGCAGCCACCGCGAGCACAGCAACCAGCCCACCGCTCATCCAGCACGTGCGCACAAACCGGAGTTGCGCCGGACTTCTGCTTGGACAGAACATAATAAGTCTCCTTTACTAAATGACAAGTAAACATTACATATTTCGACAAGACTTGTCAAGTGTCATTGACACATTTTTAAACCTTTGATGATTAAGGGAATCTCAAAGCCCCTGCCAACCTGCTGACCCACCAACCCGCCGGGTTGCCCCATCCTAAAGTTCGCCGCGCGCGGCGGACGTTAGGGTGGGATTGCACGAATCGTCGGACAGGGCCGTTCTAACCGGGCCAACTCCGCTGTCTTTTCAGTGCTTCACCCGTCCATGCATCCCCGCCTCAAAGCTACGGCGGTCCAGCCGTGGCAGTGCCCGCGTCACTCTGTCGGGTGCAATCGGATAATGCCGCGCCGCAATCAGCGCCTCCGCCACGCACCACACATCCTCCTCGGCCGTCATCCAGTGGCAGCGGTCCAAATGCTTGAGGTTCACCGCCCGCGAGTAGGCCCGCAACGTGTATTCGCCGCGCAAGTTGTAGTAGCTCGCAAAGTAGCTCATCGCCAATTCGCGCAGCGTGCGGTAAACCGGCGGCCGAAAGCGCAGCCCGGCAAAGTTTGATTTGGCGATGCCGCCCCACAACCCGCGTTCGCGGTAGAGCGCCACCACGTGATCGTCATCGTGCACCGACTCGAGGTCCATCACCAGCGGCGGATGCCCGTTCACGCGCAGCGCCGCCGCCGCCACCAGCGCCCCTTCCAGGCAATGTCCCTTGCGCTCGCGCAGCACGCGCGCGGGCGACCCCGCCGTATCCGCGTACTGGTACTCCAGTGCATCAACAAATTTTTGAATGCGCGCCGGCGTCTTCAGTGCGCGCAAAGTGCGCACATGTTCCGCCGATAACCCGAAGCTCTCGTTTCCCATCCGCCCCGCCGCCCCATCCGACTCTGGCCCCAGCCCTTGTGCATTCAATGGCTGGGAATATAGTAGCCCGGCAGGGATTCGATCTTGTGCAGGCGCTTGCCGGGCGACATACTCGGGGCCTCCGCAGCTGCGCGCGGAACAAACGAAGCGTGTTTTCGCCTATTGAACGGTCGCGGTTCCAACTCCGCCCTTTAGCTGACGCCAGCCGCTCGGAACTTCTGCGGTTTCAGGGCTCGCGACCACACTGGGTTGATCCACCGTGACATCGATCAAGCTAAAGAATTCGTTGGCTGGTACGGGGCGTCCATAGAGCCAGCCCTGTCCGTAAATTCTCAGTTTGTCGGTGGGGAAGTAATCAGCCTGGCTCGGCGATTCGATGCCTTCCACCACCACAGCAAGATTCAGCGTACGCGCCATATTGATGATCTGGGGAAGAATGCCTGCCGTCACGGCGTCCGTGCCAATGGTCCGCGTGAAAGCCTTGTCGATTTTGATGGAATCGGCGGAAAGATACAGCAGATAGGAAAGGTTCGAATAACCGGTCCCGAAATCGTCGATGGAGATGCCGAACCCCATGCGGCGCAGCACACGGATCGACTCGAGCGCGTCTTCATGATTGGCGGCGGAGGTTTCCGTCACTTCCAGGGTGATGCTGCTTGGCCGCACATTCGCCTTCTGGATGGCCTTTTCGATCATGGGCAGGAACAGGGGATCCATCAAGTCCGCCGCTGCGATATTGATATTCAGACGAAAGTCGGGACGCTTGTTGAGTACTTCGCTGAACTCCTTCAGCGCGCGCCGCATGACCACATTGGTTAGCGATCCGATGAAACCGTGCTCCTCCGCCGTCTTAATGAATTGGCCGGGGCTGATGGAGACTCCATCCGGTCTGGTCCAGCGCGCCAGCGCCTCGGCGCCCACTATTTTTCCATCCGCCAGATTGACAATCGGCTGATAAGCAATGCGGAGATGCTCGTGTGCGAGCGCATGCTTTAGCTGCTCGTGGAGCGTAAGGCTGCGGCGGTGGATGCTGTAAAGCGCAATGCCAAGGAAAATGCCGGCGATGCCGCCCGCGAACGCTGTGGCGCCAATGATAGTGGACTCCCCGCGTCTTGCATCGTCAACGTCCATCGATGCGATGACGCAGTTCGACATAAGCGCCGAACAATGGGTGGCAACGATCGAGCCTCCCCGGCGCTCCACTACGTCGGGCGCTGGGTCGGAAGACGGTTCAGACGAGGCTTTAGTGGATGCCGGGGTTCCTGCCGGGTACGGCTCGATTGCCGATCGAATCGGCAGTCGCCCTCCGAGTTCCGGCAAATGCGAACCAAAGACGACGAATACATCGCCGCGTTGAATTCCCGTCCGCCTCAGGCTTTGATCCCGTGCGGAAGCGAGATTACTATAGACGACGGTTCCATCCGCCTGCACTTTTCCTGCCTTGAATCCGCCGATGGTGCCCGCCGGCCGGCCCGCTGTCGCGGAGCACTCAATCCTTCCCCCTCGAATTCGCCCCGCATCCTTCAAATAGTCCGAACCAAAAACCAGATCTCTGAGATTGCTCAGATCCGTGTCGGAACAAGCCGGATTCGTGGAATGCCTCAGAGTGTCCAGAAGAGAGCGCGCTTCGGTCAGCGATGCATCGTCCTGAACCGCTACTCGTTCCATGTAAGTTCTAAGACGGTTCTCGGCCAGCGGTATGGCCAGCAAGCACCCCAGCAGCAAGCCCGCTGCGGCTCCGAGCGCTGCCGTCAGGGTCACTGCGACTCGAGCGGCTAATACGTTTTGTTGCTGATCCTGCATGGGCACCGAGGAAGCGCGTATCGCAATCTGGAAATAGGGCCCGATGTAATAGAGGTACTTTGCTTTCCTTAATGCGACAATGGCGGTTTCATGTTACGCCGAAGACTTAGGTAACCTAAAAAGAAAGTTACCTTTCTGCCATGGCGAGAGCTCTATGATATTACTCTTTTAAATTCAGCACATTACGGACATATCCTTGCTCCCTCGCTGCCTTGCTCCCTGCCTTCCTGCTACTCTCATTCGGTGGGCTTTCAAGATTTCCTCGGGAACGCGGCCACGGTTACGCACCTGCGCGAAAGCGTACGTGCGGGCCGTTTTCCCCACTCGATGATCCTGGCCGGGCCCCGCGGCGCGGGAAAGTACACGCTCGCCCTCATGCTGGCCCAGGCCGTCAACTGCCTCAGCTTCAATGAAAGCGATGGCCTTCCTGACTTTTGTGGCGTTTGCCGCAATTGCACGCGCATCTCCGCCTCCGCGAATCTCGACGCGCTCGTCGCCGAGGCCGTCGCGGCCCGCGAAGACATGCGCGACACTGACAAGCGCGAGACGCGCATCTTCGTGCAGACCCATCCCGACGTGCTCGTCGTTCCGCCCGACCCGCCGCAGCTTATGATCAAGCTCGGTCAGGTGCGCCAGGCCATTCACATGGCTTATTACCGGCAGCCGGCCGAAGCCAAACGCGCGTTCACCATCTTCACCTCGTCGGCCTTCATGAAGGAGGCGGCCAACAGTCTTCTCAAGCTCCTCGAAGAGCCGCCGGAGCACACCACGCTCATCCTGCTCACTGAAAATCCCCAGGAACTGCTGCCCACCACCCGCTCGCGCGCCGTCATCCATCGCCTGGGCGCGTTGCCCGCCGCTGAACTCGAATCTCTCCTCGCCCAGCGCCGCCCCGAACTCAAGCCGCAGCAGCGGGCCCTGGCCGCGCGCCTCGCACAGGGCGCAGTGGGCCGCGCCCTCGCGCTCGATCTCGACGTGTACCTCGCCAGCCGTAAGGATGCGCTCGTCATTTTGCGCACTGCGCTGCGGGAGCCCGACTACTCCGAGCTCTTCCACGCCACGGAATCCTACCGCGCCGGCGCCGACGGACAGGAGAAGACCGTCAATCTGCTGCGCGCCCTCGGCAGTCTTTTGGAAGATCTGCTGCTCATCGTCGCCGGCACGCCCGCGCTCATTCGCAATCTCGATCTCGCCGCCGAGCTCACGCGCCTCGCCGAAGGCCTTTCCGTCGATTGGATTGATGGCGCCGCCCGCGCCCTCGTCCAAGTCGAGCAGGGTATGCGCCGCAACCTCCTACGTTCCCTATCGCTAGACGCCATGGCCGTCAGCCTGGGAGGAAACAGCTTCTAGCTCTTAGCTCTTAGCTCTTAGCTCTTAGCTCTTAGCTCTTAGCTTCTAGCCTCTAGCTCTTGGTTCCAAGCCCCCAGCATCGGTCCAGAGGCTGTTGACTCTTTCCTGTCGTTCACTGCCCACCGTTTTCAGCCCCACCCCAGCCGCCCACTCACCTCGGCGCGCTAGAAGCTAGTAGCTAGAAGCTAGAAGCTGCCTTTGCCCCTTGACGCGCCGCCGCAATCCCCGCAGAATAAAGGTGCAACCCCCTATCGGCTCAAGGCATCTTTTCAAGTAAGAGCACTCCCACGAAGAGAAGTACGGCGGGACGCGATCTCCGCCCACGCGGAACTTTCGTCTCCTTCAATAAGGTGGGTAAAAGATGCATCTGCGCAGCGGCGGCTTTTGCACTGAAGCCGCATCGAGGGGTGGTCCGCATGAGTTTTCCCCAGGAGTCCTGGAGCGCACAGCGCCCGGCTTTACCGCTTTAGCTTTTATTCAAGGGAGGGACGTTCCCCATGAGTATCCACCCGGTTTTGCCGCCATCCCGAGGTTTCGAGCCCGGCCGCCTTCCCACGCGCAGCCGCAAAAACTTCTCCGTGACGCCGCCCTTCCGTTTTTCCGCGCATACGGCCGAAATCGACGCGGCCAACCGGCACGCCGAGCTCTTCTACCTGCAGAAGCAGATCCAGTCGCAAACGCCCATGGTCATCGTGCTCGAAGACGGCGAGCGCATCGACGGTTGCATCGACTGGTACGACCGCAACTCCATCAAGGTTCGCGGCCGCTCCAAAAGCCTAATCTACAAATCCGCCATCAAGTACATGTACAAGCTCGGCGACACCGGGTGAGCCGGTGATCAGTGTGAGTGTGAGTGCGAGTGTGAACTGACCACTGATTACCCACACCCACACTCACACCTTATTCACTCGTTCCCTTCGTCCCCGCCTTTTTCAACCGATCCCGAATCGCCGCGCCAATCCCCTCTGCGGGCGGCACAGGACAGAGGATCACGGTGCAACCTTCCTGATCGAGTGCCCGTAGGCCCGCATACAGCCGTTGCGCGAGCTCTTCCGGCGCGGACCACTGACCCCAAAGAAAGATGCTGCAATCCGCGAGCCCGAGTGAAGCATCGACGCCCGCTGGAAGCATGACTCCGACCCGCTCAGTGGACAAGCCCATGGCCGCTTCCTTCAGCCGCATTCCGAGCTCTTCCAGCGGCGCTTCCACCAGCACCAACCGCGCCCGCGGCGCATAGTGGCGCAAACCCACGCCCGGCGAGGGCAGCGCTTCCGCGGGCGTCTCACGCAACGCTCCGGCGTCCCGATAGATCTCCACCGGTCCCGCCACTGCGCGAATCTGCTCTGCCGTCACCGCGCCCGGCCGGTAAATCATCATCGGCGTCGTCGCGGGATCGAGAACCGTCGACTCCACGCCGCGCGGCGACGGCCCCGCATCAACCACCGCATCAATGCGCCCGTCGAGATCGTCCAGCACATGCTGTGCCGTCGTGGGACTGATGTGGCCGAAGCGGTTGGCGCTGGGCGCAGCCACGGGAACCTGGGCGCGGCGAATCAGCTCGAGCGCAACTGGATGTGAAGGTACGCGCACCCCCACCAGCGGCCGTCCCGCGGTCACAGCATCGGGCACCGCCGCTGCACGCGGCAACAAAAGCGTGAGTGACCCCGGCCAGAATTGCTCCATCAGCCGCCGCGCCGCCGTGGGCACCTCCTTCACCAGGCCCTCGAGCATCGCTTCTGAAGCAATGTGCACGATAATCGGATCCCACGCCGGCCGCGACTTGGCAGCAAAGATGCGCTCCACGGCCGCGCAATCGAGCGCGTTCGCTCCCAACCCATAGACGGTCTCCGTAGGCAGCGCCACCAATCCTCCGGCGCGCAAAATCTGGGCGGCCCGGTCCAATGCATCTCGGGCCGCAGACGTTTCCAATTGCGCGGGATCCACACTCAAGTGCAGGGTCTTCACTCTTTCATTGTCGCCGGTGCGCGCCGCTCCGCGCCATCCGCCGTTATACTCGCTATACCCTGTTCCGGACCGCTCCATGCCGATTGAAACCGAAATCAAATTTCCCGTCCCCGACCTCGCCGCACTGACCGGGAAGCTCCAGTCGGCGGGATTCCGCCTCGAAACTCCGCGCAGCTTCGAGAGCAATGTCCTCTACGACACGCCGGACCGGCAGATGCGCGCCCGCACCGAGATTCTCCGCATTCGCAGCTACGCGGGCCGCTGGACGCTCACCCTCAAGCGCTTGCCGCGGTCTGGCCCCGCCCCTGATTGCGACGATCGGGGCCCCCAGGAAGCGGACTTTGCTTCCTGGGGTGGTGGCGACGCCCGGCACAAACATCGCATCGAAACCGAGACCGGCGTCGCCGATGGCGGCGCGCTCGCCGAGGTCTTTCTCTCGCTCGGCCTGGTCGCCGCCTTCCGCTATGAGAAATGGCGTACCGAGTGGACTGACGGAGAGGGCCACTGCGTCATCGACGAGACGCCCATCGGCAATTACGCGGAGCTGGAGGGCTCTTCGGCCTGGATCGACCGCACCGCTGCCCGGCTCGGCGTCGATCCCGCCCAGTACGTGACCCTCAGCTACGGGCGCCTCTTCGAGGTTTGGCGCGAGGAGCATTCGAGCTCTGCCAACGACCTCACCTTCGCCGCCATCTCCCAGCCCCTACGTCTCTAGCCGCGGGTGCCTGCATTCTTGTTCCCTCGGTCCCTTGTTCCCCTGGCCGCTGCTTTTTAGGATTCCAATGGAATATCATGATCTTTTGGGGTACTTTCAAAGTCTATGCCCAATGCACGCAATGGTTCAGATGACTTCGACGGCAAGTTCCTGACCGTAGCGGTTCTCGATTCGGATGCGCAGCGCCGCAAGGCTGCCGCCGAGGCCCTCGCGGGGAACAAAAGCCTTCAAGTCACTGAGATTTCCTCGTTCCCCGGCAAGGTGGAAGACCTGGCGCAGTTGCTGCCGAAAACCTACAACGTGGTTCTGTTCAACGTCGACTGCGACCGCGATCTGGCCTTCGACTTGACAGAAAATCTAAGCGCCAATTCGCACTGCTACGTGATGGCCTACTCGTCCAAAGCGGACACGAAGATGGCCGTCCACGTCATGCGCGCCGGCGCCCGCGAGTTCTTCACCACGCCCGTCGATCCCGCTGAGATTGCCGCCGCCATCGAGCGCGCGGCAGAGCATTATGTCGCGACCGCTCCACAGCCCAAGTCCGACAGCCGGTTGTTTATCTTTCTGGGCACAAAGGGCGGCTGCGGCGTCACCACCCTGGCAGCCAACTTTGCCCTCGCGCTGGCCCAGGAATCCGAAGGCAACACCCTGCTGATCGACTTCGGCCTGCCTCTCGGCGACGCGGCCATCAACCTCGGCATCAAGAGCGAATATTCCGTGAGCAACGCGCTCCAGCTTACCGACCGCCTCGACGCCGGGCTGCTTGCCAAGCTCGTGGTCAAGCACAACACGGGATTATCGGTCCTGGCATCTCCTTCTGAGTTTTCCGATCAAAAGATGCCTCTCGATTCCATTGACAAGCTGGTCACTGTGGCGCGCGGAGCCTACGACTTCGTGGTCGCCGACGTGGGCTCGCGCATCGACCTGCTCGACACCTCGCTCTTTGACAAGTCGGCCATCGTCTACCTGATCACGCAGGTGGGCATCTCAGAGATGCTCAACGCCAACCGCATGGTGTCGAAGTTCTTCTTCACGCGCGACCACACCCTGCAGATCGTGCTCAATCGCTACAAGCCCAGCGACCTGCTCTTCGACGAGAGGAAAATCAACGAGGCGCTGACCCGGCCCTCGCAATGGAAGATCCCCGACGACTACGCCGCCGCCCGCCGCACCCGCGAAACCTCGTCGCCCATGGTGCTCGTCGACTCCGCCATCGCCCGCGCCATTCGCGACATGGCAAAAAGCGCCGCCGGCGTGGTGGGCGAAAGGAACGAAAAACGCCGCTTCTTCAGCTTCCTGCGCTAAAGCAGGGACCAAGGGAACAAGAAAGCAAGTCGGCACCTCAGCGAGTCAGCAAGCCAGCGTCAAGCGGAACACCGAGTTGTCATCCTGAGCGAAGTTTGGCGCATGCAATGCGCAAAATGCAGTCGAAGGACCTGCGGTTGCTTTTCGGGTCCCGTTGCCGATTCACCACAAATGAGGGTGCCCCCGGTCCCTCGCCTTTGGGGGCCGGGGATGATGGCAGCACAAACGCTGGCTACACCTATTCTGGAATCGCTCTAATCCCTGCCTTCTGCCGACTCACTCCAGGGAGGAGATTGAAGCCAACCCGTGGGGAACGTGTCGTCCTCTTCGGCGGCGACGATCGTTCCCTGATGAAAAACGATCCGCCAGCCCTCGGGCGCTCTCTGCCAAATCGTCGCGCGCCGCGTCACGCGCTTAAGCTGTCGCAGCGTGTATGTCATCAAGTAGACATCCGGACCAAGTTGCCGGACGGCGTGGTCTTCGCTCGTCCATCCGGCGGTGGCCGCATCCACAGGCGGATACTTTTCCAGCTCGTTCAGAATGAATTCCCGGCTGTAGCGGCGACCGGACGCGCTCGCTTCCCAGTATTCGGGGGCGACTGCTTTTTCGAAATCCGCGCGTGACGTCCCAAATTCCCGCGTGTGAAAAATCGGTTCCCGCCGCTTCAATTCTTCGAGTACCAGCAGGAGATTCGGATCGGTGTGCGTAAAAACCTTCCTGAGCGTATTCATAACTTGGCATTCCGTAAAGTGGTCTTTCTTGTTCCCTCGTTCCCTTGGTCCCTTGTTCCCTGCTCTTACCCCGCTGCTCCATGGCACTTCTTGTATTTCTTCCCGCTGCCGCAGGGGCAGGGATCGTTGCGTCCCACCTTTTCGCCGGTGCGCCGCTGCGTGGGCTGGCTTGAGTCGCCGCCGCCCTGCCGGCTGGCCGCGGCAAGCTCCCGCTCCTTCTTGCGGTGGAACTCCTTTTCGATCTGATCGATGGTCGTCGTGGGCTGGCGCGTGGGAATCGTAATCTCGCGCGGAGCTCCGTCGCCCGCTGCCATAGGTCTCGCCGCACTTGCCACCGGCGGAGCGCTCGGCACCGGGCCCCGTGGCCGCACCGCCTCCGTCACCGGCTGCCCATCGGGCCCCAGAATCTGCATCCGGAAGAGGAACCGCACCGTGTCTTCCTGGAACTTCAGCATCATGGCTTCGAACAATTCAAAGGACTCGCGCTTGTACTCCACCAGCGGATCCTTCTGCGCATAACCGCGCAGATTGATGCCCTCTTTCAGGTGGTCCATCGACAGCAGATGGTCCTTCCACAGCCCGTCGATCACGCTCAGCATCACCATGCGCTCGTGGTAGCGCATGGTGCCTGCGCCGAGAATTTTCTCCTTCGCCTCGTAGCTCTCCGTCAGCTTGGCAAAAATCTCCTCGCCCAGCTCGTGCCGGCTCAGCTCCTCACTCTTGATGCCCGATCCCGCCAGGTTGAAGCCGAAATGATCGACAAGCTTCTCACCCAGTCCCTTGAAATCCCACTGATCGGGCCGCGTGCGCTCGTTGCAATATTCGTCGAGCAGGCTGGACAAGATCCCGCCCACATAATCTTCCAGAATCAGCTCGCGCTGTTCGACGCCTTCGAGGAGTTGACGGCGCAGGCCGTACACCGCCTCGCGCTGCTTGTTCATCACGTCGTCGTATTCCAGCAAGTGTTTGCGCGCTTCAAAGTTCTGCGCCTCCACGGCCTTCTGCGCGCCTTCGATACGCTTCGAAATCATGCGCGACTCGATGGGCACGCCCTCTTCCATGCCCAGCCGCTCGAGCAGCGTACTCACCCACTGCTTGGCGAAGATGCGCATCAGGTCGTCTTCGAGCGAAAGAAAGAATCGCGATTCTCCGGGATCGCCCTGGCGCCCGGCGCGCCCGCGCAACTGGTTGTCGATGCGCCGCGACTCGTGCCGTTCAGTACCCAGAATGAACAAGCCGCCGGCCTCAATCACTGCCTCGTGGTCTTTTTGCGCGGCTGCCGCGTGCACCACATTCGTCTCCGTCCATTCCTCGTTGGAGATTTCGAACTCCTGCCCCTGGTAATAGAAACGCTGGAACCCCGGCGGCGCCATGGGATTGATCGCGCCCTCGGCCACGCTGATGGCACGCGCCTTCTTCTTGTCCACCAGCTCCTTGCGCGACATGAAGTCCGGATTGCCGCCCAGCAGAATGTCGGTGCCGCGGCCGGCCATATTCGTCGAGATGGTCACCATCCCCAGCCGCCCGGCCTGCGCTACAATCTCCGCCTCACGCTCGTGGAACTTCGCGTTCAGCACTACGTGCTTCACGCCCTTCTTCTGCAAAATCGTCGACAGCCGCTCGCTTTTCTCAATCGACGTCGTGCCTACCAGCGCCGGCTGCCCCTTCTCGTGCAGCTCGGCAATGTTGTCTGCCACCGCCTTGTACTTTTCCTTCTCGGTGCGGAACACCACGTCGGCATTCTCCAGCCGCCGCATCGGCTTATTGGTCGGAATCACGACGATTTCAAGCTTGTAGATCTTTTCAAACTCGGCCGCTTCCGTTTCCGCCGTGCCCGTCATGCCGCTCAGCTTTTGATACAGGCGGAAGTAATTCTGGAAGGTGATGGTCGCGAGGGTCTGGTCTTCCTTGCGGATGGTCACGCCCTCCTTGGCTTCGATCGACTGGTGCAGTCCATCGCTCCAGCGCCGTCCCGGCATCAGGCGGCCGGTGAAGGTGTCCACAATAATCACCTCGCCGTCCTTCACCACGTAATCCACGTCGCGCTTGTAAAGCGCGTGCGCCTTGATGGCCGTCTCCACGTAGTGCTTCAGTTCCCAGTTCTCCGCGTCGGCAATGTTGCCGATGCCCAATTCCTTCTCGATCGTTACCCAGCCTTCGTCTGTTACACCTATGGTCCGCTGCTTTTCGTCCACAATGTAGTCGCCGGTCAGGTGCTTCTCGTTCTCACCCAGCCGGATGCCCAGCTCTGCCTGGCGTTTGGTATCGGTCCACTCAACCTCTTCGCCCAACTCGAGCGCGGGAATGATGCGCCGCGCGCGTGCGTATTTGTCCGTCGTCTGGTCCGTTGGTCCCGAAATGATCAAGGGCGTCCGCGCCTCGTCAATCAGGATCGAGTCCACCTCGTCCACAATCGCGTAGTAGTGTCCGCGCTGCACGCAATCCTTGATCTCGAACTTCATGTTGTCGCGCAGGTAGTCGAAGCCGAATTCGTTATTTGTTCCGTAGGTAATGTCAGCGCCGTAGGCCGCGCGCCGCTCGTCGTCGCTCAGATCGTGGACGATGACGCCCACCGTAAGCCCCAGGAACTCGTAAATCTTGCCCATCCACTCGGCATCGCGTTTGGCTAGGTAGTCGTTCACCGTCACCACGTGCACGCCGTGCCCAGCGAGCGCATTCAAATAGCACGCGAGCGTGGCCACCAGCGTTTTACCTTCGCCGGTTTTCATTTCGGAAATCTTGCCCTGGTGCAGCACCATGCCGCCGATCAGCTGCACATCGAAGTGCCGCATCTGCACCGCGCGCCAGCCCGCCTCGCGCACCACCGCAAACGCTTCGGGCAGAATCTCATCGAGCGCGTCCTTTTCCGCCTTCTTGATCTCGTCTGCGTCCTTGATACCTTCGAGCTTGGCCGCAATCCGCGCCTTGAACTCTTGCGTCTTGGCCTTCAGCTCTTCATCCGAGAGCTTTTTGATCTCCGGCTCCATCGCGCTGATAGTAATCACGATAGGCGTGAGCCGCTTGATCAGCCGCTCATTCGCCGTGCCAAAAATTTTGGTAAGAATCTTATCGAAAAACACGGGAATCTCCGCTATTCAGTGTAATTGCGTCCATCGCGTTGGCTGGTGCGCGCGTTAAAGCCCCAGGATGGACTTGCAGCGCGTGGTGGACACCCAGCGTTGTTGCGTGCCGGATGAAGATCGGGCGATCTACGCGAGCAAAACGGGAGGCGGGCGCTGGAACAATACGGACAGATTTGGCGCGGGAAGCGCACGGCCCATGGCGTGAAGCGAGCGAACAGACTGCAGGTCGAGAGGCGACACCAAGCCAACAAATAATACCGGGAGCAAATCCAGAGCCGTACCGAGGTAGTTCGACACGCGAGAAACATTCCGGGCGGTCGAAATCGGTACAGCTGTATCGGTCAGAGGGCTTCCGGCAAGAAACTTGATGACTGGTGACGCGTACGCCCTTGCATTTTCGATGCCGGCCTGGGCACGCGCCAGAGAGGCCAGAGTGATGGCTGCGATTGCCACCAGGATCCACGCATCTTTGGAACGAGTCGCCAGCATCAACAAAGCCTCATCTTCCATTTTGCCACACGGCGAACCAATTTCGCTTGGCGCTTGCCCGTCGCCGTCGAACAATCAGCTGCAAAACAATTGACATTGCCAGCGCTCGACCAAAAAGAAAAACGCCCCCAGTTTTCGGGGGCGTCTCTGTGTGAAAGTGCTTCGGACTAGCTCAGTTGCTGAACAGCAGCACGCCCGCGGCTTTTTCCTCGCTCGCATTATCGTCCGCGCTCACTGGGCGATAGAAGAGCTGGTTCTGGTCGAGATACACCTCGAGGAACGCCGGCCGCTCCTGGATCTGCCCCGCGATCAGCGCTTCCGAAAGCGGATCCTCTACATACCGCTGCAGTGCGCGGCGCAACGGGCGCGCCCCGTAACTACGGTCGACGAGCGTCTTTTCCAGAATCCACTTCTTGGCGTCGTCGTTCACTGAAATCGTGATCGACTTCTGCGCCAGGTTGAGGTTCAATTGCTGCACCAGCAGCTCGACGATTTGAATCAGATCCGCATCGGAGAGCGACTGGAACAGGATCACTTCGTCGAGACGGTTCAGGAACTCGGGGTTGAAGGTCTTCTTCACCTCGTTCTTCACCAACTCCTCGACCTTTTCGTTCACCAGGTCATCGCGCTCGCTCTGGAAGCCCAGCCCTTGCTTCTTCTGCAGGTGCCGCGCGCCGATATTCGACGTCATGATGAGGATGGTGTTCTTGAAGTCGACGGTGTTGCCCAGCCCGTCGGTCAATTGCCCGTCCTCAAACACCTGCAGCAGGATGTTGAACACATCCGGGTGCGCCTTCTCGATCTCATCCAGCAGCACCACCGAATACGGCGAACGCTTCACGCGCTCCGTAAGCTGCCCGCCCTCCTCGTAGCCCACGTATCCCGGAGGCGAGCCGATCAGCTTCGACACCGAATGTTTCTCCATGAACTCCGACATATCGAAGCGGATCAAAGCCTTGTCCGAACCGAACAGGAAGTTGGCCAGCGTGCGCGCCATTTCGGTCTTGCCCACACCGGTCGGTCCCAGGAATAAAAAGCTCCCAATCGGCCGGTGCGGCGATTTCAATCCCGCGCGGCTGCGCCGGATGGCCCGCGCCAGCGCCGATATCGCTCTCTCCTGCGAGATCACGCGCTTGTGCAGCTCCTCTTCCACGCGCAGCAGTTTTTGCGTCTCTTCTTCCTTGATGCTGGTCACGGGCACGCCCGTCCAGCGGCTCACCACGTCTTCGATGTCCTCGCGGCCCACGATTCCTGCCGCCGAGTCGTCGAGGTGGTACTTGTCGCGCAGGGCGCGCAGGTTCTCGCGCTCCTTGCGTTCCTCGTCCGAGTAGAACCGCGCCTTCTCGAACTCGTGATTCGCAATCGCCGAATCCATGCGGTGCACGATGAACTTGATGCGCTTCTGCACCTCAGTGATCTCCTCGGGCAGCGAAGTCTGGCGCAGCTTCACGCGCGCGCCCGCCTCGTCAATCAGGTCGATCGCCTTGTCGGGCAGGAAGCGGTCGGGAATGTAACGGCTCGAGTGCGCCACCGCGAACTCCACCGCCGCATCGGTGTAACTCACCGCGTGGAACTTCTCGTAACGGTCCTTGATGCCCATGATGATCTTGATGGCGTCGGCCTCGCTCGGTGGCGGCACCTTCACCGCCTGGAAGCGCCGCTCCAGCGAGCGATCCTTCTCAATCGACTTGCGGTACTCGGCCGGCGTGGTCGCGCCGATGCACTGGATTTCGCCGCGCGAGAGCGCCGGCTTCAG
>Ga0181521_10003620_pt1 | contig 18070 bp, 13 predicted proteins | sample PEATcosm2014_Bin_32_FD_119764 | JGI IMG/M metagenome (GOLD analysis project Ga0181521, IMG submission 119764) | Peatland microbial communities from MTU Mesocosm Facility, Houghton, MI, USA - PEATcosm2014_Bin02_60_metaG | ecosystem: Environmental > Terrestrial > Soil > Wetlands > Peat | place... | reverse complement strand
GGCTTCGTCGAGGACTTCTTCGCCTGCGCCGTGATCGTCGCCCTGTGCGTGTTCAGCGCCATCCGCCTCCACTCCTCCCAGAAACGGAAAGGTCGCGCCTCGCGCTTCTACGGCTCGCACACGGCCATCGCATGGATCACCCTCGGGATGATCGCCCTCGTGGTCGTCACCCTGCTTGTGTACCGCGCGGCCCAGACCAACACTGGCGACTTCCCCTACGGCTGGTGGGCCTTCGCCTCCCACGGCCTCGGGCGGGCGCTGCAGCCGCTCGGGGTGCCGGCCAACCGGACGATCGAGACGGTCTTCGTGGACCTGAACGTGGTCGTGATCATGGCGTTCCTGGTGTTGGTCGTGTACTCCAAGCACCTTCACATCTTCATGGCACCGTTGAACGTCGCCTTCACGCGTCAGCCCTCACGCCTCGGCGCTCTCGACAAGACCCCCTGGATCGACCTCGAGACGATGGACGGGGACACGATCTTCGGCGCCGGCAGGATCGACCACTTCACCTGGAAGCAGCTGCTCGACCTCGTCACCTGTACCGAGTGCGGCCGCTGCCAGAGCCAGTGCCCGGCCTGGAACACCGGGAAGCCCCTCTCTCCCAAGCTTGTCGTCATGGACCTGCGCGGAGAGCTGTTCCGGGGCACCAAGCAGGCGCTCGTGCCGAACGTCATCGCCGACGACGTCTTATGGGCCTGCACTACATGCGGAGCCTGTGTCGAGGAGTGCCCGGTCGACATCGAGCATGTCGACGCGATCATCGACATGCGCCGCTACGAGGTCCTGAACGAGGCCCGTTTCCCGTCCGAGGCCGCGTCGATGTTGCGCAACGTCGAGAGCCGGGGCGACCCGTGGGGCCTCGGAGCCGCAAAACGGCTCGAATGGACGACGGGCCTGGGCTTCGAGGTCCCGGTCGTGGACGGCTCCATCCCCGACGACGTCGAGTACCTCTTCTGGGTGGGGTGCGCCGGGGCGCTCGACGAGCGGGCCCGCAAGACGACCCAGTCGATCGCGCGACTCCTGCGCCGGGCCGGCGTGAGCTTTGCCGTTCTAGGTCCTGCCGAGTCGTGCACGGGTGACCCGGCCCGCAGGCTCGGCAACGAGTACCTGTTCCAGAACCAGGCCCGCCGGAACATCGAGACGCTGAGGTCCGCCGGCGTGCACAAGGTGATCGCCTCTTGCCCGCACTGCTTCAACTCTTTGTCGAAGGAGTACCCCGCCCTCGGCGGCAACTTCGAGGTGATCCACCACTCCGAGCTCCTGGAAAGGCTCGTAGTGGAGGGGAAGCTGTGCCCGAACCGCCTCGACGCGACGGTCGCCTATCACGACCCTTGCTATCTCGGGCGCCACAGCCAGATCTACGACCCGCCGCGCTCGGTCATCGCTTCGGTGCCCGGCGTCAGCCCTCTCGAGCTGGGACGCTGTCGCGAGCACAGCTTCTGCTGCGGAGCGGGGGGCGCCCGCATGTGGCTCGAGGAGCCCCAGGGTACGCGCATCAACCTGGATCGCACCGACGAGGCGCTCGCCACGGGCGCGGATGTCGTGTCGACGGCTTGCCCATACTGTCTGATCATGTTGGACGACGCCGTCAAGGCGCGCGGCCGGGAGGAGGATGTCACGGTCCTCGACGTCGCCCAGCTGCTCGAACGCTCGATGGACGTTCCTGCGAGCAGCTAGGCCTGCCGTTCGGGTATCGGCGCTCCAGGTCATCCGTCTCCTCGCGGCTGGTGCACGCGACAATGATCGCCATGGCTAGGTCTGCCTGGCAGAGCCACTGGCACAAGCACCCAGGCGTGCGATCCGGTGATCAGCTCTCTCGCGGCGAGCGAGCGGCCGACCGGATGCGCAACATGATGGGGTCTTGGCCCTTCGTGTTCGGTTTCTTCGCGGTCATGATTGCGTGGGCTCTTGTCAACACACTTCTCTTTGAGCATGTCCTTCACCACAAGGCGTTCGACCCGTACCCGTACATCCTGCTGAACCTGTTCCTCTCGATGATGGCCGGCGTGCAGGCTGCAGCTCTTCTGATCGCCGCCAAGCGAGCTGACGCAATTTCCTCAGAGGTGGCTCTTCACACCGCGAGTAACACGGACGACATCAAGCAACTTATCCAGGAGAACACGGCCCTTACCTCGCAGGTGAAGAAGAACACGGATCTTCTCGACGAGATTCATCTGCACGTGGCCAACATCGGCCTGAAGCTTGGAGCAGAGATGGGTCACTTTGCCCCTGACGACCTGCCACCGACGGAACCTGAGCCCACGTCTTAATTCGTCGAATCGGGCAGGGCGCCGCGGCGACCCCTTCTTCGTTGAGAACCGGTCGTGCAGGCGTTCACCTCTCGGCGTCGCTGAGCAGCGCCTGGAGACTCGCCGGAGCGGCCTCGACGACATCACGAACGAACGCGCTCGCTGCGCTCTCCAAGCAGGCGAGCATCGCGAGGACGGGCACCTGGTCGGCGAGCGCGGGTCTGGTCATCGCCCACACCTGGCGCACAGGCTGAGCGCCCTTGAGCCTCCGGACGGCGACACCGGGATGGAGCGAGGAGCCGAGCGCGAGCATGGGCACGAAGGCCACCCCGAGGCCGGCAGCGACAAAGCCCTGGGCGGTCGGGTACTCGTCCGCGTCGATGGCGTACGTGGGCCGGAACCCGGCTCGCATGCAGGCGGCCTCGATGACGAGCTGGCAGTGGCCCGGACAGGAGCTGACCCCTATCCAGCGCTCCGAGGCGAGAAGTGCAAGGTCCACCGATTGCTTGGCCGCCAGCGGGTGCGAGCGGGGCAGCACGATCCGGAAGGGATCCGCCAGCAGGTGCCGGTGGACGAGATCGTCGTCCACAGCGTCACCGGGAGACCTCGTCTCCACTGCCACGAGGACGTCGATCGAGCCGCTCCGCAGGCTGGTGGCCGCCTCGTCACTCTCTACGACGACAAGGTCGAGGGCGATGTTCGGATGCAGCGCCTGGAAGGCGGCAAGCGCGCCGGGCACGAGCGAGGAGCCGGCCGTCGGGAACGCACCTAGCCGGATCCGGCCGCTGTGGCCGGAGGCCAGCGCGGCGAGGGCGTCCTCGGCATCCTGGATCGAGGCGAGCACGCGGGTCGTGTGCTCGCAGAGCAGCCGGGCGGCGTCCGTCGGTCGCACCCCCCGGCCCACCCGCTCGAAGAGGCGGACACCGGTCTCTCGCTCGAGCGCGGTCATCTGCTGGCTCACAGCCGAGGGCGAGTAGCTCAGGAGCGCCGCGGCAGCCGACACCGAACCGGTCTCCACGACGGCTTGAAGGGCCCTCAGGCGGCGGACGTCGATCACATGACCATTAAGCCATACTGAAGTGTTATTCGCAACTAGTTGCTTGTTCTTCACGGTAAGCGGCCCGACAATAGTCGTATGGAGTCTTCGCGAACGTTGTCGGAGTTGCTGGCATGATCTGGCTGGTGGTTGCCCTCGTGGTTGTCGGCCTGCCCCTGGCGGCCCTGCTGTTCGGTGCGGACAGCCGGGACGGGCGTGACTGGAAACCGCTCGGCGGGTTGCCCGGCCCCTCAACGGTTATTCTGCGAGCCCGTCGATCACCCTGACACCCGGTAGTCGGGCAAGCAACGCTCCGGGGAGCAGGATCTTGGAGCGGCGGACCCCGGACCCGATGAGAACGACATCGGTCTCGACAACCCTACGGTCGACGAGAACGGGCCAGATGGACGGAAGGCCGATGGGCGTGATCCCGCCATATTCCATGTCGGTCAGCTCCGTGGCGCGGGCCATCGGGAGGAACGACGCCTTGCGCACGTCGAGGAGCCGTTTGACGACCCTGTTGATGTCGGCGCGGGTGGTGGCGAGCACGACGCAGGCCGCCAACCGCTCGATCCCTTCGCGCTTGCCGCCGACGACGACGCAGTTGGCGAGCGAGCCGGGCTCAACCCCGAGCTCCTTCTGTGTCGTGGCCGTGTCGGAGAGGGCCGGATCGATCTCGACCACCCCGACGTCGTCGAGCAGGCCTGCCGCAGCCAGTGCCCTCAGGGTCGGCCCGCCCAGCAGATCGGGCCGGCCCGATGCCGGGACGCTCGAGAGGCTGCCGAGCTTGAACGTTCCCATCTCGTTCATCCTGCCACCCGGTTCGGCCTCCGCCGTCGCCTGGCTGAGGCGGGAGATGGCAGTTACTTCGCGGTGACCGGCCCTGCTTGAGCTGCCACCGCTGCCGCCGCTGCCGCAACCGCCTCGGGGTCACCGAGGTAGCGGCCCTCGACGAAGTTGAGCTGGTGGTCCAGCGTGATGATCCGGGGCCACCCGGTCGGGATGTCCAGGTCGACGATGTCGTCGTCGGAGATGTGCTCGAGGAACTTCGCCAGGGCCCGGATGCTGTTGCCGTGCGCCACGACGAACGGCGTGATCCCCGCCAGCAGCTCGGGTCCGAGGACGTCCTCCCAGTAGGGCACCATCCGGACCACGACGTCGGCCAGGCACTCGGCCGCAGGCAGCGCGATCAGGGGGACGTCGCGGTAGCGGGGATCGTGCACGGGGTGGCGCGGGTCGCTGAGCTCCAGTGACGGCGGCGGCGTCGCGTAGCTCCGGCGCCAGATCTTCACCTGGTCGGGCCCGAATTTCTCCGCCGCTTCCTTCTTGTTGCCACCCTGCAGGGCCCCGTAGTGGCGCTCGTTCAAACGCCAGTTCCGCCTTACCGGGAGAAACGAGAGGCCCATCTCGTCGAGGGCGATGTTCGCCGTGCGGACCGCGCGGGTCAGCACCGAGGTGTGAACGGTGTCGATGAGCAGCTCGGTCTCCTCGGCCAGCAGTTGCCCGGCCGATCGGGCCTCGGCTTCGCCCTTCTCGCTCAGGTCGACATCCGTCCAGCCTGTGAAGCGGTTCTCGGCGTTCCACGTGCTCTCACCATGGCGCAAAACGATCATCGTGGGCATGGCCCGAGGCTATCCTCCACCTCTTTCGCGACACGAATCCGTGCCTCTCCACACCATCCAGACCGCCGCCGACCACCCTGACCAGCGATCTTCTCCATCGCCCCGGCGTCGGGCCCACGTGGTGGATATCTTGATAATCGTGCACTCAAGTTTGCTATACTTTTGCCTGTACGAAGGACGTGCGGGTGTCGACACGTGTCGCATCCTTAGAAGTGGAGGCTTTCAGAAATGTCCAAGGCCGTCGGAATCGACCTCGGCACGACTAACTCGGTGGTCGCATTCCTCGAGGCGGGCGAGCCCACCGTCATACCGAACGCAGAAGGCGGGCGGACCACGCCGTCGATCGTGGGATTTGCCAAGTCCGGTGAGGTGCTCGTCGGCGAGGTTGCAAAGCGACAGGCGATCACGAACCCGGACCGGACCGTCCGCTCGGTGAAGCGACAGATGGGGACGAGCTGGTCGATCGACATCGACGGCAAGCCCTACAAGGCCCAGGAGATCTCCGCGAGGATCCTGCAGAAGCTGAGGCGCGATGCCGAGGCCTTCCTCGGAGACACCGTCAACCAGGCTGTCATCACGGTTCCCGCCTACTTCGACGACGCCCAGCGCACCGCCACGAAGGAAGCCGGCCAGATCGCCGGGCTCGAGGTCCTCCGCATCATCAACGAGCCGACGGCAGCCGCACTCGCCTACGGCCTCGACAAGGAACGCTCCGACCAGACCGTGCTGGTGTTCGACCTCGGTGGCGGCACCTTCGACGTGTCGGTCCTCGAGATCGGCGAGGGCGTCTTCGAGGTGAAGTCGACCTCCGGCAACACCCATCTCGGCGGGGACGACTGGGACCAGCGCGTAATGGACTGGCTCGTCAAGACGTTCAAGGACACCGAGGGCGTCGACCTCTCCAACGACAAGATGGCCCTGCAGCGCCTCAAGGAGGCGGCCGAGAAGGCCAAGATCGAGCTTTCGGCCGTCCAGGAGACGACGATCAACCTTCCCTTCATCACCGCCACCAACGAGGGCCCGAAGCACCTCGACGTGAAGCTCTCCCGGGCGAAGTTCCAGGAGCTCACGGCCGATCTCGCGGATGCGTGCAAGGGGCCCTTCCAGCAGGCCATCCAGGATTCGGGCCTCTCCGCCAGCGACATCGACCACGTCGTGCTGGTCGGAGGATCCACCCGTATGCCGGCCATCTACGACCTCGTGGTGCAGCTCGCCGGCAAGGAGCCCCACAAGGGCGTCAACCCCGACGAGGTGGTCGCCGTCGGTGCCGCCATCCAGGCCGGCGTCTTGAAGGGCGAAGTGAAGGACATCCTGCTGCTGGACGTCACTCCCCTCAGCCTCGGCATCGAGACCAAGGGTGGGATCACACACCGGCTCATCGAGCGCAACACGACCATCCCTACCAAGCGCTCCGAGATGTTCACCACTGCCGACGACAACCAGCCGTCGGTCGAGATCCACGTCCTGCAGGGCGAGCGCGACATGGCCATGTACAACAAGACGCTGGGCAAGTTCCAGCTCGTCGACCTGCCGCCGGCCCCGCGTGGCGTGCCTCAGATCGAGGTCGCGTTCGACATCGACGCGAACGGGATCGTCCACGTCTCCGCCAAGGACCTCGCCACGGGGAGGGAGCAGTCGATCACCATCACCGGCCAGACATCGCTCCCCAAGGACGACATCCAGCGGATGGTGCGCGACGCCGAGCAGCACGCGGCTGAGGACCGTCAGCGCAAGGAAGAGGCCGAGACGCGCAACAACGCGGACGCGCTCGTCTACCAGACCGACAAGCTGCTCAAGGACCAGGGCGAAAAGGTCCCCGCAGAAGACCGCGAGCGGGTCGAGAGCGCGCTCAAGAGCCTGCGCGAGGCGAGCGCCGGGACCGATTACGAGCGGATCCGCCGCGACACCGAGACCCTCCGCACAGCCTCGCAGGCCTTCGGCCAGCGCCTGTATGAGCAGGCATCCCAGCAGCAGGCCGCGAGCGGCTCGGGGAGCTCCGGCTCAGGCGGCTCGGGGAGCACGGGCAGCTCGAGCGGGCCCTCCGACGACGAGGTCGTCGACGCCGAGATCGTCGACGACTCAGGCACGGCGGCTTCGTGACCCGCGAAGCAGACGATCCGAGGTCGTCGCCGGACGGGGACGAGACCGGGCCGGAGGCGCCGGAGAACATCTCCGCGGCATCCCGCCGGGACGAGGACGCTCCCGCCGGTGACGACAACGATCTGGCTGAACAACTGGACCTGCCACTCGACGCGATCTTGGACTGGGGAACCGATCCCGCCAAGGCCGAGTCCGAGCTGGAATCCCAAGCGGCCGAGGCCCTCGTGGCCGCAGAGCGCGACGAGTACCTCGACGCGCTCCAGCGGCTGCAAGCCGACTTCGACAACTTCCGAAAACGCTCCATGCGCCAGCAGACCGACCTCTTGGAGCACGCCACCGAGGGACTGTGCGTGCGGCTGCTTCCCGTGCTGGACGCTCTGGACCTCGCGACCGCACATGTCCGCAGCCAGGCCGAACCGAGCGACTCGGACAAAGCCATCGAGCAGATCGACTCGCTGCTTCGCGACATCCTCGCCCGAGAGGGCGTCGAACGGATCGACGCCGTGGGCGTGCCGTTCGACCCCACGATCCACGACGCCGTGGGCACGCTCCCTTCCGAGCCGCCACCGGCTGCACCTGTCGAACACGCAACGAGCCGGGGCGACACGGTCAAGCCGGCCAAGCCTGTCAAGCCGGCCAAGCCTGTCAAGGCGGCCGCCCATGACGACGGGCCGACTGTCGTCCAGGTCATGCGGGCCGGGTACCGGTTGAAGTCGAAGATGCTGAGGCCGGCGATGGTCTTCGTCGGAGGCTGAGGAGCACTCCCATGGCACCCCAGCGGGATTGGTACACGACCGACTACTACAAGACACTCGGGGTCTCTGACAAGGCGACCGACAAGGAGCTTCGCCGCGCCTATCGCAAGCTCGCCAAGGAGTTCCACCCGGACTCGCACCCGGGCTCCGAGGAGCGCTTCAAGGCGGTCTCGGCGGCTTACGACGTCCTCGGCGACCCCGAGAAACGCAAGGAGTACGACGAGGTCCGCCGCCTCGGCCCTTTGAGCAACCTCGGCGGCTTCGGCGGGTCCGGCGGTGGTGGCGGCGGCAACTTCAATTTCCGCATCGATGACCTTTCGGACATCTTCGGCGGCCTGTTCGGCAAGGCTGGGCGTGGCGGCGGCGGCCACACGACCTCAGGCAGCGGACCGCGGCGAGGCCACGATCTCGAGGCCGAGCTCCACCTGTCGTTCCAGGAAGCGGTCGACGGGGCCGTCACGACGGTCAACGTCGCGAGCGGGACGCGATGCTCGACCTGCGATGGGTCGGGTTCGCGGCCGGGCAAGGCCCCGGTGACATGCCCCCGCTGCAACGGGCTCGGCGTGCTGAACGACAACCAGGGCATGTTCTCGCTGTCTTCACCGTGCCCGGACTGCCAAGGGCGTGGGACCCGTATCGTCGACCCCTGCCCGGCCTGCAACGGCACTGGTCTCGAGCAGCGGCAACGTCAGGTCAAGGTCCGGATTCCCGCCGGAGTGGAAGACGGCCAACGCATCCGCGTGAAAGGGCGCGGCGCGCCGGGGGCCAACAACGGACCGGCGGGTGACCTCTACGTAGTGGTGCACGTTGCAGCGCACCCGGTGTTCGGGCGCAAGGGACGCAACCTCACGCTCACGGTCCCGATCACCTACCCCGAGGCGGCGCTCGGTGGTGCCATCACGGTGCCCTCGCTGACTGAGCCCGTCACCCTCAAGATCCCGCCCGGAACCCGTCAAGGCCGGACCTTCAGGGTCAAGGGCAGGGGGATCACGAGCGGCTCGTCGACCGGCGACCTCCTCGTGACCGTTGACGTCGTCGTCCCGGCGCATCTGACCGAGGACCAGCGCCATGCCGTCGAAGCGCTCGCCAAGACGCTGGACGCCTCGCCGCGACATCACCTGGGCGTGTGAACATGGCCTACGACCCGTCGTCAGAAGGCTTCGGCGAACGCTCGACGCGCGCCGTCTACGTCATATCGGTTGCGGCAGAACTGGCCGGCGTCCACCCCCAGACGCTCCGGATCTACGAGCGCAAAGGGCTCTTGGACCCGGCCCGGACCGGGGGGGGCAACCGCCGTTACAGCGAGGCCGACATCGCACACCTGCGGCGGATCCAGCATCTCACCGCTGCCGGGCTGAACCTGGAAGGCGTGCGGCGCGTCATGGCGCTCGAGATCGAGATCAGCCGCCTGCGCGCCGAGCTCGAGATGACCCGCGCGGCTGCACGTGAGGCGATCGAGCAGACCCACCGCCAGTACCGGCGCGATCTCGTGCCGGTCTCGACCACCCGCCTGCCGGCCAGGCGGACGACCGAAAGGTAGCCGGCCACGCCGGGCCGAGCCCCGCGGTACGTACACGAGTAGATTCAAGGATCACCAGAGAAATGACGCTCGACCCGAACCGTTGGACCTTGAAGACCCAGGAAGCGGTGCGGGATGCGATCGCGCTCGCGAAAGACCTGCACAACGCGGAAGTCGCTCCGGATCATCTCCTGTCAGCGGCACTGTCCCAAGACGGCGGGGTCGCGATCCCCCTCCTCGACAGCCTGGGGGTGGCCCCGTTGTCGGTCCGCAACCGGATCGCCGAGTCGCTCGCCAGGGTCCCGAAGGCCTATGGCATCTCGGAGCCGTCGCTCAGCCGTGAGCTGTCCCACGCCTTCGAGCGGGCGGACGTCGCGCGCAAGGAGATGGGCGACGAGTACCTCTCGGTGGAGCACCTGCTGCTCGCACTCTCGGACCGTCTCGGGGTCAGCCGCGAGGACCTCCTCCGGGCGCTGCAGGCTGTTCGCGGCAGCCACCGCGTCACCTCGCAGAGCCCCGAGGAGCAGTACCAGTCGCTGGAACGCTACGGGCGTGACCTGACTGACCTCGCGCGGCGAGGCAAGCTCGACCCCGTCATCGGGCGCGACGACGAGATCCGTCGCGTGGTCCAGGTCCTCTCGCGGCGCACCAAGAACAACCCGGTGCTGATCGGCGAGCCCGGGGTCGGAAAGACCGCGATCGTCGAAGGCCTCGCTACTCGTATCATCGAAGGCGACGTTCCCGAATCGCTGAAGAACAAACGGATCATCGGCCTCGATCTGGGCTCACTGGTTGCAGGCGCCAAGTACCGCGGGGAGTTCGAAGAGCGCCTGAAGGCTGTACTGAAGGAGATCTCGGACTCCGAAGGCGAGATAGTCACCTTCATCGACGAGCTGCACACGATCGTCGGTGCCGGCGCCGCCGAGGGCGCGATGGACGCCGGCAACATGATCAAGCCGATGCTGGCGCGGGGCGAGTTGCGTCTCATCGGCGCCACGACGCTCGACGAGTACCGCAAGTACGTCGAGAAGGACGCCGCGCTCGAACGCCGTTTCCAGCCCGTCGTCGTCGAGCCGCCTTCGGTCGCCGACACGATCGCGATCTTGCGCGGGTTGAAGGAGCGCTACGAGGTCCACCACGGCGTGCGCATCCAGGACGCGGCGCTGGTCGCTGCCGCGGTGTTGTCGGACCGGTACGTGACGGGCCGCTTCCTCCCCGACAAGGCCATCGACCTCGTCGACGAGGCCGCGAGCCGTCTTCGCATCGAGATCGACTCCATGCCGACCGAGATCGACGTCGTCGCGCGCAGGGTCCGCCAGCTCGAGATCGAACGCGTCGCCCTCCAGAAGGAGACTGACGCTGCATCGGTCGAGCGGCTCGCCAGGCTCGGGGCCGAGCTCGGCGACCTGCGCGAGCAGCAGACGGCCATGACTTCGCACTGGCAATCGGAGAAGGACGCCATCGCCGAGATCCGTCAGCTCAAAGGCGAGCTCGAGGCCGCGCGCCAGGAAGCCGAGCGCAACGAGCGTGCGGGCGACCTCGGCCGGGCCTCGGAGATCCGCTACGGCCGCGTCCCGGACCTCGACCAGCGCATCCAGGCGGCGACCGACAAGCTCGCCGGGCTCCAGTCCGAGCAGAAGATGCTGAAGGAGGAGGTCGACGCCGAGGACATCGCCGAAGTCGTGAGCCGGGCCACAGGAGTACCGGTCTCACGCCTCATGGAAGGCGAGGTCCGCAAGCTCGTCCAGCTCGAGGACTCCCTGCACCGGCGTGTGGTCGGTCAGGACGAGGCGGTGAAGGCCGTAGCGAACGCCATACGGCGGAGCCGGGCGGGGCTGTCCGACCCCAACCGGCCGATCGGCTCGTTCCTGTTCCTCGGCCCCACCGGGGTCGGCAAGACCGAGCTCGCAAAGGCCCTCGCTGAGGTACTGTTCGACGACGAGCGTGCGATGGTCCGCATCGACATGGGCGAGTACCAAGAGAAACACAGCGTTTCCCGCCTCGTCGGTGCCCCGCCCGGCTACGTCGGCTACGAGGAGGGCGGCCAGCTGACCGAATCGGTCCGCCGGCGCCCGTACGCAGTCGTGCTGCTCGACGAGATCGAAAAGGCGCACTCGGACGTGTTCAACATCCTCCTGCAGCTGCTCGACGACGGGCGCCTGACCGACGGCCAGGGGCGCACCGTCAACTTCACCAATACCGTGCTGATCATGACCTCCAACCTGCGCGGAGAGCCCATCAACACCTTCAAGCCGGAGTTCATCAACCGCATCGACGAGATCGTCCGCTTCCGTCCCTTGGGGCGCGGGGACCTTTTCGCCATCGTCTGGATCCAGCTCGGCCAGCTCAAGCGGCGGCTCGAAGCCCGACGCATCACGATCGAGGTCACGCCCGAAGCCGAGATGTGGCTCGGCGACCACGGCTACGACCCCGACTTCGGGGCGCGCCCACTGCGCCGGGTCATTCAGCGCGAAATCGGCGACCCCTTGGCGATCGCCCTCCTCGAAGGCCGCTACAAGGAGGGCGACACGGTCACGGTCGACGTCGAAGGGGACAGGATCGTCCTGACCTAGGAGCCACCGCCCGTCGCGCGGCCACGGGCGGGCCGTTTTCGGTTGTGGCACCCCGCGAGATCGCGGGATACAATTGTGTCAGCCCTCCGGTCGTAATGGCGACTGGGCGCAAGGAGCCGTCCCTACGGGCGGCTCCTTGCGCGTCAGGATAGCTGGCGGCCCCGCATCGCTACGAACCGATGTGAGGCGCCATGCAGGGTTGCACGCCGGAGATGGTTCGATAGTCGAACTATCCGGTAACCTTTTGCACAGTGATCCCTCGCGAGCAACCCGCACACGTGCCTGGCGCCGAGATGGCGGTGTTCACTGCCGCAAGGCTCGCACGAATACTCGACAGGGCCGGCGGTGAGCTCGGTCTCGCCCATTACCGTTTCCTCGTGCTCGTCGCCGGTGGCGACGAGCGGGCGTCCCGGCTCGCGGAGCGCCTCGCGCTCGGCAAGCCTGCTGTCAGTGCTGCCGTCGGGGCGCTGCACGCACAGGGGCTGTTGACCCGAGACGAGGTGGCCGGCGATCAGCGGGCGATCCGCCTCCAGCTCACCGACAAAGGGCGCGAGGTCCTCGCCAGGACCGAGGCCGCGATGGCTGCGCGCCTTCGCGAGCTGGTGGGCGGCACCGACGACCCCGCTGCCACGATGAAGGCCCTCGTTGGCCTCGGCGAAGCGATCGACCGCGATCTCGCCGAGCGACGGGCAGGAAGCGACCGCAGGTGAAAGCCGTCTCCGGCCCAGTGACGGCCTCGGCTGCCGAGAGCCGGCCCGGCTGGGTGCGACGCCTGTGGCCGTACCTCATGGCCCACCGGCGCAATCTCCAGATCGCCCTCGGCGGCGCCCTCGTGGGCAGCGCCGCTCAAGCCGTCGTGCCTCTGGTCGAGCGTCAGATCGTCGACAACGTCATCTTGCACCACCGCTCGCCACTGGCCCCGTGGCTGGCGCTGCTCGTCGGCCTAGGCGTGGTGACCTTCGCAGCCGCATACCTGCGGCGCTACCGAGGGGGCCGGATCGCGCTGGACGTCCAGTACGACCTGCGGAACGCGATGTACGAGCACCTCCACACACTCGACTTCGCCCAGCACGACCAGATGCCGACCGGTCAGCTCGTCGGGAGGGCGAACTCCGACTCGACGCTCGTGCAGGGCCTGCTGAGCTTCTTCCCCATCATGAGCGGCAACATCCTGCTGCTGTTGGTGTCGCTCGCGATCATGCTGGTGCTGTCACCGGTCCTCGCGCTCGTGAGCCTCGTCGTGACGCCGACCCTGCTCGTCGTCGCCTACCGGATGCGCACCCAGATGTTCCCGGCGACCTGGGACGGCCAGCAGAAGGAAGGCGACATCGCCCAGATAGTCGACGAGGACGTGAGCGGCGTCCGCGTGGTCAAGGCATTCGGCCAGGAAGAGCGCGAGCTCGATCGGATCGTCACGGCGACCAAGACCCTCTACGGCTCACATCTGCGGGCCGTGCGGCTGCAGGCGCGTTACCAGCCGCTGTTGCAGGCCATCCCGACGCTCGGTCAGGTCGCAGTGCTCGCGCTCGGCGGCTGGCTCGCGCTCGACCACCGGATCACGATCGGCACGTTCCTCGCCTTCTCCACCTATCTCGCCCAGCTCGTCTCCCCGGCCCGGATGCTCGCCGGCGTCCTCACCACCGCCCAACAGGCCAGGGCCGGCATCGAGCGGATCTTCGAGCTGCTCGACTTGAGGCCTGCGATCACAGACCGTCCCGCAGCCGCGGAGCTTCCGCCGCTACGGGGCGAGATCACCTTCGACCACGTGGACTTCACCTACGGCGACGGTGGCGAGGCGCTGCGCGACTTCGACCTTCACGTCGCGCCGGGCGAGACCGTCGCCCTGGTCGGGCCTTCCGGCTCGGGCAAGTCGACAGTGCTGGCGCTCGTCTCGCGTTTCTACGACGTGAGCGCCGGGGCGGTCCGTCTGGACGGCCAAGACGTCCGGGACGTCACCAAGTCCTCGCTGCGCCGCCAGGTCGGTGTCGTCTTCGACGACAGTTTCCTGTTCTCCGCCTCGGTGCGCTCGAACATCGCGTTCGGCCGTCCCAGCGCATCGGCTGACGAGGTCGAGTCGGCGGCTCGCGTCGCAGGCGCACACGAGTTCATCGAGCAGCTGCCCGACGGCTATGAGACCGTGGTCGGCGAACGGGGCCTCACCTTGTCAGGAGGACAACGCCAGCGGATCGCACTCGCCAGGGCACTGCTGGACGATCCGCGGGTCCTCCTGCTCGACGACGCCACCAGCGCGGTCGACGCCAAGGTGGAACAGGCCATCCACGCGGCGCTGCGCACCATGATGCGCGGCCGCACGACGCTGCTCGTCGCTCACCGGCGCTCCACCTTGCACCTCGCCGACCGCATCGTCGTCGTCGACGCCGGCCAGGTTGTCGACCAGGGCACCGACGCGGAGCTGCTCGAACGTTGCGCCCTGTACCGCTCGATGTCATCGGCCAAGGCCGAGAGGCCCGACCCGGTTCTCGCCACGCAGGCGGGCGCGATGGCCACAGATGTGGCCGGGGCAGTGAGAAAGCTCACGGCCCCGGCCCCTGCCCGGATCACTTTCAGGCCCGCCTCGCTCGGGCCCGGGCTCGGCGGGCGGGGAGGCAGCAGCCGGAGCGGCTGGCGCGCGAGCCTTGCCCCCACACCCGAGCTGCTCGCGAAGGTGGCGGCGCTCAAGCCCATCCGCGATGTACCGAAGGTGGACCTCGAACGGGAGACCTCGACAGACACCGCATTCTCGCTGTGGCGCTTCCTCGGCCGTTTCCGCGGATCGCTCGGCCTTGGGCTCGTTCTCGTGCTCTTCGACTCGCTCGCCTCGCTCGCGGGGCCTTATCTCGTGCGGGCCGGCATCAACGACGGCGTCGTCGCGGGCTCGCGCTCGGCGCTCGTCGTGGCGTCCGCCGTCTTCCTGGCCGTGGCGCTCACGGACCTGGTGGACTCCATCGCGGAGACCTTCGTGACCGGCCGTACCGCCGAACGCCTCATGCTGGCGCTGCGGATCCGGATCTGGGCGAAGCTCCAACGGCAGTCACTCGACTACTACGAGCGCGAGATGGCCGGCCGGATCATGACCCGGATGACCACAGACGTCGACTCGTTCGAGACCCTCCTCGAGACCGGGCTCCTCTCGGCGGTGGTGAGCTTGTGTACCTTCACCGGGGTCGGCGTCGCACTGTTCTTCCTCAATTCCGATCTTGCGCTCGCCACGCTCGGTGTGATGGGGCCCTTGGCCGTCGCGACCGTCGTGTTCCGGCGTAAGGCCGCCCGGACCTACGAGCTCGCGAGAGACCGCATAGCGGCGGTGAACGCGAACTTCCAGGAAAGCCTCTCCGGCGTCCGCGAGACTCAGGCGTTCGTCCACGAGGAGCCGAGCATCGCCCGGTTCCGCCGCCTCGGGAGCTCCTATCTCGAAGCCCGGGTCCGTGCGCAGCGGATGGTGGGGACGTACTTCCCCTTCGTCCAGTTCCTGGGCGACGTCGGGGACGCGATCGTGCTCGGCGTCGGCGCCGGGCTCGTCGCTAGCGGTCACCTCACGACAGGCGCGCTGATCGCCTTCATCTTGTACCTCGACCTCTTCTTCTCCCCGATACAGCAGCTGTCTCAGGTGTTCGACTCCTGGCAGCAGACCCGTGTGTCGGTGAAACGCGTCGGCGAGCTGATGGCACTCGAGACGCTCACGCCCGAGGCGCCCCATCCCGTCCGGCCCTCCCGGCTCAAGGGTGCGATCAGGCTCGATTCAGTGCATTTCGCGTACCCGGCGGGCAGGCCCGGGAGCACCGGCACCGGGCCTGCGCCGATCGAGGCGCTGCGCGGGATCGATCTCGAGATCGGCCCGGGTGAGTTCGTAGCCCTAGTGGGCGAGACGGGAGCGGGGAAGTCGACGGTCGTCAAGCTGCTGGCCCGTTTCTACGACCCGACAGCGGGAGCCGTCCTCGTCGACGGCACCGACCTTCGTGCCTATGACCTTTCCGCCTACCGGCGCGGGCTCGGGTACGTTCCGCAGGAAGGCTTCTTGTTCACGGGCTCGATCCGGGACAACATCGCCTACGGGCGCCCCGACGCGAGCGACGACGAGGTCGAGGCCGCCGCAGTTTCCGTCGGCGCCGACCAGTTCATCGCCGAGCTCGCGAACGGCTATGGGACCGCGGTCTCCGAGCGGGGGCGCTCGCTCTCGGCAGGCCAGCGCCAGCTCGTCGCGCTCGCACGTGCCGAGCTCGTCGATCCGGCGATCCTTCTCCTGGACGAGGCGACCTCGAACCTCGACCTCGTCGCCGAGGCCCGCGTGGCTTCGGCGACAGACCGCGTCGCCCGGGGCCGGACGACCGTGGTGATCGCCCACCGGCTCCAGACCGCCCGGATGGCTGACCGCATCATCGTGCTCGCGAACGGGGTCATCGCCGAACAGGGCACCCACGACGAGCTCATCGCCGCGGGTGGGCGCTACGGCGAGATGTGGAAGGCATCCGACCCGGGTCTCGTCCGCACGTGAGCACGATGCAAACTTGTGAGGTGCCGTCCTTCCAGCCCTCTGAACGATGTCGTGCGCGGCGCGCCCGGCCTGGTCCGTGGCGCGCCCGGTCAAGCTCAGCTTTGGCCGTGGGCGTGCTCGCGGTCGCGGCACTGACCTGCTCCGGCCGTCCGGCGCCGGCCGGTGCCGCCCCTCGGGCCCAGCACGCAGGCTTTCGGATCCCGGCGTCGGCACTCGAGCTCGTCGTCGTCTCGAGCCCTACATACGACCCGGCCAACTACCTGGCCAAGTTCCAGAGCTTCCGGCGGGCGAACGCCTCTTCCCCATGGAAGCCGGTGTTCCGGGCCTGGCAGACCGAGATCGGCTCAGGCCACATCGTCGACGTCCGCCGTGAGGCCGACCACGCGACCCCGACGGGGGTCTACCCGTTCGGCCGCACTATGTACGGGACCAGGCCGAACCCGGGAGGGCTGCACGGGTCCTACAACCAGCTCGTCTGCGGCGACTGGTGGGACGAGGACCCCTACTCCGCCCAGTACAACCAGTTCGTGCACGTGGCCTGCGGGACGACACCGCCCTTCGCAGCCTGGTCCGAGCCGCTGTGGACCGAGACCCAGGGCGACAGGGGCTATCCCTACCTCGCCGTGATCGACTACAACGACGACCCGACCATCGCCGGCCCGCATGCGCCGGGGTCGGGGATCTTCCTGCACGCCTGGATGGACGCCCCTACCGAGGGATGCATCGCCTTGCCGATCCCCGATCTCGTGAAAGTGCTGCGCTGGCTCGAGCCCGCCGATCATCCCGTCATCGAGATCGGCACCGACGCCGAGGTCGGCCACGTGCCTCCGGCACCGGCTTAGAGCTGCGCGGCCGAGGGGCGACGAGGAGCCGGGCGGCTCCGATTCAGCCCGGGCTCAGCCCGCCGTCACGACTTCACGTAGGGCTGGCCGTCGGCCTTCGGCGCTTGGCTCCTGCCCACGAATCCGGCGACGGCGATGATCGTGGCAACGTAGGGAAGCATCAGCAGGAAGTCGGAGGGGATGGGACAGCCGATCGTGCCGAGCACGTTCGCCAGAGCCACCGAGAAGCCGAAGAGCAGGGCGGCACCGGTCGCCCCGAGCGGGGTCCAACGGCCGAAGATCATTGCCGCCAGGGCGATGTATCCCTGTCCGGAAGAGATGTCCTTACCGAACGACCCGACCGATCCGATGGTGAGAGAGGCGCCGCCGATCCCGGCGACGAGACCGCCCAGGATCACGTTGCGGTACCTCGTGAAGAGCACCCTGATCCCGACAGTGTCGGCCGCCGTCGGGTGCTCGCCGACTGCCCGGACACGAAGTCCCCAGCGCGTCTTGAAAAGGCCGATGTGAACCAGGGCCACTGCGGCGTAGGTGATGTAAAGAAAGATCGTCGAGTCGAACAGGATCGGCCCGATGATCGGTATGTCGCCGAGGACCGGGATCTTGATCGAGTTGAAGGTGGGCGGCGAGTTCAGCCGGTTCTCGTACGGGACGAGTGCCTGGTCGTAGAGGTAGCCGGTCAGTCCTGACGCGAAGACGTTGAGGACGACACCGAGGATGATCTGGTCGACGAGGTAACGGATGGCGAACACCGCCAACAACGCGCCCAGAAGGCCGCCCGCGAGCGACCCGGTGACAAGGCCCAGCCAGATCGAGCCGAACGCGCTCGCTATCACAGCTCCGGCGAAGGCCCCGAGGAGCAGCTGGCCCTCGATCGCGATG